>Ga0335072_10008094_pt1 | contig 15262 bp, 11 predicted proteins | sample Lox_Sample_21_FD_206725 | JGI IMG/M metagenome (GOLD analysis project Ga0335072, IMG submission 206725) | Soil microbial communities from Loxahatchee National Wildlife Refuge, Florida, United States - Lox_Sample_2.1 | ecosystem: Environmental > Terrestrial > Soil > Wetlands | place: USA... | reverse complement strand
ATTTGCGCGAGGCGCTGGGATGGATGCCGCGAATTCAAGGGAACATAGGCGCAGCGTGCCATCGACGCGCCGACAACGCCCACGAAATCGATCAGCTTGCGGCTGCCAAGGATGGCACAGCGCGCCCCGCCGTCGTTAAGACCTGCCGCCGTAAGGCTCTGCGCGATGCGCGATGCGTGTGACAGAAGAACTTCGTAGGAGACGAATTCTCCGTCCACCCACAGCGCAGGTCGTGTCGCGTGAAGCAGGGCGCTGCGGTGGAACACGGTTCCGAGCGTAGAGGCGGAGAATGTGTCGCGATTTGGCGGCGCATTTGCGTGTTCGGCCGCACTCCATGCGGAACCGTCATGTCTAGCGTGTTGATCCACGGCGAAACTTCCGAGCCTGCCGCCATTCAGATATTACGGAAAACGAATCGGTTCCAATCAGCTACCGGTGATAGACGGGAATGTGAGATTGCGGCTGCTGCTTTGATGGCATTCGTCGGGACCGTGGTCGATCTGGCGGGCTCGTGTCATTGCGAGGCCCGCAGGGCCGAAGCAATCTTCGGCGTCAGAGCACTCGGACGGTTCATACGCGTTGCCGGTGGAGATTGCTTCGGCCCTGCGGGCCTCGCAGTGACATGATCTGCGACAATAGGACCAGATCAATCCTGCGCAGATGGCCGGATCAAGCCAGGCCAAGACGGGGATCGTCGCGCAGCGCCACCCGCGCATTCGCAATGTAGAGCGCGTCGATACCCATTTCGAGGAAGGTATCCAACGCCTCTTCTTCTGTGCAAACGATCGGCTGGTGATTGACGTTGTAGCTCGTGTTCAGCACCACCGGAACGCCGGTCAGCGCCTTCAGCCGAGACAGCAGATAATAGAATGCCGCATTATGGTCGCGGCACACCGTCTGCACGCGCGCGGTGCCGTCCACATGGGTCACGGCGGGCAGCAGCGCCTTGGCTTCCTCGCGCACGTGGGTCAGCATCGTCATGTAAGGATATTCCTCACCGGCGTTGAGGACGAAGTACCGATGGGCGTCTTCGGCCGCGACGGCGGGCGCGAACGGGCGGTAGTTCTGCCGCTTCTTGATCGCCAAATTGATGCGGTCCTTGTTCTCCGCCTTGGCCGGCAAGGCGAGCAAGCTGCGGTTGCCCAGGGCGCGGGCACCGTATTCCATGCGGCCGTGGCACAGTGCCACGATCTTGTCCGCCGCAATATCGGCTGCCGCGCTATCCAGCATCTGTTGCTCGTCGTCGAATTCGCGCAGCGCGAGCGTGCTGTCTTGTGCGACGATCGAACGCACCCGATCGGGACGCGGCGCCGGACCGAAGAACGGCATCACGCCGGGCAGGTGCAGCGGCGCGCCGTTGCTGAAGACATGTGCCGCGGCGGCGCCCAAGGCAGTGCCTTCATCGCCCGACGCGTAGGCAACATGGATGCGCTCGAACATGCCGTTGGACCGCAATTCGCCAATGGCAGCGCAGTTCTCGGCACAGCCGCCGCTCAGCAGCAGGTTGGTGGCCCTGGTCTGCTGCCGGTAGTGGCCGCAGATATGGAACAACGCCTCACGGAAACGTTCCTGCAGGGCGGCGCTGAGGTCGGCGCGTTCCTGGTGGGAACATGTGTTCCCGTCGATCCCCAGGCCCTCGGCCAACGCCCCGGCGCTGCCGGTAAAGAACAGACTTTCGGTGAAGCCGCGGTTCAGGGTGAGACAAGGGATTTCGATGCTGCCGTTGGGGCCCAGGCGAATGGCTGACCGGAAGAATGTGCGATAGCGTTGCGGATCGCCAAAGCTGGCGAGGCCCATCACCTTGTATTCGTCCTCGTTGAACGCATAGCCGAGGAACTGCGTGACCAGCGAATAGAACAAGCCCAGCGACTGCGTCACCGGATAACGCGCCAGGCGCATGATCTTCGGGCCGTCGAAATGATAGACCGAGGTCGCGCCGATCTCGCCGGCCGCGTCCATCACCACACCAAGTCCTTGCTCGAACTCGCAGCTTGCCAGGGCGGCGTGCAGGTGCGCGTCGTGATGGTCTATCGGGTGGAACTGCGTGGCGTTGCCGGCGCGGAACTGCGTCTTCAGCAGATTGAAAATGGCGTCGGGCGCCAGGCATTTCTGCCAGTAGGCGCGGGGCAGGTCTTCCGATGTATAGATCGGCCGGTAGCGGCCAAAATTGAAGTTGCAGCAAATGTCGCTGACCTCGGCGAGCGTCGCGCCGGCCTCGTTCAGGCAATACCGGATCGCCTGGAAGGGGAACGCCCCGCTTTTCTTGTTGCGGTCGAACCGCTCCTCGGATGCGGCAGCGATGATCCTGCCATCCAACAAAAGCGCGGCAGCGGCATCCATGCCCTGCACCACGCGCGAATCCTTCGCCATTTGTTCCGGGAAGTGTTGCTCGAGGAAACCGGTTACGTTTGCCAGTCCGGCAATCCCCAAAGTGAGCATGAGCGCCGCCCTCCCGACACGTTGCAGGGTCGCCGCTCGGATATTTACGGAGCGGGACTAAGGAATTATCGCAACTCGGGAATGGGACAAGAGTTGGTTGCTGCTCTCACGTGGCATTGATACGCCGTGGCAAGCTTCACGCCGCCGCGATTGAATTTTACTTCTTCTCCCGCCGGGCCACCGCGAGTTCTTCACGAAGACGTTCTACTTCCGCGCGTAGCCTCTCGACTTCGTCGGCAGCGTCTGGCCGGCTGTGTGGGGCTTCGCCCGGCGGCCGGTAGAATGGCGAGAACAAATTGAACGCCCGTTCCATCATGGCCATGTTCTGGCGGCCGACTTCCTCCATGTTGCCGAACGGGAACAACGTTCCCACCGACCCCATGGTCTTCTGCATCGCCGCCCGCATTTGCTCCTGCTGCTGCGCGAACGCGGCCATTGCTTGCTCCAAGTATTTCGGCACCAGGCTTTGCACCTGATCACCATAGAAGCCGATTAGCTGGCGTAGAAAAGCGGTGGGCAGCAGGTTGCGGCCCTTGCCTTCCTCCTCCACGATGATCTGGGTCAGCACGCCGCGGGTGATGTCCTCGCCGGTCTTGGCGTCGTACACCACGAAATCCCGACCTTCGCGGACCATTTCAGCCAGGTTGTCCAGCGTGATGTAGCTGGAGCTCCGGGTATCGTAGAGTCGGCGGTTGGCGTATTTCTTCACCACGATCGGCGGTTCGGCGGTTTTGGTCTCAGGCGCGGTCTGGACGTCGTCGGCCATGGGGTTTTTTCCTCGCGGCGGGGCGTTTTGCCTAGCATGCCCGGCCATGCCGCGCTTGCGAAGGTGTTTTCTGCACCGCAGCGCGGATTGACGTTCCGCGAACGCCACCATGCTCCTATGGTCCTCCGGCGCACAAGGAGGGCGAATGAGGCATGAGCGACGGCCCTGGCCGGGACGATGGCCCAGGCCCGGACCTGCGGAAACTGGCGCAGGACTGGATTACGCTGTGGCAGAGCGAGTTGGCGGGGATGGCGGCCGACCGCGAAGCGCAGGAGGTGTGGCAGGCCATCGTACGGGTTTGGGCTGCGGCGACCGCGGGCATGCTGCGGGCGATGCCGGTGGGGCAGGCAGGGTACTCGCCTTCCAAACAATCCGCAGCCCCCTCTCGCTGGCCATCTCCCGCGGCGGCGCCCCCTCCCCCGTCGGTCCACCCCGCGGCCCAACCCTCCACAAGGGGAGAGGGTGCTTTGTCCTCTCCTCCGCGCAACGGCCATGACCGCGCCGCTGCAACGACGGGGGCCGCGGCCGCTGCTGCTTCACCTGACGCTCGCGATGATGAGATCGAGCGCCTCGCGCGCCGCGTCGCTGAACTGGAAGCACGCCTGGCCGAACTCGAACGAGGCGATGGCAGCGGCGGTACGCGAGGCGCTGGAAGCGGGCGCGGCGGGCGCGTTCCCCGCCGCCGTGTGGGAAGAGACGCTGCGGCAGGACGCAGCCCTGATTGAAGGCATCGCTGCCTATCGCCGTCATCCGTGGCAGCGCGACCTGCCGGACCCGCCGGCGGTCTGGCAGGAGGGCGGGAGCCGGGTGCTGGATTATGGCGGCGAGGGACCGCGCGTGCTGTTTGCGCCCAGCCTGGTGAACCGGGCCTATGTGCTGGACCTGGCGCCTGACCATTCGATGCTGCGGTGGCTGGCCGGGCAGGGGGTGCATCCGCTGCTGCTGGACTGGGGCTGGCCGGGCGAGACCGAGCGCCGCTTCACCCTGACCGACTACGTAGCCGGCCGGCTGGAGCGGGCGCTGGTTGCGGCGGGCGCCGGCACCGTGCTGGCCGGCTATTGCATGGGCGGCACGCTGGCCGTCGCCGCGGCCCAACGCCGGCCGGACCTGGTGCGGGCGCTGGCCTTGCTTGCAGCGCCTTGGGATCTCCATGCGCCCGATCCGACGGTAGCGATCCAGGCCGCCGAGATGCTGCCGCTGATCGAGCCGGCGCTGGCGTTCAACGAGACGCTGCCGGTGGACCTGCTTCAGGTGTTGTTCGCGCTGCTGGACCCGTGGGGCGTGGCGGACAAATACCGCAGCTTCGCGCGCCAGGACCCCGCAGGCGAGCGCGCGCGGCTGTTTGTCGCGCTGGAGGACTGGCTGAACGACGGCGTGCCGCTGGCCGCGCCGGTGGCACGGGAGTGCCTGGCCGGCTGGTACGGCGCCAACACGCCTGCTCGTGGAGAATGGCGGATTGCGGGGCTGGCGGTGGACCCGCGGGCGTTACGGCTGCCGTGCTTCGTGGCGGCGCCGGCGCGGGACCGGATCGTGCCGCCCGAGTCCGCACGGCCGCTGGCGGCGCTGATCGACGGCGCCGCGCTGATTGAACCGGCCGCCGGGCATATCGGCATGGCGGCAGGCCACAGTGCGAAACGCGCGCTGTGGGAGCCGTTCAGAAACTGGGTGTTGAAGATCTAATGTCATTGCGAGGAGCGAAGCGACGAAGCAATCTCGATGGAAGAGGCGCTCGTACTTTTGTTGCGCGCCATGTAACCGGGGTTGCTTCGTCGCTGCGCTCCCCGCAATCACATCGAGGCCACAACGAATCTCGAGGTCGCAGCGAGCAGAGACAGCTCGTTCACTTCGCCAGCCGGCGCTCCACGATGTCTGCGAACAACGCCACGCCATAGGGAATGGCCGCGTCGTTGAAATTATAGGCGGGGTTGTGCACCGGCGCGCTGTCCTCGCCGTTGCCGATGTTGATATAGGCGCCGGGCACCTTCTCCAGCATGAAGCTGAAATCTTCCGACGCGTTCGCCGGCGGCTTGTTGCGGTCCACGTTCGTGTCGCCCACCAGGCCTGCCGCGGCATCGGCGAACTCGCGCGTGTGGTTCAGGTCGTTCATCAGCGGCGCGAAGACGAAACGGAAATCAACCATCGCCTCGGCGCCAAAGCCGGCGGCAATATTGCTGGCGAGCCGCTTCATGTTGGTCTCGATGAGCTGCATCGTCTCGGTCTTGAACGTGCGCACGGTGCCGCCCAGCGTCGCGGTCTGCGGAATCACGTTATAGGCGTCGCCACCGTGCATGCGGCAGATGCTGACCACCGCCATGTCGTGCGGCGGTACGTTGCGTGACACGATGGATTGCAGCGCCGCTCCGACATGGAACGAGGCCAGCACGGGATCGATCGCAACTTCGGGCCGCGCGCCGTGGCCGCCCTTGCCCGTGATAATGACATCGAACATCGCCGCACCGGCCATGGCGAGACCCGGGGTGATGCCGAACTGCCCAACCGGCATGCCGGGCCGGTTATGCATGCCGAAAATCGCATTGCAGGGGAATCGTTCGAACAATTTGTCTTCCAGCATGGCAAGCGCACCGCCCGCCCCCTCCTCGCCGGGCTGGAAGATGAAGTTCACCGTGCCTGTGAAATTACGTGTATCCGCCAGGTACTTTGCCGCACCCAGCAACATGGTGGTGTGACCGTCATGGCCGCACGCATGCATCCGCCCCGGATTCCGGCTGCTGTACGCCAAATTCGTCTGCTCTTCCATCGCCAGCGCGTCCATATCCGCGCGCAGGCCGACCGAGGGGCCATCGCCATTGCGCAGCACGCCGACCACGCCGGTCTTGCCGATGCCGCGATGTACCTCGATGCCCCATTCTGCCAGCTTGCCGGCAACGCGCTCAGCGGTGCGATGCTCCTCCAGGCCGAGCTCGGGGTGCGCGTGGATATCGCGGCGGAATTCGGTGAGTTCGTCCTGGTAACGGAGGGCGCGGTCGATGGAGGATTCGGGCATGGTGTCTCTCGGTGATTGGGTCAGGTCAGGGTGAGGCGGCTGCGAAACGCTTCGTCGCGCAGGCTGAATTCCTTGCCGGCAAGGTCATCGGCGGCGCTGGTGCACAGATAGACGATGGCGGCGGCGGGATGCGCAACGGGGGTCAGGTTCTCGCGCGGAATCTTGCTGATCGGGTTCACGCCAGACGCGCGGACGATTACCTGCATGTCGGTATCGGTGGTGCCGGGCTGGAACCCGAACACGCGGATGCCTTGCGTCGCATGCTCTTGCGCTACGGCGCGGGTCAGCATGGCGAGGCCGGCCTTGGCGGAGCAATAGGCACTCCATCCTTCCAGCGGATTATGCGCCGCGCCGGAGGAGACGTTCACAATGGTGCCGCCTCCGGCCGCAATCACGGGCGGCAGCACGGCGCGGATGGCGTGATAGGCGCCGACCAGGTTGATCTGGATATTGCGTGACCAGGCGGCGGGATCGCTTTCGGCAACAGTCGCGATCGGCTCGACGACACCGGCGTTGTTGATCAGCGCATCGATCCTGCCGAAGCGGCGTTGGGTTTGCTCTGCCAGGCGTTGCGCCGCCGTCCAATCGGCAACGTCGCAGGGGTGCGTCGCTACGGTGCCGCCTGCGCGGGCGATGGATTGGGCAACATTGTCGAGCCGCGCGGCGTCGCGCGCGGCCAGCATCAGCGTTGCGCCCGCCTTGGCCAGAGCCTCAGCCGCGGCGGCGCCAATGCCGCGGCTGGCACCGGTGACAACAATAACCTTGCCCGCGAGCTCCGGCATGGACTGCCCCTTCGTTCGCCTCTACCGTCGCTTTAAGGGAGCCGGCATCCGACTGCAAACCGGCCCCGCCTATAGCCTTGTGCCGGGGAGGACCAGATCATGGGCTGGCTCGACGGTCAGGTAGCACTCGTGACGGGCGGCGGTTCGGGCATCGGCCGCGCGGTGGTTGCCCGCTTCGTGGAGGAGGGCGCGCGGGTCGGCGTGATGGACCGCGTGGCAGCGCGCGCTGACCTGTTGCGCCAGGACTTCGGCGACTCGGTCATCGGCATTGCCGGCGATGTTTCCCGCATGGAAGACAACCGCCGCGCGGTGGCGCATACGGTGTCCGCCTTCGGCCGTTTGGACGTGTTCGTCGGCAATGCCGGCATCTTCGACGTCTACGCCTCGTTCGCCGAGCTATCGGACGATGCGCTCGATCGCGCGCATGACGAATTGTTCGGCGTCAACGTCAAGGGTTGCCTGTTCGGTGCCAAGGCGGCGCTGGATGAGCTGCGCAAGACCGGCGGTTCGATGATCTTCACCGCCTCGGTCGCAGGCATGAACTCAGGCGGTGGCGGGGCGCTGTATACCGCTTCGAAGCACGCCGTGGTGGGGCTGATCCGGGAGCTTGCGGTGGAACTGGGTCCGGACTTGCGGGTGAACGGCGTGGCGCCCGGCGGCACGATGACGGACCTGCGTGGGCTGGCGGCGCTTGGTCAAGACGACCGCTCGCAGTTTGCCAATCCCGGCATCGAGGAGCGGCTGCGCGCGGGCAACCCGCTGCGTACCGCGCTGATGCCAGACGATCTGGCCGGCGCCTACGTGTTTCTCGCCTCGCGGCGCAATGCGCGCGGCATCACCGGCAGTATCGTGACGGTGGATGGCGGCGCGATGCTGCGCATGCCGCGGCTGCGCTCTGGCGGTGCTGCTTCGTAATACCGAACGGACTGAACGCATGAACTGAAACCGTGTTGGAGGCTGCGATGACGATTGACGCCGGTCGCCTCGTCGATTCAACCAACGGATTGCTCAGCCGACGGATATTCATAGAGCCGGAGATTTATGAGCAGGAATTGCAACGAGTTTTTGCGAGATGCTGGCTGTTTTTGTGTCATGAAAGTCAGGTACCAATGCCGGGCGATTTCTTCGCCACGTATATGGGCGAGGATCCGGTACTGGTGGTGCGCGACAGCAGCGGGACGGTGCGCGCTTTTCTCAATATCTGCCGTCACCGCGGCAATCGCCTGTGCCGTGCCGAGAGCGGCAATGCCGCTTCGTTCATTTGCGCGTATCACGGCTGGACCTTCGGCAATGACGGCCGGCTGACCGGCGTGCCGTCGCTGCGCGAGGCCTATTATGGCGAACTCGACCGATCGCAGTGGGGATTGATCCCGGTCGCACAGCTCGACAGCCACAAGGGGCTGCTGTTCGCGACCTTCGACCCGGAGGCACCGCCGCTGCGCCACTACCTGGGGGAAATGGGCTGGTATCTCGACACCTTTGTCGACCGGCGCGAGGGCGGCGTCGAAGTCGTTGCTATGCATAAATGGATCATGCCGTGCAACTGGAAGTTTCCGGCGGAAAATTTCGGTGGCGACACCTATCATGTTGCCTGGAACCATCTGTCCGCGGTGCGGACCTCGTTCAGCACAGGCGTGACGACGAAGGCCAACTCCGGCGGCGCGATGGTGTCGCCGGGCAACGGCCACATCCTGATTTGTGTCGGTCCGGACGACAGCGGCGAACCGCCGGTGCCGGAGTTGCAGGCCTATGAGGCGGACACGGCGGCGGAGGTCGCGCAGCGGCTTGGGCCGCGCAGTGCGCACATCAATCCGCTCGTGGGCACGATGTTTCCAAATTTCTCGCTGCTGCGGGCCACGTCGCGCACGTTCCGGGTCTGGCATCCGCGCGGACCGGAGAAGACCGAGGTCTGGTCATGGGTCTTTGCCGACAAGGCGGCGCCGCCGGCGGTGAAACAGGCGCTGCGCCTGACCGGCATACGCGGCTTCAGCCCATCCGGCACCTTCGAGCAAGACGACATGGACAATTGGCAGGAGTGCACGCAGACCTGCCGCGGCGCGGTGTCCCGGCGCATGAAGCTGAATACGCAGATGGGGCTGGGGCACGACCGTTTCGATCCGCGGCTTGGCGCGCTAGCCAGCACATTCCGCATCAGCGAGAGCAATCACCGTCTGTTCTATCAGCGATGGGCGGATCTGATGGACGCGCCGCGCTGGGCCGACTTGCCGTGCCGCAGGGAGTTCGCGGAGGTGAGCCATGCCGCCTGACGGAGTGATTCGCGAGGTAGAGCAATTCCTCTACCGCGAAACGCGTCTGCTGGACGAGCGGCGCTTTCACGAATGGCTGGAATTGCTTGCGCCCGACATCCATTATTCGATGGCGGCGCGCGGTATTCGTTATCCGAAATCGAGCAAGGCGATCGCGATCCTGGATCGGTCGCGTTATGTCGAGGAGGATCCGATGGGCGAGGAAGACCTCGCTTTGTTCGATGAAACGCGGGAGTCGCTGGCGGCACGGGTCGCGCGGCTGGACACGGGCATGGCGTGGGCCGAGGACCCGCCGTCGCGGACGCGGCATTTCATCAGCAATATCGAGGTGGCGGTGGGCGAGCGCGACGGCGAAGTGCGCGCGCGGTCGAACTACATTGTGTATCGCAGCAGGGCGGAGACCGAGCAGGATTTCTATGTCGGGGCACGGGATGATGTGCTGCGGCGGTGCAACGGCGCGTGGCAGATCGCGCGGCGGCGGTTGGTGCTGGATCAGAACGTCGTGCTGGCGAAGAATCTGAGCATATTCTTCTGAGCGCTTCCGGTTTCATCGCCAGGACCGTGATGCCGTGTCATCGCGAGGGCCATAGTGTCCATGTCGTTGCGAGCTGACCACCGGCGCTGTGGCCGACCCGCCCTGGATGAAACGGCACGTCGCGGACCCTGCCCGTGATGGACGGGCAGAACCCGATGGACGGGCAGGACCCGGCCAGATGCGCCACTTGATCGAGGTTGCTTCGCCGCTACGCTCCTCGCAGCGACATTGGCTTGCTGCCAAGGAGTTTCACAATGCGCGTTTCGATGGTGCTGCCGGTGGAGGATTGGGCGGCGTGCGGACCCGCCGCGCGCCAGGCCGAGGAGGACGGCTTCGACTGCGTTACCGCCAACGAGTTGCGGCATGATCCGTTCTCGCCACTGGCCTTCGCGGCACTGGCAACGCAGCGCGTGGAACTGGCAACGTCGGTGGCGATCGCATTCCCGCGCAGCCCGATGATCGTGGCAAACCATGCCTGGGATCTGCACCGGCATTCGAAGGGGCGGTTCGTGGTGGGGCTGGGCAGCCAGGTGAAGGCCCATAACGAGCGGCGGTTTTCGGTGCCCTGGATCGCCCCGGCGGCACGCATGGGCGAATACGTGCAGGCGTTGCAGGCGATCTTTCGCTGCTGGGAGAACGGGGAGAAGCTCGACTACCGCGGCAGGTATTACACGTTCACGCTGATGACTCCGGAATTCTCGCCGGGGCCGCTGGGGCTGCCGATGCCGCGGATCGCGCTGGCGGCGGTGGGGCCGGTGATGCTGAAGACAGCGGCGCGCGTGGCGGACAGCGTACGGCTGCATGGGTTCGCGACACGGCGGTATCTGGAGGAGGTGGTGCGGCCGATGCTGGCGGCGGAACTGGAGGCGGCGGGGAAGTCGTTCGATGGTTTTGAGGTAACCGGTGGTGGGTTTGTGGTAACCGGGCCGGATGAGGCTGCCGTGCGCGCGGCAGCGGAGAAGATTCGGTATCGCGTGGCGTTCTATGGATCGACGCCAGCGTATCGCGGGGTATTCGATCTTCATGGGCTTTCGGATCTTGGCGTGCGGCTGACAGAGAAGTCGAAGCAGGGCGCCTGGAAAGAGATGGCGTCGCTGGTGTCCGACGAGGTGCTGGATCTGTTCGTGGCGCGGGCGCCGTATGAGGGGATCGCGGAGGCGATCGAACGGAGGTTCGGGGGGATTGTCGATACTTTGTCGATCGACTTTGCGCCGGGGACCGATGCGGGGACGCGACGGAGGGTGGTGGACGCAATTCATAACCTCTCCCGCGCGCGGGAGAGGTCGGCGCGCAGCGCCGGGTGAGGGTGATCGGGAGGGCACGTAGGCGAAAGAGCGTGCCGACCCGATTACCCTTACCCTCGCCGCCTTCGGCGCCTCGACGCCTCCCGCTTCGCGGGCGAGGTTTCCTGACGCGCGCGAGGTTTCTTATGCCCGACGCCTTGCTTTCTTCGTATCCTGCACCAGCAGCGGTGCCAGAAACCGCCCGGTGTAGCTGTCCGGGTTTGCTGCCACGTCTTCCGGCGTGCCTTCGGCAACGATGCGGCCACCGCCGTCGCCGCCTTCCGGACCGAGGTCCAGAATCCAGTCCGCCGTCTTGATCACTTCCAGATTGTGTTCGATCACCACGACGGTGTTCCCTTGCTCCACCAGCGCGTGCAGGACTTCCAGCAGCTTGCGCACATCCTCGAAATGCAGACCGGTGGTGGGTTCGTCCAGGATGTATAACGTGCGCCCGGTGGCGCGGCGTGCCAGTTCCTTCGACAGCTTGATACGCTGCGCTTCGCCGCCGGATAGGGTGGTGGCCTGCTGGCCAAGTGCGATATACCCCAGCCCGACCTGTTGCAGTATTTTCAGCCGGTCATGGATGCGCTGCTGCGCACTGAAATACGGCACCGCCTCGTCCACGGTCATCGCCAACACGTCGGCGATCGACTTGTCGCGGAACTTGATTTCCAGCGTTTCGCGGTTGTAGCGTTTGCCCTTGCAGACGTCGCACGTGACGTAAACATCTGGCAGGAAATGCATCTCGATTTTCAGCACGCCGTCGCCCTGGCACGCCTCGCAGCGCCCGCCTTTGACGTTGAAGCTGAAGCGGCCGGGCTTGTAGCCGCGCGCACGCGAATCCGGCAGTTCGGCGAACCAGTCGCGGATGGGGGCGAACAGATCGGTGTAGGTGGCGGGATTGGAACGGGGGGTGCGGCCGATCGGCGACTGGTCGATGTCGATGATCTTGTCCAGCAATTCCAGGTTCTCGATGCGGTCGTGCGGCGCGGGTACTTCGCCGGAACCCATCAGGCGGCGTGCGGCCGCTTTGTACAGCGTATCCACGACCAGCGTGGATTTGCCGCCGCCCGACACGCCGGTGACGCAGGTGAACGTGCCGAGCGGAAATTCCGCTGACAGGCTTTTCAGATTGTTGCCGCGCGCGCCGACCACGCGCACGGCGCGGTCCGACTGCACCGGCCGGCGCATCGTTGGCACCGCGATGCTGCGGCGCCCCGAGAGATAGTCGCCGGTCAGCGATTTTGGGTTGGCGGCAATGGCGGCCGGCGGACCCTCGGCCACCACGTGGCCGCCATTCACGCCTGCCGCCGGACCCATGTCGATCACATGGTCGGCCGAGCGAATCGCATCCTCGTCATGTTCCACCACCAGCACGGTGTTGCCGAGATCGCGCAATCGCCGCAGCGTGGTCAGCAGGCGTTCATTGTCGCGCTGGTGCAGTCCGATCGACGGTTCGTCGAGCACGTACAACACGCCGGTCAGGCCGGAGCCGATCTGGCTTGCCAGGCGGATGCGCTGCGATTCGCCGCCGGACAGCGTGGCGGAGGAGCGCGCCAGCGTCAGGTAATCCAACCCGACGTCTTCCAGGAACTGCAGCCGGTCGAGGATCTCGCGCAGGATGCGGCGGGCGATTTCGGCGCGTTGCGGCGTCAGAGTCGGCATCACGCCATCGAACCAGGCCAGCGAGTCGCGGATCGACAGGGCGGAGGCTTCTGCGATGTTCTTGCCGGCGACGCGGACCGCCAGCGCCTCCGGTTTCAGCCGAGCGCCATTGCAGGCAGCGCAGGGTTTTTCCGCCTGATAGCGCGAGAGTTCCTCGCGCACCCAGACGCTGTCGGTTTCCTGGAAGCGGCGTTGCAGGTTGTGCAACACGCCCTCAAACGACTTGGTCACCGTATAGGCGCGCACGCCGTCCTTGTAGGTCATCGCCACCGGTTCATCGCCGGTGCCGTGCAGGATCGCGTCGCGGACGCGCGTCGCCAGGTCCTGCCAGGGGGTTTTCGTGGTGACCTTGTAATGCTTCGCCAGGCTTTGCAGCGTCTGGTCGTAGTACGGGCTTTGCGCGCCGCGCCACGGCGCGATTGCACCGTCGGCCAGCGACAGGCGTTCGTCCGGCACCACCAACGCGGGATCGAAGAAGGTTTCCGTGCCGATGCCACCGCAGGCCGGGCAGGCTCCGTGCGGCGAGTTGAAGCTGAACAACCGCGGTTCGATTTCCTCGATGGAAAAACCGGAGACAGGGCAGGCGAAACGCGAGGAAAACACCGTGCGCTCGCCGCCATCGGCGTTTTCCGTATAGGCAACGCCATCCGACAGCGCCAGCGCGGTTTCGAAACTGTCGGCGAGGCGCGGGGCAATGCCGTCGCGCACGACGATGCGGTCCACTACCGCCTCGATCTCGTGCTTGATCTTGCGGTTCAGCGACGGGACGTCGCCGATCTCGTACAGCGTGCCGTCTACCTTGACACGCGTGAAGCCCTTGCGTTGCAGTTCCGCGAGTTCCTTGCGGTACTCGCCCTTGCGGTCGCGCACCACTGGCGCCAGCAGCAGCAGGCGCGTGCCCTCCGGCATCGCCATCACGCGATCCACCATCTGCGAAACGGTCTGTGCCTCGATCGGCAGGCCGGTCGCAGGTGAATATGGCACGCCGACCCTCGCCCACAGCAATCGCATGTAGTCGTGGATTTCCGTCACCGTGCCCACGGTGGAGCGCGGATTTCGCGACGTGGTCTTTTGCTCGATCGAGATGGCCGGCGACAGGCCCTCGATGCTGTCCACGTCAGGCTTGCCCATCAGCTCCAGGAACTGCCGGGCGTAAGCCGACAGCGACTCGACATAGCGCCGCTGGCCCTCGGCATAGATCGTGTCGAATGCCAGCGAGGATTTGCCGGACCCCGACAGCCCGGTCAGCACCGTCAGGCTGTCACGCGGGATGACGACATCCACGTTCTTCAGATTGTGCTCGCGTGCGCCGCGCACGTGGATGGAGCCGGCCATGTTTGTCCTGCTTGTTCACGGCATGTTCCCGGTATATAGGCAATTTCCGAGCCGCCTGGAAGGGCTTGGTTAACCGATGGCGACTCAAGATGGGAGGGAGTAACGTCACTCCTTTAACAACAGGGGCTCCGTCATGGCGGGCAGCGTGAACAAGGTGATCCTGGTGGGCAACCTCGGCAAGGACCCGGAGGTGCGTACCACCCAGGACGGCACGAAAATCGTCAGCCTGACGCTGGCGACAAGCGAGAACTGGACCGATCGCGCCTCCGGCGAGCGCAAGGAACGCACAGAGTGGCACCGCGTGGTCATCTTCAACGACCGCATCGGCGAGGTGGCAGAACGTTATTTGCGCAAGGGCCGCAAGGTCTATCTGGAAGGCTCGTTACAGACCCGCAAGTGGACCGACCAGAGCGGGCAGGAACGCTACACCACCGAAGTGGTGATCGGCAGGTTCCGCGGCGAACTGGTGCTGATCGACAGCCAGCGCGGGGAGGAAGCCGGCATGGGTGAACCAAGCGGCGGTGGCTACCGTGAACGCGCGCCCGCGCCGCGCCCGGCCGCGGGTGGCGCACAGCGCAGCGGCGGGCCGTCCTGGGATGCACCAAAGGGCGGCGATCTCGATGACGAGATTCCGTTCTGATGCGCTGAGCCCCTCAGCGTCGCCGATCCCTGCCCTGAACGGTGCGCAGGTGGCCTGACCCGCCATCGGCATTGGATGAAGACACGGCGTTTGCCGAAACGCACGTTTTCGTGACGACGACAGCGCATCAGGGCTTGCGCCAAGTTATATGGAGCCTAGGTTACCTCGCGTTCATCCGTATCGCCGCAACCTGGGTCGACCATGATCCGTGGCCACCGCCTGCTGATTGGCATGCTGCTTCTGGCCACGCTCAACGTGTGGCCGGGCGTGCCGCGCGCCCAGGACACCGACCATCCCCCCGATACGATGGCAGCGCGAATGCGGGCGTGCGTACCCTGCCATGGGGTCCAGGGCCAGGGCACCAGCAACGACTATTTTCCCCGCCTGGCCGGCAAGCCAGAGCAATATCTCTTTAACCAACTCGTCGCCTTCCATCAGGGCCGGCGCCACTACGCGCCGATGAACTACCTGTTGCAGTACCAGACCGAGAGCTACCTGCACGACATGGCAGCCTATTTCGCCGCGCAGCCGCTGCCGTCGCAACCC
>Ga0335072_10008093_pt1 | contig 15263 bp, 15 predicted proteins | sample Lox_Sample_21_FD_206725 | JGI IMG/M metagenome (GOLD analysis project Ga0335072, IMG submission 206725) | Soil microbial communities from Loxahatchee National Wildlife Refuge, Florida, United States - Lox_Sample_2.1 | ecosystem: Environmental > Terrestrial > Soil > Wetlands | place: USA... | reverse complement strand
AAGAAAATGATTGCAGTTAGGGTAACACAAAAAAGAAATGAAACTAAGTTGCGTTAGTGTCTAATTTATAAGACCAGTCCCAAAACCGCCAAAAAGTCAAAGCTCGGACCAAAACAAAGATCTTATATAGAAGAGTTCCCGTTTGTGTACGACTTTGCTAGCAGCCCGTTATCTCTAACCCTATTCAACCATCATTTAGTATGCTAAATGACCTCTTTTTTCTGTGGCTGACTAAGTGGGCGGTACCTAACACTTTCTTGTACACAACTTGCACGTGAAATACAATTATATGATAAAAACTCTAACGCTGTCCTTGTACTTCTGGTTCTAGAACAAACGTATCACATTAATAGCATCGCAAACCATGCCGGCTATCATCCCTCTTAAGCCTAGTAATTAACGTGGACCGAGTTATTAAGATACTCTCTTGCCAAGATCTCTCCAGCTTGCTAAAACTGCGGGTTGTAAGCTGCACCAGTGGTAGGCGTTCGGTATCCAGTGTCGTGCACGGCAGTTGGTCCCGTAGCTGGATACGCACTGTCATTTCTAGCAGCAGTCGTTCCAGCGCCAGGATAGCTATCGTGCGCCCCAACTGCACCAGTCGTAGCTGGATATCCTGGCTCTCTATACCCTGCACTTGGAGCAAAATATCCCTCCCCGGTGCCATACTTGTTATGCGGTGCCTCAGTACTCACAGCAGTATTTTCCGTGTTGTACGAGTTCCTTACATCACCAGGCGTGTTGTGGGCAGGAAGGCTGTCAGGGTGCCGCTTTTCGTGGGCAGCAAGGCCGCCTGCTGCGAGAGCGGCTCCATCGCGATTCTCGCGTTGCCAGAAGCGGGTGCGACGAGGTGTGGAGCCGGCAGTGTAGTTGTTGGCTGGGGAGGGGCCGAAAGCTTTCTCTTTGCGGTAGTGTCGCATAAGAGCTAGTTCAACGAGGGCGGAGAAGAGGAAGAAGATGCTGGGAGATGTCAGTAATGTTTACGTTGTAGATTGTCAAGGGGAGCACACATAGCAACAATTGCAACGGAGAAACAGGCGGTCTCGAGTTGGCATGCTTGCTTGAAGCTCGGTAAAGCAGTTGACCCTCCGTTACCTGAGGGGACAGTGTTGTCGCCATTGGCATTTCCCGTGCCAAATACGGTGGTGACGGTACCACTGCAGCTTCTGTCACCGTTCCTCGTTTCATAGGCAACGTAGATGAAGGCTCCAACGAACACAAGGTCCAGAAGGATAGCGATCACGGAAAAGAAAGTCAGGCCAGCAACGAAGCACAGTAGGAGCAGGCCAATCAGAGTGTACAGCACAGCCGCACCTGAGATGCCCTCGATGGATCGGGTATAGTTGTCGATATTGAGGCTGTGGTTGTGCAGCGCGGCCAGGAAGTAGGAGAAAACCCCAAGGATGAGAGCTGCACAACAGAACTCGATGGCTCTCAGGAACCACTGGAGGCCCTTGAGCGCAAGACCAGCGCCTCTGGCACGAGCCATTTTATGTCGGGGAAGGTGGAGGTTGTCCAAGGAAGGGCGGAAGGAGGACAACCAGGAGGGATAATAATGCAAGAAATTGATATTGCGAGTATCCTAAAGAAGAAAAGAAAGGTTTGATACCTTATATTCACATGAATCTCAGTGGGTTGAAAGAGTATGAAATCTCGACATCATTTCTGCATGTTGACCTCACCCAAGCTCAAGCCCCGTTCCGTTGGCCCGTGGCGATATGAGTAACAGGCGTGTAAGCCGCATGTTGATCAGTCAATCAATTGTGGCTCAGTCCTGCTTAATGACGTAAAAACACTTGAGGCTACACTGCTCATTGGCTGATGCTTATGGTCGTGGCTCAACCCCATGCAAATGATCTCACCAACCTCGGCTGACGTCACTGATGTAATTGGCTAGTCAGCCAGCAAATTTATAGCGAGATCGAGGATATAAAATGCAGTCTGCATAATATTCGATAGATGTAGTTTAAAATTAGCTGGCTTTCCAAAAGTTATCTTAGTTCAGCTAAAGCCATACGTGATGTCAATTAGAATGTCACATGAAACGTCAAATTCAACTGTCCAATTTGATTGACTCTTAGCACCCTATAATGTTACTGCAATGAACAGACTCTTGAACAAGTTTTGATTCTGGGCTACTCTATAGGGTGTTTCTGACTACACCGGATGAAGTATCCTCCGTACCTGGCCATCCATCCATATGATGCAAGACTCCCTAATCCAAGAGAGTGAAGAGTTTAGTGCTTGGCAGCCTCCTTGTGGACATCAGCCTTGGTCTGTAGGTGATTTTGTCAGCATAAAGTCGACCTTGTCAGAGGGACCATGTAGAAGCATACGTTGTGGCTACTCTCGTCCATCTTGTCTCCAACGGCATCCTTGGCCGCGGTGGCACGGCTGCCAAGGGATGCGTCGTTGTCCTTGGCAACTTGCTTGTTGGCCTCCTTGCTGGCGGTGGCACTGGAGCCTTGGACGGTCTCAGAGACGTAGTTGGCGGCGTTCCTGAAATATTATGTTAGCTATAGAAAGAGACCGCAAGGCTATAAATGCCTTTGCAACGTCGAGTGATGTATTGGGCTTGGGACTCGATATTCACTTACTTGATGGTCTCCATTATGAAGATGGTGTGTTTTGGTTTTGGAATTTGGGATTGCTTGTGAAGTTTGTTCAGTATTGGCTTGTTGATAGAAAAAAAAGTTGTGATAGAGTGGACGAGAGGGGTATTTGAAAGAATTTCTATCCCACTTGTTCAATCACATGGAAAAGGAAGGGAGCAAAGTGCGTCATCGTGCTTCAGCTCAGGACCAAGGTTCACACTCGTGGCCCCTTGGTCTGGATCCTCATTTGAGGGTCTTCTGATAGAAATATTCGAGGATACTCGGCTTTCTTCTTCTTACATGACATCATGGTCCATCAACCTACACCAACTGATCCATAGGAGTGGGTTTCAGAGATGCCACCGACAAATTTGGCGCCATGATCTAGAGCTCGAAATGGAAAGGTATGGGGTCTTAACCACTTGTGGCGCTGGTGACTGATTCGGGATTAGGGAGCAACCTGGTCTTGATTTGCCCCAATGCTGAGATGACGCAAGGGGTTCCTTCACCTGATAGCCTTTCAAAAAACCAATCCTCTTCACATACTTGAAAGGTCATTTCTTTTTGCCTGTTCTGGCATTCCTCGACCTTGGGAATGCGAAGCATGCATATGCAACGCGTCATTGTTGATTGATGGTTTTCCCCGGTTATGCCTCGAGGCAAGTCTTTGGTCTCCATTTCATGCATAAGCCACGCGTATATTCAACCGAAGTCTTGGTACCAGTGGTAGAGCATCGGCTGGCCGAAAGACTAATGCCAATGTGTCCTTTTCGCCTGAAGTTTGTAGTTCGCCTCGGAAGAGTTGATAGTTATGACGTCGTATAATCCATCACCTCGCCCCGCTTGGTCCGTGCTTGTCCTCGCGAATAGCCACTCATGCCACTCCAGCCACACGCCCAAACACGCCACAGTGCTTTCCTGACACCGTGTATCGGCTGTAAAGTAAAGGCAGGTGATATCTTTGCCAAGAGTAGGGTGAAACCAAGTGCGAAACATGTTTATTCACTCTTTCCCAAACAATAGATCAGTTGTGAGAATTTAGGCAAGTTTCGAAACACCATGTAGTTATTGGTTATCCTAAGTTTCTATACTCACAATATGGAAGCTGAGAAGATTTTTTTGGAGACGTATCATGTTTTCAGCTATTAGACCGCTGACTTTTTGTTCTGGAAAATGACCATTGGCGTGTTTTATGCCTATTAAGTCAATTGCGTTTTCGTGTCGGTCGCCCATGATAGCAACAGCTTAGCCTGGCTCGCACTGAGATATACGGGCAACGGGCGTTCGTGCAAGTCTATATCCCGAAATTGGCCTCCTCATGGGAGGCAGAACTCGAAATGAAACCGATCGTTAACACAATTACCTAGCCAAAGATAAAACCCTCAAATAATAACGGCAGACGGGGTGCGGTATTCAGTCGGCTCATGGAGAGTTTGGGAGGGTGAGAAGCACGATGGATGCTATTCCACATGCATATGCGGTCCCCCGAATCAATTTTTCGGGATCTCCATCGGATACTATGGGTGAGCTGAACTCCTGACAGCCACAAGTTTCTATGTTTATGTTCCTAAATTATCTATAAGGAAAAGGAAAGACGAAACAATGGTGTCCAATTGAGGCCAATCCCTGAACTCGAATTGAAGATCCATCGAACCCTGTACCAATCCTGATTCGGGACCTGTAAGAATCCCTACCTCCCATTGTATGGGGTAGGGTGCAAGATGAGCCTTGAGCATTAAGATTTTCACGAAGCGATCCCTCCAATCTGCGAAAGAATGCTCACAAGTAGAAGTGACTTCGGTGCAGCAGGGGGCCAGCGTTAATTTCCAAACTTTATACGACAAGATCTCAGAATACATCCCATAGAGATGAAGAGATCGTGTTTAGAACCACATTACAGAAAGTTGACATCGTTATCCATAATATGATCAGATATCCATATCTCTTTCTCAAGGGATGGTAAATGGAATATCTTTCACATTGGTCTAGAATTTAACGTCGACATCTTGCAGTACAGAGGAAGCGTGATGTTCATAACTCTCGTTTCATTAAGCAGAAGGATGCTTCCTGAGGATCGAACAAGGTCACCATGGACGGCCTCCCTTGCTTCTATAGCGAGTTCAGGGTACCACAGCCACCATTTCCAAGATTTGAGCATGCTCAGGTCGATTACAGCTGCCTAGACGGCTCAGAGCTAAAACAGTGACAACAATTGGACAGCATTGAGCAGAAGTTTGAAGTGAACGGATATTAGAGAGGGTGTAGGAAGCAAGGCTCACTCTATATCAGACGAAAGGAAAGTGATGGCTGTACCTCGCCACCGATCGGCAGCTGCACGCTTGCAAGCAGGCTGTTGGACACTCGGATGAGGCCGAAGCCACGTGCTTGCGGTTGCATAGTGATGGTTAGCTTGACATAATCCGATCGCTTCTGCTTCTGGGAAGTTGACAGGTCATTAAAATAAATGAAAGGGTCGGCGTAGGAACGGCTCGAGATTTTGGGTGTGAATAAAGGCGGGCCGCACAATCGGAGGTTGTGTTTTCTTCCCCTCCTTTAGCGATTCACGTGCTCTCCAGCTTTGTGTTAGGTCAGCATTTTGAGGGTCTTCCTCACTTCTGCTCTGCGCCTCCACTAACTTATCGCATCGTACATACAACTTGTCATGCGGACCCAATGAACGCGTGGCATGCAATGCAACCGACTTAATGCTCTATTATTTTTTTGGTGTTGAGCTGTGCTTTTCCCGTCCCGAGCAAGGGATCTCAAAACCTTAGGCGTTTTAAGACGAAAGCCACAGCGTAACGACTCACGCTGCGGCTGCCGGCGCGGAGAAAGAGGATGCGGTATTCATTAAAAAGCACCGGCAGATGATTGGATGAACTCGTGGACTACCGATGACCTCAACGGCCTGGCGATGCGCTGGTTGGATGGTTCGTTCTCTAATGAGAAATCGGCATCGGTCCGGTTGCGTGGAGGTAGGTGTGAGCGCCTTTTTGATTCTTCCTATCCTTTACTTCTCTGCATCTCTCTTGAGAGCCAAGCCTTCTTTCGCACCCCCTCAGAGGAGCATTAACTAGAACATCTCCAGCGGTCCTTACAGCGTGACTCTGGATCCCCTTTTCGTCGCATTGTATCTAACTGGTCTGTGCGTATGACTGGCCATGTCTCCTGAGATACTTTAGTGGAATGTAATGACGGAAATACAACTCTCCGATGGGGGATAGAGCCATGCTATTCACTCTATTATACCTACTTCTTCGTTAAGGCATACGTGCATGAACTTTACCTCAAGAATTTCCCTTAGATTCCGAGCTTTAAGGGTTATTGAAGGACAGGGATGTAAGCGAGCATCCGAGACGACTTGCCGTTTCGAAGATGCCACGACCTCGACTTTTTCGACACCTCGATACTCGGAGTGTCAAGGACTGCTACAGCCATGACGCCGCAATATCCGGAAGGAACCGTATACTTGTCGTTCTAGTGCTATCTTTCCGAGTGCACATGCAAGCTGGATGAACAGAGCGGACAATTCGTCAGATAGAGTTGTTTCGGCCAGCATTGATGGCCTCCCTCTGCCAGCCGACTGCCGAACTAGAACCCGTTGGTGCCGTGCGTGAAACTCACACCAAGCCTGGCCCGTCAATAGGCCTACCCGTCAGGTACCAGCACGTCGAGGCACATCATCTAGGTTAGTAGCGAGCGCCGGACGTTGCAGTGCCCGCGCGTGGGCCGCTCCTGGTAGGTTTCATTTCAACTTAAATGCTTGATGCACTTCTTATTAAGCCCATGGGGGGTCACGGCCACCTGCTTGACTTCATTTCATATTCTACCATCACTTGTCAGCTCCCGCCTCGTTAGGGTGCCTGTCAACTTCTCTCTCTTCACTGCTGGATCAGATTCGTTTCGCACTTGGCCTGGAGCTGACCATTCTTTACATCTTTATTCCTTCGACCAACTTGGCAGACCTACATCTTTCTTTGCGATACGACCAGACAGACTCCATGACCTAACGACTGCCAAATCACGCCTTCTCCAGAGGCTTTCTATCAATAACCCAAACTCGATTGATAAGAGAATTTTTGGAGTTATGGCAAACCTGGAACATTCATTATGGGGAAGAGAGAATGCAGACAAGATGCAGATGATATATCAGTTGGAGGAAGGGCCACCTCAGAGTCCGAATGCGACCCTGGCGCTTATCAATAGCCTTATTTTCTCAGAGAGCAAGTCGGTCCGGACCTCGACCATGATACTGGGCTCATTCAATATCTTGGCGGCATTTGTGACGGCTTCGAGCATACTTTATGACTGCTATCGGGCTTCGAAAAGGGCTAACGGCGGATGCAAGGCAAAGTATGAGTGGCTATGTCTAAATGAGTTTGAGGAGGCTAACTCCTGAATAGGAAATTCTGTGTTTCCGCGATTCATCCAGCCGAAACATTCCCGCTTGTACTCTCATTAGGTATTGTTGTTCAAGGCTCGATCTTCGTTGGGGCACAGGCAACTGGAATGTCGAGCTTATTTACAGAAGGATGTTCTGTCATAGCTCAGTTCGTGTTTCCAGGTATGATATAGTATTCGATGATTTCAAGTCTTTGCTGATCCGCGAAAGCTATCTTCCTTGTTCCATATATTCAAATCGTATTTGGTCTTGAGTGCGCTATTCGATCACTTCGTAAGGCTGGATTTCCGGCTCGGGGAAAATACGACGTTTCAGTATGCCTGGCGGTGATTGTTTTGATGCTCGTTATCACTTCGATACCCACGCACGTCAGACCGGAAACGGACTTCTGCTTTGCATCAGTAGCGTGGTTTGTTACACGATATGGCAAACTCGGTCTTATTCTACTTGCAGCTTGTGGGGGACTTGCCATCATCAGCGCGACTATGATATTTTTCCGACTTATGGCTCTCACCACAATCGACCAGCACCAGCGTATTGCAGCATCACGTATGGTCTACTACTTGGTGCTCGCAGTCGTATCGATGGTGAGTTGAGTACTTGGACAAAGAGGTCATGGATGCTAATATGCACTTTAGGTCTTTGTCATCCCATGGTTTGTTACATTGACGATGAAAGCGCCCACACTCGTTACATCGATGATGGCAACAGTTGTCCTCAACCTGCATGGTCTTATGGCGAGTCTCTTACAAATGTTTCTCCGGTCAAACACTGCCACAACAGCTTTTAGACCCAAAGGCACACCTGGGTGGAGCCGTGGACGCCACGAGATAAGATTCTGGGGACCTAATGAGCTTGGTTTCGATGAGCATATGCTTCAACCTGTATCCGGACCTCGAAGTCCAGCAAGCATTGGCAGCAGAGCGAGTCTGATAGAGAAGGAGAAAAGGGGAGCATTGAGTATGGACTCAATTCGAAGTCCAGGTGGAGTGCAGTCATCAGAAAAGCTTAGCAAATCCACAGGAAAAGCCGCAGAGACGCCGTTAAACTCAGCCACATTGGTCAAACCAGAGGCAGCAGCCCTTGAGAGACAACCGACGAAAAGCCATAAACGAAAACAGTCTTACTCACTGTTTCCTCCCGAACCCAACGCAACAAGTCCGCCCGATAAGCAAGAACCTAAGCCCAATTCCACATGGAAAATCCCCGAGTCGAGAATAAAAGATACAATGGCCGGGCTTTTCAGATCTACTTCAACTCAGCGACAACTAGCCGAACCTACCCTCAACGCAAACAGCCACCTCGCACCACCCCCACCATTTTTCGATGGCAATTCCAGTCGTCACCGCCGCGACTCTTCCATTCAAACATCCGTAACGGTCGAGATTGGCCTGCGCCTCTCTCACGCCCCTACCGAAATGCAATGCCCCAGTCCACCACGTAGCCGTCGCGCCTCACCTCTTCTGCGGCTCCAGACCAATCTCTCGCCAATCCTATCCCGCTCTCCCCTAGCGCCAAGTCCCTTGAAGGATGATACAATGCGGTCGCCTCTCTCGGCGGAGCAGCGGGCTGCTAGAATGAAAGCCCTGCCACCTATACCGCGGCTGTCGACCATGAGCGACAATTTAGCTGTACCAGTACCGTTGAGCAAAGTCAATCCAATGGTCAATACTTCGCAGGGTGTGAAGAGATCAGCGCCGTCAGCGATGAGTCCTCCCCCGCGACCCGTGGCTGCGTCACCAATCTGGTTGCGGAAGATCCAGGACGACGATAGGCCACGGGGAAGTAAAGCTAGCTGGATATGAAGTTTCGAGCTGGCTGTCATGGGGGAGGGAGTGTTTATAGGGGGGTTCAATTCTCAAGATTCGTATACCTCACGGTATTTTTTTACATATGTCTTTTGTTTACTTGGCTGTTGATGTGTTGATGACTGCTACGAGTCTGTTGTCAAAGTCTGTATGTAGATGAAGGAGTGATCCAAGCGAGCGAGCATCGCTGATAGGCGTCTGGAAGCGGGGTCGTAGATAGAGTAGCTTTGTATTTAGCTGCAGTAGAGAGTCTCTGTATCTATGCCTTCCAACTCTTTCTAACCTCATCCAATTATGGCGTCAAAGGATTGCCGGAAATAATAGATAGGTATATTGTATATCTCCTCCCAGAACGTTGCCTCGCTCAGCACGGCGATGATTCCAAACAAGGCACAATCAGAACTACACTCAAGGCAGCTGTGGCACGCCGTACAGCCAATCCCACACAAAACAAGCCTGTTACATAACCGAAACATGCCCTAGAACAGAACAACACCAGCGAGCGGGGCTACTACAACGTCACCAACATTGGGCCCCACTTATGGCGCTCCTCAGGGCAAACCGAGCTTTTTGCGAGTCCGTTTCCAGTAATTTTCTACGGCAGTGGCCCCGCCAAAAAAAAAAAAAAAAGCCCTGTAAGGCATCACATACAACTTTTTAATTCCCAAATAGAATGGAGGAAGTGGAGGCCCCAATCGGGCAGTTTTGTCCCGGGCACCGAAGGGGTACGGTCTAGGGTGTATGGGGGATTCTGGGAGGGATTCTGACTGCGTATTGAGGCATAGATGGAGGAAGCGAAATGGTAGTCATGAATTGGTGTCTTGCATAGAAGCTCGCTGATTGGGTTGCAGATGATGTTACCCCGCCACAGATCTAGCGAGTTGATTTGATTTGGAGAATACTGTATGCATCGTGGTCTTACGATCTCTATGCTTTCTTTCTCCGCACAACTCTTCATTCCAGTTGTCATACTGGATGTAGCCGGACTACGGTCATCTTAGATTGGACCTGGGTTGGGCTGAGGTCGAGATGCAGCTGGAAGGGGTATAGCAAGGGGACGGCAGTTGCCATCTTACCAAGCCCGACTGCACCTGGTATGTAGTTGAGCTGCAAGACGGTTTGTAAGCTCCAAAAATATAGTGAAGAATGATGCTTTTCAATGGATCAAACGACACAATCCATTAGTAGCTTCCCAAGAAGGGTAAGGGAAGTTCCTCTATCGCAAAAGAGCACTCGTATTCAATCCTTCCCGCGTATATAGAATAGCTGAATGGATATGTGATGGGTCACATTCCGCTCATGGCGAATGCAGCAAGATCGTACGCTGGTCGTATGAGTATCTTAAATAATACATATGTACAGGGTGGCACGGATTAAGACTCCAATCCCTCCTGACAGTCGCGGAGATGCAGGACTGGGTAGTGGTGAGAAGTTGTTTGTTAGAACGCGGAAGTGGGGTAGAAAAGTGACATGACAGGCAAGGTAGGACGAACGGAAGACGGACGTCGATCCCACATTGAAGAGGGGCCTTCTGATCATACACTTTTTATCTATATTAGACTGGCCGTGAGACCTTCAGATCTACTCTCACTTGTTGTCCTCCTTTAAAACTACTTCATCCCTCCTTCCACTGACATTCAATTACTTTCCGCATTACTTGTACTCAACTGCAAAAGCATTGCCTACTGTATGTAAGTCCATGTGGGGAGCTGCAAAAATATAGCATGACCGGATCGACATGCCTGTGCGGCACATTTCCATATGTGGACCTGTGCCGCATCACTCTAAGCTTTAGCACTGACGTTTACATATTTTGGCTGTTTGCAGTACCTGACCTCACCCAGAAATTACCCCGCTGCGCACGCGAGTCGACGAACGAATAGCCTGCAGCAACGAGCAATAATCTCACCACCTTCCCTTGGACCCTCAGATCCCTCCAATTCCAGTCATTCAACTGGAAAGATAATTCAAAATGGTATTTGCTCGTTCCATTCCTCGCCTTGTCAGGCCTGCTTCTTCCCTCTTTGCTGCTGCGGGGCGTACGTTGCCTCTGACGTCTCGCGGAGCAACCCCGCAAATCAGAATGGTGCTAACAGGTGCACGCGAAAAGGTCAAAGTTCTTCTTGTTTTGTACGATGGTCAGTCCATTCAACCAGCCCCAATTGCACATCAACTGCTAATTAATTAATTGCAGGCGGCCAGCATGCCAAGGACGTCCCAGAACTGCTGGGTAAAAACTCGTAATCATTTCACGAAACAAAAGCCTCTCTGATGCGAATTGATTAGGAACTACTGAGAACGAGCTGGGCCTCCGCAAATGGCTCGAAGACCAGGGACATACTCTCGTAACGACGTCTGACAAGGAAGGCGAAAACTCCAAGTTCGACCAAGAGCTTGTAGATGCTGAGGTAATCATCACAACGCCGTACGTAACGCCAAAGCCTATTCGCGGCCCTCAAAGCTAACAAGCATCTCCTGCAACAGATTCCACCCTGGCTACCTCACCGCAGAGCGCCTCGCGAAAGCGAAGAATCTCAAACTCGCCATTACCGCAGGCATTGGCTCCGACCACGTCGACCTCGATGCTGCGAATAAGACAAATGGCGGCATAACAGTCGCAGAAGTGACGGGCTCGAACGTCGTCTCGGTCGCCGAGCACGTCGTCATGACAATCCTCGTCTTAGTGCGCAACTTCGTTCCCGCGCACGAGCAGATCGTCAGAGGCGACTGGGACGTCGCGGCCGCCGCGAAGGACGAGTACGATCTCGAAGGCAAAGTCGTCGGCACGGTCGCGGTTGGGCGTATTGGTGAGCGGGTGCTGAGACGGTTGAAGCCGTTCGACTGCAAGGAGCTGCTGTATTTCGATTACCAGCCTCTGAAGCCGGAGGTCGAGCAGGAGATTGGGTGCAGGCGGGTGATGGATTTGGAGGAGATGGTGTCGCAGTGCGATGTTGTTACCATTAACTGCCCGCTACACGAGAAGACGCGTGGATTGTTCAACAAGGAGCTTATTAGCAAGATGAAGAAAGGTATATCTCGCTATTGACTGCAGATTACATGGCTGATATTCCCAGGCTCTTGGCTCGTCAACACCGCTCGTGGAGCCATCGTCGTCAAGGAAGATGTCGCCGAGGCAGTCAAGTCTGGCCATCTCCGTGGCTACGGTGGAGATGTGTGGTTCCCACAACCAGCACCGAAAGAGCATCCTCTGCGCTATGCCCACAATCCATTTGGTAGGTCTCGAAAATATCTAAGATATAAAGCTGTTTGTTTGCTAATAATCCATACAGGCGGCGGAAACGCCATGGTCCCCCACATGTCCGGCACCTCCATCGACGCCCAAAAGCGCTACGCAAACGGCACCAAGGATATCTTGCAGAGCTACCTATCAGGAAAGCACGACTACCGCCCACAGGATCTGATTGTCCACCAGGGAGACTACGCTACAAAGGCTTACGGACAGAGAACCAAGAAAGCATAGGCGGACTATTTATGAGCTACTGTGTTCAAGGTCTTGACAGCCGGTCTGCAAAGCTTCTGAGATGATCTTGATAATGTGTTTCACTACTGTTCACATATCTTGAGCTTCTCGCCCGATGTTGTTAGCAGGTAATATGATTTTATGCTGCAGGTATTCATACCAGTTGTGCGTGCTAATGAAATTGCAACACTAAAGCGGCAACAAGCCTCGCCCGCTTTAATCTCCCCTAACTCTGCCGGCATTTATTACCAATCCAGGCACATCCGCTTTTTGCTTTCCGTTTTCCCCCATTGACACAGTTAGGATATATTTTTTTTCGCTGATTCAAATTTAGTCTTTGGACCTGGGAAGGCGCCGCTTTAACATGAGCCAAGGGTGAGCAGCCTGAGCACTGTCTAGTTACCCCTGAGCACTTCCGAAGCAAGCCTGAGCATGCATTGAGGAGCTTGTTCCCGCCCCCTTGGAATCTCGTTTTGGCTCCCAGGGGCCTATTATGTCTCCTTGAAGACTCGGTTATAGTTTCCTTGTAGAGTTTCAACTAAATTTTTGCTAATTTTTGCTAAGCCTCTTCCCTTGTATATCGCCGCCTCTTAGTGACGGATTTACTACGCTCCACCGACTCCAGAGACTTCTACGCCTATCTACTTTTGACACTTATTTACAATGTTGAGTATAGTAATCTCCAAGCATCTCAATAAGTATCTCTGTATAAACTTTCTAATTTCATGTCCTTTTTGGCTAACAACAGTTTTGCTGCACTTACGGGTTTGCTGCGTGCAAGAGACTTGCACTATAGAGGGTTGAAGGGAAGAAAGGATTTCATGTAGAGGTCTCCAACACATAGCGCTAAAGAAGAAAAGAAAATTAGCCTAGAGGTCTATCAGCTAGATGGGGCAAGGTAGATTCGCGCAGATACAGCGCTGCGGTTGAATAAGAGAACCTAGCCTAGGCTCTATAGGTAGTTCAAGCGGTATTCGCATACGGCGCTAACGACGAATAGGAGAATCTAGCTTAGACTACAGGCAGTTCAAGTGGCACAGGCACGGGAATATGGGCTATCGACTTCGCCACGGGTTTCCATCCTCAGACGTTATCAAGACTGATCTGAGCCCTATACAGCCCATCTTTGTTCCGCCGCCCAAAAGCAAGTTGACTGGAAATTGAATTTCTGCCTAAGGATTAAGAATTCTAGCACGTGCTAACAGTTCGCTGACAGAGCCCTAACACCTCCGGTGCTTTGAGAATTGCGTGTGCATAACATACAATTCGCAGCAACCATGTCAGCAATTCTCTTCCAAGACTTTTATCTCATGAACGGTAGGTGGTTTGGCGAGAACGGTGTCTGGGGCACAAAGCTTCAAATTAGCACTAACGTTTGGAAATCTGAGTTCATTCCCACTGGTGACGAAGACTCAAACGTTCGATCCAGCCAAGTACCACCAACGACAGAATAGCTATTACCATCAGAACCAGACGCTTTCATTCGCAACACCAATGGTATGCTGCATCCCTTAAGATCAAATATTTCGGCTGATTGTTGTGCATTTGGATGGACCAAGCCTATGCCAGCTTGGTCGCCTTGCTCGCGAGTCTCATCCCGCTTCCTAGAATGTCCTCCAACGCTTTATTCAGTATCGGTATAGTTTGACTGAACTGGCTCATAGCTGCCTCTGAGCCCTCATTTTTATCCATTCCACTCATTTGAGACCACTGAAAAAGAGTATGGCCGCGAATTTCGAACCCGGCGATTTCATCGAGCCAATCGATCAGGGTAAACATTTTGGATAGAAGCCCTTCCTGTGGGTAACCAAAGCTGAGAGAACCACTTAGAGCCAAGTGCTGGATCAAATCCGGGAGTGCTTTGATCCCGCAGGGTGATCGTGCCATATTTTTTCACGAAATACCAAGTCCATTGCACAGGCGGCGTCAAAAGTTTTCCTGCGCAGTGGCTCGTTTTTCTGACGGTCTATATGCAGACGGGAAACTAATCTAAGTTATGTACAATCGGTTCCGAAAAGTGTTTGCCACTTTCTAACTAAATTTGGCTAGCTTGATAGGGTATCATACCCCTACTACAACTTTTTACCTAGAAGCACTATCCTTTACCTACAATTAACAATGGGTGTTCGTCCTAAATCTACTCGAAATGAGACTATACCTGCTTAAAGGTCTACAGTATGGACTCGCTATTGTTCTGGGTATTCTATACCAGAAATTATAGCCCTAGAGGGACAACCTCGTTCCACAGTCCAATCAATTATTCGGCGTTGAGAGCAAAGTGGGGATTCAACTTTTAAATCAAAGCTCCAAACAGGACGTCCAAAAAAGACTACTGCTTGTGACAATCGGGCACTTCTACGAGCTGCAAATTGAGACACAAAAGCGACCTTATTCGCACTTGGAACTCTAAGCAAACCCACTCGTCAACTTGGCTGGAATACTGTTCGAAAAATCCTAAAAACTGCTGGGAAAGCAAAGCGCAAGCCTCGTACAAAGCTATTTCTCAAACCCGAACACAAAAATATTAGCAAAGAAAGTAGTGCAATAAAGAGAAAAGAGGGAAAAGAGATTGGAACAAGGTGTGTTAGTTAGATAAGGTTATATTTAAAGTTGGAAAAGACGGTAGCATCTTTTCGGTCACTCGTAGGCTAAAGGAGGAATATTTAGACAAGAATATAAAGCCTTCTTTTAAGAGTGGGCGTATAGCTGTTAGTGTTTGGTCTTGTTATTGCAGAAATAAAATGGGGCCGTTGGTGATAATTGAAAATAGGAGGCCGTATGACAGCAAAACGATACCTAGCAACCGTCAAAAAGTATTTTGTTCCATTCTACCAGCAAATGGTTCGCAAATACGGTCCAGATGTTGTAATGCAAGAAGATAATGCTCCTTGGCATACTGCAAAGATAGTACAAAACTATCTAAACAGGTAGAAGGTTAAGAGGCTTCGCTGGCTAGCACAATCGCCAGACTTATCACC
>Ga0335072_10008092_pt1 | contig 15263 bp, 11 predicted proteins | sample Lox_Sample_21_FD_206725 | JGI IMG/M metagenome (GOLD analysis project Ga0335072, IMG submission 206725) | Soil microbial communities from Loxahatchee National Wildlife Refuge, Florida, United States - Lox_Sample_2.1 | ecosystem: Environmental > Terrestrial > Soil > Wetlands | place: USA... | reverse complement strand
CTCCTATCGCTTCGGGAAGCCAGACACCCACACTCCTTGTGCGGCAGTCGGTATTTCGCACCCGAACACCGTGCCTACCAATACCAAGTAACGCTCGATTGAACTTCGGGACCTCTGCCGTGACAGTTACGCTAACTAATTTTATCTAAAAGATTTCATGGGCGTTGATGGCTAAGTTCAGCACCCTTGAGCACTCAAAAACACTGGGAAAAACGCAGATTCCAAATTTCAGCACCCTTGCCAGCACCCTCGCTCCCAAACCTCCCAAAATGCCTGACCTCTGCCCTGCGTAGGCAGAAAAGTCGATCTGGGCAGAGGTCTGCCACACATGCGGGGCAATCAAATTTTAAGGGTGCGGAAGGGTGCTCAAGCACCCTCACTCTGCTTCAAGTGAAGCCAGCAAAATCATTTGTGGAACCGATTGTTTCCCACGAGGGTGGAAACCAAACGCAACTGCGGACGATAATGGCGATCGCTTTCCTCAAAGTGCTTGGTTAGTGCATTGGCTTGGGATCGTAAATGGATACAGGAATCTCTCTCGTTCGGGCGCGCCAAACGATCGAAGCAATATCATTATGATTGTTCCAACTCACTAAGAGTCAAAGACGATGCAGGTCATTCTTCATCTTTCCGACGTACATTTCGGATGCGATAAATCAGACTCCGCGCGCGCCTTGCGCCAACTCGCGCTGGACGGAATCACCTCGGCGATTCTGAAGCTGGAACCTGAATGGCGACCCACGATTGTCTGCCTTAGCGGGGACATCGCATATCGAGGTCGGTCCTCAGAGTATGAGGAAGCTGCAAAGTGGCTGGAGAAGCTGCTAAAGGATCTGTTAATTCCACCTGCTCATGTCGTGATTTGTGCTGGGAATCACGATATTGACCGTGACAAGGTCGTCTACGCTCGTCCCGCAGATGCTACTGAGGCGGACAAGATGCTCTCGTATCCGCTGGACTCTAAGTACGAAGTCGCGTTTGAGGGCTATACCGCCTTCGCCAAGACATTTGGAATTGGGGAGCTTCACCTCGCAGACCGCACCTCTTTTCTGATCGGGCAGCGCAATCTGGAGGGTATCTCGTTCTGCTCGCTGAACTCCGCCTGGTTCTGCCGGGACAACGCGGATAAGGAGCAACTTTGGATTGGACGACCCATCCTTGATGTCCTAGAGGCTCAAGGGCAAGTGCTGCATCCGCAGAAGCTCGCGACTGCCCCTCCCACGATATTCCTGCTCCATCACCCGAAAGACTGGTACCACGATTCGGAAGTTCACGCTCGAGGCCGGACGAATACGTTCGACGTTGTCGCTGGCCGCTGCCACTTGATGTTGACCGGGCATACTCACGGTGAAAGCCGTCGGCCGGATCGTAATGGCGGGGCGGCTTACATCATGACCGGCGGTGCCACCTACGCCGATGCAACCTATACGAACTCATTCACATTGATCCAGGTCCACGAGGAGAAATTTGTCTATCGCACATTCGATTTCGACCCTCAGTCCGCAATCCGAGAATGGCGCCAGTCGATAGAGGCAACAGACTTGTTTTTCCGTGACTCGGTTGTGCAAGGTGGAGTAGCCGGCCCTATGCGCTTTTTCCCACAGTTGGCAGATTACCAACAAGCCTGCGAGAACCATGCTCGGAAGGTGATCGAGGCGAAGTCACGGGCGTTACGACCGCACGGGACGCTACCGCATACGATCCCGGCATTCGTAACTGTCGAACTGGCAAAGCTAAAACCACAGATCGAGCGGCCCGATCAAAGACAACAGGCCCGGCAGGTTCGGCCCATCCTCTTGGGCGATGCTATGCGAGTCACTAAACGATGCCTTCTCTTGGGCGACCTCGGCTCGGGGAAAAGCACACTGGCGGGGACATTCGCTATCGAAAGCCAGGAAGGTAATCAGAACGCGATCGCACTTCTTGTTCCAGCGAAGATGCTGGTGCCGGGCACCCATGCGGAAAATCTACGTTGGCCCAGCGTCAAAGAGTTCATCTCCTCCCTCTCGTCGTTCGTGAACGACCAGATTCTGCCCACGGCTTCGGGTTTCGATCTGTCGGCTCTGCTGACTTCGGGACTTGAGGTCGCAATCCTCATCGACGGCCTTGACGAAGTTTCGTTGGAGGTTGCCAAAGAGATTGTCGAACGTCTCGGGCAAGTGGTCGACCATTGGTCCACAGTGCAGGTCCTGGCGACCGGACGCCCAATCGAGCTTGCGGGGCTCGATCACACCAGATGGCAGCTTTGTCTTCCTTATCCAATTCAAGACGACGACAAGCACCAGCTTTTCGTTGAAGAAGCTGCCGCCGATGGGAAAGAGGGTGACGACGCAATTTCGACAGCCTCACTTGCGCTGAACCGGTTACGGTCCTCGCCTGAGTTGTACCTGATGGCGGATACTCCGCTATTCTGCCGCCTTCTCTTTGATGGGCTGCAGAGCGGCACAGAGCACGAAACTGAAACATTAGGCGATCTTCTGTATCAGCTCCTCACCAAGAGGTTGAAAGAGTGGGCTGCAATCGACCAAAAGGTAAGCCTCACCCCGCAATTCGACGCGGAATATCCCGATGCCGGATCACGAATGAAGCTCCTCTCCGATCTTGTCGGTGCGCTCGATAGAGATCGATCAATTCGAGAGGAAGAGGCGCGGTCGAGGTTAGATGCGTTACTGCCAACCGTCGCAAATGTGAGCAAGGCACAGCTAGCGGATCAGGCACTCCGAAGCTTTCAGTTGGCCGGGCTGGTCGTGCTTGAGGGCGGACGGTTCGAGCTGTCCCTGCGTTCTTTCGATGACCTCTGCAGGGGATACGCGATTGCGGACGCAGCACGCGCCAATCCTGCAAGGCTGCTGTCTGGTAATCAGGCTGAGTGGCGCAGCTTTGCTTTCGCGGCCACGATCGTCCGGCGGCTCGGATGGATGGAGCAGGTGCGCCCGGCTCTCTGTGACTGCATCAAAGACATTCTGAGCAAAACCAAACACGTTCCCGCCGCGGCGTATATCGTTGCCGAATCGCAGGACCATGCGCTTGCAGTTTGCTTCATCGAGAAACTTGCTGAACTCGGGCGGCGCCCTTTGTGGTTCTCCTACGACGATCCGATTTGGCCGCAGGCCGCTCAGGCGATCGCAGAGAGTTTGCGACTGGCATCGGATCGGGGATTCGATTGGTTCTTTCGCGAGTACCTCGATCCACAATATCCCTTCGTCTTCGCCGGAAGCCAGTTGACGGAAGAGGTCTTCAATCGCTGGGCGGCTTTGCACATCGGAAAACTGACGAGCAAGCAGCAGTCTGATCTAGCCTCCATGATCTTTCCGCATTCGTCCGCGGATTCGCATCAGGCTTCATCTCTCATTCCGGTGCTTGCCTTGCTGCTGCCGCAAGCGTTCGATACCGAGAAGCGAGTGAGATATTGCATCCGCCTGCTGGAATCTGCTCTGTTTCACGACGCTGCGGAAGCTGTCATACGCGAAGAGATCGACAAGGGAAATCGTGATCGTATTCTCGAGCTCTTTCCTGCCACCATTTCGAACTGGGACGGCGCGCAGAATGCGACGCTTCTTTATTTGAGTCTGCGCGACGGAAGGCCAGCAACCCAGATAGTGCGGGCCGTGATAACGCAGAAACGGGGCCGGCGGGTTGATCGCCAACACCTTCACACAGTTCAAAAGCTGAAGGAGCGGCTTGGGGATGAACTCTTCCAGCGCTACTGCCGCTGGTTCCTCTTCGATGGTGATACCGCTCTTTCGGCTGGCGCTGCGATACGACTTTTCAATCTCGGAGAGAGGCGCCTGTCCTTGCTCGGATCACCTCTGATCCAAGCACTACACGATGGCGGTTATTTACCTCAAGCGGAAGATGTCCTCGGCGAGTTGATCGCCATCGAAGGACATGAAGCCACGAGAGTCCTTGCGACGTACATCGGCGAAACCCGCCACGACGGGCTTGGGGGACACTCAGGCTGGTGGCGTCTCTTGTTCCGTTTCATCCATGATCCAAAGGTACGCGGGCCCGAACTGCTCGTGGACTGTATGCGCGGCGTCGGCGAATTCCTCTTAGCGCGATACCCGGAGATCAGGAACAGCTTTCGTGAGTTGGTCTTCAGTCCGCAGTACGAGCGGTTTCGGGTGGCTCTTCATGGCGCGCTCAACGACGACGAGCCGGAAATTCGGCATGGTGCGGCTATGGTACTCATCACCAGCGACCCTGAGATGGAAGGCCAGGCGCTGGAGATCGTCGTCCGCTTCAAATCGCATCGATCTCACGGTGCTTGGCACGAGTGGGAGCGGTATTGTCTGACGCTGAGGTACGGCTCGTCTGTGCTTTCGTATCTTCAGTCAAGGCTTCCGTTCTTTTCGGGACCGTCGCGCGTATTTGCGCTCGCTATCCTGGTTCAGAACGGGATTGAGCTCAACGATGCTCGGTTCCGGGAATTCATCGAGGGTGCGCTCACTACCTACTATGGTTCTCCGATCGCTGATTCTGTGCGCGATTCCGAGCGAATTCAGAAAGCTCTGCTCGATATAGCAGATACCGGCAACGAAGAAGCCGCTAGAAAAGCAGCGGAGCTACTGCTGGGAAACGTAAGGGAGAAGCTGGACGAAAAGCAGTACGTTCGGTGTAGAGTGCTTACCCTCGATGGAAGCGAGTGGCGCAATCCAGAATTTGCAGTCGAACTGGAGCGGATGCGGAATTATCCCGAGTACGCAGCGCTCGTAGTTCAGGAGGCGGAAGAGCAGGTCCAGAGAGGCTTCAGGCGGGCGCTGATCGAACAGATCTACGAAGCGCAACAGAAACCAGCTCTATGGGAAGACATCATCTGGAACGCGATCTGCACACCATCTCCCGGATCCAGGATTGGGGCGCATGGGCAGTGGATATTGGAATTCATGCTCAAAGTGCCGGATAGCCGACAAGCGATCGCAAAGGCTGCGCGGAAGTTTCTCTTCGACGACCGAATCACACAGAGATTCGGGACCGACGAAGCATCCTCATGGCTTGCGTTGCTGGCTCACGAAGGAGGAGAGCTGAACGCAGATGAACTTGGCACCGTCGTGGATCGCATCGATCCAATTGACAAGTGCGCGTTCGTTCCTTTGGTCACGCGCCTTGGTCGTGCCCCAGGTAATACTCGGCCGAGACATGCCTCGTATTCGGCTCTCCCTCAGATAAGCGCGTCCGAACAAATATCACCCCAGACGGCAACATTTGATCGATTTTTGGAGTTTGCGCGCCCCGGTGGGCAATTCCATCCCAATTTCTGCTCTCTCATTGAGCAATCTCTCTACAACGATCCGTTCAGCGAGGAACAGTTGAGGACCCTTGCGAAGCAAGGAGAGTATGGCACGCTCGTCGCCATCGTCCTCGCCTTCGCCTACGGACGCTTTCCCGATCCTGATGGGGCTATTGCGGTGCTCGGGGTGAAGCCGCCGGGCATCATGCAAAATGAGCCGTGCTTGAGGAGCATCCTATCCCGCTGGGAGAACATTCTCTTCGCAGCGAAGGCCGACGCTAAGTGGCGAGCTTCTTACCTGGAGAAGCTGAGGAACGCTCTCAAGCCCTCACAGCCGCATCTCGCGGAGGTTGCGAGTGAGATGCTCTCTCTCGACCCCTCGCTCACGCCGGAACAGCTCGACACCCTTCTAAGTCTCGTTATCCAGGTGTTCTTTGACGATCAAAGGCTTTGTGCCAAGCTGTCCACATTGCTCGCGGATGTCAAGAACGAAGGTTTATTGAAAGGCGCATCTTCGTCGGTAGATAGCGCGCTAGCCGATTTAGATCTCCAACCCTGGAACGCCGACGAGACGCGACCGAAGGACGCTGGGGCGTTCTTGATGTTTCCTATGTTGCGATGGCGGATTACGGGAGTGAGTGACGTCGTCAGTCGCCGGGTGTTCTTGCGAGGTTTGAAGATGGCGCTCCAACCTGCGAGAAGGCCAGAAGGAACGCTCGCAGGCGGGCCGAGCCGGTTTCTCGGGATCGAGGATGTTGCACCTCTGATGGAGACCGCGAACAAGGCGATGATCGAGGATGCTATCCAGTACGGCCTGACGATGGAGGACGTAGAGTTGCGAACTCTCTGCCGGCTCTTTCGACTGGATGACATTTCGCAGGGGAGCGCACCGGATGACTCTTCGGGTCCCGTTGCGGCGCAATGACACCGGGTTTATGTGGATGCTGGGCGCACTGCGCCACAAACATCGAATATCTCTTCGAAGAAGGGTCGAAGGGCAGTACCAGGGCTTTCGTCCGTCCCGTAGATACCGTCCTTTTCGATCCGATCCACGACGCACGTACCCAACAGTGCATTCGGACGGTCTGCCAAGACGAGCCGGCGATGCTGTATCCCTTCCATTCCGGCAATCCACCTGTATGGTCCGTTGATTCCGACTCGAGCGAGAAATTCTGCACATTGCTGTAACGTCGCCGAGAAGATGCGTTCGTCCAGCTCCAAAAAATTGGGAATGTGCGATGGCCAGGCATCGACGACCCAAATCTCTCCAGTGCTGAAGACGTAGGCCACTGAATTGACCGTGTCAGTCCCTTGGACTGGATAAAAGCCCCCACCGTCCTCTCCTCTGACAAAGCCGATGGACTGCGCCGGTCTAACAAGTGGAACAATGCCAAGCTGCAAGGCTTTGTCTTTGATGGTTTGAGTGCTTAGTCTCGGCTTCGGTTCGACAGTCGGCATCACTCGCAACCAATACGCGGAGCCACCGGCCAACTTGATAGGTCTTGCCGCTCGGTTTTCGATTCTTTCGATCAGACCTTCGCTGGCAACTCCGAGGGGCTTGCCGGCCGCGCGAAAGCGCGCACGACCATTTAGAGGCTCTTTCTCTGGAAATGGTGGTGGTGTCGGAGGCTTCGGAAGTTGTGACCGGAACTCCTCGCTTTCCAGGATGGTTCGGAAGGCACCCTCTAGCACCCTAGTGAGCTCATCCCGGACTCTCCGGCGATCTGCCGCGGAGCTGCCGTCCGGCAAGGAGTACAGAACCGGAAAGCGCAGATGGGCCATGTCGAAGGGAAGTGGAAATTGTCTAGGGTCGCCGTGGGCGGTGTTCATCACCGGTACGATTTGATGGTATCCGCGGGACTTCAGAGCCCATCCGTATTCGACGAGGACGTTTGGGTTCGGGATCAGTTCTCCATTCGCTCGACTGGCTACGGCAGTGAGGTCTGGGACGAAGATAGCGGACCGATCAATCTTCTTGAGAATCGTGTCGAAAATCGGTGGATTGCCTGGAACTCCTTTAGTGTCTTTGTCCAAGCGTAGTTCATCTCGTAGAGACTCTTCGATCTTTGCGGTCTCTCCAAGTCTTTGAATTGCCGACTTCATGGCCGACTCAATCAGATTGCGGCCCTCCTCTGGGCTTCGATCACTCTGCCATGAGAAGAAAACTGTGTGGACCATCCTCCAATGATTGGCCGTTCTGGTCCGCGTGTCTACATCTATGACTTCCAATTGCCTTTTGGCATAATGCGTCGCCTCACAGTGTCATGTGGATTGCCCCGGCCCCCTCTTGCGGTCAGCCCCGTGATCAATGATCAAAGGTTCTCAATTGAAGCCAAAATAGCCAGGCACTCATTGAAGCAGGATCAATAGCCTCTGTTTGCGTACGCCCACACTTTTCCGGTGAGTGTCTCCACACCCTTCCGCACCCTTGTAGTCAAATCGAGTGGAGCGAGAGCCATTCGAGTAAAGGGATTGCGAGGATACATAACGTAGACCTCTGCCGAACTCCGGCAGAGGTCTCAAGAAAGTTCGGTTTACCGCAGCGATGTCTCCATGTACGCCGACATGTGGGAAACGATGGAGTCGGCAATCGCTCCGGCATCGATCGCAACAGATGCCCCTTCTCGTTCCCGCAGTACGGCATCCATTTCGTACAGTAGGGCGGTCGCGTCGTGCGCGGTCGCCACGCGGAGAATCTCGTTCTGCTTGAGTTCCCGTGCGTTGTAGTTGCACAGACGCTTCTCAATCTCGGCCGCGAATCGATTGAGATCCCTGTCCTCTCCGACATTGAGTTGCGGCAAGAGCTTCACCAGGTCATGAACATTGGTAACCAAGGATGCGTGGAAGCGAGACTCGGGCTCGTTGAGCCGGTCGACCATATGACCGACGACCTCCTTGAGGCGCTCCCATAGATCGGCCGTGCCCCGGGCCAGCGACTGCCGCACGTTCGCGTCGATTTCCTTAGCCACCCGTGCCTGTTCCTCGGCTGACATCGTGACCCGAAAATCATCGCCACTCGGAATGGGAAGCACCTCGAGCTTGATCCCGAACTTGTTACGCAGCTTCTTCGGCGAGGGGTAGTCATCCTGGCTGAAGAGTCCGTTCAGTTCTGGACGTACCTGCTCAATGTATTGCGGGTATACAGTGAGAAAGTCCTCGACCAGATGCTCGAACTCCACTTCGTACGTCCGCATCTGCTCTGTCCAGTCAAAGTAGAAATGTGACGGCAACAGCCTGTAGCCTTCATCCGACCACGGAAGCGTAATCTTGTAGAAGCTTTGGCGGATCTGCCCTGCCAGGGTGCGGAGAGCATCGAGCTTGTCTGCCCCTCTCAGCAATTGCTTGTTGTAGCGGCCGGCCGACTCGAAAGCACCGTGCTCGCGTGCAACCTCTCGGCTGACTTTGCGGTCGTGTTTCACCGCCGTCCAGATGCTGATATGGATGGCGGCCAGCATGGCGCGTTCTGTGATCATTGCAGCACCTCCGCGTGTTCGATACCGAAGCGCACAAACTCCGGCGTGTGAGTGATGGCGCGATCGCGCGTGGCTGCGTCGCGCATCGCAAGAACAAGCATCTCGACCGGCATGCGCTCCAGGTACTTCATGCCCTTGGTGATCGAATGGTCTGTGAGCACGCGGCCAAGAGCAGTGGCGATGGCAATCCGTGCGGACGGTTCACTGGGAAGAGGGGCGGTCTCCGGAGTCAACAGGATTTCGTCGATCGAGGGGAGTTGCCTGAAGAGCCGCAGGAACGCCACCAGTTCGGTCGTTGCTGCCGCTCCGACTGTTCCTTCCAGCAGCCGCGCCTCGATTTCGGTGGAGCCGATCGAGCCGTTTCCTTGCTGCCGCGCAAATCCATTCAGGACTTTCGAAGCCATCTCCCAGGCACGTGGAGTCGGCCACGCATTTGCGTCTGAGGTGACATCGGGATCGTGCAGCAGCGCCGGCTTGAACCGCAGGAAGGCCAGGATCTCCGGTCGGATACCGGCCGTTACCGCCCAGCGGCACCAGTCCTCGAAGTCTGGCTCGAGATCGAGGTGGACGAAGCGGTTGCGCAGCGGCCGCGGCATGGCAAAATGTACTCCGCGTTCTGACGCTGGATTGCCCGCCGCGATGACCACCCAACCTTCCGGCAACTCGTATTCGCCCAGCTTCCGATCGAGCACCAACTGGTAACAGGCGGCCTGCGTCATCTGCGGCGCCGAGGTCAGCTCGTCAAGAAACAGGATGCCTTTGCCACTCCTCGGCAGGAAGTTGGGTGGCACCCATTCGGTTTTGTCGTCGAAGACACGGGGCAAGCCGCGCAGGTCGACGGGATCGAGCTGCACGGCGCGTATGTCCAGAAAGTGCCAGTTGAGATACCGGCTGACCTGGCCGACAATTTGCGACTTGCCCACCCCGCTGGCGCCCCAGATGTGTACAGGCACACGTTCACTCATCAGCGCGAGAAGCGCTTCATACAGTTCGGAAGGTTTCATGATTTGTTCCTCTCGCTCTTCAGTAGCGAAGGGGTTCGTAAGCTAAGCGTTATGGTGAAATCGTTAGCACGCTAGGCCGCCTACGCGGCCTCGTCTTCGGCTTCGCCGTCTTCCTGCTCTTCTGCGGAGATCTCCGCAAGCAGTTCCTGCTCTTCATCCTCTTGGGAGGACGGCTGTACCGAAGCAGCACTTGTTTGCTCGTTCGCTACTGCAACAGAGGAGTCAAAGAGGCCCGGCGCACTCGGAGGTCCTGACGGTTTCACCTCTTCCCTCTTCTCCACGCTCGTTGGTTTTGCGGACGTCTCGACTGCCGACTTCTTTACGGCCTTCGTCTTGTTTGCCGCTTCCTGTTTTGCTGTCTTCGCTGCCGCATCCATCTCTTCCTTTGCGCGTGCCAGCGTGTTTTTCAGCTCGAGGTGGCTGGCAACGAAGGAGACGATTGCGCCATCCAGCTGTGCGTCCAATTCCTCTGCCGTTCCGGTGAAACTCATCGGAGTGGTAAGCGCATCGTTCTCGCTTTCAGCTATCTTCTTGGGAACTATGTTCACGCGGACCTGGTCCTCGCCAACGTGGGAAACCGTCAACAGCACAGAACGGTGCCGCAACAGCGGCATCAGTTGCTGAAACATACAACCTCCTGTAGTGGATGAAAGTAGCTAAGCAGATTGCTTCGCACGTCTCTGACGCCTGCGACCCTTCTGCCATGCAGCGGGATCGACCGGCAGTGCGGTCATACGCCCGGTTTGCGCGTTGTAAAATCCGCCGTGGTATGCGATGCGGCCATAGCGAAAAAGCCGCGCGATCATGGCGAGCGCGCTTGCTGCAAGAGTTTGATTGATGTACGGCTCCTGCCGTTCAAGGGCCTCGATTGCTGAACAGCTCGGAAGCTCATCTTCTCCCGCGTCGGCGTCAACTATCTCCGGGAAGAGTTCGGCGACCGTACGCAGCCGCGTCGCCTTGCGCCGGTTCGCAGCATTGATGGGCTGCCCGAGCACGTATTGACCGCTGGCTGCGTTGTTGCCGAGGTCGAGCCAGTAAGTCGTTCGCACCCCATACGCGCTCAATGCGTCTGCGATGGTCTTCCGCGCAACGCGCGTGTCGACGCATCCGATAAGCAGATCTACCTTTACATCGTGGTATTCCCGCAACATCTTTGCCGCAAAAGGAACTGCTTCGGCCCGCCACTCGAGTCCCCAGAACAGATTGATCCTGTTGACAAGCACGATTGCCTTATTCAGTCCGATATCGGAGACAGAAAAGGGCTGACGGACGCAGTTGGTTCTCGAGACAGCGTCGAGATCGACGACTGTGACTTCGACCCCGTGGGTATGCCCCCAAGCCCGCATCGCCTGGTGCAGGTACGGAAGGCCGAGTGCGATCGCGCTGCCCGAACCTCCGGCCCCGACGACCAAGATCCGAACCGGCCTCCGCGAGCGAAAAGCTTCAGGCAACTCATGGTCGATCCGCATGACTAAGACCTTTCACAGATAAACTGCTGCAACGTCTCCGGAAGTCCGATCAGCGAATCGGTCGGAAACGCTTTGCGCTTTCCTGCCAGCCCGTTCCACAGGGCGTTAAAGCCGCCGGGATGCCTTGTCAGCCGGCCGACGTTGGCATGGGTAAAAGCACTCTCGTAAAACCCGCGCTCCCACAAGGCCACGGTGGCTACAGATGAGCCCGTGGGCCTGCGCATAGAGCCGGTGCAGAGCGTTCCGCCATCTGACAGGTTCCAGAAAGGTGCGACGGCAAGCTCTGTCTCCGCGTTTGGACGCCGATTCTGCTTCAGCGCGCGTATTTTCAATTCCCCGTCTTGAGCGCGCCACACCAAAGCAGGCTGCGGGAAGATCCGCCCATTCAGTTCCTCAGACTTCTTCTCAGCATTCTGGTAGAACATCTGGCGATGTTGCCTGGGTGTCCACCAGGCAATCATGCGGTCTGTTTTCGCGAGGATGTTATCCGGCAGGATTTCAGCTGCCGTCCGGCCTCCGAGGGACCGTGTAAGGTCCTCAACAAAGCTGACGGTGAGTGGCCGCGCAGGACCCAGGCTAGGCGTCCCTGAGTTATCACGCAACACCTGGTGTCGCGTGATAAACGCTGCATTCCGGTTCTCGCAATAGATCAACAGCGCTTCACTCAGCTCGAATCGATGATTCTCTCCAATTGCTATCCCGACGTCCATTTTGCTTTTCCCACTCCTCCACCTCTTCGATCAGAGTGAACAGCTCCGTGTTAAAGGCGACAAAGCGGCTCACAACTGCGATCGCGCGCGCCGCCTCTTCCTCTTTGTCTGGCGAGAAGATCGCAAAGAGCGCCGGTTCCGCGGATCCTTCAAGCATTGACTGCGCTTCTTCGTCGAAGCACGCGGTAATGGCATCATGTTCCTCGAAGAAGACGACCAGCGATGGCAGCGGTGGGGCGTCATAGTTGCCTTCGATTTGATCGCTGTTGTCGCGCGTTCGCACACGCGCAAGCTGTTCGAGCCTGCGCAATCTGGCAATCCAGTCCGCGAAGCGGCCGCTACTGTTCGCCTTCAGCAGTTTCCTGTATCGGCGCGGGTCGCTCCGGCGGAGCGTCCGCCGGATAGAGTCTGGAAGCGCCTTCTTAACTTCCGGGAATTCGTACTGGCCCTGGTTCTCCGGATCATCCTGTTCTGCGAATTCGCGCATCATCTCTTCATAGCGGAGCGCGTCTTCATGATCGTAGACTCGCATCACGCGATAGAGACTTCGAATAAGCGTCCAATAGAAGGCCGCGCCTAGACCTTTCGCTTCTTGCTCCAATGCTTCGACCAGCCTGCCCAACCGGAACACGCCTGCTCCGGTACAGCAGATCGACACCGCAAGTGCGCCATGATCGAGTTTCGGCTCGCGGCCGTAGAAATATCCATCTGGGTAAGCGTCACCAATTTCCATCTGGAATTCGACGTTCCGCTGAAGGAGTTCGCGACTTTCGATGTCGACCGCTTGCATCACCGAGTACTTGGCAAAAGTAAGCGCGTCTTCATTGCACTTCTTCCAGTCTCCGGGCTTCGCAACACCGGCGCGGATAAGACCTGCGCAGAGGTCATAGACAAGATCCGCGTTTAGTTCGTGGCGATAGGACAGCGGCACCCCGTCAAGCCTAGGTAGGGCTTCGGCAAACGCCGGCGCAAGCGTGGTCAGAACAGCGGCGGAAGGATCGATGTCGGGGCTTCGAGCAGCGGGGTGTCGCTCCCCGGAAAGCGATCGAGTGCGTGTTGTACTGCGTTCGCGAGCATAATGGATTCTCTGCATTGCAGGTGCCTCGCCAGGAGTTGATCTGCCTCCGGAGGCGCTCCGTTGGCTTTCTCTTTGAGCAGAGCCAGCAGTCTCTCCGCTTCAGGGCCCAGTGGTTGCGCCAGCATTGCCTACCCCTTCGATCCAATGGCACGGGCGAATGTATAACGCAGTACCGTTCCAGTATCTTCGGGTCCCGTCACGGTCGCCGTGGCTATCTCCGGATAGGACGGCGTTAACAGTTCCCGGACCTCGTCGACCGACATCTGCGGGTTGGGATCGGGAATGCGTGAGCCCTGGTAGTAGAATTCGCGCGGTAGAACAGCTGCTTTCAGGGTGGCCATTAGAGACGATCTCCTTATTGGTTGAATTATTCCGACCGTGTGCCGTGGTCAAGTTGTGCAGATGGTCAAGACGCGCATGACCTGCACGCGAGAGAGGAGCAAACTTTCCTCGGCTCGATGAGCGCTTGATCTCTTGATGGTAGTTGACATCCGCCGACGACAGATCGCCGGATACTTGCCGACCTAAGGGGAGCAATCTTGCATTTCATCCCGTAAGCTATTGATCAAGGAGTAATTGCCGGGTGGGCGGTAATGCGCCAGGAGTAATAAGAACGCCTCTTGAGGGCAAAATGTTCTTGCCATACCTCGAACTCCAAGGTATTATTGCCGAGATGACGTCTAGAGACACCAACCCGAATTTTATGAACGGTGTGCCGGAGTTGCTGATTCTGCGGCTGCTTGAGGACGCGGAGATGTACGGCTATGAAATCGTGCAGGCAATCCGCGATCGCACGGATTCCGTCATCGCAGTCGGCGAAGGAGTGGTCTACCCCGTGCTGCATGCGCTGGAGGGCGCTGGGGCGTTAAAGTCGCGACGCAAGACAGTGGCTGGGCGGAGCCGGATCTACTACTCAGTGACGAAGGTGGGGTCCCGGAGGCTGGCGGACATGGCGGCGCAGTGGATGAGTTTGGCAGGGGCCATTCAAAAGACCCTTACGGGAGGACTGTATGGCGATGTGGTTGCGTGAACTGCGGGAGCGGCTGCTACGCGCTGGCGTGGCACCACGGCATGTGCGTCGATATCTGACTGAACTGCGCGAACACTGGACGGATCTGACCGCCGAAGAAGAGCGCGCCGGACGGAATCGCACCGACGCAGAGACCCTCGCGCTCGCTCGGTTGGGACGAGTGGACGATCTGGCCCGGATCATGATCGAGCGGCCGGAACTGCGCTCGTGGACGGCCCGGGCTCCGTGGGCGGTGCTGGGCGCCGGTCCGGTGCTGGGGCTGGTAGCCTTGTGGTGTGTGGCGCTGCTGATTTTGTGGTCGGGGGATATGTGGTATCTGGGAGGTTCTCTGGGAGGTTCGCAGACGTCCTTTGTCCCGCCCCACGGATTCGCGATCGCCTACTTCGGCGCGGGTCGGATGCTCTACTACTGCGCCCCGCTGGCGGCCGGCTGGGGCATGATCCTGCTTGCCGGGCGGCAACGGGTGCAGGCCGTCTGGCCAGTGATTCTTGGCTCGATCGTCGTGGCGCTGCTGGGAGCGACAGGTGACGTGGATGTGCGGCCGGACAAGGGCGACGTGGGGATTCGGTTCTTTCCCCCGGCATCGCAGTTTGCCGATGCGGCTGGCCATGCGCTACTGCTGTTTGTCCTGGTTGCCTTCCCATATCTAGTGTGGCGATGGAGAGGTTCCCGACTTGATTTCGAGCCGCAGTAGAGGCGAGGTGCTGGGCGAATTGTCGCCAATGCGGAAGTAATCCCAATCGCTAAAAAGCCAGCCACCTGAATGAAGTTCCCGTGAAACGGCGTTTCAGGTAAGTTAATTTCTGGCGCGGCGTACTTACTCAAAACCCGACTTTGCAGGCACCCGCGCAGGATTGCTTCCGGATAGCGCTGACACACCACAAGAATCGCTGAGTTCTTGAACAGAGATGGCGTGGGTGATACGTTTCGAGTAGTCATTTGGTGGCTGCTCCGGCGGGCGATTCGTGGTCAACGGGTCTGCAAGCGCTGAGGACGAAATGATGGAATATGCTTTGGGCGCTGATCCGTTTTCGATCCTTACCGTCGTGGTAGCCCCTGCGGTGCTAACCAATGCATCGTCCGTTTTGGCCCTGGGCACGAACAATCGCCTCGCGCGTGTGGCAGATCGCACTCACGCCGTGACCGCGCAATTGGCAAAGCTCGAGTCGGGCGCCAAGAGTTATGAGGTTTTGGTTGCTCAACTCCCCGCGCTGCAGACGCGCGCTCAACTGCTGTTACGAGCACTTCGCTGCTTTTACTTGGGTCTCG
>Ga0335072_10008091_pt1 | contig 15264 bp, 12 predicted proteins | sample Lox_Sample_21_FD_206725 | JGI IMG/M metagenome (GOLD analysis project Ga0335072, IMG submission 206725) | Soil microbial communities from Loxahatchee National Wildlife Refuge, Florida, United States - Lox_Sample_2.1 | ecosystem: Environmental > Terrestrial > Soil > Wetlands | place: USA... | reverse complement strand
CCTCCAATTTGTTAGGCTTCTGAACGCCTTCACACCGGAGAGGTGTCCGAGCGGTTTAAGGAGCACGCTTGGAAAGCGTGTGTTGGGGAAACTCAACCGTGGGTTCGAATCCCACCCTCTCCGCCATCCTTCGCCAAGGCTCCGGACGGCAGGCCATCTTTCGACGGGCGGAACGATATGTGGTACGTATACATTTTGAAAAGCCGGGCTGACAACAAGCTCTACGTTGGATCGACGAATGATCTCAAGCGGCGTCTCCGAGAGCATAGCGACGGCAGTTGCGAATCCACGCGACGTCGCAGACCTTTTGAGTTGGAGGCGTATATAGCTGTCCGGGCGGAAGCCGTCGCGCGGAGCCTCGAAAAATACTTGAAGAGTGGGTCCGGCATCGCGACATTGAAAAAGCGAATTTTAACCTCCGAAGTCCGAAGGACGTAGGAGGTCCCACCCTCTCCGCCATTCCTTCGCCAAGGCTCCGGACGGCAGGCCACCTTTCGACGGGCGATACGATATGTGGTACGTATACATTTTGAAGAGCCGGGCACCTTCGGCTCCTTCACCAGCAGCGTCGAGAATCTCCGCGCCAACAACGTCAGCGGCGCGCTCTACCCGGGCGGCGGCCTCGAAGCCACGCTCGGTCCCGTCGGCCTGCGCCTCGACGTCGGCGACGACATCTATTTCAATAGCGGCGCGCACCACAACCTGCGCGTCTCCTTCGGTCCCATCATCCGCTTCTAGCAATCAGAGTTGGAATGTCTTCCGAGGTGTCGGAGCTTCAGCTCCGGCACCTTAAATCCTGCGAGGACGGCGTTTTTACACCGAGCGCCCGTGCACGCGCGCGAATTCCACCACTTGCCGTCCCACCACGCTCAGCGCGTCGAGCGCCTTCTGATCGGTGCAAACGCCTGCGGTGTCGAAGATGGGCTGCGCGGTATTGAGCGTCGCGCCAAACGGCGTGGGCCATCCGCGCAGCGCATGGACGATCGCGCGCAGCGCCTCAAGCGTAGTCACCGAGGCCTGCCATCCCGCCGCCGTCACGATGCATCCCACGGCGCGGCCATCGAGATAGTGCCGCTCGTCTTCGCGCAGATCCTCCAGCAGGTCGAGCGCGTTTTTCACCAATCCCGATACGCCGCCGTGGTAGCCGGGGCTCGCCACAATCAATCCGTCCGCCTGCCGCACCATCTCCACCAGGCGCCGCTGCTCGTCGCTGCGCTCCTGTTTCTCGGGCGAATAATGCGGCAGCCGCGCCAGCACCGGCCCGCCGAAAACTTCCGTGCGCGCTCCCGCCTCCTCCGCGGCACGCAACGCCAGGCGCAAGGCGCGGTCGGTCGACGATACCTCGCGCGTCGTTCCGCCGATCCCCACGACCAGCGGCAAAGCCTTCGCTCGCGGGCTCTGCGCCTCGCTCATCGGCCCTCCACTGCTTTCCTCATGCCCATCCCCGGCAAAGTTCCAGCGCCTCCGCGATCCGGTCGTGCACGAAATTCAATTCATCGGAACTAATCACATAAGGCGGCAAAATGTAAACAATATTCCCCAGCGGGCGCAGCAGCACGCCCGCATCGATGAAGAATTTATACAGCTTCGGCCTCAGCTTCGAAGCGTAACCCGGATCGTCCGCGCGCAGCTCGATCGCCGCCATCGTTCCGATCGCGCGCACGTCGCCCACCGCCGGATGATCCTTGATCGCCATCAACCGCTCGCGATGAATCTCGATGATCGTCCCGATTCGCTCGAATACCGGCTCGCGCTCGAAAATCCCGCAGCTCGCCACCGCCGCTGCCGCCGCAATCGGATTTCCCGTGTAGGAATGCCCGTGATAAAAAGTCCGCCCGCGATCGCCGCTCACGAATGCCTCGTGAATCTCGGGCGTGCATGCCGTCGCGCCCATCGGCAGCACCCCGCCCGTGATCCCTTTCGAAAGGCACATCAGGTCGGGCTCCACGTCCGCGAGTTCGCACGCAAACATCGTGCCGCACCGCCCGAATCCCGTCAGAACTTCGTCCGCGATCAGCAGCACATCGTGTTCGGTGCACAGCCGCCGCACGCGCTCGAGGAATTCCACCGGATGCACGATCATTCCGCCCGCGCCCTGCAGCAGCGGCTCCACGATCACCGCCGCAATCTCGCCGCCCTTTTCTTCGAGCAGCCTCCGCAATTGATCGACGCAGTCGATCGCGCACGTCGCGCGCGTTTTCCCCACCGGGCATCGGTAGCAGTAAGCCGAGTGCACGCGGTGCACGGGAAACAGCAGCTCGCGAAACGGATCGCTGAAGGAAGATGCCGCGCCTACTGACATCGCCCCCACCGTATCGCCGTGATACGCGTGATCCAGCGCCACAATCGACTTCTTTTCCGGCCGCCCCACGTTCTGCCAGTATTGCACCGCCATCTTCAGCGCCACTTCCACTGCCGTCGATCCGTCATCCGAAAAAAAGAGATGCGACAAATTGGCGGGCAGAATCTTTCGCAGGCATTCGCGCAGTTCCTCGGCCGCGTCGTGCGTGAATCCGGCCAGCAGCACGTGATCCACTCGCGCCGCCTGCGCCGCAATCGCCGCGACGATCGCCGGGTGCCCGTGCCCGTGAATGTTCACCCACCAGGAAGAGATCGCGTCGATCAGCCGCCGCCCGTCGTCCGTGTGGAGATAGACGCCCTCGGCCTTCGTAATCCGCAGCGGCGCGGGATCGAGCGCCTCCTGCGTGAACGGATGCCAGATTTGCAATCCCGTGTTCATGCGCCGAATGCCTTCTTGTCGAAATACGTGCGGAAAACCTGCAGCAGCGCGCCGCGATCGATCCGCGCAAGCCGCGGCACCACGCCGATCACCGCCGCGTGTCCGTACCGCTCGATGGCCTCGCGATTATCGCGGTTCGGCTTGCCGACCATCACCACGCCGCGAACGTCCAGCCGCGCGTCCCGCAGCGCTGCAAGCGAAAGCAGCGTGTGGTTGATCGTGCCCAGCGTCGTGCGCGTCACCAGCAGCACAGGCAGCCCGAGATGGCGCATCAGATCGGTCGTCAGTTGCGTCTCGTTGATCGGCACCAGCGCGCCGCCCGCGCCCTCCGCAATCAGATTCTCGCCCGGCGCAATTCTCGGCATCAGAATCTTTCGCAGATGAATCCGCACTCCCGCGCGCCGCGCCGCCAGATGAGGCGAAACGGGCGGCGCAAAGCGGTAAGCCTCGGGCGCCGTCCTCGCGCGCGGCAGTCCTGCAAGCCGCATCACGGTCGGGCGATCGGCTCCTTCGCGCGTCCCCGTCTGGATGGGCTTCCAATAGATCGCGTCCAGCGCCGCGCACAGCAGCGCCGAAACCACGGTCTTGCCCACTCCCGTATCCGTCCCGGTAACGAAAAATCGGCTAGGCATGCACGACGCTTGCAGAAATGGATTGCGGAAGAGATTTGTGCGCGGCGGAAATCGCGCCGGCCAGCCGGTGAATGTCGCCCGTCGTGACCTTGCTCGTCAGAGAAATGCGAATGCGCGCGGTCCCCGCGGGCACCGTCGGCGGCCGGATCGCCTTCACCGCGAATCCGTCGCGCTGGAGTTCCCTCGCCACGTGTAGAGCCGCTTCATTTGTCCCGAGCATCACGGGCACGATCTGCGTCGAACTCGTCCCGCATCGCAAGCCGGCGGCGGCGAGCCCATCGCGCAATGCTTCTGCAAGCGCGCGAAGATGCGCTCGTTCCGCATCCGCCGCTCGTGCCAGCGCCAGGGCCGCGCGAATTTGCCCGGCGATATACGGTGGCATGGCGGTGCCAAAAATAAATGTTCGCGCGCGGTTGATCAGAAGTTCTCGCAGCGCTCCGCTGCCGCACACAAACGCCCCAGCGCTCGCCAGCGCCTTTCCGCACGTGTGCACGATCGCCAGCAGCGCGCCCTCGAGGCCCAGCTCAGCCGCGATTCCTCGCCCCTCGGGCCCCCACACTCCAATCGCGTGCGCCTCGTCAACGATCACCGCCGCGTCGTATCTGCGCGCCAGCGCCACAAGCTCCGCGAGTGGCGCCACGTCGCCTTCCATGCTGAAAACCGTCTCGCTCACGATCGCTCGTGCGCCGGCGCCGCTCGCGGAATCGCGCAGCGCGCCTTCGAGGAATTCCAGATCGCCGTGCGGGTAAATGATTTTCGTCGCACCCGAAAGCCGCATGCCGTCGATCAAGCTTGCATGATTGAGCGCATCGGAAAAAACGGTATCGCCCGGCCGCAGCAGGGAAGCGAGCAGTCCAAGGTTCGCCGCATAGCCCGAGCCGAAATAAAGCGCGGACTCCCTGCCCGCAAACTCCGCGAACTCCGCCTCAATTTCCTCCCACTCGCGCGAATTGCCCGAAAGCAGCCGCGATCCCGTCGATCCCATCTTCTCCGCGCGCGCAACCGCCTCGATCGTGGCCTGCTTGAGCCGCGGATCGGTGGAAAGCCCGAGGTAGTCGTTCGAGGAAAGATTCAGTCCGGCCGCGTCGCCCAGCATATCGAGCGAACGCAATTGCGCCTGCTCCCGCAGCAAGTCGAGTTCACGCGCGATGCGTTGCTCCATCGCGCCATCCCGCATTTCAGGCACTCTGCATCGCTTTCATGCCCAGATTTTCAAGCAATTGCTCGTCCGCATCCGGAGCGGGATTCGGGGTCGTCAGCAGCTTCTCGCCGGTGAAAATCGAATTCGCGCCCGCCAGAAAGCACAGCGTCACCGCCTCCGGCGACATCTGCCGTCGGCCCGCGGCCAGCCGCACGCGCGATGCCGGCATCAGAATCCGTGCCGTCGCGATCGCGCGGACCATCACCAGAGGATCGAGTTCCTCCACGCCGGCGAGCGGAGTGCCCTCGTTCCGCACCAGCATGTTGATCGGGACGCTTTCGGGATGCGGATCGAGCCGCGAAAGTTCGTGCAGCAGCCCAACGCGGTCTTCGTCCGTCTCGCCCATTCCCAAAATCCCGCCGCAGCATACCGTGATCCCTGCGTTGCGCACGTGCGCGATCGTCCGCAGCCGGTCCTCATAGACGCGCGTCGTAATCACGTTGCCGTAGAATTCCGGCGACGTATCCAAATTGTGGTTGTAAGCAGTCAGGCCCGCGGTTTTCAGCCGCTGCGCCTGCGATTCGGTCAGCATGCCGAGCGTGCAGCACACCTCCATATCGAGCGCCGCCACCGCGCGCACCATATCGAGCACGCGCTCGAATTGCTCGCCGTCCGTCACCTGCCGCCATGCCGCGCCCATGCAGAATCGCGTCGCGCCTTCGCTCTTCGCGCGCTTGGCGGTCTCGCGCACCGCCACCGGATTCATCAGTTCCTCGCGCATCACGTCCGTCTTGTAGTGCGCGCTCTGCGAGCAGTACGCGCAGTCCTCGGGGCAGCCGCCCGTCTTGATCGAAAGCAGCCGGCAGAGCTGCACCTCATCGGGCTTGTGAAACGCGCGGTGCGCGGTCTGCGCCCGGAAAATCAGCTCCGGAAGCGGCAAATTGTAGATGCCGCGAATTTCCTCGCGCGTCCAGTCGTGGCGAATGTCCATCGGTGGCAGTCCTTGTCGGCCTTCCAAGATACTACGAGCGCGAGCGATCGCGCACACTCGATTTGAGTTCCAGGCCGCGCATGGATTTTGCGCGTGTCCATCCCTGGTTTGTGAGGGTGGGGTCTTCGCTTATGATGTTGACCATGGAAAAATTCAACCTGAGGCCCAAAACCGATCCAACGCAGATTTACATCCAGCGCGACGGAATGTACGCGCCGGAACTCGTCGCCGCCGCGACGCTCGGCCTCGATTTTTTCTCGTGGCTCGCGAAATCGCCCGCCGACGAAGCCACGATTTGCGCCTCGCTCGGCTTGGCGGCCCGTCCCGTCGACGTGATGCTCACTCTTTTTTGCGCGATGGGCTACCTCGAAAAGAAAGGCAAGATCTTCCAGCCCACGGAACTCGCCCGCGAATTTCTGGTCAGCGATTCGCCCTGGTTTGTCGGCCCCTACTTCGCCTATTTCAAAGACCGCCCGGTCTATCAGGCCCTGCTCGAAACGCTGCGCACCGATAAGCCCGGCGGATGGTCCGGTGTGAAAGCGCGCAAGCCGTGGGCGGAAGCCATGCAGGACGACGCCTTCGCAAACGAATTCACCGGCTCGATGGACGCGCGCGGCGTCTACGTCGGCCCGATCATGGCCGAGCGCCTCGACCTTAAAAGCCATCGCCACTTGCTCGACATCGCTGGCGGCTCCGGCATTTACGCCTGCTGCATTGTGGCCGCGCATCCGCACATGAAGGCCACTGTCTACGACCGCTCGCCCGTCGATCGTGTCGCCGCCAGGCTCATCGCCAAGCGCGGCTACTCCGGTCGCGTCGGTGTCGCCGCGGGCGACATGTTCCACGATCCGCTGCCGCGCGATTGCGACGTGCACCTATGGTCCAACGCCTTCCACGATTGGGACGCGCCCACCGTAAAGCTGCTCGCCGCAAAATCCTTCGCCGCGCTTCCGTCGGGCGGAATGATCGTAGTCCACGACCGCCATCTCAATCGCGAGAAAACGGGCCCGCTGCGCATCGCCGCCCATTCCGTCTTTCTGATGGCAGGCACGGCTGGCCGCTATTACTCGATCGCCGAAATCGAGGAGTATCTCGCGGCCGCCGGCTTCGCGCATTTCGATTATCGTGATGTCGTCCTCGATTACAGTGTCATCACGGCCCGCAAGCCCTAGCGCCAGCTCCGCGTCTGTCATTCTGAGCGCGCCTTTTGCGCGAAGAATCTCTCTTCGTCCGCATGGCCCGGGCCGTTGCCGCAGCTTCACGGCGCTTCCCACCGCCCCGATTCCCCCGATCGGAAAATCGCATCGATCGCCCGCATATTCCGCGCCGAATCCTCGAGCGGCACCGGAACCTCGCCGCCCTCGCGAATCGCCCGCGAAAAAAGGTCGCCCTGAATCGTGAATTGGTCGCACGTGGGAATCGTTTCCGCAATCACGCCCGCGCCCGTCGGATCGCTCGGATTCTCGTCCACCAGGATGCGGCTCGGCTGGTCGTTCGGCGGATTGATCGGCCGCTCGACGTCGATCCGTCCCGTCGTCCCCAGCAGCGCCATTCGCTGGTGATACGCCATCTGCGTGCTGCAAGTGAACGTGCCTTGCCCGGAAGGAAACTCGAGAATCGCCGAGGTCAGCCGGTCGGTCTTCATCTCCGGATCGCGCTCGATCGATCCAAAAACGCGCAGCGGCTCCTCGCCAAACAGGAATCGCGAGAGCGTCACCGGATAGCAGCCGATATCGAGCAGCGCTCCGCCGCCGTCCGCCACCGAGTTGCGAATATTTTTCGAATCGCGATTGAAATAGGTGAACGAGCCGGATACCGCGCGCAGTTGTCCGATCCGCCCGCCGCGAACGAGCTCGCGAATGCGCAGCCAGCGCGGATGCGTCCGCACCATGAACGCCTCTTCGATCTTCACGCCGGTGCGATCGCGCACCGCGATCAAGGCCTCCGCATCGGCCGCGGTCACGCCGACGGGCTTTTCGCACAGGACGTGTTTCCCGGCCTCGGCCGCCCGCGTGGTCCACGGCACGTGCAGCTTGTTCGGCAGGGGATTGTAGATCGCCTCGATCGTCGAATCCGCAAGCAGTTCGTCGTATGAGCCGTAAGCCTTCGCGATGCCCAGCCCCTGCGCCGCCTGTTGCGCCTTGCCCAAATCGCGCGAAGCGATTGCGGCAATCTCGCACCAGTCGCCCTTCTGCATTCCCGGAATTGCGCGCCGCACTGCAATCGACGCCGCCCCCAGCACTCCCCACCGCACTCGTCGCGCCACCACGGCCTCCCGCGCCCGCTCGCCGCGCGCCGTCGGAACAGATTCTCGTTTGCCTTATCTTTGCCCGGAGATCAGCGAGCGCCCGCGCCCACCGGCTTGCGCGTCGCCCGTGCGCGCTCCAGCGCGGCAAGGCCTTCGAGCAAGTCTTCGACGAGATCCTCGGCGTTCTCGCAGCCCGGCGATAGGCGTAGCAGCGAATCCGAAAGCCCGAGCTGCGCGCGCGCCTCTGCGGGAATCGAAGCGTGCGTCATCGTCGCCGGGTGGCAGATCAGCGCCTTCACTCCGCCGAGGCTCTCCGCCAGCGCGAAATAGCGCCGCGACGATGCGAACGCGATCACTTCGTCGATCGAGCCATCGAGTTCGAACGAAACCATGCCGCCGAATCCCGTCATCTGCTTGCGCGCGATTTCGTGGCCCGGATGATCCAGCAGGCCGGGGAAGTAGACGCGGCGCACCAGCGGCTGGCTGCTCAGTGCTTTGGCGATGGCGATCGCGTTTTCTTCGTGCCGCTGCATTCGCAGCTCGAGCGTTTTCAGCCCGCGCATGGTGAGCCAACAATCGAAAGGCGAGGGCACGGCCCCCGTCGCATTCTGCAGGAATTTGATCGGCTCGAAAACGGCCGCGTCCTTCGCGAGCACCGCTCCCTGAATCGTATCCGAATGCCCGGCCAGGTATTTCGTCACGCTGTGCACCACAATATCCGCGCCCAATTCAAACGGCTGCTGGAATACCGGCGTGGCAAACGTATTGTCGACGACCACCAGCGCCTTGCGCGCGTGCGCCAATTTGGCGACGGCCGCGATATCCGTGATCAGGAGCCGCGGGTTCGTGGGCGATTCGATCCAGACGAAGCGCGTCTTCGGCGTGATCGCCGCTTCCACAGCCGCGAGATCGCCCGTATCGAGCTGGCGGATCGCCACGCCGATCGGCTGAAACACGCGGTTGAGAATCCGGTACGTGCCGCCGTAGACGTCCTGCGGGATCACCACCTCATCGCCCGGCCGCAAATAAGCCTGCAGCACGGCATTTTCGGCCGCCAGCCCCGACGCAAAAGCGGCGCAGTGCGGCACGTTCTCGAGTTCCGCGAGGATTCCTTCGAGGCGCTGCCGCGTGGGATTATTGGTGCGCGAATACGAAAAACCTTTGTCGTGGCCGGGCGCTTCCTGCTCGTACGTGGAGGTCTGGAAAATCGGCGCGACGAGCGCCCCCGTTTCTGGCTCCGACGGCTGGTTCATGTGAATTGCTTTGGTCGAGAACTTCATCAGCGTCACTCCCTCTCCCTTTTTCGCGCCCGGTTTGCCGTGGCGGGCTGTGTAGATGCGGCAAAGCCCGCGCACGCGCCGGTGCGCCATAGTGTGAGGCGGAATCCGCAACGCGGATCGCCGCTCTCTTCGACTTCAGTTTGGGAGTTGAATCTTCAATCGATCCCGGGAACCGGGATCAGTTGAGGATCTTATCTCTCCCTGATCTCCCAGGCTCGCCTCGCCGGCGACCTGAGAGCCCTGTTAGGGGCAGGAATTAGCACCTTGGCAATTGCACCAGGTTGCTGTGGCTTCGCAGGGCCTGTCCCCTCAGCCACTCTGGATAAGCGCTGCCTCGTCAGCAGCACCGAAATCCTAGCAAAACGCTCGCAAATCCGTCAATAGCAAGCCGGGCGCGCCACGCCACGAAGCCGTCCAATTTGGACGCGTCTTCTGCGAAGCGCATTCGTTCTCGGTGCCATCCAACGCCCGGGCTGAGCCGTCTTGCCATATCTTCGGATTTCATTTAGTATCCGGGTCGCCCCCCAACCCGCCGCTGGATCCCTACTCACGTGAAAACGAAAAAGAGAGCAAAGCCTCGCACTCATCAACTGACCCCGCTGCAGAAAGCGCCCAGCGGCATCCAGGGTCTCGACGAAATCACTGGCGGCGGCCTGCCTCGCGGCCGCACCACCATCGTTTGCGGCGGTCCCGGCTGCGGCAAGACCATGCTCGGAATCGAATTTCTGGTCCGCGGCGCGCTCCAATTCGACGAGCCCGGCGTGCTGATGGCGTTCGAAGAAACGCCCGAAGACATCGCCCGCAACGTCGCCTCGCTCGGCTTCGACATCGAAGACCTCGCCGCCAGGAAAATGCTTTTCCTCGATTACGTCGCGGTTGAATCGAGCGAGTTGCAGGAAGCGGGCGAATACGATCTCGAGGGCCTCTTTCTCCGCCTGCAAAGCGCCATCCAGGCGGTGGGCGCCAAGCGCGTGATGTTCGATACGCTCGAAGCTCTTTTCAGCGGCTTCTCGAATCCCGGAATTTTGCGGCCGGAGTTTCGGCGTCTGTTCCGCTGGCTCAAGGACCAGGGCCTCACCGCCGTCGTCACGGCGGAAAGTGGCGAAGGCACTCTCACCCGCCACGGCCTCGAGGAATATGTGTCCGACTGCGTGGTCCTGCTCGATCATCGCATTCACGACCATATCTCGGTGCGCCGCATGCGCATCGTGAAGTACCGCGGCACCAAGCATGGCGCGGACGAATATCCTTTCCTCATCGACGAGCGCGGCATGTCCGTCCTCCCGGTCACGGCGCTGCAGTTGCAGCATGAAGTCTCGGACGAACGTGTTTCTACCGGCGTGCCCGATCTCGATGAGCTTCTCGAAGGCAAGGGTTATTATCGCGGCTCGACTGTGCTGTTCAGCGGGACGGCCGGCAGCGGCAAAACCACTCTCGCTGCCTCATTTGCCGAAGCCACATGTCAGAGAGGCGAGCGTTGCCTGTATATCGATTTTGAGGAATCGCCGAAGCAGGTCGCGCGCAATATGCGATCGGTCGGCATAGACCTCGCCCAATGGTCCCGGAAAGGGTTGTTGTTCCACGATGCATGGCGGCCTACGCAGTACGGCATCGAGATGCATCTGCTTCGAATTCACAAATTGATCGAGCAGGTGAAGCCCAAGGCTGTGATTCTGGATCCGATCACGAATCTCATCAATGCCAGCACCGAAAAGGAAGTCTATTCGATGCTTCTGCGCCTCATCGACACGATGAAAAGCGCGGGGATTACAGCGGTGTTTGTCAGCCTCACCCGGGGCGGCGAAAGCCTCGAAAACGCGAACGCTGGAATTTCCTCCCTCACCGACACGTGGATTCTGTTGCGAGACGTCGAGCTGGATGGCGAACGAAACCGTGTCCTCTGCGTTCTGAAGTCGCGCGGGATGGAGCACTCGAACCAGCTTCGCGAATTTCAGCTGACCAGCGAGGGCGTCCGGCTTATTCCCGCCTACATCGGCAGCGGGGGCGTCCTCACCGGATCCTCGCGCGTGGCGCAGGAAGCGAAGGAAAAAGCCGATGCGCTCCTTCGCCGGCAAGAGGCGCAGCGCAGGCAGCGGCAGTTCGCGCGGAAGCGGATCGCGCTCGAGGCGCAGGTGGAGGTGCTGCAAGCGGAATTGGCGGAAATCGAGCAGGAGGCCAGACAATCGAGCGTTCAGGAAAAGGAACGCGACGACGAGTTGCTGTTCGACCGCCAGAGAATGGCGGAGAGCCGCGGGTCCAGAGAGAAAGCGGCGGACGAATAAGCCGTTCCGGAAATCGGGGAGAAATCAAATGGTGTGCGCTTGAAAGCCAAAGGGAAGGCGAAGGTGGTGAAAGATTCAGGCAAGCTGATTGAGCTGCGTCTGTACGTTGCCGGACAAACCCCGAAATCGCTGGCGGCCATCTCGAACCTGAAAAAGATCTGCGCCGATGATGCGAAGACGCGGTATCACATTGAAGTGATTGACCTTGTGAAGAATCCAGCCCTGGCGAGAGACCACCAGATCGTGGCCATTCCCACGCTCGTTCGCCGTTTGCCGGTTCCTATCCGCAAAATCATCGGAGACCTCTCCGATACGGAGCGCGTGGTGGTGGGACTTCAAATCGTGCAGCCAAAGAGATAGCCAGTTTGTACTGAGTACAGGATAGTCCCGATAGCCGGACGCTGGACGAGCACAGAGAATCAAGCCATGGCGAAAAACAACGGCAAGGCGCGCAGGCCGAAACGGCCCCCGAAACGAAAAGTGACGCTGCGCAGCGCCCCGGACCGCGGACGCACGAATGAGTCTCGGGAGATCGTCCTCGCCATCCGCCGCGGCAAGGTTGATGCTCTGGTGATTGAAGGGTCGGAGGGCGAACAGGTTCTCACCCTCCAGGGATCCGATCATCCTTACCGGGTGCTCGTAGAAACGATCAACGATGGAGTGGCGACGCTCGATCCTGACGGCACGATTCTCTTCGTCAATAATCGTTTCGCCGAAATCATGCGTCTTCCCGCCACCCACGCCATCGGCACCTGCCTCGCCGTCCACGTTTCACCCGTCGATCGCGAGATGTTGCGCGACTTGATTCTTCGGGGCGGCCGGGGCAGCGCGCAAGGCGAAATCACGCTGAAGGCAGAGGGCGGGCATTCGCGCATCGTGCGCCTGGCCTTGAATCCGGTGAATAACTCCGAAAGCCGGAACATATGCATCGTGGCCACGGAACTGACCGAACTGGTGGAAGCGAATGAAGCGCTGCGATCCAATGAAGAATCGCTGCAGCAGCTTTCCGCCCGCCTGCTGAAACTTCAAGATGAAGAGCGGCGCCGTATCGCGCGCGACCTGCACGACATTACCGGCCAGAAGCTCGCCGCTCAGTCCATCGCGCTTGCGCAGGTTTTGAGTAACAAGGGCCTGGACGCTGATTCGCGCCGCCTCGTGGCCGAGTGCATCACACTCAGCAAGCAGATCGGCGAAGAGGTTCGCACTCTCTCGTATGTTCTGCACCCACCCCTTCTGGATGAACTTGGCCTCTCCTCCGCCGTGAAATGGTATGCCGAGGGCTTCGAACACAGGACCAGCGTGAAAGTCGAGGTTGATGTCGCCCCGGACTTCCCGAGATTGCCGCCGGATGTCGAGGTCACGCTCTTCCGGATCATTCAGGAGAGCCTCAACAACGTTCACCGTTATTCCGGCTCCCAGAAAGCGCGCGTGCGCGTCAAATCGACTCGCGACCAGAAAATCGAAGTCGAGATCAGGGACGCGGGGAAGGGCATCAGCCCCGAGGTGATGAATGCCGCCACCGGAGCCGTGGCGCCCATCGGCGTCGGCATACAGGGCATGAAGGAGCGGATGCGGCAGTTGGCCGGGAAACTCGAGATCGTTTCTCGCCCCGGCGCCGGCACCCGCGTCACCGCGACGCTTCCTCTTTCCCGCCTCGAAGCCCTCGCTGCCGCCGAGCCGGCCTCGCTTCTGCCCGAGTGGAGCTCCCGGTCTGTGGTCGAGAAGAGCGATCGTCTGCGAAAGCAAATCCTGATTGCCGACGATCACGAACTATTGCGCCGCGGTATCCGCGCGATGCTCGAAAAGCAGGTCGAGTGGGAGGTCTGCGGCGAGGCCGTCAACGGGCAGGACGCCGTCGAGAAGGCGGCGGCTTTGCATCCCGACTTGGTGATTCTCGATATTAATATGCCGGTGCTAAACGGCCTGGCAGCCGTGCGCCAAATCCTGCGCGGCTCCCCGCAAACCAAGATTCTCGTTTTCACGGTCCATGATTCCGAACAGACGGAGAAGGAAGTGCGCGCTGCCGGCGGCCACGCGTACCTCTCGAAGAGCAACGCCAGCCACGATCTGTTGCGAGTCGTGGGCGACCTTCTCGGCCCCAGCGCCTCCTTGCCTGCCTCAGCCGCCGCCAGCGCCGCAAATTAGCTCGCTCGCCTCGCCGGAACGCCGCATCTTTTCTCCACTTTACTGCAGCTGGGTTTGCAGTTGCGCGTATTCGGCCTTGGCTTGCGCGAGGATCGGGATGTTGGGATCGGCGCCTTTCCAGAGCGCGAAGAAATCGTCGTAGGCGGCGCGGGCTTTGGCGGTGTCGCCTTGCAAAGCGTAAGCGCGCCCGAGTCCCAAATGCGCAAGCGCGCCGATGGGCTCGTTTCCAACGACGCCCGAATGATCGAAAATCTTCTGGAATTCACCAGCTGCCGCGGCGCCCTGCCGCGCCGCCAGATAAGCCTCGCCGCGCAGGTAAACCGGATACAGTGCAAACGTGAGGGAAGTATTCGTCTCGCCCAACTCGTAGGGGGCGGCCGCCTCGAGCGCGTTGATTGCTTGCCCGCTGTCGTGATTCCTCAGCGCGATGGCAGCGCGGATCGTGGGCAGGTAATTGGACTGCACGATTGTGTCTTCAGGGAAGCGTTTGGCCAGATCGGCGGCCAATCGCTCGGCCTGCTCCGGATCGCCTGCCAGCCCCAGCGCCAGAGCCGACATCGGTTCCACCTGCCGGCCGTCTGCCAGCGCGAGAGCCGCTTGCGCATCTTGCTTCGCGAAGTCCACGCTCCCGGCTAGCGCTTCGCGGACTGCGGCGTGCGCCAGATACTCCGCCGCCGTCTCTTTTTCGTCCGCTCGCTGCGCGGAATCAACGGCAGCTCGCGTCAGGTCGCGGCTCTTGGCGAGCTCGCCGTCATATGCCGCCGTTTCAGATTCGAGGAAGAGCATCTGATTCTCGACGCCCGTTTTCCCCATCGCATCGGCGGCTTGTTGCTCCATCCCGGCTGCGTCGTGTTCGAGGAAAGCGATGTTGTAACGAACCAGTGGAATCCAGGGCGAGTCGACGTTACGCGCATGAGCGTCCTGCCCTGCCTCCCTGGCTCGATCGAGTTGGTTGAGCCACTGATAGCTGTACATCGCGTCCACGACGTTGTTGCCGCTGTTGGCGTTGATCTTCAGGGCTTGCAGCGCCGCGGTTTGAGCCTTGTCGTAATCGCCTGTAAAGGCGTCGATGAGCCACAGACCCACCTGCGGATCTTCCGATCGCGGGTAGGTTTGCGCCCACAGCTGATACGAGGTGCGTGCGTCATCCAGATTTCCCGTCACAACGAAGTCGTAGAAAGAAGAAATGGCCAGCTTCTCGCTTTCGCTCGTTCCCTCGCTCAACTCATAGGCCGTCCGGGCATTCTCGGCGGCCTCATCGAGTTCGCTCAAGGGCTGATAGCTTTCCGCGAGTCGCAAATACGCCATCGCGAAGTCGGGGTCGAGAGCGATGGCCTTCTCGAAGAGCGGGATTCCGGCGTGGTAGTCATTCGCCTGATCGATGGTTTTGTCGCCGAGATCGTAGGCTTGCAGGGCCTCGAGAGAAGACGTGGTGGCCTGCTGGAGCGGCGCGTTGAATGCCATCATGGAGGCGTGGGATTCGCCGAGCTTGGCGCGGAGTTGGAAAGCGGCGTCGCCCAGCGCGGCGAGCACTTTTTCTTTGCCGTCGGCGGTCACCTGCTCCTGCACGAGCGGCGCCCCGGTCTCGCAATCCACGGCATTGAGCCCGATCACGTACTGGCTGCCGAGCGCGGCAATCGAGCCTTCGATGTCGATGGTGGCGTTGACGCGCTGGCACACCTCGCGCGCCACCTGCGGCGTGAGATGAGTATCGGGCAGCTTTTCCATCAGACGCAGCGTCTGCGCGATCTGATCGCCCGAGATGATATTCAGAAACGGCGTTTGCGCGAGCTGCGCGGAGAGCC
>Ga0335072_10008090_pt1 | contig 15265 bp, 13 predicted proteins | sample Lox_Sample_21_FD_206725 | JGI IMG/M metagenome (GOLD analysis project Ga0335072, IMG submission 206725) | Soil microbial communities from Loxahatchee National Wildlife Refuge, Florida, United States - Lox_Sample_2.1 | ecosystem: Environmental > Terrestrial > Soil > Wetlands | place: USA... | reverse complement strand
CTGCCTGGGTGAGATCACCTACCTGGACGCGGTGGTGCACGATTCCCGCGGCGAGCCGCGGACGATACCCAACGCGATCTGCATTCACGAGGAGGACAGCGGGATCGGCTGGAAGCACGTGGACGAGCGGGCCGGCAGCCAGTCCCGGCGGGCCCGCAGGCTGGTGATCTCGTTCCACGTCACCGTCGCGAACTACGAATACCTCGTCTACTGGCGCTTCTACCAGGACGGCAGCATCGAGTGCGAGGTGCGCGCCACCGGGATCATGGTCACCTCGTACTTCCCCGAGGGCGGCCAGCCGCCCTATGGCACGCTCGTCGACCAGCGCACGTACGCGCCGTTCCACCAGCACTTCATCGTGGCGCGCCTGGATCTGGACGTGGACGGAACGGCCAACACGGTCTACGCGTCGGAGTCGGTGGCCGCCACGGCTGATGGGGATGATCCGTACGGTCTGGGCCTGACCATCCGTGACACCCCGCTGCGCACCGAGTCCGAGGGCCGGCAGGACTACGACTGGGCCGCTGCGCGCGGCTGGAAGGTCGTCAACGGCAACGTCAGGAACGGGCTGGGCACGCCGGTCGGGTACAAGCTCGTCCCGGGCGGCACGTTCCCCCCGCTGATCGACCGGGCCTCCCCGGCGTTCCGGCGGGCCGAGGTCATCGGGCACACGCTCTGGGTCACGCCGCACCGCGACGACGAGCGCTGGCCGTGCGGTGAATTCCCTAACCTCAGCTCCCGCGACGCCGGCCTGCCGCGGTGGACCGCGCAAAACCGGTCCATCGAGAACACCGACGTGGTGCTCTGGTACGTGTTCGGCATCCACCACATCACCCGGCCGGAGGACTGGCCGGTGATGCCGGTGGACACGGTCTCGTTCTGGCTCAAGCCGTTCGGGTTCTTCGACCGCAACCCGGCCCTCGACGTCCCGCCGTCCGGCTAGCTATCTCGGCGGCTGCTGGGCGAGGAACTCGCGGATCGCGGTTGCGATCGGCTCAACGTGGGTCTCCAGGGCGAAGTGACCGGTGTCGACGAAACGAACGTCGGCGCCGGGGATGTCGCGCCTGAAGGCCTCGGCCCCGGCCGGCAGGAAGAACGGGTCGTTCTTGCCCCACACCGCGAGCAGCGGCGGCTTGCTGGCGCGGAAGTACTCGTGGAACGCCGGGTAGCGCTCCACATTGCTCGCGTAGTCGAGGAACAGGTCAAGCTGGATCTCGTCGGCGCCGCTGCGCGTGAGGTAGTAGTTGTCCAGCGTGTAGCCGTCCGGACTGACCCGGGTCTGGTCGGGGACGCCCTGGGTGTACTGCCAGATCGTCGTCTGCGGCTCCACCAGCATCCGGATCGCTTCCCGGTTGGCCTTCGACGGATCCTTCCAGTAGGCCTGGATCGGGTTCCAGCCGTCACTCAGCCCCTCTTCGTACGCGTTGCCGTTCTGGGAGATGATCGCGGTGACGCGCTCGGGGTGGCGGGTGGCGAGCCGGAACCCGACCGGCGCGCCGTAGTCGAACACGTACATCGCGAAGCGATCGAGGCCGAGCATTTCGGTCAGGCGGTCGACGGCGTCGGTGAGGTGCTCGAAGCTGTACTCGAAGTCACCTCGTGCGGGCATGTCCGACTTGCCGAAGCCGAGCAGGTCGGGAGCAACGAGGTGGAACCGGTCGGCGAGCAGCGGGATCAGCTCGCGGAACATGTGGCTCGCGGACGGGTAGCCGTGCAGGAGCAGCAGCGTGGGTGCGTCGGGTGCCCCGGCCTCCCGGTAGAACACCGTCCGGCCATCCACGTCCGCCGTGCGGTATGCGACGTCAGTCATGACAGTTCTCCCGTTCCTTGCGATTCGGCCGAGCGCACTGCTTCCAGCACGATGTCGACGACCGCGGTCGGTGCAGTGAGCATGGGCATATGGTCGGTGGGAGCCGTGCGCACGTGCGCGTTCATCCGCTCGGCCATGAACCGCTGGGTCTGCGCGGGGATCATGCGGTCCTCCTCGGCCACCAGGAACCAGCTCGGCCGCTCCTTCCAGGCCGGGCGCGGCACCGGGATGCCGATGCAATCCACCGCCAGCGGCCGCTGGGTGGCGGCCAGCAGCGCCTGCTCCAGTGCCGTGGCGTGCTGGGCAAAGGCCGCGGCGAACGCCTCTTCGGGCAGCCAGATCAGCCCGTGGCGATCCGGGGCCAGGGCGGGGGCCTGCGGATGCGGCTCTGACCGGTAGAAGACCTCGCCCACCGTCTCGCCTTCGTCGGGGGCCAGCGCGGTGACATACACCAGCGACGCGAGCTTCTCGTGGCTCACCGACGCGATGACCGCGCCGGCGTAGGCGTGCCCGGCCACCACGACCGGACCCTCGACCCGCTCCAGCGTCTGGCTGAGCGCCGCCACGTCGTCGGCCAGCGAGGTCAGCGGCAGCGGGGCAGCGACCGCCTTAACCCCCGCGGATCGCAGGCCGGCGATCGTCTTGTCCCAGCTCGATCCGTCAGCCCAGGCACCATGGGCCAGCACCACGCCAACGTGGTTTTCCGGCATCTATCGCCCCCTTGCCGCCCCCCGCATCTGCGGCGTACCCACGGGCATGGTCAGCGATGCGGGGGATCGCCACAATTAGCCGATCTGACGGTGTGCGGCCGGGCTGCGCCGGGCAGTCTGGTCGGGAGCCAGAGCAGGATTGCCCGGCCCGTGGCGGTCTGCGTCTTGTTCCACCCACGAACGGAAGGTTCCCTGTGCCCGAGCGCCCGATCATCGTCTTTGATGTCAACGAGACCCTGATGAACCTGGACGGGGTCAGGCCGGTGTTCGACCGGATCTTCAACGACCCCGCCGCCATGCGCCTGTGGTTCGCCGACCTGATCCTCTACTCTGAGGCGCTCACGCTGGCCGGCGTCTACGTTCCGTTCACCGACATCGGCGGTGCCGTGCTCCGGATGCTCGCCACCACCCGCGGCATAACGATCGCCGACGCCGACGAGCTCACCGAGCGGTTCGCCACCATGCCGCCCCATCCCGAGGTCCCCGCGGCCCTGCGCCGGCTCCTCGAGCATGGCTTCCGGCTGTTCACGCTCACCGACAACACGCTGGCGATTTCCGGGCGGCAGCTGGAGAACGCGGGCGTGATCGACGTGTTCGAGGGCCGGTTCAGCGTGGATGAGACCGTGCATCGCCACAAGCCAGCGCCCGAGGCCTACCAGTCGGTAGCCGCCGAGCTCAGGGCCAATGCGGGCGACATCTGCCTGATCGCCAGCCACGTATGGGACACCCTCGGCGCGCGCGCCGCCGGCTGGCAGGCCGCGCTGATCCTTCGCGAGGGCAACGCCCCGCTCGACGTCGGCCCGCAGCCGAACTACATCGGGCAGGATCTCGACGCGATCGCCGACCAGCTCATCGAGCGGTACCCAGCAGCGGCCAGCCAAGCCGCGCGCTGACGCCTGAGCGTGGCCACCCGGCCCGCGACGGTGTTACGGCGAGTACGTCAGCAAGGCACCCTGCTCGCTGTCGCCAGTGATGACAGCGCTGCCGGACCAGCCGGAGCTCGCTCCCGGCGCCCAGGAGATGGAGTTCATCTCGGTGACTGCGCCAGCAGGGCTGGGAGCCAGCTGCCGACTCCACTTCCCGCCCGCATAGTGCAGGAAGTAGGAGTACGCCGAGGTGGCCACCGGCGCGTTCAGCCAGATCCCGCCGTGGCCGTCACCGGAAATCCCGGACAGCACGCCCGGCGTGTAGGGCACCGTCACCCGGTCCCAGCCGGCCGAGGTCAGGTGCAGCAGCACATAGGCGGGTGCCACGCCCATTCCGTTCTGGAGCGAGCCCGTCACCCAGATGTCATCGGGGGACAGCGCCAGGATGTCGGTGCTCGCCAGCGCCGTTCCCGTGGGCAGGCTGAGCTTCGGCAGGTCAACCGTGTGCCACGACGTGCCGTCCCAGCGTGCGACCGCGAAGGTGGACGCGCTCGCCGTGCCCTGCGGGCCGACGATCCAGATGTCCGACGGTGACAGCGCGCTGGCGCCCTGCGGAACCACCGGCACCGTCGCCGTGTGCCAGGCGCTGCCGTCGAACCGCACAACAAACGGCTGCCCGCTCTGCACGTTCTCACCGAACGCCCAGGCGTCGGTTGTCCCGAAAACGGCCGTAGCGTTGAACGACGACCACAGCGGGAAGGTGTGCCTGCTCCACTTCGTGCCGTTCCAGCCCAGCGCCACCTCGAACGGGCCAGCGCTGCCCTGGTAACCGCCGAACACCCAGGCGTTGCTCTCCGAGCTGGCTCCTACCAGGTCACCCGCGATCGACAGCCCTCCCGCGTCCAGGCTGGCCGGTACCGGCACCTGATGCCAGGTGCCGGCCGCCCAGCGCTCAACCAGGATGGGAGCTTGCCCTGATGCGGCAGGAAAGACCTCGCCGGTCAGCCAGGCGTCGGTGGGGCTCACCGCATCGACGCCATCGAGCTGCTGAACGCCGGTCGAAGCGCCGAAGAGGTGCGCGATCCGCCAGCCTGGCGACGCCGTTTGCGCTCCCTGCGCTGCCTGCGCGCTCGCGGTGACGGCGACCATCAGGCTGGCCCCCAGACTCAGTGCTGCCAGCCAGCCAACTGTCTTACGACGGCATGCCATTTCGAACCCCTTAGTCCCGTTCTTCGGTGAATCGCACAGCACCATACAGCGGTTGCCAGTTCGGGGACCCATGTGTCCGAGGCTAGGGTGAGTCAGTGGCTCAGCGACTGATCACCGACCGCCTTGTGCTCAGGGCGTGGCAGACCGGCGATGCGCGTGCGGCGCTCGGCGCCTACGGCGAGGCCGACGTAGCGCGGTGGCTGGCTCCCGCGATGGACCAGGTCCGCGACGAGGAGGCCATGCGGCTGGTCCTGCAGCAATGGGAGGCCGAGGACGCGCGCATGGTCACCCCAGCGGGCCGCTGGGCGATCGAGCTCGCCGAGAACACGCAGCTGATCGGCGGGGCGACCCTGCTGCCGTTGCCGCCCGACGACGAATTCGAGATCGGCTGGCAGCTGCGCCCGGATGCCTGGGGCCACGGCTACGCCAGCGAGGCCGGCCTGGCCATGGCCCGGTGGGCATTCGATCAGGGGATCGAACAGGTCATCGCGCTGGTGCGGCCCGCCAACGCGCGGGCCGAGGCGATGATGCGCCGCCTCGGGATGCAGTGGGTGGGCGAGACCGAGAAGTACCACAACCTTCGGCTCCAGCAGTACCGCTTGCGACCCGCCGACCTGGCCCCGACGGCGTAGGTTCCTGGCCGGCGGTCAGGGTGCCTGCGCCGCCGCCGGGTCAAGCCCCAGCGCGGCCCAGACCCTGGACTCGAGGCCGGGCAGGTCGCCGGACCTGGCCCCGCCGCCCTGGGCGAAGGCCGGGCTGCCCCCGCCGTGCCCGCCGGTGACGGCCAGGACCTGATCAAGCACGCTGGTGGCCGGGACCTGCCCGGCCAGGTCGCCGGGCACGCTGACCCCGACGCGCAGCGAGCCCGCCTCGGGATCGGGCAGCAGCATGACCGTGATCGCGTCGAGGTCGTCGGCCAGCCGCCGGGCCTGGGCGGGCAGGCCGGACACCTCCAGGTCCGGGTCGCTGGTCACGAGGTAACGCCGGCCGGAGGGGGCGGTGCGCACCGAGCCGGCCAGGGACGACGCGCTGAGCCGGTCCGGGGCCGGCCGGGACGGCCTGTTAACCCGGCTGGCCAGGGCTTCAACCCGCTGCGGCAGCTGGTCCACCGGGACGCGCAGCCGCGCGGCCAGGTCCCGCAGCATCCGCTCGCGGTCCAGCGTGCGCGCGATCGCGGGCTCGCCGGTGAGCGCCTCGATGCGGCGCACACCCGAGCCGATGCTGCCCTCGCTGACAATGCGGAACAGGCCGACCTCGGACGTGTGACCCACGTGCGTGCCGCCGCACAGCTCGGTGGAGAAGCCCCCGAACGAGACCACGCGGACATCAGCCCCATATTTCTCGCCGAAGAACGCGATCGCCCCGTCCCTGACCGCGTCGGCGTAGGGCCTGACCACCGTGGTGCGGTCGTCGTTGCGCAGCACCTCGGCGTTGACCAGCCGTTCGACCTGCTCCTTTTCATCCTCGGTGAGGAAGTTCGGGTGCAGGAAGTCGAAACGCAGCCGGTCCGGGGCGACCAGGGACCCGGCCTGCCGCACGTGGTCGCCCAGGACCTGGCGCAGGGCCGCGTGCAGCAGGTGGGTCGCCGAGTGGTTGCGCATGATCGCCCGGCGCCGCGGGCCGTCCACGGCGAGTTCCACGGTGCCGCCCTGGCGAAGCACACCCTCGGTGACATGGACCGTGTGAACGTGACGTCCCTCAGCGCCCTGGGTGTCGGTGATCCGGCCCGACAGTCCCGGCGCGGTGACCTGGCCCGTGTCGCCTACCTGGCCGCCACCTTCGGCGTAGAACGGGGTCTGGTCGAAGACGACCAGGCCGGTCTCGCCCTCGGTCAGCGCGCCGGTCCCGCCGTCGATGCCGGCCAGGGCCTGGACCTGCGCTGTCGCGGTGAGCTGCTGGTGGCCCAGGAACCTGGTCGGCGGCAGGTCCAGGCCGGCGATGGCGTCAAGGTGCGGCCCGCCAGGCGCGTCTGGACTGTGGCCGAGGCCGGTCCCGGGAGTCAGCCCCGGGCCGGAACCGCGGGAGAGCTGGCGGTGCCCGGCGAACAGCTCGGCGAACCGCTGCTCGTCCAGCGAGCCGCCTCGCTCGGCCACGAAGTCCCTGATCAGGTCGGCCGGCATGCCGTGCGTCGCGAACAGCGTGAACGCGTCCTCACCAGTGATCTCGAAGCCGGGGTGGTCGGCCAGCGCCGCCAGGCGGTCCAGGCCGCGGCGCACCACGCGCCCGAAGTCGCGCTGCTCGCGGGCCAGCAGTTCCATGGTCTCGTCGCGGCGCCCGGCGAGCTGCGGGTAGCTGTCCCGCATGCGGTCGATGACCGTGCTGGCCACGTCGCGCAGGTCAAAGTCCGCCGCCCCGGCCTGGGTCGTGATCGCGATCACCTTGCGCAGCAGCCGCCGCGGGATGTAGCCGCGGCCCTCGTTGGACGGGACGACTCCCTCACTGAGGATGAACGTCGATGCCCGGATGTGGTCCGCCACGATCCTGACGTCCCGCAGGCCCGCCCCGGTCCCGGCCAGCGCCGCCTCCACGGCCGCCACGACCGGCGCGAACAGGTCGGTCTCGTAGGCCGAGTCGCAGCCCTGCAGCACCATCGCCATGCGTTCCAGGCCCGAGCCGGTGTCCACACTGGTGAACCGGAGCGGTTCGAGCGTGCCGCTGGCGAGCCGGTTGAACTCCATGAATACGCCGGCGTTCCAGATCTCTATGTAGCGGCCCGCGCTGTCGAACTCACCTCCGGGGCGGTAGGCCGGGCCGTGGTCCGGGCCGGTGTCGTAGAAGACCTCGGTGCACGGCCCGCACGGCCCGGTGTCGCCCGCGGACCAGAAGTTGTCTTCGGCCCCCAGGTACACGATGTGGTCCCTGGGCACCCCGACCCGCTCCCAGGCCGCGGCCGACACGTCGTCCGGCGCGATGCCGAGCTGGGGGTCGCCCTCGAACACGGTCACGTACAGGTCGGGGACGCCGAACCCGAAGCCCTCGGTGAGCAGCTCGAAGGCCAGCTCGACCGCGCGCTCCTTGAAGTAGTGGCCGATTGACCAGCTGCCCAGCATCTCGAAGAACGTCAGGTGGTGCCGGTCGCCGACGTCCGCGATATCCACCGTGCGCACGCACGGCTGCACGTTGCACAGGTCGGGCGCGGGCGGCAGCGCCTCGCCCAGGAAGTAGGGCTTGAGCGGGGCCATGCCCGCGTTGATGAACAGCAGCGTCGGGTCGTTGGCCGGGATGATCGAGGCGGCCCCGATCCGAGCGTGCTGCCTTTCGGTGAAGAAGCTCAGAAAGGTGTCGCGGATCTCGTCGCTGCGCAGCGGTCGCCTCATGCGGGTCAGTATGGTGCCGGTCCCGGGGGCCCCGGCCACTGGTTTTTGTGCCGCTGGTGCCGTTAAGGCGAGACCTGGCCGGACACGCAGGTGATCGTGCCGCCGCCGACCCAGATCGTGCCGTCCTCGTCGCGGGAGACGTGCACCCGGCCCTCGCGCCCCAGCGCCGTGCCCTGACTGGCCACGTACGGCACGGTGGCCCGGCCGGTCCGCAGCAGCCACTCGGCCAGCGACGCGTTCAGGCTGCCGGTCACCGGGTCCTCCACGGTCGCGCCGTCCTTGGGGAAGAACCCCCGCACCTCGAACGCCTGCGGCGAGCCGGGCGGATATGGCCCGACCGCGCCCACGTCCAGGTCGGTGATGCCCGGCCGCAGCGCCAGCACCGCCTCCGCGCTGCCGAGCAGCACGGCCACCCAGCCCGGACCGTTGTCGACCCACTCGGCATCCACGATGTCGCCGCGGTCGATGCCGAGCACGGCGGCGAGGTGCTGCACCAGCCCTTCACTGGGCGGCCCGGACCGCAGCAGCGGGGGCGCGGCAAACGCGAGGCCATCGGCGGTCTTCCTGACCCGGACCAGCCCAGCACCGCACTCCTGCACGATCACGTCGCCCTGGCCGGGCGCACCACCCGCCGAGAGCCAGGCGTGGCAGGTGCCGAGCGTCGGGTGGCCGGCGAACGGCAACTCGGCCGCGGGAGTGAAGATGCGCACCCGGTAATCCGCGCCCTCGGCCTCGGGCGGGAGCACGAACGTGGTCTCGGACAGGTTCGTCCAGCGCGCGAACCGGGCCATCTCCTCGTCGGAAAGGCCCGCGGCGTCGAGCACCACGGCGACCGGGTTGCCGAGGCACGGCGTGGTCGTGAACACGTCGACTTGCTGGAAGGCTCGCTGCACGCAAGCGAGTGTGCCACAGTCCCGGGACGCGGGCCGCCAGGTAGACCAGGCACCCCCCCGAGAATGGGGAGCCTGCTCCATGGATCGGGCGCCGGGGCAGCCATACCTTGGTAGCGCACTCAAGAGCCCGCAAACCAGGAGCCGAGGTCACCGAGCGTGAGCATTGTGCCGACCCATCCGCTGAGCAAGAGGCGGCCAGCCAGCGGCGGGCGCCGGGTTGCGGGGCGCCGCACCTGGGCGGCCGTCCGGTGTGCCGGAGGGCTGCTGGCCGGGGGCTTCATCGCCCTCGCTGCCATCCCGTTGCTGGTCCTGGGGCTCGGCACGCTGGTCATCAGTCCGCTGGGCGACCTCGGCGCGCCGTTCCTGGCCGTCACGACCTGGCTGGTCCGGCCGCTGGCCCGGGCCGAGCGGCTCCGGGTGCGGGTGATCACCGGGGTACCGGTGGCCGAGGCCTACCGGCCGCTGCGCGGATCGCTGGCCGCCCGGGTGCGCACGCTGCTGTCCGACATCGGAACCTGGCGTGACCTGGGGTGGCTGCTCGTGCAGGTCGTGGCCGGGGGAGTGGGCCTGGCGTTTCTCGCGGCAGCGGTGGTGGGGCCGCTCTTCATGGCCGCGGTGCCGGCCCAGTTCCTGCGGGGAGCGGGGGATGGGAAGGTCCTCGAGCTGCTGCCGCTCGGCGCGTTCTTCGCCGCCGTCGGCTGGTCGGGCTGCTCCCCGGTGGCGAAAGCTCTGGCCGCGCTGTCCGGGCAGATGCTCGAACCGGACGAGACGGCCCGGCTGCGAGCGCAAATGGAGCATTTGGCCGAGACCCGGGACGAGACCGTCGACGCCCGGGCCGCGGAGCTGCGGCGCATCGAGCGGGACCTGCATGACGGGGCTCAGGCCAGGCTGGTCTCGCTGACCATGAGCCTGGGCATGGCCGAGGAGGAGTTTGACCGCGACCCGGGTGCGGCCCGCCAGCTCGTCGTCGAGGCCCGGGCCTCGGCCAGGGCGGCCCTGAGCGAGCTGCGCCACCTGGTCCGGGGCATCCATCCGCCGGTGCTGACCGAACGTGGCCTCGGCGGCGCGGTCGAGGCGCTCGCGCTGGCCAGCGCCGTGCCGGTCGAGGTGGATGTGGCGCTGGACGAGCGGCTGCCCGCGCCGCTCGAGTCGGCCCTGTACTTCGTGATCGCCGAGGCGATGGCCAACATCGCCCGGCACTCGGAGGCGGGGTGGGCCTTTGTCAGGCTCTGGCCGGAGCCGGGCAAGCTGCGGCTGATCGTGCACGACGACGGGCACGGCGGGGCCGACCCGGCCCGCGGCAGCGGGCTGCGCGGCATCGGGTCACGCCTGGCCGCCTTCGACGGCAAGTTCACGCTGAGCAGCCCGGTGGGCGGGCCCACCGAGCTGTTCGCCGAGCTGCCGTGGCCTCAGTGACCTCCGTTGTCCTCGTCGAGGACCTGGTGCTGCTGCGGGACGGCCTGACCCGGCTGCTCAGCACGAACGGATTCGAGATCGCCGCGGCCGTCGACACCGGGCCGGCGTTCCTCGAGGCGGTCGACGCCCATCACCCCGACGTGGCCGTGGTCGACGTGCGGCTGCCACCCACCTTCACCGACGAGGGCCTGCACGCCGCGATCCAGGCACGCCACCGCCACCCCGGCTTCCCGGTCCTGATTCTGTCCCAGTACGTCGAGCAGCTCTACGCCCGGGAACTGCTCTCGGACGGCGAGGGCGGCGTTGGCTACCTGCTCAAGGACCGGGTCGGCGACGTCCGTCAGTTCGTCGAGGCGGTGCAGCGGGTAGCCGACGGCGGCACGGCCATGGACCCCGAGGTCATCTCCCAGATCCTGGCGCGCAGATCCCGGCGCCCACAGCTGGCCGAGCTGACACCCAGGGAGCGGGAAGTGCTCGCGCTGATAGCAGAAGGCCGGACGAACGCCGCGATCGCCCGCAGCCTCGTGATCACCACCAAAGCCGTCAGCAAACACATCGCGCACATTTTCGACAAGCTGGGCCTGCCGCCGTCCGACGACAACAATCGCCGCGTCCTCGCCGTTCTCGCCTACCTCAACTCGAACACCTGAACTCGCTGCCCCGCGCGGCTCGGGCAGGCCCCTCCCAGAAATGCCGCATATCAGGCTTTCCGCCCGCGCCTTCCGCTGGGTGGCCGATCGCGATGATGCCCGTTCGTCAGCGCGGCGGCGCAGGCCTCGCGCTGAGCAGCCGCCCGAGCTTGGAGGCGGCGCTCGACGGCCGCGCGCCCGCCGCGACCAGCCGGGAGCGGGCCGCGGCCAGGATCTGCGGCCCGCCGGACACCAGCTCGACCTCGATCTCGCGCCACGCGACCGGCTCGGCGGGAGAGTCGCGCAGGCTGGGAATCTGGCCGGTCACGGTGTCGTCGGCCACCTCGGCCAGGATCTGGCCGTCCGCGCTGAGCAGGTTGCGCACCGTGCGGCGGGTTTCCAGCACGGCGACGACCTGCAGTGGGTGGTCCTCGACCCAGGTCGCGACCAGCGCCTGGAGTTCCGGCGGAACGGCCGTTTCGGAATCGCCCAGCGGGGCCCGCAGTTCGCGCCGGGTGTCCGAGCCCACCGGCAGCTTCAGGTGCCAGCCGGCGTCGGTGCCGCCGGTCCGGCGCCGCAGTGTGATCCGGGCCTCGGCCAGGCGAAGGTCACGGGTGTCGAAGTACCGGGCGGCCAGGAGCCTGACCTCCGGCTCGGTCACGGTGACGCCATCGGCCACGCCGCTGAGCTCCGGAACCACGAAGTCGAGGCTGACCTCGAATTTCAGCTCGGTCTCGAGGTGCTCGGTAGGCCTGCCGCCCATACAGAGAGGCTACGGTATCGGCCCGGCTGCCCACCGCTGGAGGCCGCACCGTCCAGCCGCACGGCGTAGATAGCCCGCGTGTTTGCCTGGCTTCCCGTCGGCCACGGTGCGAGACTTTGCCGTGACGTTCCGTAACCTTCCGGACCGCCGGCCAGGCCACTTGGCTGCCTTCCTGAACCGTGGGACGTAATGGCGGGCCGCGCGGCCGCCGTGGGCGGGTGCGGGGGCTCCCGCCGACCGGGGCATTACGGCCACGATCGATTGATCATGGCCGCTAGCCACCGTGCCGGAAGGGCCGGCCGTGTCGCGGCCGCCCCGATGGCGGCCGAAGGAGCATGCGGACGGGGGTCGACTGGTGGTACCTGAGTGCGGAACGCAATGGAAGTTATGGGCCTGATCACCGGGCGCGACGGTGCCGCGGGCGGCGAGGAGGCAGTGATCGTCCCGGCCCCGCCCGACTGGGCCGCGCACGACACAGCAGGGGCGAGCGGCGGCGTCGTGCTCTGGCGCCGCTCGGCGCTGCCGAGCAGGCGCTGCGTGCTTTACCTGCACTGCGACCGGGACACCTCCGTGCCGGAGGATCTGGTCGTCTGGTACACCGAGCGCGGGTTTCACTTCTACGTGGTGGACCTGAGCCCACCGGACCGGCCGGGGCGGGCGGGGCGGCCGGGGCGGCAGCGAGGCCAGGGACCAGGCGGCGGCGAGTGCTTCGCCAGCCTGGACGCGGCCTGCCATCACCTGCGCGACGTCGAAGGGATCGACATGATCATCCTGAGCGCGCATTCGGCCGACGCGCTCACCGCCGCGCTGTGGTGCGACGCCCGCCGCACCGCGGGTCTCGCCGACGCGCTGATCTTGTTCAGTCCCGCGTTCGGGCGGCTGCGGCGGGATCTCGACATCGCCTGCCCGGTGCTGGTGATATCCCCCGCGGGCGACCCGGAGGCCGGGGGCAGCCCGGCCGGCCGCCTGGCCACCAGGCTGCGGCGCAGGAACGACCCGGCCACGGTCGGGCTCGGCACTCATATGACCTGGCTGCGGCTCGAGGACGGCCTGGAATCCGACGGCCACTCCGACGTAGACGACGCTGGCCGGCGTCGGTTCTTCGACGAACTGGGCCGCTGGCTCGGTGCCTACATGTACGGCCAGGTCCGCGACCAGCTTCTGTGAGGCACGCAGGGCCGGGCGGGCGTCAGCTGACGGTGACCGAGACGCTCGGGTAGCCAGAGGCCCCATTCGGCGGCGGCGGCTCCTGCAGCGATGTCTGGGTATAGCCGGTGGCATCCGTGGCCCGCGCCTCGATCACGTGCTTGCCCGGCGTGGCGTCCCAGTCCCACACCCACTGCCGCCAGCAGTCGATGTCCGGGACGGCCGACAGGCGGGCCTCGTTCCACGGCCCGCTGTCCACCCGGACCTCGACGGCGTCGATGCCCTTGTGCTGGGCCCAGGCGACCCCGGCGACCGGAGCGCGCCCCGCCTTCAGCGACGCCCCGCCGGCCGGCACGTCGATCCGTGATTCGGTCTTGATCGGCGCCTGCGCGGACCAGCCCTGCTGCGCCCAGTACGCGGTGTTCGCCGCGTAGGTGGTGACCTCGATATCGGTGATCCATTTGCACGCGGACACGTACCCGTACAGCCCGGGGACCACCATGCGGACCGGGAACCCGTGCGCGACCGGGAGCGCGGTGCCGTTCATGGCCACGGCCAGCATCGCGTCCCGGCCGTCCATGACGGTCTGCAGCGGGGTACCGGACGTGAAGCCGTCCACCGAGGTGCACAGCAGCTGGTCGGCGCCGGCCCGCACCCCGGCCTCGCGCAGCAGGCTGGCCACGCTCGCACCGACCCAGAGCGCGTTCCCGGCATAGGGTCCGCCGACGGGGTTGGAGACGCAGGTCAGGGTGATGTAGTCGGCGGTGAGCGGGCGGCGGATGAGCTGGTCGAAGCTGATCGTGATCTCCCGGGCCACCATGCCGTGCACCCGCAGCTGCCAGCTCGACGGCGAGACCTCGGGCAGGACGATCGCGGTGTCCACCCGGTAGAAGGACCCGTTCGGCGTGATGAACGAGCTCAGGCCCGGTACCGGCAGGTTGTACCCGGCCGGGAGCCGCGGGGCCGGGTGCACGGGCCTGGGCACGCGCAGCGACGCCTGCGCCTGCGTGACGCTGGTGCGCTCGGCCAGCAGCCGGCCGGCCAGGCCGGCCACCGCGGCCGTCCCCGCCACGGTGGCCCCGGTGGCCAGGAAGCTCCGGCGCGGCCGGGCCGCAGGCGAGTAGGCCGGCCGCGGAGCGACTGCCCCGCGCGGCCGCGAAGGGCTGGCCGCCGCCGGTGTCTCCTCCTCGTCCAGCGGGGCCGACCAGTCGGGAAGGGATTCCCGTTCGTCGGCGGGCTCAGCCGCGCCGGGCGGGACTTCGGCGGCTGGCGTGGCGGCGCGGACCAGGAGCCTGAGCGCGATGACCGCCACGGCCGCCCCGGCCAGCGTGGGCAGCGCGTAGCCGGCTGAGGCCGTCGGCCGGGTCAGCGCGGCGGACAGGCCGAGCGCCGCGAACAAGCCGAGGCCGGCCATCCCGTACCAGAGCCGGCGCATGGCCAGCACGCCCACGATCGCGGCGAAGATCGCCAGCACCACGAGGATGCCGGTGACCAGCACCTCCTTGTCATGTGTGCCAAAGGTGGAGATCGCGAAGTCATGCACCGGGCGGGGGGTAAGGCCGATCGAGGCCTCCCCGACGGCCACGACCGGCGAGCCATCGGGTGCCACGATCCCGGCCACGAGCTGGCCGATGCCAACCGCGACGGCGGCGGCCAGCAGCCCCGCGGCCATTCCTCGCCTGACTCGCGTGATGTCCATGTCAGGAGTCACACTATTCATTCGGTGCGAAGCACCGGCCGGATTGGCCGCCGGCCAGAAAACGCAGCATGTGGCCGCGGGCCAGGCTCAGACCCAACCTCCGGCCGGTCGGCTACGAATCTAGGACGTGGGCAGGATGACGGGAGGCCAGCACGGGCCGCGGGGCGAGCCACCCTGGCTCTCGCGCGCCGATGCCGGCCAGGCCGGCCCGCGGCGGCCCGCTGACGAGCTCGGCGACTTGCTGGCCCGGGTGGCGCGCGGCGACCACGAGGCCTACGCGGCGGTTTACGACCGCACGGTCGGCCAGGTGCTCGGCATGGTCCGCGCGGTCGTCCGCGATCCGGCCCAGTCCGAGGAGGTCACCCAGGAGGTGCTGCTCGACGTCTGGCGTTCCGCCTCGCGGTTCAATCCCGAACTGGGCAGCGCGGGCTCCTGGATGATGACCCTGGCCCACCGCCGCGCCGTGGACCGGGTCAGGTCGGAGCAGAAGGCGGCCGAACGCGAGCTGCGCGTGGCGTCGGCTGCGGTCGCCTACGACGAGGTGACCGAGGCGGTCGAGGCCCAGCTAGACCGGGAGCGGGTGCGGCGGTGCCTGGGCTCCCTCACCGAGCTGCAGCGGGAGTCGGTGACGCTCGCGTACTACGGCGGGTACACCTACCGCGAGGTGGCCGAGTTGCTGGGGGTCGCGGTCGGCACAGTCAAGACGCGCATGCGCGACGGGCTGATCCGGCTCCGCGACTGCCTGGGGGTGGACGCGTGAGCGGCAGATACCGCAGGAGATTCCGCGGCGGCGATCCGCACACCCTG
>Ga0335072_10008089_pt1 | contig 15265 bp, 10 predicted proteins | sample Lox_Sample_21_FD_206725 | JGI IMG/M metagenome (GOLD analysis project Ga0335072, IMG submission 206725) | Soil microbial communities from Loxahatchee National Wildlife Refuge, Florida, United States - Lox_Sample_2.1 | ecosystem: Environmental > Terrestrial > Soil > Wetlands | place: USA... | reverse complement strand
CGCTGGATCAGCTCCTCGGGCGTGATGTCGACCACCTCGATCTGGTCCGCGCGGTCGACGATCGAATCGGGCACCGTCTCGCGCACGCGGATGCGCGTGATCTTCGCGACCACGTCGTTGAGGCTCTCGACGTGCTGGATGTTGAGCGTGGTGTAGACGTCGATGCCGGCGTCGAGCAGCTCCTCGACGTCGAGGTAGCGCTTCGGGTGGCGGCTCCCGGGCGCGTTCGTGTGCGCGAGCTCGTCGACCAGCACGAGCCTGGGCTTGCGCGCGAGAATCGCGTCGATGTCCATCTCGTCGAGGGTGCGGCCCTTGTACTCGATGCGCCGGCGCGGCACCGAATCGAGCTCGCGCGCGAGGCGCTCGGTCTCGGCGCGGCCGTGGGTCTCGACGACGCCGATCACGACGTCGGTGCCCTCGCGGCGGCGCGCGATGGCGGAGGCGAGCATTTCGTAGGTCTTGCCCACGCCGGGGGCGGCGCCGAGGAACAATTTGAGCCGGCCGCGCCCCTCGGCGGCGGCGGCGGCGAGGAGCGCTTCGGGCGAGGGTCGCTGGTCTCGATCCTGCGTCGGCGTCCCGGTCATGCGCTCCTTTGTCGTGTCATTTCGGCGCCAGGCGATCCAGCGCGAGGTTGAGCTCGAGCACGTTGACGCGCGGCTCACCGAGGAATCCTAACGTGCGCGGCTCGACCGATTGTAGCACAAGTGCGCGGACGCGCTCCGGCGCGAGATTCCGGGCCTTGGCGACGCGCGGCACCTGGAACAATGCCGCCGCCGGCGTGATGTCGGGATCGAGGCCGCTGCCCGAGGCGGTCACGAGGTCGACCGGCACGGGCACGCCCGGATTCTCCTTCTCGAGCGCCTTGGCCGCGTCGCCGACACCCTCGACGAAGGCCTTGTTGGTCGGTCCCGCGTTCGAGCCCATGGAGTTGGTCGCGTCGTAAGGCGTCGCGATCGTCTTCGAGGGGTCCTTCGGGTCGGGGGCCGAGATCGCCGAGGGCCGGCCGTGGAAATACTTCTCCGAGGTGAAATTCTGGCCTATGAGGGCCGAGCCGATCACCTTGCCGCCGCGCTCGATCAGGCTGCCGTCCGCCTGGGACGGGAACAGGAGCTGGGCGATCCCGGTGATCGCAAGCGGGTAGGCGAGCCCGGTGAGCGCCGTGATCAGCAGGATCAAAACGAGCGCGGGGCGGATTTCCTTGAGCATGGCTGGATCCTCACGCAAGGCCGAGGGCTGTGATCACGACGTCGATCGCCTTGATGCCGACGAAGGGAATGATGACGCCGCCCAGGCCGTAGAGAAGGAGGTTGCGCGTCAGCAAGCGGTAGGCGCCTTCGGGCCGATACTTGACGCCGCGTAGCGCCAAGGGCACCAGGGCCACGATGACGAGCGCGTTGAAGATCACGGCCGAGAGGATGGCGCTCTCCGGATTCGCGAGGCCCATCACGTTGAGCACGTTGAGGCCGGGATAGAAGGCGGCGAACATGGCCGGGATGATGGCGAAGTACTTCGCCACGTCGTTCGCGATCGAGAAGGTGGTGAGGGCGCCGCGCGTGATCAGGAGCTGCTTTCCGATCATGACGATCTCGATCAGCTTGGTCGGGTCGGAGTCGAGATCGACCATGTTGCCGGCCTCGCGCGCGGCCTGGGTCCCCGTCTGCATGGCGACGCCGACGTCGGCCTGGGCGAGCGCCGGGGCGTCGTTGGTGCCGTCGCCGCACATGGCGACGAGCTTCCCCTTGGCCTGCTCGTCGCGGATCAGCTTCAGCTTGTCCTCGGGCTTCGCTTGCGCCAAGAAATCGTCGACCCCCGCCTCGGCCGCGATCGCGGCCGCGGTCAGGGGATTGTCGCCGGTGATCATCACCGTGCGCAGGCCCATGCGCCGGAGCTCCTGGAAGCGCTCCCGGATGCCGCCCTTGACGATGTCCTTGAGATGGACGACGCCGAGAATGCGCCCGTCCTTGGCGACCGCGAGCGGCGTTCCGCCCGCGCGCGCGATGCCGTCGGTGATGCGCGCGAGCTCGGCCGGAATCGCCAGGCCCGGCTCGCCGCGCACGGTACCCACATGCTGCACCACGGCCTCGACGGCGCCCTTGCGGATCGACGAGCCCTCGATGTCGATCCCGCTCATGCGCGTCTGGGCCGAGAATTTGACGAAGCGCGCGTTGAGCGGCGCCATCTCGCGCCCGCGCAGCCCGTACTTCTCCTTGACCAGGACCACGATCGAGCGCCCCTCGGGCGTCTCGTCGCTGAAGGAGGCGAGCTGGGCCGCGTCGGCAAGCTCTTCCGGGCTCACGCCGGGGAGCGGGACGAGCTCGGTCGCCTGGCGGTTGCCGAGGGTGATGGTGCCGGTCTTGTCGAGCAGCAGCGTGTCGACGTCGCCCGCCGCCTCGACCGAGCGCCCGGACATGGCGAGCACGTTGAACTTGACCAGCCGGTCCATGCCCGCGATGCCGATCGCGGACAAAAGCGCGCCGATCGTGGTCGGGATCAGGCATACGAAGAGCGCCACCAGCACGATCACCGAGACCGAGCCGCCGGCATAGGCCGCGAAGCTCGGGATCGAGCACACCGCGAAGACGAAGATGATGGTCATGCCCGCGAGCAGGATGTTGAGCGCGATCTCGTTGGGCGTCTTCTGGCGCACCGCACCCTCGACCAACGCGATCATGCGGTCGAGAAAGCTCGAGCCGTGGGCCGCCGTGATGCGCACCACGATCCAGTCCGAAAGCACGCGCGTCCCGCCGGTCACCGCCGAGCGGTCGCCGCCGCTCTCGCGGATCACGGGCGCCGACTCGCCGGTGATCGCGGACTCGTCGACCGAGGCCACGCCTTCGACGACGTCGCCGTCGCCGGGCACGATGTCGCCCGCCTCGACCAGCACCAGATCGTTCGGCTTCAAGGCGAGGGCCGACACTTCCTCGAAGCGGCGCGTCTTGGCGTCCGGAAGTCGCTTCGCCTTGGTCTCGGTGCGCGTGCGGCGCAGCGCTTCGGCCTGGGCCTTGCCGCGTCCCTCCGCCACCGCCTCGGCGAAGTTCGCGAACAGGACCGTGAACCAGAGCCAGATGGTGATCTGGACGTTGAAGCCGAAATGCCCGCCGCCGGCCGCGAGGTCGCGCACCAGCAGCACGGTGGTGAGCGCCGCCACCACCTCGGTCACGAAGATGACCGGGTTCTTGATCAGCGTGCGCGGATCGAGCTTGCGGAAGGAGTCGACGATCGCGCCGATCAAGGTCGCGCGGTCGATGCCGATCGTGGCCCGATGGGACGCGGCGGCGGCTCTGGATTTGGCGTTCATGGTCTTGCTCTCGATAAAGGCGGCGTTGGCGTCAGAACAGCTTGCCCGAGTTCATGAAGATCTGCTCGATCCCCGGCCCGAGCGACAACGCGGCGAAGTAGGTGAGGCCGACCGTGATCAGGATCACGCCCACGAGCAGCGCCACGAACAGGCCGTTGTCGGTCGGGAAGGTGCCGGCCGAGGGTGGCACGATCTTCTTCGCCGCGAGCGAGCCCGCGACGGCGAGGAGCGGGACCACCATGACGAAGCGGCCGATCAGCATCGCGGCGGCGAGGGTGAGGTTGTAGAACATCGTGTTGCCGTTGAGGCCGGCGAAGGCGCTGCCGTTGTTCCCCGTGGTCGAGGAGTAGGCGTAGAGGATCTCGGTGAAGCCGTGAGGCCCGTTATTCGCGATTCCGGCGAGGCCCGCCGGCAACACGCTCGCCAGCGCGGTGAAGCCGAGGATCGAAAGCGGGAGCACCAGGAACGCGAGCATGGTCATCTTGACCTCGCGCGATTCGAGCTTCTTCCCCACATATTCCGGCGTGCGCCCGACCATGAGGCCGGCGATGAAGAGGGTCACGATGGCGAACACGAACATGCCGTAGAGGCCGGAGCCGACGCCGCCCCAGATCACCTCGCCGAGCTCGATGTTGACGAGCGGCACCAGGCCGCCGATGGGCGTGAAGCTGTCATGCATGCCGTTGACGGCGCCGCAGGAGGCGTCGGTGGTGAGGGTCGCGAAGAGAGCGGTGTCGGCGATGCCGAAGCGCACCTCTTTCCCTTCCATGTTGCCGCCCGCCTGCTCGAGGCTCGGCGTCTGGTCGACGCCGAAATGGGCGAAGGCGGGATTGCCGGCCGCCTCGGCGTGGTAGAGCACGAGCACGCCCGCGACCGAGAGGATCGCCATCGCGCCGAACAGCGCCCAGCCCTGCTTCTGGTTGCCGACCATGCGGCCGAAGACGTTGGTGAGCGCCGCGCTGATCGCGATCATCAGGATCATCTGGACGTAGTTCGCGAGCGGCGTCGGGTTCTCGAACGGATGGGCCGCGTTGGCGTTGAAGAATCCGCCGCCGTTGGTGCCCAGCATCTTGATCGCGATCTGGGACGCGACCGGGCCGAGGGCGATCGTCTGCTTGGCGCCCTCGAGGGTGGTCGCGTCGACATAGGCGCCGAGCGTCTGCGGCACGCCTTGCCAGACCAGCACCAGCGCCGCGACGACCGAGATCGGCATCAGGATGTAGAAGGTGCAGCGCGTGACGTCGGCCCAGAAATTGCCGATCCCCTTGGCCGAGCGGCGCGCGAAGCCGCGCACGAGGGCGATCGCGAGTACGATGCCGGTCGCGGCCGAGCAGAAATTCTGCACCGTGAGCGCCGCCATCTGGGTCAGATAGCTCATGGTCCCTTCGCCGCCGTAGTTCTGCCAGTTGGTGTTGGTGGCGAAGCTGATGGCGGTGTTGAAGGCGAGGTCGGGCGAGACGTTGGCCATGCCCTGGGGATTGAGCGGCAAATAGGCCTGGACGCGCTCGAGGAGATAGACCAGGAGGAAGCCCGCGAAGTTGAACAGGAGCATGGCAGCCGCGTAGGTCAGCCAATGCTGATCCTGCTCGGGGTCGACCCCGGCGAGCCGGTAGAAGCCGCGCTCGATGGGCCGGAGCACGGGCGCGAGAAAAGTGCGCTCGCCCGCGAATACGCGCGTCATGTAGCCGCCGAGCGGCTTGGTGACGAGCACGATGAGCGCGAAGTAGAGCGCGATCTGGGCTAAACCGTCGACGGTCATTTGAGGCTCCAAGCGCCGAAGCGAGCGGGCGCGGCGCGCGTCAGAAGCGTTCCGGGCGAACCAGCGCGAATACGAGGTAGGCGAGGAGGGCGAGCGCCACCGCGCCGCCGAGGATGAGATCGATCGTCATCGTGGCCTCACAATCTTCCGCACAGCGCGGCGTAGCCGAGCAGCAACGCGAAGGCGCCGGTCCCGAGGGCAATCATGAGCGCGTCCATCATCTTCGAACCCTCCTCCAATCGGGGGCGGCAGGGTGATAGGCCCGAAGCGCATAAAAATTCGATATGGATTTTGCCTGCGCGCGAGTAACGCCCGTTAATACGGCCGCGACCCTCGCCCGGCCGCACGCCGCCTTGGGCCGGGTCCTCATCCTGCCCCGGTCGCGCCCCAGTGCGCCGGAAAATATTTGTGCTATATCAATGGTTTGGCGCGGCTCCGCGAGACCAGCACGGATTGACCTTTGCCAAGGTAATCGCCATATAACAACGGTTCCGCACACTCCCGGCCTCATTCCCGACCGGGCCCAAGGCTCGGCACGGAACTTGCGAGGTATCGTCTCGACCGTCGGCAGATCACCAGGAATCGCTTGATTCTTGCGAGTTTCTCGCCCTCGTGAGCAAACTGCGTTGCATTCTGCAACGGGGCGCGCGGCGGACGGATGGGATGAGGCAAATCGGTGTCGGCGCGCAGGCCGGCGGCGGTTCGCCCCAAGGAACCGGAAGGTTCGAGCGAAGTCGGTGGGCGGAGTGAGCAATATCATGTCGATCGAGTCTCGTCGTCAGTATCCCGGGCTGGAAGTCGCGACCGAGCAGAGCCCGTTGTTCCAGGGCACGGCCGAGAATCAGTTCGACGTGCGCCGGATCCTCGCGATCCTGAAGCGCCGCAAGCTCATGATCCTGGGCGTGATGTTCGTCATCACCAGCCTCGCGACCCTGATCGTCAACCAGGCGACCCCGCTCTACCGCGCCGAGACGCGCATCATCGTCGAGCCGAGCCAGAACAACATCACGCCGTTCCAGCAGGTCGCCCCCGGCCTGGTCGAGGACGAGCTGACCGCCGACACCCAGGCGGCGGTGATCGGCTCGCGCGACATCGCGGCCAAGGCGGTCGACCGGCTCGATCTGGTCGACAATCCCCTCTTCAACCCGACCCTGGTTCCGCCCAAGCCGGGCCTGTTCGCCTCGCTGCTCGATCCGGTGCGCAACCTGATTGCGGTCAACATCACGCGCCCGCTCAAGGAAGCGCTGTTCGGCAAAGGCGCCGAGCAGCCGAAGACCGCGGCCGCCGACAACGCGGGTCCCGCCCTCGGGCCGTCGCCCGGGCAGAAGCGCGACGAGCTGGTCGAGAACGTGATCAACACCTTCCTCGGCGGCCTCACGGTGGTGACGTCGCAGACCAGCCGCGTGATCGCGATCCAATACGTCTCGACCGACCCGCGCATGGCGGCGCTGGGCGCCAACACGGTCGCCGAGCTCTACATCCTCGATCAGCTCACCAACAAGGGGGCGATCTCCTCGCGCGCCGACAGCTGGCTCAACCAGCGCGTCAACGAGCTGCGCCAGCGCATGATCGACTCCGAGCAGCGCCTCGACGCGTACCGCAAGAAGTCGGGCATCGTCGACATCGGCGGCGCCAACATCCTGCAGCAGCAGCTCGCGCGCCTCAACGAGGAGCTGACCCTCGCCAAGACCGATCTCTCGGAGAAGGAAGCGCGCGACACCCAGGTCCAGGAGCAGCTCAAGAACGGCAACATCGACACCGCCGCCGCGGTGCTCAACAATTCGCTGATCCAGAGCCTGCGCGATCAGGAGGCGAAGCTCCAGTCCCAGCTCGCCGAGTACAAGACCATGTACCAGCCGGGCTTCCCGCAGGTGCGGCTCACCGAGCAGGAGCTGAGCGGGCTGCGCGCGAAGATCGCGACCGAGGCGAAGAAGATCGCGGCCGAGATGAGCAACGAGCTCGACATCGCGCGCGTGCGGGCGACGAATCTCCAGACCGCGGTCGACGATCTCCAGAAGAAGCTCGAGAAGCAGAACGAGGCCGAGGTCAACATCCGGTCGCTGCAGACCGACGTCAACGCGAACAAGCAGCTCTACGAGACCCTGCTGTCGAAATACAAGGAAACGGACATCCAGCAGGATTCGTCGCTGCAGCAGCCCGATGCGCGCATCATCTCGCGCGCGACGGTGCCCGGCGGACCCTATTATCCCCGGAAGAACCTGATGGTCATGGCGGCGCTCATCGTGTCCGCGGTCGTGGGCATGGCGCTCGCGGTGGTGACCGAGCTGTTCGACCAGGGTTTCCGCTCCCTCGGCCAGATCGAGTCCGCGACCGGCTTGCCGACCTTGGCGATGATCCCGGCTCTCAAGGAAGGCGAGTCCGAAGGGAAGCGCCCGCACGAGGTCGCGGTCGAGCGGCCCAACTCGTCCTACGGCGAGGCCATTCGAACGCTGCGCACGGGGCTGTTGTTGACCCGCATCGATCATCCGCCGCGCACGATCATGCTCACCTCGTCAGTGCCGGGCGAGGGGAAGACCTCGCTCGCGCTTTCGCTTGCCTGCTCGGCCGCGCGCTCGGCCCAGAAGGCGATCGTGATCGACTGCGACTTCCGCCATCCGAACATGCACAACTACCTCGAATACCCGAACAAGACCGGTCTCACGGATTTCCTCGCGGGCCAGGCCTCGCTCGAGGACGTGGTGGAGATCGATCCGCGCTCGGGCGTGCATTTCATCACGGCCGGAAGCCGCGCGCCGAATCCCGTCGATCTCCTCGGCTCCCAGGAGATGAAGAAACTGCTCGCGCGCCTCTCGTCGCTCTATGATATCGTCGTGATCGACGCGCCGCCGGTGTTGCCGGTGTCGGACGCGCTCGTGCTCGTGCGTATCGTCGACAAGACGGTCTATCTCGTGCGTTGGGAGAAGACCAAGCGCGACACCGCGCTCAACGGGCTCAAGATGCTGGTCGAGGCGGGCGCCGACATCGCGGGCATCTGCCTGACCCAGGTCGATCTCAAGAAGCACGCCCAGTACTACTACTCGGACTCGGGCTACTACTACGCGAGCGGCTACAAGAACTATTACGTCGAGTAGCGCGACCGCCTCGGAATCGCTTGGAAGGGCCGCCGCCCCGCACGGGCGGCGGTTCGCGTTTTGGGCCAAGGCAAATCCGGCCCGGTAGTGACGCAGTTTGAAACTCCGGCCATGGTCCAAGTTCGCGTCATCACCGGGCCCCCGGGACCGGCCGTCGGCCGGCCCGAGGCCAAGCTTCACGTCCCGGTGATCCACGTCTTTCCAGCGCTAAGGCGTGGATGGCCGGACCAAGTCCGGCCATGACCCATGCCAGGATTTCAAACTGAGGCACAACTCCCGGCCCCCGAGCCCTTTTCATTCGGCACCCGGCCGGCGTATGATGCGCCCCCGCCTCGTGTGACTGGAGCCAATCCCAAGATGATCGAGCCGCAAACACCGCGCACTTGCCTCGGGCGTCGCGCGCGCGAAACCTTGACGTCCGCTGCGGTGCGCCCATGAACGCCGGCCGTGGCGCGCCGGCCTCGGTGTCGGAGATCGTCGGCAGCTTCGCGCAACGCGAGCCGTTCAAGGCCGCGGTCGAGGATTTGCGCGCGGCCGGCTTCGCCCATGCCGACCTCTCGGTGCTCGAGAGCCACGATTCGCTCGAGGCGTCCGAAAGCCGCAAGGAGGCGTGGCGCGACACGCTGCGCGGCCTCGTGGGCGAGGCCCGCTTCATCGAGCCGATCACCGCGGCCGGGTTGATCCTGCTCGCCTCGGGCACCGTGGGGGCGCTCATCTCGGGCGCCATCGCGGCCGGGCTCGGCGGCGTCGCGGTCTACGAGGTCCTGGGCGAGGTTAGCGCGGCACCCCACACCAAGGCCTTCGCGGCCGCGCTCAAGAGCGGGGCGGTCCTGCTTTGGGTGCGCGCGGAGACGGTCGAGCGCCAGGCCGCGGCGCGCGCGATCCTCGAGCGCCACGGTGCCGCCGGCATTCACCTCCATCGACGCGAAGCCGAAAAGGAGCGCTCATGAGGCCCAACAATCTGCGCACCGTCTGGCAGCGGGGCGGCCAGGTCCTGAACGGCTGGCTCGGCATCCCGAACAGCTTCTCGGCCGAGGTCATGGCCCAGCTGGGCTGGGATTCGCTCGTGATCGACCTGCAGCACGGGCTCATCGACTACCAGGTCGCGGTCGGCATGATGCAGGCGATCTCGACCACGCCGACCACGCCCATGGTGCGCGTGCCGTGGAACGATCCCGCGATCATCATGAAATGCCTCGACGCCGGCGCCTACGGCGTGATCTGCCCGATGGTCAATACGCGCGCCGACGCCGAGCGCTTCGTGGGCGCCTGCCGCTTCCCGCCCAAGGGCTATCGCAGCTCGGGGCCGATCCGCGCCATCATCTACGGCGGCGGCGACTACCAGGCGAAATCGGACGAGACCATCGTGGCGCTCGCCATGATCGAGACCGTCGAGGGCATGAAGAACCTCGACGCGATCGCCGCGACCCCCGGACTCGACGGGATCTATATCGGGCCCAACGACCTCTCGATCTCGATGGGGAAGAAGCCCGGGCTCGACCAGACCGACCCGGACGTCGTGGCCGCGATCGGCCGCATCCTCGCGGCCTGCCGCAAGGCGGGCATCAAGGCCTGCGTGCATACGGCGAGCGTCGCCTATGCCAAGAGCATGCTCGCGAAGGGCTTCGATCTCGTGACCGTGCTGAGCGACAACCGGCTCTTGGCCGCCTACGGCGCCCAGGTGGTGGGCGAGGTCCGCGGCGCCATGGGGAAGGACGCGGGCGGGGCGAAGGATCCGGGCGGCGTCGTGTGAGGCTTGCCGCCGTCTAGCGCCTGCCTTTTTCTTCGTCACCCCCGCGAAAGCGAGGGTCCAGACCGGCGTCTCAGCGTGACCCGTGCGCCGACCAATGGTCGTGAAGCTTCGACATCTCGATTGCCCAGGAATCCTCCTCGCGCGGTGTCCCGACCGAGATGGCGCGCAAGCTTGAAAAAGCCCGAACCGGGCTGCATGTCCCCGGTCTTGTGGACGACGACCGCCGTAAGCATTCCGCGTCCCGCCGCATCCTCTTCAGACGATGTTTCGCCCAATAGGTGGAACGACGCCTCGTCGTTCGGTCCGAACGCGTACGCGCCGATTTCGCGAGCAAGATCGCTGTAGGATATTATGTCCCGGGACCGGGCGCGCCGAATCATCGCCGCCCGAGCTTGCTCCTTGGCCGCGCTCCAAATCGTGGACGGAATTCCGAAGTCCGTGTGGGGCCAAAGCATTTTCTCCCCGTCGGCGCGCGACGACATTCGGACCATCCTGGAGTCCCGCTTGCGCGGGAACGACGGGAAGGGACTGGCTTTGAGACCTGCGGGCTGCGCCCGCCTCAATGCCCGTTGAGCCAATCGGGGTCGGGCAGCTCCTTGAACACGGTGCGGATGCCGTCCATCCAGGCGGTGCGCAGGCCGTTGAAGTAGCGGTCGTTCTCCTCGATGTGGCGCAGCGCGTAGAGCTTCAAGGCACCGCGGCGATAGACCGCGAGGTCGATTGGCATGCCGACCGTGAGATTGGAGCGCAGCGTCGAATCGATCGAGATCAAGATGCATTTGGTCGCCGCGCGCAGCACGGTGTTGGGTCGGATGATGCGATCGATGATGGGCTTGCCGTACTTCGCCTCGCCGAGCTGGAAGTAGGGAGTCTCCGCGGTCGCCTCGACGAAATTGCCCGCCGAATAGATCTGGTAGAGGCGCATCTCGCCGCCCGCGATCTGGCCGCCGAGGATGAAGGAGACGTTGAAGTCCGTGCCCTGGGCGCGGAGCGCCTCGCCGTCGAGCCGGTACATCTCGCGCACCGCCGCCCCCACCAGCCGCGCCGCGTCGAGCATGCTCGGCACGTTGACCATGGTGTGCTTGTTGCCCGGGCCCATCTCGATCCCCTCGTTGAGGAGCGTGATGGCCGACTGGCACACCGCGAGGTTGCCCGCGCTCAGGAGCACGAGCGCCCGGTCGCCCGGCTGCCACACGGTCATTTTCTTGAAGGTCGCGATGTTGTCGACGCCCGCGTTGGTGCGCGAGTCCGACGCGAAGACGAGCCCCTCGTTCATCTGAGCGGCGACGCAATAGGTCATGGAGGCGTTTCCCTGGTTTCTTGGCCCTCGAGGGGCGGAGTCTAGTGTGCGGCGGAGGGGGTGGCAATCGCGCCGGAGCGGCGTGGCGCGCCAGTCGAGCGGCCCAGTCGAGCGACCCGGTCGAGCGCTCTAATCGAGTGCGCTAATCGAGCGCCATGAAATCGCGCGCGATCGACTTGCCGAGCTCGATGTTGCGGTCGATGGTCTCGGTCAGGTACTCGTGGAGGCCCTGGTCGAACACCTGGTCCATGCTGCCGTAGCGGAGGCGCGAGCACATGCTGGCCGCGAGCCGGGTCGATTCGTAGTCGTGGCCGTAGAGGGCGCGAAGCTCGACCAGCAAGCGCTCGGTCTCCGAGAGGCAGGCGACCAGGCTGCGCGGCATGTCGGGGCGCAGGATCAGGAGCTCGGCCACGCGCCGCGGCACGATCACGTCGCGGTAGATCTTGCGGTAGGCGCGGAACGCGCTCACCGAGCGCAGGATCGCGGCCCATTGGTAATAGTCGACGGCACCCCCCACGTCGGCCGGGCTCGGCAGCAGCACGTGGTACTTCACGTCGAGGATGCGCGCGGTCGAATCCGCGCGCTCGAGGAACCCGCCCAGGCGCACGAAATGGTACGCCTCGTCGCGTTGCATGGTGCCGTAGGAGACGCCGCGGAACAGGTGGCTGCGCTCCTTGACCCAGTCGAAGAACTCGCGGCTGCCGCGGCCCTTGACCGCGGGATAGTCGAGGTTGCGCACCTCGAGCCAGGTGTCGTTGAGGCTCTCCCACATCTCGTTGGTGATCTGGGCGCGCATGGCGCGCGCGTTCTCGCGCGCGGCCTGGAGCGACGAGCGGATCGAGGAGCGGTTCTCGAGATCGGTCGCGAGATAGGCGATCACGCTGTCCGCGTTGTAGACGCCGTTCTTCGCCGTGTAATCGACCTCGCAGCCCGCGATGATGATCGCCGATTCCCATTGGGTGCGCTGCTGCACCGCGTCGCCCGGCAAGAGCGCCATGCGATAGGCGACGTCGAGCATGCGCGCCATGTTCTCGGCGCGCTCCATGTAGCGCGCCATCCAGTAGAGATTGTCGGCCGCGCGGCTCAGCAATTCCTCAGCCCTCCGACGACCGGTACGCGTTTCCGGAAGCCCCCATCCGCCGAGCCCCCGGTCATGCTTCGAGCACCCAGGTATCCTTGGTCCCCCCGCCCTGGCTCGAGTTCACCACGAGCGAGCCCTCGCGCAACGCGACCCGCGTGAGGCCGCCGGGCACCACGGTCATCTTCTCGCCCGAGAGCACGAAGGGCCGGAGATCGACGTGGCGCGGCGCCACCCCCTCGGAGACGAAGGTCGGGCAGGTCGAAAGCGCCAAGGTGGGCTGCGCGATGTAGTTGGTGGGCTTCGCCTTGATGAGCGCCTTGAAGGTCTCGATCTCCTGCTTGGTCGCGCGCGGGCCGATCAGCATGCCGTAGCCGCCCGAGCCGTGGACTTCCTTGACCACGAGGTCCTTGAGGTTGTCGAGCGCGTAGGCGAGGCCCTCCTTGTCGCGCAAGCGCCAGGTCGGCACGTTGTCGAGGATCGGCTCCTCGCCCAGATAGAAGCGCACGATCTCGGGCACGTAGGCGTAGACCGCCTTGTCGTCGGCGATGCCGGTTCCGACCGCGTTCGCCAGCGTCACGTGCCCCGCCTTGTAGGCGGCGAAGAGGCCGGTGCAGCCGAGCGCCGAATCGGGCCGGAAGGTCGCGGGGTCGAGGAACGCGTCGTCGATGCGGCGGTAGATCACGTCGACCTTTTGCAGCCCGGCCGCGGTGCGCATGTAGACGCGGTTGTCGCGCGTGATGAGATCCTGTCCCTCGACCAGCTCGACGCCCATCTGCTCGGCGAGGAACACGTGCTCGAAATAGGCGCTGTTGTAGGCGCCGGGCGTCATGACCACGACCGTCGGGTCGGGCCCGCTGTCCTTGGGGGCGACCGAGCGGAGCGTCGTCAGGAGCTCGTCCGGGTAATGGCCCACGGGGGCGACCCGGTGGCCCGCGAACAGCTCGGGGAACAGGCGCATCATCACTTCGCGGTTCTCGAGCATGTAGGACACGCCCGAGGGCGTGCGCAGATTGTCCTCGAGCACGTAGAACTGGCGCTCGTCGGTGCGCACCAGGTCGATCCCGGCGACGTGGGTGTAGACGCCGTGCGGCAGCTCGATGCCCGCCATCTCGTGCCGGTACTGGTCGTTTTCGAGCACGAGGTCGGCCGGGATCTTGCCGGCCTTGAGGATCTCCTGGGTCGAGTAGAGATCGCCGATGAACATGTTGAGCGCCTTGACGCGCTGCATCAGCCCGTCGGCGAGAAAGCGCCACTCGTCCGCCGCGATCACGCGCGGGATGATGTCGAACGGGATGAGGCGCTCGACGTCGCCGCCCTCGCCGTAGACCGCGAAGGTGATGCCGATGCGCCGGAACAGGATGTCGGCCTCGCGCCGCTTGCGCTCGAATTGGTCGGCGGGCGTGCTCTGGACCCACTCCGCGAGCGCGGCATAGGGCTCGCGCACGCGCTCGGCGCCGTTGCCCATCTCGTCGAAGACGGATTTCACGGCCATCGTGGCTGCCACATCGACATCCAATCCGCCGGATGCGACCCGCGGAAGCGCGGGTGCGGTTGATTCGTCCGCCGGCGGCGCCGCGGCTCGCGGGCCGGGTGCGGTCCGCAAGCGGCGGGCTCGGAGGAAATTATCGATCCCGGGAAGGGTTAGAGCAAGTTCCGTACCATGGGCCGGCCCTGCGGCAAATCCGCCGCGCGCCATGCGTTTCGCGCCGGGCACCCGCTTAATGGGCGGAATATTGCCCAAATTCTGGGCGGCGCCGGAGCCGGCCGGGATGCGGCCGGCACCTCAGGCCTGGATCGAGCCCGGGCGCGCGCTGCGCGCGTTATGGCCCGGCGGCAGGCGGAGCGCGATCAGGAAGGCGGCGACCGCGATCGCGGCCGCGATCAGGTAGACCACGTGGAGCGAGGCCGCGATCGCGTGGATGAGCTCGGCGAGATGGGCGGGTGCGATCGCCCGGCGCAGCGCCGGCTCCATGAGGCGGTTCAAGATGTTCGGGTCGCCCGTGAGCTCGCGCGCGATGCCGAAATTGAGGATGGCGCCGAACATGGCCGCGCCCAGCGCCTGGCCGATGTTGCGCATGAAGAGATTGAGCGAGGTCGCGATGCCGCGCTCGTGCCATTCGACGCTCGATTGCGCGGCGACGGTGTAAGTCGTGTTGGTGAAACCCATGCCGAGGCCGATCACGAACGCGCCGAGACCGGCGAAGACCGGGCCGCGGCTCGGATCGAGGGCGGCAAGGAGGGCCGCACCCGCGACCAGGGTCGCCGAGCCGAGGGCCGCGTTGAGCCGGAAGGACGCGACCGCCATGAGCCGGCCGCAGACGAGGCTCGAGATCGGCCAGCCGATCGACATCGCCGCGAGCGCGAAACCGGCGACGATGGGCGTGCCGCCCATGACGCCCTGCACGTAGGTCGGAACGAAGGTGGTGACGCCGATCATCACCGCCCCCGTCGCAAACTGGCCGAGGCCGCTCACGCTGATGATGCGGTTCCTGAAATGGGCCAGCGGCACCGTGGGCTCGGACGCGCGCCGCTCGATGCGATAGAAGAGCGCGAGGCATAGTATCGCCACGGCCAGGAGGGCCGCGACCGCCGCCCAAGGCAGGCTGGTGCCCTGGATCAGCGCCAGCATCAGCGCCATGAGCCCGGCGAGGAACAGGAACGTGCCGAGATAATCGATCGCGTGGGCGCGCTGCTTCGGATCCTCGTGGAGATAGAACGCGAAGATGGCGATCGCCACGATTCCGAGCGGGAGATTGAGCCAGAACACGTATTGCCAGCCCACATGCTCGACCAGGAACGCGCCGATCGCGGGCCCGATCACGGAGGCAACGCCCCACACGCTCGAGAGATAGCCCTGGACCCGCGCGCGCTCCTCGGCCGAATAGATGTCGCCCATCATGGTGAGCGGCACCGAGACGATCGAGCCCGCGCCGATGCCCTGCAACGCGCGGAACAGAATGAGCTGCAGCATGCTGCCCGAGA
>Ga0335072_10008088_pt1 | contig 15267 bp, 10 predicted proteins | sample Lox_Sample_21_FD_206725 | JGI IMG/M metagenome (GOLD analysis project Ga0335072, IMG submission 206725) | Soil microbial communities from Loxahatchee National Wildlife Refuge, Florida, United States - Lox_Sample_2.1 | ecosystem: Environmental > Terrestrial > Soil > Wetlands | place: USA... | reverse complement strand
GCAGGACACTGGTGAGAGTCCATGGCAACCGCAGTGATCGGACAGGACGACTTAAAGGCAACGTGATTGGTTTCTGCCGTCTGTTGGCGGGGAAGGTTGATCCGTCATACATACTTCAATTGCAGGAGGCAGTCGAGTGGCCGCACCGCGTGGACACAAACTCTACCGCTGTGAGCAGGATGATATGAGGACGCGGTCCGTACGGCACTTAACAAAAGGCTGGTCGGTATGCTGAGTTATCTAAAGAGAATGTTTTTTCGGAATGCCGCGTCACCAACGCTCATTGCTCTGCTCTCCTGTTCAGTGTTTGCCTTTGCGTGGGTGTTTCCCCCTGGCCTATATTCGAGCTATTTAGGCGAGGCAGATTGGATATTTCTTAGCCCGATTAGCTTTTTTTACTTTGGTTTGTGCGTGGCTGGATTTTTCTGCGGCGTTCATTTTAGCCGATACATGAAGGGCGCCTCATATAGCGGGGCGCCGCCACTGATCAGCACAGGATCACCCCTCTCGTACCTTACGTTGCCGTTGATCACACTGACGCTTTTGTGCGGTGTTTACCTTATGCTGCTTGGCGCAAGAATCGACTTTATTTCCATGCTGGCTTCACAGCAGGGTTCATCGTTGAAGATGGCCGATGAGAACGGCACGGGGGTCGCAAACCGCTGGCAGATGGTACATGTCTTTCTCACGGCCGCTCTGGGATGGGCTCAATACCGGGCTTTGCAGCTGAAGTTGCAGAGCGCCAAGAGGGCATTTTTTTGGATCGTCTTCGCAATTGGCTGGCTTGTGGATGCGGCTACGTCGGTGGCCCTGGTGGACCGGACGCAGCTCATGCCGTTGATGGCGAGCACCATACTTATCGCGGTTTTCTTCGGGACTCGGGGCTGGCGGGTACGACCTCTGAGGGTCGCAGCCTTTGCGTTCGTTTCGATCTTTGCAATCGTGGGGGTCTTTCTACTTCTATCCTTCCTGCGTGGCTCCTTGCTGGTGGGCTCACTGATGACCAGCCTGTTGGGGTACACGATTGTTTCTTACAATCGCATGGCAGCGTTACTCATGGGTGCCATGCACTACGGCTACGAGGGAAGCGGGGTCTACCTGGCACCCCTTTTATCGGGCAGCGAGGGGCTTAATAAACTCATCCCGTTCAAGGACATATTCGACTGGCCGAGTGCGCGCGAATTATGGCGTACTGAGTTCGCCTCTGTAGCGCAATCAGGACTGAATGGTAGCTACATCTGGTCCAGCATCTTCGGCTACCTCTATTCTGACATCGGATGGTTGACCCCGTTTTACATGTTTTTTTACGGCCTCTTCTGCTGCTTTTTCTGGATCAAATTCAAGACCGGCAAGGCATTGGGGCTTGTTATCTACCCGTGGGTTGCTTTTGGCATCATGTTCTGGGTTGGGGTGAATCTTTTGCCTTACGATCGACTGCTCAACTATATCGAGATGGGTCTGCTACTCACTTGGTATGACTCGTCCTGGATTCGCGTACGGGGCGAGACACAAGGCCTGATTCTTGCGGATAGTCCAGCTGTGTTAGCGGAAGCGTAGCTTACGGAAGCTGTTGATGAAAAGAGAAGAACAGCATGCGATTGGTGGGCTTCGGCAAGGTGGGTAGATGCGCATACTGATGATCAACACGCTCTACCCTCCTATCTCGGTTGGAGGTGCGGAGAAGTCGGTCTGCCTGCTGGCGGAAGCGTTGGCGCGCTCTGGCGATCAGGTGGCGGTCGTGAGCCTCCATCCGGAGCCCCATGAAAGCGTGGAAAGCCGAAATAATGTCCGGGTCTATCGTTTGCCGATGGATAACCGCTACTGGCCTTTCGATGGCAGCGAGAAGCCCCGTAAGGTGGACCGGCTGTTATGGCATATGGGCGAAGTTTGGAATGTGCGGGCGGCTGAACGGGTCGGACGGATTCTGGACCTGGAAAGGCCCGACGTCGTTCATAGTAACAATCTGTGCGGATTCTCGGTGGCTGTCTGGCGAGAGGTGAAGAAACGAAAAATCAGGCTTGTCCATACGCTGCGCGATTACTATTTGCTTTGCTCGCGCAGTGCGCTGTTCCGTGAAGGGTCGGTTTGTGAACGGCGCTGTAGGGATTGCAAGGCTTTGACGGCCAACCGCAAGCCTGCGTCACAGCTTGTCGACGCTGTGGTTTCCATTAGCGAGTACGTCCTCAATTGTCACACGCACAGTAAGTATTTCTCGGGGGCGCCTTCGGCCGTGATATATAACATCGGCGGCACACACACTGTCCCCAGTCCGAAGAGTCACCGGGAGGATACGCTGGTCTTTGGCTGTATCGGCAGACTGGAAGACGAGAAGGGAATTCGCGTCGTCCTCGAGGCGACTGAACGGTTATCGATGTCCAATTGGCGGCTCAGAATCGCCGGCGTCGGACTCGATGGTTACGTGGATGCTTTGAAGGAGCGCTTCACGGATCCAAGAATTGAATGGCTCGGGTTCACCAGTCCGCAGCAGTTCTATGCGTCGATTGACGTCACGATCGTCTCCTCGGTGTGGCCGGAACCGTTGTCTCGAACGGTCATCGAGACATTCGCCTCCGGTAAGAGCGCAATCTGCGCCCGATCTGGAGGCATTCCGGAAATTGCCAACATGGGGAGGGTTGTTGCCACTTACCCAGCAAAAGACAGCCAGCTGTTATCGCAAATTATGGATCAGGCAATGCAGAACGTCGATTTGTGGCGAAGCGGTGGCTTTCGGAATGCGAATGCAGGATCGCTTTTTGAGGACGGATCGATATCAGCTAGCTACCGGGGCGTATATCAGGGGGCATGTTGATCACCGGTCTCCTTGACTTGTCCAAGATGTGTAACAGTGATTTCTCCGAATCCGTGGGCTTGAGAGACCAATCGGTAGCCTCACGCTCGAAGCTGTAAAGGTCCGCGCACGGTGAATCGGCCCGGGGAAAGGCATCAGATGAGACCCAGATCACTAAACACACTGCAGGCGGGGCGCGCCCTGGCGTGTCTGGCGGTGCTCCTGTTTCATACCAATTTCACTCTATCCCTGCCAAAGTATCTCGGCCGAGAGATATTCCCAATCTTTGGTGTAGGGGGCGCAGGGGTGCAATTTTTCTTCGTGCTAAGCGGTTTCGTCATCCTGTTAGCACATCGGAAGGATATCGGTAAACCTTCTAAATCTGCGGAGTTTTTATGGAAACGATTCAAACGGGTTTATCCCGTGTTGTGGGTCGTTCTGCTGTTCGTCATCCCCGTGTTCTTATTTGTTCCTTCCTATGGAACTGGAAAGGAGCTTGGTTTCGGTAGTATCGTGCCCGCATTCCTGCTGTCTCCGAGCTCGCAAGATTACCTGTTGAAGCCCATGTGGACGCTCCGCCACGAGGTGCTGTTTTATTTGATTTTTTGCGTTTCGATTTGGAGGCGCCGGATCGGTTTCGCCATAGGCGGGATTTGGATTGCCTTAAGCGCGATTGTGCCCTGCTTCCATCTGAACTTTCCCTGGTCTTTCCTTCTCTCCACTAACCACTTGCTGTTCGGTTTCGGAATGCTGGCATGTCTCGCGTTCCAATCCGCGAGAATCCCGCGTTCCGCCGCGTTGATAGCAACTGTGACTGGCGCAATCGCTTTTGCCTTTGTATGGTCGGCTGATCTACATAATGTTCTAACTTCAAGGGATGCTCTGAATGTCCTTTACGGACTGGCCGCCGCCCTGATGATCTTGGGCTTCGCCGTGCTGGAGCGTGACCGGGGAATTCGGGTACCCGGAGCGCTGAGATTCCTTGGGGAAGCTTCATACTCTATTTACCTGGTCCATTTTCCCGCTCTTTCCGCCGCAATCAAGGTTACGCTTACCTTGAACAAGCTACTCCGCGCTCCAGATCCGATCGTATTTATCGCAACCGCTTCGGCGGCTCTCTGTGCCGGCGTGCTATTTCACTTGGCGATAGAAAGACCCCTCATGCTTCAGTTCACAAAGCCAAGAAAGGTCCCTGAGCGGAGTGTGGTTACGGCATAGAAAGTAACCGTCGATAGGGAAAAGACTATGTCTGGCGGGCAACTCAAACCGAGCTTGCTAAGATTGCATGTTGATGTGGGATTTTGGCTGGAAAACTTCCGCATGCTCTAGATTGTGGAGCGCACTCAGAGGTTTTCCGGTCCAGATCTGATGATAGATCTTGCGGATGCTATCGAGCATCCTGTCGTGGGTGAACATCTTCACAAAGCGCTGTCGTCCGTTGGAACCCAGGGCTCCGCGAAGCGCGCTACTCTGGAGCAGACTATCGATATGCTGTTGAAGATCGCTCACAACTCCAGGGCGAACGAGGAAGCCCGTATGGCGATCGACTACCGCTTCTCGTACCCCGCCGACATCGGAGGCAATCACTGGGAGCCCTGCCCGCATCGCCTCCAGGATGGTGATCGGAAATCCTTCCCAGCGGCTGGGAAGCACAAAGATATGAGACTGTGACAATATTTGCTCGACTTCCCGGCTGTCACCCGCAAAGACTACCTGGCTCTGTAACCCGGCGCGAGCAACCTCCGCCTCCGCGACTTCTCGTGTGGGCCCTTCGCCCACAAATACCAGCCTGTAGGGCCGGTTGATTTTCATCATCGCCTGGACGAGAAGCTGCTGGTCTTTCTGTTTGACGAAACGCCCTACCGTGACGATTTGGGGACAAGCAACCGGCTCTCCCGCATGCGCGCGATAACTGGTATCTCGTATGCCATTGTGGACCGTAACACTGAGCTTCGCCTTGTCGATTCCTGAGCTGGCCGCCAGACGTCGGTTTGCTTCGGAAACGTTAATGATGCAATCGGTAAATCGAGCCGCGAGGCGCTCCGATGGCAGTCCAACCAGTTTCCACATGACAGACGTACCCTCAGCAAAGGCCCAGGTATGTGCGGTAAAGACAGCTGGTACATTTGTAACCGCAGCAGCGGCCCTGCTCAGGATTCCAGCTTTAGAGGTATGAGCGTGGACTAAGTCGGGGCGCCGTATTCGAAGGTGCCCGATAAGGCTCGATGCCGCGCGGAGATCGTTGCGCGGGGAGATGGGTTGTACCAACTCGGGCAGTACGCGGACTGGTATTCTCAGGGCGCGCGCGCGCGCGGTGAGTGGGCCCTCTTCCCCAGTTACCAAATCCAAATCAGCCTCTGAACGGAAGCCCTCCAGGAGATCGATCACGTGCATCTGCGATCCGCCCGTCTCCGCGCGCGTAATCACGTAGGTGATTCTTATTCTGCCGTGGGGGTTAAGCATAGCCTTCCAATAACTTCAGAGTCGTATTGGAGCATCGCTCCCAGGAAAACTCCTGGGCTCTGACTTTGCCCGCCCTGCGCATTGCGTCGCATAGGCTGGGAGACTCAACCAGCCTTTGGATTGCGGATCCAATCTCGGAAGGAGACCGGGGGTCGATCAGCAAAGCCGCGCCTTCTGCTATTTCCGGGAGGGCGCTGGTGGCCGAGGTAATCACTGGCGTCCCCGCGGCCATCGCCTCCAACGGCGGCAACCCGAACCCTTCCGACAGCGAGGGATAGACGAAGGCCGCTGCGCCCGAGTAAAGGGCTGGGAGAGCCCTTTCAGGCACGTATCCCAGGAAGCGAGCCTTCGCCGGGATGGGCGCCTTCAGCTCTTCTGCGAACACGGTCTTGCTGCCCGCGCCTCCGGCAATCACCAACTCGAAATCCGCGGGAATACGTTCCCGGACCAAGTCCCATGCCTGCAATAACCGGCTAAGGTTTTTGCGCGGCTCGAGGGATCCCACGCAAAGGACGTAGCGACCCGCGGACAAGTTGAAGTTGCTCAAGTTCGTTGCCGTATCCAGACCCGAAACAGTTGCAAATGCTGGATCCACACCATTCGGAACGACCGTGACTTTGTTGTCCGGGACGCCGAGCAATTCCAGGATTCTCTCCTTCGTGTGGTGGGAAATCGCGATGATGTGCCTGACCTTGTGCGCAAGAACCCTGATCAGCACCCGGTTCATCCTGACAAATTGAGGGGTAAACCACTCCGGGTGATCCAGCGGAATAAGATCATGAATGGTACAGACCTGATGTTCGATGGAGAGTGGGCCGGTATTATTTGGGCTCCACAGCAGTCGTCTGCCGGTCCGCAGTGGAAGAACGGTTTGTTCCCATAAGTGGCCCTTGATCCCTCTCAGTGGGGAGCGCGGCACAATGAGAGCCGCAGCATCGCCGAAGCGCCTGACTAATTCAGCCGCATAGCGCTGCATTCCTGCCTGGCGGTGGGAGCGATATCGAGCATTGACGGCAATCACGCTTTGACCCAGATCCTTTTGCCTGCGCAGCACAGATGGGAGACTACAAATTTGCTGAACGCAGGAAAGGAGACGGTAAAGTAAGGGCACTCCAGCCAAACTTGGGCCGGTGCAGATTGATTCTTAGCAGGTGGAGGGCTTTCCCTCGTCATGATGGGCGCTCTTCTTGGATATCCTGCGGAAAACGCCCCGAAGCTCGGGCTTGCTGCAGTGCTGAACTGTCCTGGATTCGCAACTGGCGAAACCAGAGGCCATGGAAGACTGCTGTCGAAGCAGCCCCGGTACCTCTATGACTAAAGTTATTTAGAGGGTAAGGTCGGTTAAACCTGGCTTCAATAACACGAAGGTTCCAGAAGATAGATCCGGAGCTAGATCAAATAGCTGGTCGACTGCGCACGGCCTCTCAGAATGGGGCGGAGCAAAAGAACGCCGACCCGAGAAGATCTAAAAGATTTGTCGTCATCTAGTAGCGGTCGGGGATAGCCATCGTTCTGTCGCCGTTTAAAAAGACTAAGTTGCCGTTCCGGGGTTTGCCTCTAACGCCTGATGATCCTTCTTGTGGGATTTTGGCTGGAGGCGGTCCATGTACAAATAGATGACTGGCGTTGTGAAGAGGGTAAGCAGTTGGCTGACGATCAGTCCCCCGACGATGGTGATCCCCAGCGGACGGCGGAGTTCCGATCCTGTGCCCGTGCCGAAGGCCAGCGGCAAGGCGCCAAACATCGCGGCCGAGGTGGTCATGATGATCGGACGGAAGCGCAGCATGCAGGCATGAAGGATCGCATCTCTGGTGCTCATGCCTTCCTCGCGCTCGGTGGCCAGGGCTAAGTCGATCATCATGATGGCATTCTTAATCACCAAGCCAATGAGCAGCACGATGCCGATGATGGAAATGACATTGAGGTCCAAGTGGAAGAGCATGAGCGCCAGCATGGCGCCGACGCTGGCCGGGGGCAGCGTGGAGATGATGGTCAGTGGATGGACCAGGCTCTCATACAGGATTCCAAGAATGATGAAGACCGACAGGAGCGCGGTTGTAACCAGAATCGGCTCGGTCGAGAGGGATTGTTGATAGGCCCGCAGGGTGCCGGCAAAGAAGCCGCGAATGCTCTCCGGCATGCCCAGCCGGCTCTGCATATCCGCGATCTCCTGCGTGGCGTCGCTTAAGGAGACTCCCGGGGCCAGATTGAAGGAGACCGTGACGGAAGGAAACGAACCGGTGTGATTCACGACGATGGGAGTGGTGCTGTCCCGGGCGGCTGTGACCGCCTTCAAAGGCACTACACCATGGCTCGACGCGGCCGGGTAGGTGTAGTCGAGGCCGGCGGGTGATTGCCAGAACCGGGGCGCCACTTCCAGCACTACGTAGTACTGATTCAGGCGGTTGTAGAGAACCGATACTTCCGCCTGGCCGAATGCGTCGTAGAGCGCTGTGTCCGTGGCTTGCGAAGTAAGGCCCGTGCTGGCCATCATGGTGCGATCAAAAGTCAGCTTTTCATCCAGGCCTCCGTCTTGTTGATCCGTGTTCACATCCTGGAAGCCGGGCAGCGTTCGTATGTTTTTCAGAAGGATGGGGCCCCAATGCGAGAGGTCCTGAACATTGTCCGACTGGAGAGTGTATTGATACAGGGCATTGGTCGACCGGCCGCCGATGCGCAGGTCCTGCGCCGACTGCAGAAAGACCGCGGCTACGGGAAGTCTGTTCAGCTTTGGGCGGAGCCGGTTGATGACCGCGTCGGCGCCGATTTTCCGTTCGTCGAGCGGTTTGAGGGCGACGTTAATACTACCGCTGTTGCCCTGGCTTACATAGCCTTCCACATTCTGCACCGCAGGATCCTTGCGAATGACTTCGATCACCGACTTCATGGACGCATTCATCACCGGGAAGGAGGCGTCTTGCGGGCCTTGCATCCCGCCTTGCAACGCTCCCGTATCCTGCCGGGGGAAGAAGCCCTTGGGTATCTTCACGATGATGACGGCGTTGAGCGCGATCACCAACAGCAGAGCCGTAAGCATCAAGGCGGAGTTGTCCAGAGTCCAGAGAAGCGCGTGACGGTAGAGCGCCAGCAACTTGTCGAAGCCTCTCTTGTTCAAACGAAAGAGCACGCCGTGTTTCTCCTCTCTTCGGTGCTGCATCAGATGGGCGCACATGCAGGGAGTGGCGCTTAGGGAAACCAGCAGCGAGAGGACGATGGTGATGGAGAGCGTCACCGCAAACTCGCGGAACAGCCGCCCCACGATACCGCCCATCATCAGCAAGGGTATGAAGACGGCAATCAGCGAGATGCTCATGGTCAAAACAGTGAAACCGATCTCCCGCGCGCCTTTCAGCGCCGCGGCGAAGGGAGCCATGCCCTGCTCCACATGGCGCGAGATGTTCTCCATGACCACGATGGCGTCGTCGACCACGAAGCCGGTGGAAATGGTCAGAGCCATGAGCGAAAGGTTATCGAGGCTGTAGCCGAGCAGATACATCACCGAGAGGGTGCCGATCAGCGAGACGGGGACGGCGACGCTGGGAATCAGGGTGTCCCGCGCGCTGCGCAGAAAGATGAAAACCACCAGGATCACCAGCAGAACCGAGATCGTCAGCGAAAACTCGACGTCCTTGAGTGACGCGAGGATGGTGATGGTGCGGTCGAGAACGACCGTCATGCGAATCCCTTGCGGGATCACTGCCTGAAGAAAAGGAAGCTGCGCGCGGATCCGGTTGTTGGTTTCGATGATGTTGGCGCCTGGCTGGCGGTGGATATGAATGGTGACCGAGGGCTGGTCGTTGAGATAGCCCGCGTTGAAAACGTTGGTGGCGCCGTTGGTGACCTGGGCGATATCGGAGAGGTGGACCGCGATGCCGTTGTGAAAGCCGATGACCAGTGGTTGGTAGAGAGCGGCTTTCCAGAGCTGGCCGTTGTCGACGATGTCCGCGGTGGTCAAGCCGTTGGAAATTTGTCCGCGCGCCAACTGGGAGTTCTGCACGCTCAGCCTGGATTGAACATTCGCCATCGTCAAGCCGTAGCTGTGCAGTTGGGTCGGCGATACGTCCACGCGCATTGCCGGGTAGGACGCTCCGCTCACAGTCACGTCCCCCACGCCCTGGATCTGGGAGAGCTTCTGCGCGATGATCGTCGACGCGGCGTCGTACAGTGCCTCTTTGTCGTACTTCGTCGAGGTCAGCGCCATGATCATGATGGAAAAGTCGGCTGGATTGATCAGACGATAGGTAGGGTTGCTGGGCAGGTTCGCCGGCAGATAGGTGCGCGCCGCGTTGATCGCCGCTTCCACGTCTCGCGCCGCGCCATTGATATCGCGGCCCAAATCGAATTGGATGGTGACGCTGGTTTGCCCGAGCTGGCTCTGCGAGGTCATCTCCGTAATGCCGGCGATGTGGGCGAACTGTCGCTCCAGGGGGGTCGCCACGGAGGAGGCCATGATCTGGGCGCTTGCCCCCGGCAGACTTGCCGACACAGAGATGGTAGGAAAGTCGATCTGGGGCAGAGGAGCTACCGGCAATTGCTTGTACGCGATGGCCCCGGCCAGTGCCACCGCGGCCGTCAGCAGGGTGGTGGCCACCGGCCGCCGGATAAATGGCGCGCTGATGTTCACGCTCGCCCTCGCGATTGAGACTTTTCGACTCTCTGCGGTTGCGCGAACACGGCCGATGCGATGGTCATGAGCGCAAACTCCAAAGCTGAGGCCACGTGGGACAGGGAAGCTTCAGATCGGCGCTGCCCGACCATCTGGCAGCCGGATGGTTGCGTTGCGGCAAGGCGCCCAGCGCAAGCGAGGGGGGAAGAGTCAGGCGTTTTGCGGCGGAGGCCGCGAGAGGAGTGCGAGCCGATAAGCGGCAATGGAAGCCGCGTGCTCCCTGCGCGAATTTTCTTTCGGTCGGACCAGATCCCCGCGGTCGAACTCGCCGATGACCTATCGACCTTATATACGTAGTGGATGCCGACCAGCATCGCGCAAATCGAGTAGACGTGAGGCTGAAGCTAACTTACTGATTATAAAAATTGGTCGGGGAGAGAGGATTCGAACCTCCGACCCCCTGGTCCCGAACCAGGTGCTCTACCAGGCTGAGCCACTCCCCGAACTTGCTGTTTGGCAGGACGTTGACGAGCAGAAGGGTTCCTGGTTGTTCCTTCTTTGAGCCCGAGAACATCTCAAAGTGTATCAGATGGGTGAGGGTAAACTGGCCTTGGTGCAGCCAAGCTCTCATGAACCCTGTATCGGAACTCGATCTTTGCGGCCTCCATGTTCTGGATGGGGGCATGGCGACGGAATTGGAACTTCGAGGCTTCAACCTTGATGGGCCACTGTGGTCGGCTCATGTGTTGGAAAGCTCGCCTGAGGCCATCGCCGCCGTACATCGCGACTACCTGGAGGCCGGCGCCGATTGCTTGCTGACGGCGAGCTACCAGGTTTCGGCGGAGGGATTTCGGAAGCTCGGGCTCGATGCGCAAGGTGCGGCCGAGGCGGCGGAACGCGCTCTGCGGGCTTCCGTGGGCATCGCGGAGTCGGTCAAGCAGGAGTATGAGACTCGCTCGCCGCGTCCGATTTGGATTGCGGCCTCACTTGGGCCCTACGGCGCAATGTTGCATGACGGTTCCGAATATCATGGCGACTACGGTGTCTCGTTTGATGAGCTGGTAGGTTTCCACCGCAGGCGGATCGCAGTGCTGGCCGAAAGTAATGCGGACTTTCTGGCGTTCGAAAGCATTCCTTCACGGGAAGAAGCACAAGCCATTCTTTTCGCGCTCCGTCCCTATCCAGAGATCCCGGCATACGTCAGTTTCACCTGCCGCGATGGATTGCATGTTTCCCACGGGGAAAAGTTGCGGGAATGCGGAGATGTATTGGATGTGCAGCCGCAGATCATCGGGGTGGGAATTAACTGTACACGTCCGGAGTTCATTGCCGGGCTGATCGGTGAGCTAGCAGCGGTTACGAAGAAGGCGATTATCGTCTACCCGAATTCCGGCGAACGGTGGGATGCGGAGCAGCATTGCTGGTTTGGCGACGGCGAAATTCAGCGGTTTGGGGAGCTGGCGCGTTCGTGGCGGGCCGCGGGCGCCCAGTGGATTGGCGGTTGCTGCCGGACGGGACCGGAGCATGTGCGGGCTGCTGCAGAAGTTTGGGGTAGCTGACCACGAGCCACCCCGGTGACAACGTGCGCTTACTGCTCGAAGCCGCCCAGGTAGCCGTTGCTCTCCCCGGAGAGCAAAACTGCACTGGTGGGAGACACAATGTAGAAGACCCGGGTCGCCCCATCGGATGCCGTGACCGCCACTCTGCCGTTCGATTCGACGACATAGGTGCCAGTAGTGCTTCCGTTGGAGACCAATCCCTTGGGTCCACTGTTCTGCCAGGTGAGAACGATGTTGCCGTTGCCGTCGGCAGCGCCTAATGCAACTTCATTGATTACCGATGGGCTGCTCAGCGAAAGACTACCACCAAGGTAGTTTCCTTTGAAGGATGCATTGGTGAAGCCGGTGCCCGATTGCGGTTGCAGGAGACCGGAGCTGGCGGAGGAATCCCCGCCCAGGACAAAGGCGAGATTGTTATCGATCAGGTAGGCGAAGGACGGTGTGCCGGCAGACTTGAGCACGACACGGCCGCTGGTAGCATCCACCGAATACGTACCGGGGAAAGTTTGCGGCGATAGCAACTGGCCCTTGTACTCGTCGTATGCAACCGCCACATTGCCGTTTCCGTCGCCGGTGAAGAGACCCAGGGTTACATCCGGCAAGAGCGCGCCACTGATGGAAGCGAGCCCATTCAACTGCAATACCGCCGGACCGTTGAGCGAGCTATTGCTGAAGTTTCCGGCACCGGTCTGCTGATCGATGAGACCACTTACCAGAGGCACGTTGGCTGAAAGCGTGTCGGTTGACATGGCCAGCAGCTCGTGCGGAGATACCTGGTAAAAGCTGTAGTTGTACGTGTTACTACTCATCTTGAACTGCATCGTCGCGCGGACATCGTTCACCGCATAGGTGCCGGTGAATCCTGTTTCGCTCGTGATGACGCCATTGTCGTTTATATCGGCGGCAAAGCCAGTAATGTTGCCGGCTCCATCGGCCTTAAAAGAGCCGGCGATGGCGATCGGATTCTGGGAGCCATCCACACCGGCCAGAGAAAAGGCGTAGTTACCCGTAATCGACGAGGTGTCCCCGAGGCTCGAGGTTTTGAGGACACCGGAACCTCGTGTGCCTGAGCCGGTCTTGTCGTCGAACTCGATAATGCGGACGTTAGTGTCGTTACCCTCTGTGGTGATCGAGGCAGGGGCAGCGAGAGCAAACGTAACCGTCGAGCTGTCGGCAAGCTGTAGGGTGAGCTGCCCCAACCCATTTGCACCGATCATGACCGAGCCACTCTTGAGTTGCTGGTTGGTCTGCGCGCCCGACGTACCTATGGTTTCATCGTAGTAACCTATTGTGACCTGCTGGCTCTGCATCAGGAAACTGCCGTTGAAGGCGACCGCGCCCTTGGGTCCGACACCGCTGAAAGAAAACGAATAGCTGCCATCCGGCAGGGGAGTGCCCGCCGCTGCAATGGTTATGGAAACATTCTGCGAGAACGAGTGGTTGTTCGAGTCGGCGACCTGGAGCTGAAAGGAGACATTACCCGCCGCGATGGGTGTGCCGGTAAGCGCGCCACTTGAGCTAAGCGTCAAGCCAGCGGGCGGCGCGGTGTTGTCAATGGTCGACCAAGTGTAAGGCGGAACTCCGCCCTGGGCGTTAGCCTGATAGCTATAGGTGACGCCGACCTGGCCGTTCTGGGGCAGGGGCGCAGCAATGCCCAGGGTGCCACCGCTGATGGCCAATTTCAAAGGGGCGCTAGCCGACTGTGGCGTCGTCTCCGAATCCTGCACATTAACCGTAAAACTGGTGAGACCCGCGGTGGTGGGTGTGCCGAAATCACGCCACCGGAGCTTAACGACAACCCAGCCGGGAGACTGCTGCCACTTGCCAGGGACCAGGTATAAGTTCCCGACCCGCCGGTTGCCGCTAGCACGGCGGTATAGACACTATTCGTCGTGCCCTGGGTTAGGCTGCTGGTTGTGATGGAGACGGGAGTCGGCGGCCGCGTAGGACTGCCACCCCCACCACAACCAGCTACTAACAAGAAGAGAACCATGTCGCAGAGAAGGCACAGCGCAGTTGATCGCATAACCGATTCCTGTTGCTCAAAATGGATTTGCTTACGGGGGTTGTTCTGATTGGTAAAGCGCAGGGTGAGAAAAATTCAGATCATCGGTTGGAAATAATTTGTTTGCGGAGGGGGAGAGCAACAACCGGGAGAGAACTGCAGAATCCTCCACTTCGCTCGGAATGACAATGGGCCGGGAAATGCCTATCTGATTGCGGTTCCTCAACGACGATCGAGGAGCCAGGCGTTCGTCGCGTTCAGCGAGTTCAGGAAGGCCAATTTTTTTCCGTCTGGCGAGGGCACACCCCAGCCACTGAAGTCTCCGAGCGGTGAGAACTTGCCGTCCGGGTAGACGTAGACCAGGCGCCTGCCCACGGTTGTGTCCACGGAGACAAACCAACCATTGCCGCTGGCAGACCAGACGAGTCCTCGCAAGCTGGTCAGTCCCGGGAGTGTCAGGGTGCGCTCGATTGACTTGTTGGGCCCCGGCTGCAAAGACACCAGACGGATTTGCGCCTCGCGCTCATCATGATTGGGAATGGCCAGCTGCGAGCCATCCGGAGAAATATCCCAATCTCCCAGGAATTCGACGGACCAGCCAACACGAGCCAGCTCAACGCCCTTGCCCCGCACAGGGTCCAGATCGTAGTACGTACGCGAGTCCCCTGGCACTGTAGTCCTTAAAACACATCTCTTCCCTGCACCCAAGGCACAACGAAACTCATCGAGCGGTCCACCAATCGGAACTTCTTGCGGTTCGCCTCCGTCGACCGGCACGCGCAACAACTCGTAATCCCCGGAGCTGTAATGCCACGGCTGCTCGCTTCCAGTAGGAGGGCCCGCGGCGTACAGAACGAACCGGCCGTCGGGCGACAACTGCGGTAGGACCTCTGTCCTTGGGGTGGCGACAATAACCTGGGGCGTACGCTGATCGATGCCCTGTTTGAACAGATCGAATCCGCCACCACGATTCGATTCGAAGATCACTGCGCGGCTATCTGCCGTCCACGCATGGGGATAGTTGGTTTCCTGATCGAGAGTGAGGCGGCGAACATCGCTTACCCGTGGAGGTGGCTGATCAAAGTTTCCGACGAAGACACTGTTCTGGTCCGAACGAACCAAAACCATCGCCTGCTTTCCATTTGCAGTTACGCTCGGCCCAAACAGGGTGTTGCTGTTAGCGGTCGGGAAAGTAGCAATCTTTTGGGGTTGCCCTTCCAGAGCACCGGTTGCAGGATCCGTTTTCAGCTCCCATAGCGTGTGAGAAGAATTCAAATCACTATCGAAGTCGAGGAACAGGACGCGTCCCCCGGGCAAAGAGGCGGCCGAGCTCATGAGCAAGTTTGGCGAGATCACGGCGAGCTGCCCCGTCGATAGGTCCGCTGATTCGAACTGGTATCGATAAGCAGGCAGATCCAGGTATCGCCTCTCGAAAGCCAGCCTGCGGCCGCCCGCCACCCAGAGAACAAACTGAAATGTATTGTCATCCCGATGCGCAACGACCTTTCGCGGCTGTTCGCCATGGATTCCGGCAACCCAGACTTCGGACCAGTCCTGATTCAGGTATGCCACGTCCGTTCCATCGGGAGAAGGAGTAGCGCCACGCGCGTTGTCTCGAATCAAGGCGGGTGCGGTTCCGTCGGCCGAAATCAGCCAGATGCTCGGGGTGTTGGTCGTTGGAGAGAATCCACTTGCGATCAACTTTTTGCCATCCGCAAACCAGGCAAGACGGTCCACGAGATAGTCGTCGGGAACGGGTAAATTCCTGGTACCGCCATCGGCAATGGATCGCAGGAAGATTCCATCGACGTTGGCGTAGGCTGCTTGTTTTCCATCAGGGGAGATG
>Ga0335072_10008087_pt1 | contig 15267 bp, 15 predicted proteins | sample Lox_Sample_21_FD_206725 | JGI IMG/M metagenome (GOLD analysis project Ga0335072, IMG submission 206725) | Soil microbial communities from Loxahatchee National Wildlife Refuge, Florida, United States - Lox_Sample_2.1 | ecosystem: Environmental > Terrestrial > Soil > Wetlands | place: USA... | reverse complement strand
ATGTAGGACACCTTCGATTAAGGCATGGGATTGAACGAATGAGGCCGGGAACATCCGATCTGATTTAGCTGTTCAATGGAAGGTTCTTTCATGAACGATAGTCGCAGCAGAAGGATGAAGCGAATTGCGCTGCTTGTCTTGCTGTTCTCGACGGCGTGTTTCGCGCAGACATCAACCATCGAACCTGCCGCGCGGAAGGGCATCAATGCGGGGAACCAGGCGTGGGTGGATGGGATGAAGTCGGGGCAGGTTGCGCCAATTATCGCAACCTATGCCGACAACGCTCTTGATTGCAGCCCAACGGGCGAGTGCGCCAGCGGCCGTGCGGCGATTGCGCAAAACATTCAGAAACTGCTTGCCAGGCGCGGGCATGCCCGTCAGGCGCAGGTCGACAGTATAGGATCGGTTCAGCAAGGCGACTTTGTCTACGAATGGGGACGCGCCGAAGCCTCATTTGCAAACGGAAAGAATCTCGTGGACCGGTACTTGACCGTGTGGCACAGGGATGCCGATGGCAGCTGGAAAATCTTCCGCAACATGGTGATTCCGAATGACCAACGGCAGTAGGAAACAGCGGCGCTGATTGTTTCATAGCTGACCGCGTTTTCATCCCCCTCCTCTGGCCTGTTTGCCTTCAACAATTGAACTATACACCGTATACTTGTGTGCTATACACTGTATAGCCATGAGCGAAACCACCGCACAGCGCATCGCGGAAGCTGCCCTTGCGCTGCTCGAGGATGAAGGCCCGGAGTCTGTATCCATGCGGCGCGTCGCCGATGCCGTAGGCATCACGCCTATGGCCATCTATCACCATTTTCCCAATCGAGAGGCCCTGCTTAACTCTGTTACCGACGCGGAGTTTGCCAAATACCGCGACTATGCTCAGGCGCACTCCATCAAAGGCACCCCCGAAGAGCGCATCGTCACCGGTATGGATTCTTATCTGGACTACGCCTTCGCCCATCCGCGCGTCTTCGACTATGTCTTCGCCGCTCCGCGTTCAGGGGCACGCCAGTTTCCCAAAGACTTTCGCGCCCGCAAGTCCCCTACCTTGACTCCGAACGCCGACGCGCTGAAGCAAGCCATGAAGCAAGGGCAGCTCCGCAAAGATGACGAATGGGAGGTTGCATTCGAACTCTGGGCGCTCGCTCACGGCTATGTCGCGCTCTATCGCGGCGGTCGAATCAATCTCAGTGAAAAACAATTCCGCGCCCTTGTGCGCCGCGCTCTAAGGAGACTGGTTCATGGACTCAAAGCCTAAGCAAATCCTTCTCGCCATTGCCGCCTTCGTCCTCTCCGCCGTTGCATGGTTTTTCGGCACCGGGCTCCATCCTGTCTGGATTCTCACCTGGCTGGCGCCGCTGCCAGTTCTGCTGGCCGCGCCGCGCCTCCCGCGCTGGATGGTCTATGCGGCTGCCTTCTTGGGGTTCGCGGTCGGCAGCCTCAATGTCTGGACCTACAACCGTGTCGTCGGCGTTCCACTCTGGCTCGGCATCGTCGCGGTTGTCGTGCCGGCGCTCGTCTTTGCAGGACTCATACTTTTTCATCGAGGCTTTATCCTGCGCGGCCAACTTCTGCGAGCGGCCTTCGTCTTGCCCATCCTCTGGACCGCCTTCGAGTATCTGCTCGAATTCAAATCGCCGCACTCCACCTGGGGAAATCTTGGCTACACGCAGATGGAGATGCTGCCGCTCATCCAGATCGCCTCCATCACCGGCATCTGGGCCATCAGTTTCACCGTGTTCCTTTTCGCTGGAACTATCTCGGCCCTCACTGCGCCATCCGGAAACAAAACCCGTCTCGCCGTCATTGCAGCCGCGTTTTATGTCGCTGTCTTTGGCTATGGTGCTTGGCGCCTCCATAGCACGCCCGCTGCCCCGACTGTGAAAGCAGGGCTCATCTCGGATGACTCAGCCCGCCCGCTCTTTCCCTACGGACAGAAAACCGTAGAGCTTGCCCAGGCCTATGCGAGCCAGATCCCCGCCATGGCCGCGCAGGGAGCGCAGGTTATTGTATTGCCCGAAAAGATCGGTCACATCCAGGGCAGCGATCTTGACGCTGCCGACGCCCTCTTCGAGCAGGCCGCCCGCCAGAATCATGTCACCATCTTCGTGAGCTTTGAGCATCAGCCCAACCTGCATCAGGCCCGGCTTTACTCGCCCAACGGGACCCTCGAAGCCTTGTACGAAAAGCACCACATGCTGCCGGCGTTTGAGGGCTACATGCTGCCTGGCACGGCGCGTGTCGTCGTCAACCGGCCCTCAGGCAAATGGGGAACCGAAATCTGCAAGGACATGGATTTTCCGCGCCTTTCGCGGCAATACGGCAACGATGGGGTCGGCCTTATGCTCGTCCCAGCCTGGGATTTCATTACCGACGCCTGGCTGCACCAGCACATGGGTGTCCTGCGCGGCGTGGAGAGCGGTTTCAGCATCGCGCGCGCAGCCAAACAGGGAATGCTCAGTGTGAGCGATAGCCGGGGTCGCATTCTCGCGCAGCAAAGCAGCGCGGCCCAGCCGGGCAGCGCCACCGCACCGTTTTCCATTCTGATCGCCAGCGTACCGGTCTGGCACCAGGACACCTTCTACGCCAGAACGGGAAACTGGTTCGCGTGGCTTGATCTTATTCTGGCTGTGGCGCTGCTGGCGTCAATCAAAATGCAATAAGTGACCGAGTGGAACCGAAAGCGGCTACGAAAGACGGGAGGCAAAATCGCCGATGTTTTTCCCGTCCAACGGACCCGCGGCAGACCGTGCCTGGCCAGTCCGGATTCGGTACGCAGAGCGTTTCCATCGTTTTGTGCAACGGTCCATCTTTTCGTGCTTTGATGGGATACAAAGCCCCTTGCCAAGCGCGCAAAACAGGGCCATGCTGGTAGCCATACAGTTGGAGGCCCTCCCATGAAAGGGTTCTCAATCCCGCTTCTGGTTGCGCTTTTCACCCTCCCCGCTGCCGCCCAGGTTTTCACGGTCACGCCCGAGGGCGTCGACGCCAAGTACCTGCAGTTCACGCCGACCAATATTGCACTCTCCCCTCTTCCGCTCACCCGTCATGACCGCGAAGAACTGCTTCGCTTTCTTCAAGCGGAGCAGGGATTTACCATGCGCCCGCTACCCATCGCGACACTTACGCTCCGCGCTAACGGAGAGATGAAGCCGAGCGGCTCCGACTATGCCAACCTTATCCAGAGCAAGGGAATCGCCGCCCAGGCCGGCAAGCGCGTCGTCATCACGGATATCACCATCGAGAAGGATCGCATTCTCATCGACTTCGATGGGGGACCGGTCCATAAGCACAAATGGCTTCGTCATATCTCCGTAGGCATGGACCCCTATAACACCGCCCCCATCGTGCCGGACTCGCCAAACGCGCCCACCGGCTCGCGGATCGCGCTCGTCTTTCAGCATGACGTGCCTGATATAAGCGGAATGCAGGTCGAAGCGCTTATCAGGCCCATTGTCGACTTCAGCGTCAAGACGCCGCTCCAGGCCTTTACCGACACGTTGCCGCCGTTTCTGCGCAAAGCGATTCTTGAGCATCATGTGCTTGTGGGTATGAACCATGAGATGGTGCTCAGCGCCATGGGTCAGCCGAGGACCAAGATGCGGGAAGAAGAGAATCAGATGGACGTCGAAATATGGATCTACGGGAAACCGCCCGATCCCACGCAGTTCGTTCGCTTTTATGGCAACCGCGTCATTCGGCTTGAGATTGCCCCGGTCGGCGAGCCTATCGAAGTCCACGCCAAAAACGAGATGGGCGACTACTGGAGCACGCAGCAGCCCGACAACGTTCGCGTCGTTAAACTCGGCGACCAGAACCCGGTTGACGCCGCCAAGGAGAACGCCCCTGCTGCGCCGCCTTCGCTCAGAAATCCGGGCGAGACGCTGCCTGCGGACAAAGACAAAAATACGCCGCAGATGCAGCCTGTGCAGCTTCCCACGGGCAACACCGGATCGCCGTCGACGACGGCTGGCCAGCAGGGCAGCCAGCAACCCGGAACGCAGCCTTCTTCAACTACGACTCCGTCGCAACCGGCCGGCAGCACACCGCCTGCGCCAAATTCGAACCAGCAGTTGGTCACAACCGCCGCTCTGCGCTAGATTTGCGGAAGTCGATGAAAGCTAGCTTGATTTCTCGATGACCCCCTCCGGGTGCTGGGCATATTCTGCCCACGAGCCGTCGTATAGCTGAACACTCTTCGCGCCGGCGATTTCCAGACCAAGCAGAAGCACCGCCGCGGTCACGCCCGATCCGCAGGTGGTGGTCACAGGCCGTTCGATGTCAACGCCTTTTAAGCGGAAGATGTCGCGGAGCGTTTCCGCGGGCTTCATGCGGCCATTCTCGGTCAGTTCGGTGAAGGGAAGGCTGATCGCTCCCGGCATGTGTCCGGATGATATGCCGGCCCGCGGTTCGGGAGATGTGCCCGCGAAGCGTCCCGCGGAGCGCGCGTCCAGAATCTGGTCTTTGCCTGTGCCGCGCTCCTCGATGATCCGCTGCATCTCCGCAAAGTCCTTCACCGCGCCGTGGTCGAGCTTCGCGCGAAACACTGCCGCAGCGTGCTGGGCAGCGCCGGACTCTATCGGCAGACCGGCCTCGGTCCATGCGCGCAGGCCGCCGTCGAGAATATAGACATTCTTTGCTCCAAAGGTGTGCAGCATCCACCAGGCGCGCGGCGCGGAGAAGACGCCCTCCTGCTCATACACGACAATGGTTGCATCGTCACCCACGCCCAGAGCCGACAGTCTGTGTGCAAACTCATCTGCTGAGGGCAGCATGTGCGGCAGTGGGGTTGAGTGGTCGGAAAGCTCATCGATATCGAAAAAGATCGCGCCGGGAATGTGCTGCGCAAGGTATCTCGCCCGCGTATCCACCGGCGGAACAACGCCCACCGGTGGAAGCGTGGCATCAAGCACGACAACCTGAGGATCGTGGAGACGGCCGGCCAGCCAGGACGGCGCGATAAGAGGATTCATGTAGCTTAGCTTATCGCGACAGGAACTCACGCACAGCCGCACTTATGCTCGTGCTCCTGCTCGTGATAACGCCCGGTTGCTTCGACGGTTCCACCCTGGCCGTACATGTTGTGCAGCCGCACCCAGTCGCCGAGAGAGTGGTAGGGGCCGTTTTCATTTCTTCCCTTAGGCATCATGTCGAGGATTCCATAGATTCCGAGCACTGGTTCAGGACCGCGCCCAAACGTGGAGTAGGTGTGATAAATCTGCCCATCCGCGTCCTTGAAAAACGCGCTGTTGCCTGAGAGGTCCGCAATCTCCGGCTTGATCGGGCGATAGTTATACGTTGCGGTACCCGCCGCCATCTCTTCCGGCCGGAAAGACCCGCCGAAGTCATAGCTGAAGTCGTTATGGAACGACGAAACCCAGGGGAACTTCCATCCCATCCGCTTCTTTACTGCCTCGATCTCATCGATCGGGGCGCGCGCCACGGAGACATACGACACGTCATGGTTCTCAAGATGCACCAGCACGCCCTCGATGTGGTCAACCTCAAGCGAACACCCCACGCACTGTCCCTTCTGTCCCGGTCCCATCATGAAATGTTTGATGAAAAGCTGGCTGCGTCCGTCGAATAGATCGCCCAGCGTGACCTTTCCCTGCGGGCCGTCAAAAACGTATTCCTTCTCAACCTTTACCCATGGCAGCGCCAGCCGCTCTGCATTGAGTTGATCGCGCATGCGAGTGTAAGATTTCTCTTTTTCCAGGAGCGCCAGCCGCTCCTGGAGCCACTCCTGTTGCGATACCACGCGGTGCAGGGAACTGCCGCTCTTTTCGAGTACCTGTGAAACTGCTGTCTCGCTCATGGCTCTACTCCTTTACGTTTGATCGGAAGTCGTACGGTGATCTTTCTGAAAAAGTGCAGCGCCACAGCGCTTACCGAGGTTGCGGCTGCCGCGCACTCCTTCGCAGTTGCAACGCATGCCGGGCAAATCATGCGTTTACCCTCTGCGGTGCAGCGGTTCGCGGCGGCCGAAGCGTCAGCGGCCTTTGTGCGGGCCGGGCAAAAGCCATCTCGATATAGCGGCGCAGGTGGTCAAGGCTCTCGTCGGCAACCTGCCAGCTGTACTGCGCTTTGGCCAGAATGAATGCACCCTGAATCACAGATGTCATGTGGGCGGCCAGGCTCTTCGCGGTCCATTCCGGCCTTACCTTGAGCAGTTGCATAGCCTCACGAATATCGGACTCCAGCCATCCCGCATGATCGAACATTGCCTTGCTGCATGCTTCGCGGATCGCCGGATGCGTCTCGTAGGTCTCCTGAACCATTGTGCCCAGCAGGCAGGTGTATTCCGAAAGCTCGCCACGCAGCAGCTTCCTGCGTTGTTCGATATACCCAAGTAGCCGGTCGATTGGGTCGGTCAGGTTCCGATGAGGCTCAGCCTCGAACAGCGCTTCGGCCATCTTCGCAAAATGCTCTGCGGCGGCGACGGCAAGTTGCTCTTTGCTCGCGAAGTGATGAAAGAACGCACCCTTGGTCACTCCTGCAGCCGCGCAGAGATCATCCACCGACGTGCCTGCATAGCCTCGCTCCCGGATGGTATAGAGCGCCGCATCCAGCAGCTTCTCCTTCGCATTCCGGGTGGCCTTCGCCGGGTCGTTTTTCGGCTTTTTCGTCATAACATACCAACCAGTCGGTATCTTTCTAGCTCAACGCTCTGTAGCCTGTCAAGAAAAATCTGTTCCGAAAAGGATTTTTCGGCCTCCCGCCAGAAGAAGCCGCGAGCTAACCGCAAAGACCCGCAAGGAATCAGGCGTTATAGGTCGTCGAAGAGACACGCCCGCCGCGGCCCGTCCAGTTGGTATGGAAGAACTCGCCCCGCGGTTTATCGACGCGCTCGTAGGTATGCGCGCCAAAGAAATCCCTCTGCGCCTGGAGCAGATTTGCCGGCAGCCGTTCGGTGCGATAGCCGTCATAGAATGCCAACGCGGTCGAGAACGCCGGAGTCGGAACACCAAACCCGATCGCATGAATCACCGCCTTGCGCCACGACGTCTGGTATTCGTTCAATACACCTGCGAAGAACTCATCCAGCAGCAGATTATGCAGCTCAGGATTCTGCGCATAGGCATCCTTGATCTTGCCCAGGAACCGGCTGCGGATAATGCAGCCGCCGCGCCACATGAGCGCAATACCCCCCATGTTCAACTTCCATCCCTGCTCTTTGGCCGCCTCGCGCAGCAGCATGTAACCCTGCGCATAGCTGATCATCTTTGAGCAATAAAGAGCGCGCCGCACGTCCTCAATAAACTCCATGCGGTCGCCCGCTACATGAGACGCCGGCCCCGTCAAAATCTTCGAAGCTGCCACGCGCTCTTCTTTGAGCGCAGACAGGCAGCGCGCAAACACCGCCTCCCCGATCAGCGTGACCGGAATCCCCAGATCCAACGCTCCGATCGCCGTCCATTTACCGGTGCCCTTCTGTCCCGCCGTGTCCAGAATCTTATCCAGCATCGGCTTCCCGTCATCATCCTTCTTGGCAAAGATCTCGGACGAGATTTCGATCAGGAAGCTGTCCAGCTCGCCCTTGTTCCATGCTGCAAAAATCTCGTGCAACTCATCCGGAGACAGGCTCAGGCCTTTCTCCAACAGCTGATATGCCTCGCAGATCAGTTGCATGTCGCCATATTCAATGCCGTTGTGGACCATCTTCACGAAATGCCCCGCACCCTCTTCGCCCACCCAGTCGCAGCACGGGGTCCCGTCTTCCACCTTGGCCGCAATCGCCTGGAAAATGTCCTTCACATGCGGCCACGCCGCCGGATTGCCGCCCGGCATGATCGAAGGGCCGAAGCGCGCACCCTCTTCACCACCGGAGACACCGGTGCCGATAAACAGAATCCCCTTCGCCGCCAGGTCCCTCGTCCTCCGTGTCGAGTCGGTATAGAGCGAATTTCCTCCGTCGATTACGATGTCTCCGGGCTCGAGAAAGGGAAGCAGCTGCTCGATCTGTGCGTCCACTGCGCTGCCCGCCTTCACCATCAGCATCACGCGCCGCGGTCGCTTCAGTAAAGCCGTGAGCTCTTCGATCGTATGTGCGCCGACGACCTGGGTTCCTTTGGCCTCATTGGTCAGAAAATCATCTACCTTTGACACGGTGCGATTGAATACGGCGACCTTGAAGCCATGGTCGTTCATATTCAGAACCAGATTCTGTCCCATTACGGCAAGCCCAATCAGGCCGATATCGCAATTCGCTGTAGTCATTGTTTTCCTGGTTTCTCTCAAGCCCTGAGGTAGCAATTTTTTAGATGCCCAGCCATGCTAATGGAAAGCCCGCTGTACTCACAATCGGCCGCGGCAGCTCGTTTTGGTCTCACTGAGTGCGAAAATTTTCTTCTTGCCATAATCAATGGGTGCTAAGCTTTAGGCGATGAAGCGCCTTGCCTCAATCTGGAACGCGATTCTCTGCGGACGCAATGAGCCGGTTTATGTCCTCCGCATCTGGTCGATTATGATCTTCGCCGTGATCGCGGGCGCCCTGATGGCACGCCAATTTCATTACTCCTCGCTTTGCGATTTCTTCATCGGCATGGCCTTCAGCTTCGCTGGACTACTGATCTTCCATACCTTCCGCCTGGAGTCGGCTGAATACAAGCGCGACCCGCATGCCAGCGACACCATCGAACTTCATCTCTCCCACTGACGCTCAGGCACTCTGAGGCGCAGCAGCTCCCCGCGCCGGTCACGCTCTTTGATGTAAACTAATCAGAGCGCGCACGGAACTTTCCCGATCCGCCCCAGCACCTCCAGAATCGTTTCAGCTGAACCCATTCAGGACGTAATCAGGGCGAAACACCGCGAACTCCGGCCGCATTGCGCCTCCTGAGTGTGAGTGCGAAATAGATTTCCGAGGAGATGAGCCGTCATGGCCAAGATTGCCAAAACAGCAGACCGTAAGAAAGTTATGGATACCACCAAGAGCACGGATTGTCCGAAGTGCAGCAAACCCACCCGCATCGTCAAGCGGGTCAAGGACCGCGAACGCGGTATCCCCGGCGGAGTTTACATCTCCTGCTCGGCCTGCGAATTCTACGAAAAGCTCTAGAAGTCCCGTCAGCCTGCCCCGAAGCCCGGCGCAAGCCGGGCTTTTTATTTCATACGGACGTAAGGCTGACCTGCTCTGCATCTTTGCCGGAAACGAGGCATCTATAATGGAACTATGCCCTTAGAAAGCGTCAGGAAGGTAGCCGATGCGGATCTCCCCACCCGTTGGGGACGCTTCCGTATCCTGGGTTTTGAAGGTACAGTGGTTGGGCCTGAGCCTTGCCGCGAAGGGACAACCGCGCCTTCCTTGAAGACCGAGTGCGCGGTTGCGCTGGTAATGGGCGATGTTTCTCACGTCGCACCCATCGTGCGGATTCACTCGCAATGCCTCACGGGCGATGTCTTTCACTCGCTGCGCTGCGATTGCCGCCAGCAACTTGAGCTGGCGCTTGAAAAGATCGCAGAAGCCGGCAGCGGCATTGTGCTGTACGAGCAGCAGGAGGGTCGCGGGATCGGCCTGATGGCGAAATTAAAGGCCTACGAATTGCAGGATCAGGGCTTGGATACGGTTGAAGCCAATGTTGAGCTCGGTTTCAAGGCGGATTGCCGTGAGTTTGAGCTTCCTGCCGCGGTCCTGAAGCAGATGGGTGTTACCTCCGTCCGGCTGATTACGAACAATCCTGAGAAGGTTGCGGCGCTGGAGGCAGTTGGAATCACAGTGGTGGAGCGCATCTCCGCCGAGATTGAGCCGGAAGACACCTTCCGGGAATATCTCAAGGTCAAGCGCGAGAAGATGGGCCATCTTTCCGACAGTCTGTTTGTCAAGTAAGAGTAAAGTAAGAGCGTGATCGAGCCGAGACTGATCCTCATCACGCTGCTGGTAAAGCTGGGAGTGGCGGCAGCCGTCTCAGGTGCCCTTGCGCGTTCGCGCGTCTTCCAGAACCTGCTCTTCATGCAGAAGCGGCGGCCGGCTCAGACGCTGGGCCTGCTCGCCTTCATCGTGATTCCTCTGGCGCTGGGCGTGTGGGTACGCGTGGTTGTTCCCAACTTTCTCGCCGCCGATCTTTCCTTCGAAACCACGATTCTGCTGGGTGTTCTTCTGGGGCCGCTTTCAGCGATCGGCGGAGCAATCGCGCTTTCGCTGCCCGCCATGCTGCACCACGAATATCTGTCGCTTCCGTTTGATCTTGCCGTGGCGATTACCGCCGGAATCTTCGGCAAGCTCGTTGAGGAAGAAGAGGTCTGGTCCTTTTCACCTTTTGTTGATCTCAGCATTTATCGCTGGATTCGCCGCAACCTTCGCAAACCGCGCTTTGACCGCCAGATTCTGCTGCTGGTTCTGATCATCGGCATGGAAATCTGCCGCGAATGGCTGGCCCGGCTTTATCCGCATCGGCTTTTCGCGCTGCTCACCGATAGCTGGCTCATTCGTCTGGCCGTGTGGACCTGCGCGGCCATGGTTGTCGGCATTCCGCTGAAGGTGTGGAATGCGATTCGCAATGAGCGTTTTCTCGAAGAGCAGAAGCGCCTGCTGCTGGAGGCGCGGCTGGACGCTTTGCAGCGGCAGATCAATCCGCATTTTCTTTTCAATACTCTCAACTCCATCGCGTCACTGGTTCGCTTCCGGCCCGAGCAGGCGCGCGAGCTCATCGTCAAGCTCGCCAATATCCTGCGTATGCTACTCAAGGACCACGACTCCTACATCCTGCTGCGCGATGAGCTTAGTTTTACCGATGATTATCTGAGCATCGAGGTCGTGCGCTTCGGCGCCGAGAAGCTGCGCGTTGTAAAGGAAATCGATCCGGCGACTCTCCACCAGCCGGTTCCAAGCATGCTGCTGCAGCCCCTGATCGAAAACAGCATTAAGCATGGCCTGGAGCCGCGCATCAGCGGGGGGACCATCACGCTGCGGAGCCGTATCGAGCTGGGCCGTATGATCATCGAGGTTGAGGATGACGGAGTGGGGATTGCTCCCGGGCGCGCTCACTCCAGCGGCGTGCTGCAGGGAACGGGCATCGGCATGAAGAACGTGCGCGAGCGGCTGGAGGTGCTCTTCGGCGACGCTGCGCTCTTCGACGTGACTAGCCGTCCGGGGCGGGGGACAAAAGTTACGCTGGCTATTCCCGTGCGCGAGGAGGTTGACGGCGAGCCTCAGCGCGCCGGGTCCCGCGCCAGCACTCGCTCGTAGTAAGACACATATTTGGGAATAATCCGTGACGCGCAGTAGCGCTGCTGCGCCGTCTGCCGCGCAGCCGCGGCCATGGCCGCGTATTTTGCGTCATCGGTCAGCAGATCGATCGCCGCCTGCGCCATGCCTTCCACATCGCCTACGGCGAACAGCCTCCCGTTCACGCCGTCTTCGATCAGCTCGGGTACGCCTCCAACAGCAGTAGCAATGGCGGGCACGCAACAGGCCATCGATTCAAGTGCTGCCAGCCCGAAGGACTCAAGCTCACTGGGCATCACCATCAGGTCGGCAAGCGGCAGCAGATCGCTGACGCCGGCCTGCTTGCCGAGGAAGTGGATACGATCCTGAATCTTCAGCCGCCGCGCCAGCCATTCCGCCTGCGAGCGGTCCGGCCCGTCTCCGATCAGCAGCAGCCGCGCGGGAATCTCGCGCGTGACCCGCGCGAAAATCTCCACCACGTCCACAGCCCGCTTCACGGGACGGAAGTTTGAGAGATGCAGCAGAATTTTTTCTCCCGGTTCGGCGAACTGCGCCCGGCCCTCGCGGCGCGTTTCCTCACTGAGCGGCATGTAGACGTCGCAGTTCACGAAGTTGGGAATCACTTCGATTTCGCGTTTGATGTGGAACTCCTGCACCGTTTTTTCGCGCAGATAGTTTGAGATGGCGGTCACGCCGTCGCTCTGGTCGATGCCGAAGCGGGTGATAGGTAAATAGGAATGGTCGAGCCCCACGAGCGTGATGTCCGTGCCGTGCAGCGTGGTGACGAAGGGAAGCCGGTGGTTGCGCTCGGCCAGCATCTGCCGCGCAAGGTAAGCGGAGATGGAGTGAGGAATCGCATAGTGAACATGAAGCAGATCGAGTTTGTAGTAAGCCGCAACCTCTGACATGCGCGTAGCCAGCGCAAGGTCGTAAGGAGGGTATTCAAACAGCGGATAGTTTGAAACCGGAACTTCGTGGTAGAAGATGCCGTGCTCGCGTCCCGTAAGGCGAAACGGTTGGGAGTAGGTGATGAAATGCACTTCATGACCGGCAGCCGCCAGTTCGATGCCAAGCTCGGTGGCGACCACTCCGCTGCCGCCATAGGTGGGATAACAGGTAATGCCGATCTTCATAGGATTCGAGCCGTGATGGTTGGACGCGGGTGCGCGCTCTGAGGATTCATGCTTTGCCTCTCATAGTTGTCCGAAGTTGATCGGCTTTATTTCCGGATGCGCTTTCAAAAACGGCGGGACTGTTTCAAGTAGCGCGCCGTGTTCGATGGCGCGGGATTCGCGCAGGCGGGTTTGCACGTTGCTTAGATCTTCATCGAAGTAGCCGGGATGGCACACCAGTTCCCAGGTGCCGGAAGGCATGGCTGCCAGCATGGCTTCGAGTGCCCCGGTATTCAGGGTTCCGGTCGCGAGCACTCCGACAGCGCCATCGGTTGTTGCCATGCCGGCTTGTTCCACTAACCTCAAAAATCTCCTCTGCTGGGTGCGGAGCAGCTGGACCTGCATCCGCCGCAAGGCCGGAGCGTGGGGAGTGGCCTTGAGCGCCCAGTCGGGCTCAAATGGATTGCGCACGGCATGAACTCCGCATAGAACTGCGGCCCGAAGGAGCGGGCGCAGGACGCGCGCAAACATGTGCGTGTGTTTGTGCGAATCGAGATGGGTAACGCGAATGCCCGCGGCCTGAAGACGTTGTATCTGCGCAATGGCCTCTGCCTCGATCTCGGTTTCCGGAATGCTGCCTCGCATCAGGTCGCGGACGAAGGCTCCGAGTGTATGGCGAAAGGCTCCGGAAGGTAGTGCGAGTGCGGGAATGCTGCCGCGGGAAAGTACGGAGTTGCCGTCAACCAGAACGACATGACAACCCACACCCAGGCCAGAATGGAGACTGGCGCCGGCGGCCGCCGCCGCAGTGTGGTCTGCGGTAGCCATCAGCGTCGCAGAGGTAAGCGCGCCAGCGCGATGCAGCTCGAGAATCGACCGATTGACGCCGGCAGTCAGCCCGAAATCATCGGCGTTGAGGATAAGGCGGGTCACGGGACTTTAGTCTATACAGGTCAATGGGTTCTGGGCAGGTAAATGCTTGTAAAAGTGTTTTCTGCTGATAGAATAGCTGAGCACGGCCGGGGCGCAAGACAACCAGAGCGCCTTAGGATCAGTCCGGGCGGTTAGCTCAGCTGGTTAGAGCGCCTGCCTTACAAGCAGGAAGTCGGGGGTTCGAGTCCCTCACTGCCCACCATGCCTCTCCTTTTTGGGCTGTCGCCTATTCCTGTGGTTTTCGCTTCAATCAGGACGCATTTGTGAAGATAATCTCTCATTTCGTATGAGGGTGAGTCGTCCTTTGCCGATATAAAAATCGTCAGTTTATTTATGCAAGATACACTGCTCGACATTCTGATCCTCGGACTGCTGGTGCTGCTTTTCGGGTCCATCTACCGGACACGGCGGACACTGCGGCTTCGCTATTGGATTGCCGGATGGTTGTTCATTCTTGCGCACTTTGCGCTGCTGCTTCCCAACCCGGTAAGCAACTTCTGGTCCGACCTGATCGGCGCTCTTTGCATTTCGGCACTGATGCTGGGCGGCATATGCTTCCTTCTGGCCTCCTCAACCGCGGGCGCTGCGCCGGCCCCGGAGGTCCGGACGCAGGCTCTGCTGGCGATTACGCCGACGCTTTTTATTTTTCTCTCCGCATTTGGCGTCGCGAATATCCTGCTGCTGTCGGTATCGTTTGTGCTTCTGGAGTGCGCATTTCTTCTCTTTGTTTTTCGCTGCTGGCACCAGAGACACCGTGTCCTTCTGGTATCCGCGCTCTGTGCCGCGGCCGCAACGGTCTGGGCGGGCCATGACATTGCGACTCATCAGGACTATCCCGGCGTGAATGCCGCGCTTACGCAGATCTACCTGATGAACGCCGTCGTTTACTGGTACGGCTTCCGCCGGTGGTCGATCGGCGTCATCACGGCGACGGTAGGCCTGGTGGCGTGGGGAGCGGTATTTCCCACGGCAACCGTTGTGGAGGCATTGCTGCCCCAGGCGCACGTTTCGCCCGAGCTCTGGAACCTGCCCAAGTATTTCGTCGAATTCGGCATGATCCTCACCCTGCTTGAGGATGAGGTGATCGAGACGGCGCGCCAACGTGAGGAGTATCGCGTGCTGTTCGACGGCAATCCACACCCCATGTGGATCTTCGATCAGGAAACATTTGCCTTCCTGAAGGTCAACGCCGCGGCTATCGGCCACTACGGCTATTCGCAGGAAGAATTTCTGTCGAAGACCCTGCGGGACATACGCCCGCCCGAGGATATTCCAAGGCTCGAACATCGTCTGAAAGATGCGGGTGCAGGCACGCTCTACTCCGGGCCCTGGACGCACATTCGCAAAGACGGATCGAGGATTCAGGTGGAAGTGGCCTCGCACGGAATCCTGTTCGAAGGCCGGATGGCGCGCTTTTCTCTGGTGCAGGATATAACCGAACGGCAACAACTCTATGAGCGGCTGGTTTACCAGGCGCATCACGATATTCTTACCGGATTGCCCAACCGTCTGCTGCTGAAGGATCGCATGGGGCAGATGCTCGCCGCGGCGGAACGGCTCGGCCAGCAGGCCGCGGTCATCTGCATGGACCTGGATCGCTTCAAGCAGGTCAATGACACCTATGGGCACCATGTCGGCGATATATGTCTCCAGCAGGTAGCCGCGAGCTTGCGCGAGCGGCTGCGCATGACCGATACCATGGCCCGGTCCGGCGGCGAGGAGTTTATCGTGCTGCTTGGACAGCTCAGGGGTCCGGAAGATGCCGGTCACGTGGCGCAGATCCTGCTCGATAGCTTCCGCCAGTCATTGATGATTGAGGGGCATACCATCAGTCTGACGGCGAGCATTGGCATTGCTATGTACCCCACGGACGGAACGGCTGCGCATGATTTGTGGCGCCTGGCAGACTCGGCAATGTATCGCGCCAAACATGCGGGCGGAAACCAGTTTCTCTTTGCTTCAAGCGACTACTCTGTACCAAAGTTTGAATCGCTTGAACTCGAATTGGGCAAAGCATTCAAAGACAGCACATTGGGGAACTAACTCCCG
>Ga0335072_10008086_pt1 | contig 15269 bp, 13 predicted proteins | sample Lox_Sample_21_FD_206725 | JGI IMG/M metagenome (GOLD analysis project Ga0335072, IMG submission 206725) | Soil microbial communities from Loxahatchee National Wildlife Refuge, Florida, United States - Lox_Sample_2.1 | ecosystem: Environmental > Terrestrial > Soil > Wetlands | place: USA... | reverse complement strand
ACCCAGAGCGTTTAGGCAGGTGAGAGGCTCCCCGTCGGACTCACGGGGACCGTGGCAGACGTATCGAATCTGCTTCGCATCGAGGGGGTCAGGGGTTCAAATCCCCTCAGCTCCACCCGGAGGTATTCACACCTCACCAGTGTTCATGCTCACATTTGGGTCTGACGGTTTGCCGTGACCGCTGATGCGGGCGCGGTCGCTGTGTTCCGGGCCCGGGGCCGCTGCCCGAGGATGTTTTGCGCTGATGGGCCGGGCTGGGGGGCACGGTGTAGCCGCGCAGGGCGGTGCTAGTGCTGGCGGCTGCTGCCGTGGTGGCGGGTTCCCGGGCTGGCTATGGGGGTGCGGGGCCTGCGCTGGTGCTGGCGAGGGCGCGGCGGCGTTTGCGGGTGCGTGGCGGCAGTCCGGCGGCGGCGCGGCGCTGGTTGTCGTCTTGCCGGGCCTGGTAGGCGATCAGGATGCGCTGGTTGCGGACGGTGGTCAGGCAGGTGAGCCAGAGCATGAGCGGGGTCAGGCCCGCGAGGCGGATCCAGCCGCGGTCGATGCTGTTGGCGGCGGTGTCCTTGATGCTGGCGTTGAGCCGTTCAGCGGCGGTCCGCCGCTGGTAGGAGGTCCGCCATCCGGCGGAGGGGTAGTCGTGCTTCTGGCGGGTCTTCTCGGCGACCTCGGGGCCGGCGGTGATGGTCTGCTGGGTGCAGCAGGCCGGCGGATGCTCGGGCACTGACAGGATTTCGGGCCGGTCCCGGCCGAGTGTCATCGACGGACCTTGAGCGGGCAGCGGATCTTCCCGGCGGTGGCGGGGCAGGCGTGCCGGCGGTAGCCGTCGGCGTCGCCGGCGGCGTGCACGCCGAGCTTGTAACGCGATAGTTCGGCGGTCTGCTGGTCGTCCGCGGCGACCTCGGCTGTGGTGGCGGCCGGCGGCAGGGCCACCAGCTGCAGCAGCGGGGCGGGGGTGGCTGGGCAGTACAGGTTTCCGTTGCAGATGATGGCGCCGTGGTGGGTGCCGCGGCAACTGCGCCTGCCACGCCGACCCGCCCCGCCTGCACGGCCCGTACTGGCAATGGACCCGCAAGATCGCCGCGAAGACCGTGTGCCGGTGGCTCAGCCCCGCCCAGCGCGAGGACTACCAGGCATGGATCGACAACGACCGGCGGCTGCGCGACCTGCTCAGCCAGCTCGAAGAACTCGGCGCCGCCGCCCTCGACGCCGACCCCCGCTGGCAGCGCCAGCCGGCACCAGCAAACCGCCGAACCCGGCGGACCAGCTCATAACACCGTGGACGCAGCCCGCTTAGCCCGTGGACACTGCCATTAGCAACGCTCATCTCCGCAGGTCACGGCCAGATGTGAAGGCCTCACCCGCTGGATCTGGTCTCTGACCAGGCCAGAGGCTCGTTCCTTGAGCCCCAGCTTCAGCCCAGGCCTCATCGACGGTCATCCCGCAGGCCAGCGCGTAAGCAGGCCGCACCGCCGATCCGGTTGGGGAATCCAGCCGATCCCCGAGGACACCCCGCTCGTCTGCTGGCTTCCGGTCTCCCGGCCAGGTCGCCTTCGTTTCCGGCCAGGAGGAACTGCACCACATCCTCGCCCACCCGTTTGACCTGTGCAGGCCTGGCATAGGTCGGCTTGAACGCGATCTTGTGCTGGCTCGGGTGCAGACTGCCAGCGCGCCGGGCCGACCGGCCGCACCGCGAGTTCCTGGAGTGGCACATCGACGAGGTCTTCAAGGCGTCCTGAGCGCCGTTATCTGTAGGACCAGGAATCTGACCACGCGCCCGCGCGAATAACGTACATCCCGCCTGCCACTCCGTGTGAACCGCTAAGCGCCCACGTTGCTGCGGATCGTGTCCTGCTCTAGAGTTAAGGGATGCCTTGAATTGCAGGAGGCCTGTTTGGCGTGGGCGGTGAAGGTAACAGACGAGTACGCCGGATGGTTCACCACGCTGATCAAGGAGGATCTCAGCTCGGCGACCCAGGTAGCTCAGGCGGTCGCAGCACTGCGCGAGGAGGGTCCGGCGCTGGGCCGTCCGCTGGTTGACCGGCTCAAGGGCGCGAAGATTCACCACCTGAAGGAGCTCCGGCCTGGATCAAGGGGCCGCTCCGAGATCAGGATCATCTTCGCTTTCGATCCGAGCCGGTCGGCGCTGTTGCTGCTCGGTGGCGACAAGGCTGGGAGCTGGCAAAGGTGGTATCGCGACAACATCCCGCGTGCAGAGCAGCTCTACCTCGACTACACAGCCGAAAACGAGGAGTAGGACATGCCCAAGAGGACCCCACAGGACTGGGAGACCCTGGAGCGGGAGCTGCATGCCGCCGGTGTCTCCCAGGCTGAGATCGAGGCAGGAGCGCGCAGGCTGCTCGCCGAGGCCCGGGGGCATCAGCTTGCCGAGGCACGTAAGCAGCTCGGCCTGGCACAAAGAGATATCGCCGTGGCTATGGGCGTGAGCATCGCCCGGGTGTCGCAGATCGAGCACGGCGAGGTGACCTCGTTTGAGGTCATCGCACGCTACGTCGAAGCCCTGGGCGGGCGTCTTGACCTGGTCGCCGACTTCGGCGATCGGACCGTGAGGCTGCCCGTAAGCGACGCCGCCCCGAACGCTGCCGCATAACGGTCCACCGTGCCTGCCCGGTGTTACGAACGTCGGGCGTGACACGATGTGCGGTCATCAGGCTGGTACGGCGGTCCCTAGCGGTTGTCCCCTATCGCGGGCACGAGGTCTTGGCGAGCCTCGGCCATGCGGTTGCGGGCCCAGCGGCGGAAGGTCTTGCCGAACATGGCGGCGAGCTTCCGCTCGGACAGTGGCTTGCCGGTGTCGATGCTGGCCCGGTAGGCGGAGACCGCCGCCACGTTAATATCCTCTTCGCTGTCCTCGCCGATGGCGCCGACTCCGTTCACCACGGAACAGTCGGCCGTCTTCTGGAGCGCGGACCGGTAGGCATGGTCCGCGCCGGGCCTACCTGGCCCGCTGGCCCAGCCTGCACCAAGGACTGGTCCCACATAACGTTCCCTCGGACCGCCGGGCCTGGCGTGACTACCCGGTGCGCCCCGATCCCCGGGCACGTCGAGGCCGGTCGGAGCCTCTGACCTGCCCTTTCGCCAATCGTCAGTCACAGCAGGAGCAGCGGTAAGTCGTTCGCATCGAGGGGGTCAGGGGAATCAAATCCCCTCAGCTCCACCAAGGCCAGCAGCTCACAGGGTTCGCGGCCTGGCAGCTGATAGTCGCCGTGCTCGCCCTAGGGCTGGCGAGGTGCTCTGGTCTGAACGCTCCACGTCAGCGGATGGACGTGGACCGAGGCCGCCGCCATATCCCACGCCTCGGCCTCCTGGCCGGCGGCCAGATCCAGGCCGTGGTCATGGGGCCCGGCTGGGCCCCGTAACCACGGAGCCCCAGGCGGGCCCGCCGGTCATGCCTTGTTCACCGTTAGCGTTTTGCTGGCCGAGGAGGTCGTGAAATTGGCATTGCCCTGGTAGACGGCGGTCACGGTGTGCTTGCCGGGGCTGAGCACTGTCTGCGTCGGAAGCGAGCACTTGCCAGTCCCGGCGGACAGCGTCACGGTGCACAGTTTGGTCGAACCGGACGTGATGATCACCTGACCTCCCGGGGTTCCGGAGAACTGCGGTGAGACCTTCACCGTCATGACGATCATCTTTTCGGCCCCGTAGAGGACAGTGGCAGCCGAAAGAGTCAGGCTGGTCTTCGTTCCAGCCTTGGTGATCTTGACGGTGCTCGCCCCGGTCGAGCTGTCGAAGTTGCCGTCGCCGGAGTAAGAGGCAGTCAGCGTGTGGCTGCCCGTGCTGAGCGACGTGCCCGACACCGGGCTGCAGCTGCCCGTTCCGGCGGACAGGGTCACCTTGCACAGCGTGACCGTCCCAGCGGTTATAGTCAGCGTGCCGGTGGGAGTTCCGGTGAACTGGGGGCTGACGGTGGCGGTCAGCTTGAGGGCCGCCTCGTGCCCGTAGGTGACCGAGCCCGGCGACACGGTCAGGCCGGTCGTCGTCGTGGCCTTGGCCACAGTGACCGTGACGCCCGGGCTCGTGCTCGAGCCGAAGTTCGCGTCGCCCGGGTAGCCGGCGGTGATCGAGTAACTGCCGGCCGCGTGCTCGGTGAGGCTGCACGACCCGGTGGAGACGCCGTTACTGCCCGACAGAGCCGCCTGGCAGGACTGAGTGCCGTCGGTCACGGTGACGGTGCCGCTGGGGGCGGGCACCCCGGTCCCGGCGGACGTGCCCGCCACCTGGACGCCGATGCTGATCGGCTGCCCGGTCACCGGGCTCGCGGTGGTGGAGGTGATCCTGGTCTCCGTCGGCTGCCCAGCCGACTCGGTGACGTAGAACGGCGCGCCGTCGATGATGTAGCCGACGGCGGTGCAGTCGGTGGTAATGGTGCAGCTCACACTGCTGAAGGTGCCGGCGCCCGTGATCTGGGTGATGGGCCCCCAGGTGCCGTCCGTCTCGGTGGCATAGATCCCATCCGAGCCGACGGCGGTGCAGTCGGTGGCATCGGTGCAGCTCACACTGCTGAAGTAACCGGTGCCGCCGAGAGAGCTGGGGACGGGGATCTCGGTGGCGGGCCCCCAGGTGCCGTCCGTCTCGGTGGCATACACCGGCTGGTTGTTCCCATCCTGGCCGACAACCGTGCAGTCGCTGGCATCGGTGCAGCTCACGCCGTTGAGAGAGGACACAGTCACGCCGGACAGCCCGGTGCCCGCGCCCCAGGTGCCGCCCGTCTCGGTGGCATAGGTCCCATCGGAGTCAACGGCGGTGCAGTCGGTGGCATCGGTGCAGCTCACACCGGTCAGGGAACCGCTAGCGGCAATCTGGGTCGGCGTGCCCCACGTACCTCCCGCCTCGGTGATGTAGAACGGCCCGTAGTTCTCGTCGAAATCCTGGCCGACGGCGGTGCAGTCGGTCGCACTGGTACAGCTCACGCCGGAGAAATAGGCCGGCTGGCCGGCGGAGCTGTCGGTGGGCTTGCCCCAGCTGCCTGCCGTCTCGGTCCAGTAGACCGCCGCGTTGCACAGGTCGCAGCCTTCGTAGTCCCCCCCTGCGGCGGTGCAGTCGGCCGCATCGGAGCAGCTCACACCGGAGAGGCTGAAGCTGGCGGTGTAGGTATCGTTCGCGACGGCGGGGCTCCAGATGCCCTCCGTCTTGGTGTCGTGGACCGCTCCATCGTTCCCGTCCGTGCCGACGGCGGTGCAGTCGTTGGCATCGGTGCAGCTCACACCCAAGGCCTGCCCTGCAGGCCAGTTGGGGAACTGGTTGACCGGCCCCCAGGTTCCGGTGTTGGCGGTAGCAGCCGTGGCCGGCCGAGCCGCAGCCACCTCCGCGCCGTGGCTCTGCGCCCCGGCGGCAGGAACCGCGACCAGCATGGACGCGGCCAGCGCCACCGCAGCGGCCACCGCACCGGCCAGCCGGGCCCACAGCACACGTCGTCGCCCGGCCATGCCACCAGCAATTAACGTGCCCAGCCCGCTATGAATCCGCACCAATCTCACGACCTCTCCCCTGCAGCGTGGGCAAACGGCAGCACTGCCAGTGAGCCCCCGAGCCTCCCCTAAATCCGGCTTTTCCCGGTTTTAGCCCCCACATCGTGCCAACAAGCGACGGGCAGCGCAAGAGCCTTCGCCCGAACGCTGCGACAACTTTTGTGCCGCACTAGCGACTCGCGAAAGCTTGCATTTGCCCACGTCATGGACCAAGCCAAGCTGGTAGCAAGATCACGGCACCGAAGATCACCGTGGTGGCGCGGGGTGCGCCATCGGCGGCCCAAATCCGCACCGTCCGGTCGCCGCTGACGGTGGCGAGCCAGGTGCCGTCCTGGGAGATCGCCACGCCGTTCACAAAGTCCCGGGGTCGGTGATGACGCGAATCAGAGCGTCCGGCGACTGGTCCGCTACCGGCCAGCACGACCACGCCGTCCAGACGCATCGGTCATGTGACGCCTTACACGGAAATGCCTGGTATGGGCTTCGCGGGGTAGGCCGTGACGGTGTGCTTGCCGGTCAGGCAGGGCAGGCTTGGTTCATGATTCTGGGTGCGGTGCCCAGGCAGCGGCTTACCCTCGCTGTGGCGTGCACTGCTCAGGTCATGATGGTGCTCGATGTCATGATCGTGAGCGTCGCCCTTCCGTCTTTGCAGCACGAGCTTCATCTCTCGCCTGCGGGCCTGGAATGGGTGGTGAGCGCTTATGCCCTGGCCCTGGCCGCCCTGATTCCAACGGGCGGTGCGCTGGGCGACCATTTTGGGCGCAAGCGCCTTTTCATGAGCGGGGTCTTCCTGTTCATGCTGGCCTCGGTCGGCTGTGCTCTGTCGGTCTCCGGTGGAATGCTGATCGGTTTCCGGGTCCTCCAGGGAATTGGTGGAGCCGTCATGTCATCTTTGACCCTTTCACTGATCGCCGAAGCCTATCCGCCGGAGGCCAGGACCGGCCCCATCGGGCTCTGGGCCGCGGTCAGCGGCCTAGCCGTCGCGGGTGGTAGCGTGGCTGGCGGCCTGCTGCTCAGCGTGTTCCCGTGGTCATCGATCTTCTGGGTTAATGTCCCGATCGGGATAGTGACCTTGGTCATCTCGCAGGCCGCGGTCGCGGAATCCAGCGAATCTGTACCCCGCCCCTTCGACACTGGCGGAGTCGCGCTGAGCGCTTGCGGCTTGCTGCTCCTGACCTTCGGGTTTATCGAGTCCTCCGACGTCGGCTGGCATTCGTTGGCCGTGGCCGCCTGTGTCGCCACTGGCGCAGCGGTCCTTGTCGTGTTCTTTGTGTGGGAGCACCGGACTGCCTCACCGATGGTTCCCCTGGCGCTGCTGCGAACCCCGAGCTTCGGCTGGGCTTGTGCCGTGTATCTCCTGGCCTACCTTGCTTTCTCGGGATTTATCTACTATGTGACGCTCTTTTTCCAGAACATTGACCGATGGTCGGCGCTGCGCACCGGTCTGTCCTGGCTCTTTTTCTGCATCCCGTACTTCGTTGTGGCCCAGCTCGGCCAGCGGGTCGAGCGGCGGCTGCCGGTGGCGTCGGCCGTCGGGCTAGGGTGCCTGATCGCCGCCGCGGGCATGCTGGGCATGAGCCAGCTGAAGCCGGCGACCCCGTTTGCCTGGCCGGCTGTGTGCTACGTCCTGGTGGGAGTGGGCTTCGCGCTCATGGTCCCGGCGGGTTCGTCAGCAGCGATGGCCAAGGTACCAGCGGGATCATCGGGGATCGGATCAGGCCTGTTCAACGCCTGCCGTCAGATCGGCACGGCGACGGGATTGGCCATCCTGGGATCCATCGGCGCGGGCGTGACCCTGGCCAGGTGGCACCACAAGGCCGGCACTTTCCCGCCAGCCGGGCAGCGGCTGGCAGCCCAGGTTGGGACCGAGGTCACGGGTGGTCAGGTGCATGCGGCGGCCGCTCACGTAGGCACGTACGCGCACGATCCGGCAGTCGCCTCATTCCTCCAGGGCTTCCAGTTCGCCCTGCTCGTGGCCGGGGCGGTCCTGGCGGCCGCTGGGGTTGCGGGCTTCCTGGGCTTGCGGCACCTCCAGGGCCCAGCAACACGGCAACGCCAGCTGACCGATGCGAGGATGAGCAGGTAACGGCAGACTGAAGCGGCACAGGCCGCTGCGAAACCATCCATGCCGGCAGCCGGCTGGTGCAGTCGGCGCCGGTTCGATGGGAGGCTCGGGATGGGCCAGCAGTCTGGTCCGCTGGGTGCTGATGTCGCGGTCACGCACATTCTCGTGGTCGCTGATCCGGCGGTCTCTCGTGATTTCTGGGTAAATGTTCTGGGCGCGGAACTGTACCGGGAGTACGGCGGCACCAGCGTCGTGCTCAAGTTCGCGGAGACCTGGCTGTTGCTGGTGAGCGGAGGGGGCCCGACCGCCGACAAGCCCGGGGTCACCTTCGGGCCGCCGGCTGACCCGGATCAGGTCAGTCACGCGATGACCCTGCGGGTCACTGACTGCCGCGCAGTCTATGCGGCATTGACGGCTCGGGGCGCGACCTTCCTTACCCCGCCACATGATTGGGGCGGCGAAATCCGCTGCTTCTTCCGGGATCCCGACGGCCATCTCGTGGAGATCAGCGAGTCAGTACCTACCTAGCGCTATCCGCGCTGCGCGGTACGCAGGCCATCAGCACAGCCTTCAATCCACCGGCTATAAGAGCGGACGGTCGCAGCCCTCTCCGCCTTACCCAATGAGGGGGCATTGGTGAACACGCCATAATATTCTTTTCTTGCAGGCGCTGACGGGTCGCCTGAGGGAGCGTATGCATTGTCGCACCAGGAGAGCCGGTCGCCTTCGCTAGACTTACTGAAATTGATCGCGGTATCCGAACCTGCCTTCGCACCCTTTGCTACTGATAACTCCGCGAATTTGTAGCCATTCCGGTACCAGTTAGTCGAGGAAGCATGGCTTCCAGCGGTATCACTACCGCTACAAGAAGAAAGTGCCAGCAGGCAGAGCAACGAGGAGGCGATGACTCCGAGTTTCATTTCTTCGTTTCCTCCACTCGCTGTTACGTCGGGCTCAGCCTGAGAACGCCACGGCTTACCGTAGCACCGCGATCACGATCCAGACCCAAGGATGTTACGGCGGCAGCGAGAAATGCTGCATAAGGTAGCTGGATGAGACTCTCGCCCTGTATTTCCGATCGCGAGTAGAAGTACACCTAAAAGACTTGAGTTGAAGCTGTCATACAGGCACGCGCTCGTCGGCACAGCAAGTTGCCAGGGTCGCGAGGCGCCGCCGGCCGCACCAGGGCGTTAGGGATCCTCACGGCGTGCGCAGGGCCAACAGAGACCCCCGCAGAGCCATCTGGACCTTGACACTAGATTATAACTTTAGTATCTGTTGGGCATGGTGCCTGAGGCGGATGCATCGCTGCGGGAGCTGTCCCTGTCGATCAGCCGGGGCTCCCCCGTGCCGCTGCACCATCAGTTCCGGCAGCTGCTGCAGGAGCAGATCGAACGAGGCAGGCTGCACCCGGGGCAGCAGATCCCGCACGAGCGTCAGTACGCCGAGCAGCTCGGCATCAGCCTGGCGCCGGTCCGCCAGGCGCTGCTCGACCTGGTGCGCCAGGGATATCTGCGACGGGTCCGCGGCAAGGGCACGTTCGTTCGGGACGACAAGGTCATCGAGAAGATCAGCTTGCTGGGGAGCTTCACCGACTCGCTGCGCGGTCAAGGGCTTGAGCCGGCCTTCACCGTGACCTGCGCGGAAGCGGTGACGCCGCCGCGGGAGGTTCGTGACGCTTTCGCCGGACGGCCGCAGCGGCTGTTCCGGCTCGACCGGCTGGCCTCGGCCGCGGGCGGCCCTCTCGCGCTGCTTACCGCCTGGCTCGACCCATCCCGCTTCCCTGACCTGGCGGAACTGGACTTCACCAAGGTGCCGCTGTATGCGACCCTGGAACGCCTCTATGGCGTCCAGATGGGCCGCGCGGTCAGCACCATCGAAGTGGTCCAGCTCAGGGAGGACGAAGCCGGGCTGCTGCAGTTGCCGCTTGGCGCCGCCGCCCTCCAGGTCCAGGGCACGACCTTCGACCAGGATGACCGCGCGACGGAGGTATCGCGAGTGCTCTACCGGGCTGACCGGTTCACCTTCTCGCTGGAGAGCCATCGCGTCGGCGGTGAGCTCAAGCACATCATCGGCCCCGTTCCCGATGAACCCACGTCCCCATCGGGCCCGGGCCAGCCCGGGCATGCGCGCAGGAAGTGATCCGCATGACGTCGATACCCGCAAGTTCAACCGGTGCGTCGCAGGACGCGAACTTCACCCGCAACGCGACCGGCCTGGTCCGCGAGGCGTCCATGTGGGACGCCCTCATCATGAACACGCTCGGTATGAACGTCGCGGTCGGCTCGGTCCTGCTGCTCCTGCAGGCCCCGGCCATCTTCCCCGGCGGCAACATGGTGCTCGCCATCGTCATCGGCACGATCATCATGGCGTTCACCCTGCTGTGGGTGTACTCGGAATTCGCTGCGGCCATGCCCAGATCCGGCGGGGACTACGTGTTCGTCAGCCGGGCGCTGCATCCGTTCCTGGGCTGGCTGCTGTCCTGGAGCCAGGGCATCTGGCTGATCTTCTTCTGGATCGGCTTCAACGCCTGGTTCGCACTCACATCAGCGGTTCCCACAGCGATGATCACGATCGGCACCGTGACCGGCGGCCACGGCTGGATCACCGCAGCCAGCGACTTGCTCGCGAAGTACGACTTCCTCGGCATTCACATGCAGTGGTATGTGTTCCTGTTCGGCACCGTGCTGAACGTCCTGTTCGCCCTGCTGCTGATCTTCGGCGGCCGGGTGTACTGGCGGGTGCAGAAGTGGCTGTTCCTGTTCGCCGGCCTCGCTATCTTGATCATGGTTGGCCTGCTGGTGGCCCGCGGTACCAGCCTGGGTGCGTCCTGGAACACGTTCGCGGCGAAGAACAGCACCCTCAAGTACGCCCAGATCATCGCGGCCGCGAAGGCAGCCGGCTTCCACGGGGCTAACGCGGGCTTCAGCTTTAGCGACACCCTGCTGATGCTGCCGTGGGTGTTCTTCGTGGTTGGCTACGCACAGGGCTCCGCGCAGATCGGCGGCGAGGTCAAGCGCGCTTCGCGGTCGCAGTACCTGGCGATGGTGGGCGGTGTCCTCATCAACGGGCTCGTGCTCGCGGTCATCGTGCTGCTCGCCGGCCACGCTGTCAGCTCCAGCTGGCTGCGCAGCGTGGACTACCTCGCCGCTGCCGATCCGGCCAAGCTGGGCCTGCCCGGCGGCCTGACCCCGGGCGTCAATTTCCTCACCGCGCTGATGACCCACAACGTGGTGCTGCTCGCCTTGCTGGGCATCGGCTTCGTCATCTGGGCTCTGATGGGGACACCGCTGTCCGAGCTGCAGGCCACCCGCTACATGCTGGCGTGGGGCCTGGACCGAAGCGGTCCGCAGGCACTGGGACGCGTCAACGACCGGGTGCACACTCCGGTCACGGCCATCATCTTCTGCACGGTCACCGGCGAACTGGCCCTGATCGCGCTCATCAATATCGCCCAGGCCAGCCTGCTCGGCGCGCTCCTGGCCCAGATCGCCGCGTTCATCCTGGTGTCCATAGCCGGCATCGCGTTCCCGTACCGGCTCAAGAGCATCTGGGAGTCGGCCGGCGGCAAGCGGCTGTTCGGTATCCCCGCGGTGGCGCTGGCAGGCGTCGGCGGCGTGATCACCCTCGGTGCCCTGCTGGTGCTGTTCATCGTGAACAAGTCCATCAGCACCGAGTTCGCCGTCACGGCGCGCCTGTCGGTCGAGTTCATGCTCGGCGTGGTGGGCGCGGGCATCCTCTGGTATGCCGGCGCACTCTTGTACAACCGGCGGCGCGGCGTGAACCTGAACCTGGCCTACAAGCAAATCCCCCCGGAGTAACCAGCATGTCCTTGCCTGCCGCCGGACCCCGACCGGTCATCATCGTCGGCAACCTCACCATCGATGACATCATCCAGCCGGATGGCACAAGCCAGATGGAAACGCTCGGCGGCAACTCCGTGCACGCCTGCGCCGCTGCGCTGACCTGGGTAACCGACGTCGGCGTCGTCGCCCGGTGCGGCAGCGACTTTCCCGCCCGGGCGATCAGCCGGCTCCGTGAAGCCGGCGCCGACACCAGCGGCATCCGCCATATCGACGGCCCGACGGTACGCAACTGGGTCATCTACGAAGCCGACGGCAGCAGGAACTGGATCTACCGCACCCCGCGCGGGCGCAGCTTCGAAGTGGCCCCGCAGCCGGGTGACATCCCGGCCGGCTGGCTGGGCCGGGAACCTGCGCCAGTCGTGCATATCGCGGCGATGCCGGTGGCGGCCGCTGCCGCGATCGCGGCCTGGCTTCGCTCCCACGCCCCGGACGCCACCATCACCCTCGACACCCACGAGGACTGGCGGTCCGGCCCCGAGGTGATCGAGGCCGCCCGGCTGGCGGATGTGTTCCTGCCCTCGCGCGAGGAACTGGCCGAGCTCATGGGCTACGACGACCCCCCGCGCGCGGCGGGCGAGCTCACCGGGTCGGGCGTGAAATGCGTTGTGGTGAAGATGGGCAGCGACGGCGCACTGGTGGCCAGGCCGGCCCTGCCGATGACGCACGTCGTGGCCAGCCCGGCCTCGGTCACAGATCCCACCGGGGCGGGCGACAGTTTCTGCGGCGGGTTCGCCGCCGGGCTCGCGCTCGGCGATGACGTCGTGGAGTCCGCCGAGCGGGGGTGCGCGACCGCAACGGCGGCGATCGGTGCCGCCGGCTCGCTGCGGCTGCTCGATCGCGGCGGCCTGGCCCGTGATCTGCTCGCCGATCGCTGGCGGGCCGATCCTGACCGCCGCGAAGCCGCCGAACGCACCCGCCGCGTTTCCCTGGCATCAGGCGCCGAAGCAGCGGACGGGCCCGCCGTCAGCGCCGCCGCGGCAGACGGCGGCTACGGCGTCGAGATCATGCGGCGGGAGATCGCCACGATCCCCGATGTCATCGCCAGCCATCTTGCCGGCCCGGCCGGTCACCTGCAGGACCTGGCCGACTGGCTGGCCGGGCGCGGCATCGAACATCTGTATCTGACCGGATGCGGTGACTCGGCGTTCGCCGGGCTTGCCGCGGAACTGGCGTTCCAGCGGCATGCCCGGCTGACCGTCCACCCCGTGCACGCGCTCGACCTGGCCCGCTATCGCGTCCGGTACCTGCCGCCGGCTAGCGCCATCCTGGCGATCTCCTATTCGGGCATGGTCGGCCGGACCATTGAGGCGGCCGCGCAGGCACACGCGTTTGGCTATCCGGTCATCGCCCTGACCGGCAACAGCGACAGTCCCCTGGCGTCGGCTGCCGATCGCATCTTGCCGATCAACGTGCCCACGCTGGGCTTTTCCCCGGGGACCAGCACCTACATCGGGATGCTGTGCACGCTGATCGGCCTGGCCCTGCGGAACTCACCGTCCGGCCGTGACCAGGCGCAGGCGATCCGGGCCGCATGCGAGCAGCTGCCCGGCCAGGCGGCCAAGACGCTCGACTGGTGTGACGGCCCGGCGGCCGAGGTCGCGGCCCGGATCGGGTCCGGCCGGTTCGTGACGTTCCTGGGCGCCGGGCCGAACGAGGCGACCGCATATTTCGGCGCCGCCAAGCTGTTCGAGGCGTCACAGCAGATCGCTCTGGCCACGAACGTGGAGGAATGGGCGCACGAGCAGTACTTCATCACCAGGCCCGGCGACCCGGTCATCGTCGTCGCGCCGGGCGGCGCCACCCACGACCGGGCCTCGGAGATCCTCTCCGAGCTGCATTTCATTCGGGCCGACGCCACTGTCGTGTCCGACATCGACCCGCCGGGCTCGGCGGCAGGACACCTGCGGCTCGCGACCGGGGCACCCGAGGAACTTACCCCGGTGCTCGCCGCCCTGCCGCTCGCGCAACTCGGCTTTCATCTCGCCCGGCTGGCCGGCAAGCGCAGCTACAACTTCCCCGACCAGCAGACCAAGGACGAGCACTACGCCACCATCCACCGCGCTACCCGCGGAGTGCCCGCATGATTACCAGGACTCCAGTCTCAGACATCACCGAGGAAGCCCGGCACGTGCTGGCCGGCTGCCGGGCGCACGATGCCAGCGCCCGGCTCATCGGCGGGCTGGCCGTGGCACTGCACCACCACACCGCCACGCCCCCGGCGCTGGAGCGGACTTACGCCGACATCGACATCGTGATCGGGCGCAAGCAGGGCGGGCAGGCGAAGGCGGCGCTGCTCGAACTCGGCTATGTGCCGAACGATCGCTTCAACGCGCTGCACGGCGACCGCCGGCTCTTGTTCTACGACACCGCGAACGGACGGCAGCTCGACGTCTTCGTCGGCACCTTCTCGATGTGCCATACGCTGGACTTGTCGGGCCGGCTCAGCATGCTGCCCGACACGCTGAGCATCGCCGACCTGCTGCTGACCAAACTGCAGATCGTCGAGGTGAACCGCAAGGATCTCCTCGACGCGGCCCAGCTGCTGCGCAACCACCAGCTAAGCCGCGAGGATGAAGCCGGCCTCGATGAGCTGTCCTTGGACCGGCTGTGCGCCGTAACGAGCGCCGACTGGGGCTGGTATACGACGCTCAGCGACAACCTGGCCAAGCTGACCGGATTTGCTCAGGACACGCTGGCCGAGCCGGACCATCACGCGATCATTGAGCGCGCGAAAGCCGTCGAGCAGGCCATCGGCCAGGCCCCGAAGACCCTGCGGTGGAAGGCCCGTGCCCGGCTGGGACGGCGTTCGCCCTGGTACGAGCTCCCCGAAGAAGTGGCAGGAAACGTGCATGGCTGACCGGAAGATCTACTTCGCGACCGACATCCACGGCTCAGAGGTGTGCCTGCGCAAGTTCCTGAATGCCGCCAAGTTCTACGGCTGCGACACGCTGATCATGGGCGGTGACATCACCGGAAAGATGATCGTCCCGATCGTCTCTCGCGGCCAGGGCTTGCATTCGGCCACGCTGTACGGGCGGCATCTCGAGGTCAACGACGACGGCCTGCACAAGCTGCGCAAAACTATCGCCGACGCGGGTTACTACGCCTACCAGACGACACCCGAAGAGATGGAGCGGTTCCGCGCGGATCCGTCCGCGGTCACCGAGCTGTTCGCCAGCCTGATGCACGAAACCCTCGGCCGCTGGCTGGAACTGGCCGACGAGCGGCTGGCCGGCACCGGCGTCCGGTGTTACTTCGCCCCGGGCAACGACGACCCAGCGTTCGTAGACGACATCCTGCGCACTTCAGCGGTGGCGATCAACCCCGAAGAGGCGGTCGTCGATCTCGGTGACGGGTTCACGATGATCAGCGTTGGCTACTCCAACAAGACGCCGTGGGACTCACCGCGGGAAATGCCCGAGGACGAACTCGCCACCTACATCGAGAAGCAGGCCGAGGTGATCGGCAACACCGACCGGGTGATCTTCAACTTCCACGTGCCGCCACACGACACACCGATCGACCAAGCCGTCCTGCTTGACCCCGAGTTCCGCCCGATCATGAAGGGCGGCATGCCCGAGATCTCGGGAGTCGGCTCGACCGCCGTCCGGGCCGCGCTGGAGAAATACCAGCCGATGCTGAGCCTGCACGGCCACATCCACGAGTCCCGTGGCGAGGCCAGGATCGGCCGCACCCTGGCCATCAATCCGGGCAGCGAATACTCCGAGGGCGTTCTGCGCGGCGCCATCATCACGTTGTCCCCCAAGAAAGGAGTGCGCGGCTATCAACTCGTCGCAGGCTAGTTTCGCGGGCAGAGAAGGGTCCGCGTCCGAGCCGCTCGCCGCCGCGCGCTCA
>Ga0335072_10008085_pt1 | contig 15270 bp, 13 predicted proteins | sample Lox_Sample_21_FD_206725 | JGI IMG/M metagenome (GOLD analysis project Ga0335072, IMG submission 206725) | Soil microbial communities from Loxahatchee National Wildlife Refuge, Florida, United States - Lox_Sample_2.1 | ecosystem: Environmental > Terrestrial > Soil > Wetlands | place: USA... | reverse complement strand
CTCGAGGCCGAAGGTGTTGCTCTCCTCGACGGTGATGACGCCTTCCTTGCCGACCTTGTCCATCGCCTCGGCGATCATCTCGCCGATCGAGGTGTCGCCGGCCGAAATGGAGGCCGTCGAAGCGATCTGCTCCTTGGTCTCCACGTCCTTGGCGAGCTTGGAAAGCTCCTCGCTCACCCGCTCCACGGCCGCCTCGATGCCGCGCTTCAGCGACATCGGGTTGGCGCCCGCAGCCACGTTGCGCAGGCCCTCACGGACCAGCGCCTGCGCGAGAACGGTCGCCGTCGTGGTGCCGTCACCGGCGACGTCGTCCGTTTTCTTCGCGACTTCCTTGACCAGTTCCGCGCCGATCTTCTCCCACGGGTCCTCGAGCTCGATCTCCTTGGCGATGGACACACCATCGTTGGTGATCGTGGGGGCGCCCCACTTCTTCTCGAGCACCACGTTCCGGCCCTTCGGGCCGAGGGTGACCTTGACGGCGTCGGCGAGCTGGTTCATACCGCGCTCGAGGCCGCGCCTGGCGTCCTCGTCGAACGCGATCATCTTCGCTGCCATAGGCTCCAGTCCTCCCGGAACTTTTATGCCTTGCGTGCCGACCGAGCCGACGCCCGCGACGGACGGCCTTGACCCCGCGCAGTCCCTGCCTGCGGCGAGATCGGCCTCATCGTCCCGATCACATCACTGCGTTATCACTCTCACCCCGAGAGTGCCAACGCCTTGTTTAGCACTCTCGGGGTGAGAGTGCAAGCCGGAGGCGCGTCCGGCGGGCGTCGGGCCGGAGCGGGAACGGCGAGGAGCCGCTCCGGCGTCGGGCCGGCGCAAGGACGGGTGAGCGGGCCAGCCGAAGCGCCGGCACGCCAGAAGGCCCGGCCCCACCGGGTGGGACCGGGCCTTTCCAGACGTGATCAGACGCTGACCATCCGGACCGCCTCAGCTTGCGGTCCGCGGTCGCTCTGCGTGATCTCGAACTCGACCCGCTGGCCCTCCTCAAGGGTGCGGTAGCCATCCGCCTGGATGGCTGAGAAGTGGACGAAGACGTCCCTGCCACCGTCGACCGCGATGAAGCCGTAGCCCTTGTCCGCGTTGAACCATTTGACGGTGCCCTGAGCCATTACCAACAACTCCCTAACTTTTGCTCGGGCTTCGGGTCCCGCCCTTGCTACTGCGAAACCCGTCGATCGCGGAGCGGGCCAGACGGGCTACGCAAGCTGAGCTTGGTTCTCGCCGTACCGACAGCGACCGGACATGACTTTACATCGTAGCGTGCGCCCTCGCGTCCAGTTACTCCCCGAATCCGGCCCGGGGCTGCGGGAACCCCGTAGCGGGGCACGACATCGCTCAGCCGCCGGCGACCGCCGGAATTACCGAGACCTGAATCCCCGAAGGCACCCGCGTATCGAGTCCCTGGGCCAGACGGACATCTTCGTCGCCAACGTACACATTCACGAAGCGGCGCAGCTTTCCGCCTTCATCGAGAATCCGGCCGGCCAGTCCGGGATACTCCGCGTCCAGCCCGGCGATGACGTCGCGCAGGGTTCCCTCCTGCGTGCTGACCTCGGCAGCACCGCCCGTGTAGCTGCGCAGGATGGTGGGGATGCGGACCGAGACGCTCATGCGACGACTGCCTTTCGTGCGTGGTTGGACGACTCCAGTTCGGCGAAAGCTTCCAGGGTGGGGCGTATCGGGCTGACCGAGGCGACGGAATCCGCCACGGCGTCGATGGTCTTGAGCCCGTCGCCGGAGTTGATGATGACGGTCTCGGCCTCGGGGTCCAGCTGCCCGGCCTCCAGCAACCTGCGGGTGGTAGCCAGCGTGACCCCGACCGCGGTCTCGCCGAAGATGCCCTCCGTCTCGGCCAGCAGCCGGATCGCGTCCACGATCTGCGCGTCGCTGACGTCGGCGACGGCGCCGCCGGTGCGGCGCACCACGTCCAGCACGTAGGGACCATCGGCCGGGTTGCCGATGGCCAGCGACTTGGCGATGGTGTCCGGCCGGACCGGCTGTACCACGTCGTGGCCGGCCCGGAACGCGGCCGCGACCGGGGCGCAGCCGCTGGCCTGAGCCCCGAACACCCGGTACTGCGCCTCGTCCACCAGGCCCAGCGCGGCCAGCTCCCGGAACGCCTTATCGATCTTGACCAGCTGCGCGCCCGAGGCCACCGGGACCACGACCTGTCCCGGCAGGCGCCAGCCCAGCTGCTCGGCGATCTCAAAGCCGATCGTCTTGGAGCCCTCGGCGTAGTAGGGCCGCACGTTCACGTTGACGAACGCCCAGTCCTCCCGGTCGTCGGCCAGCTCGGAGGCCAGCCGGTTCACGTCGTCGTACGTGCCGTCGACCGTGACCAGGGTGCCGCCGTAGACCGCGGTGCCCAGGATCTTCTGCGGCTCCAGGCTGGCCGGGATCAGCACCACCGAGCGGATGCCCGCCCGGGCCGCCGCGGCCGCCACCGCGTTGGCCAGGTTGCCGGTCGAGGGACAGGCCAGGACCTTGAACCCCATCTCGAGCGCGGCGGCCAGGGCCACCGCGACGACGCGGTCCTTGAACGAGTGGGTGGGGTTGGCCCGCTCGTCCTTCACCCACACCGCCCGCATGCCGAGCGCCGCCGCCAGCCGGTCGGCGCGGACCAGGGGGGTCAGGCCGGGCTCGGTGTTCGGCCGGGAGGCGACGTCGGACGGAACCGGGAGCAGGCTCGCGTAGCGCCAGATGCTGGGCGGCCCGCCTTCGATGTCCTGCCTGGTCAGCGCCGGGAGGTCGTAGATCACCTCCAGCGGGCCGAAGCACTCGGAACAGGCGTGCTGGGCGCCGAGCTGGTAGGTCTGACCGCACTCGCGGCAGGACAGCCGGCTGGCATGCCCGAACCGCGACGGGGGAACGCCGCTCGTCGAGATGGTGGTCGGTGCAGGTGTGGTCACGTGGCGAGGCCTCTCTCCTCATCTTTCCCGCGCCATCTGGCCGCGGGCCGGAGTTAGCACCTGTCACGGCATGGCCTCGCCTTCATGGCGCGGACACGCGAATCACCGTGATGGTTGCCGGGGCTTCACAGGGCCGATCCCTCCACCCCTCTGGATGAGCAATATTTAGTTGTAGTGAGCACTCTAACCCGAAATGCGTGCCGGGTCCGCATCGGGTACCCGGCAGCGCCAGGCCCGCGCAGACCGCACCCGCGCCGGTCAGGCCGATGCGGCCGCCGCGAATACCGGCCCGATAGCCTGGCCGACCGTGAGCGCAGGAACAGCCGACCAGCCGGTACTCATCGCATCCAACCGCGGGCCGGTGTCGTTCCGGCTCGGCGATGATGGCCGGCTGTCGGCCCGGCGCGGCGGCGGCGGCCTGGTCTCCGGGCTGTCGTCGGTCACCGACCATACCGGCGCCGTGCTCTGGGTCTGTGCCGCACTCGGCGACGCGGACCGGGCCGCCGCGCGGCAGGCGCCGGAGGGGCGCATGGGCCCGGACGGGACGCCGGGCGGCTCCGGGGTGCGCATGCTCGACATCCCGCCGGCCGTCTTCCACCGGGCGTACAACGCGGTGGCCAACTCGACGTTGTGGTTCGTGCACCACATGCTGTACGACACCCCGAATCAGCCGGCCTTCGGGATCGCGTTCGGACGCGAGTGGGATTCGTTCCGCAGCTACAACCGCGCGTTCGCCGAGGCCCTGGCGCAGGACGCCGGCCCGGCCGGCCGGGACGCCCGCCCGGTACGGGCCCTGGTCCAGGACTATCACCTGACCCTGACCCCGCGGATGCTGGCCGACCTGCGCCCGGACGTCAGGATCGCGCATTTCTCGCACACGCCGTGGGCGCCCCCGGCCTACTACCGGATGCTCCCGGACGCCGTGAGCCGGGAGGTGCTGGACGGCCTGCTCGGCGCCGACCACGCCGGGTTCTTGTGCCAGCGCTGGGCCGACGCGTTCCTGGACTGCTGCGAGGCGGTCCTCGGGCCCGACGGCGCCGAGGTGGACCGGGCCGGGCAGCGGGTCAGCTACCGGGGGCACGTGACCGAGGTGGGCGTGCACCCCCTGGGCGTGGCCGCCGCCGAGCTCACCGCCCGGGCCGCCGAGCCCGACGTGCAGGCCCGGATGGCGACGCTGACCGAGGCGACCGGCGACCGCAAGCTCATCGTCAGGATCGACCGCACCGAGCTGTCCAAGAACATCGTGCGCGGCCTCGCCGCCTACCGCGAGCTGCTCATCGCGCACCCGCAGTGGCGGGGACGGGTCGTCCACGTGGCCTTCGCTTACCCGTCCCGGCACGACCTGCCGGAGTACCGCGAGTACACCGCCCGGGTGCAGCGGCTGGCCCGGGAGATCTCCGAGGAGTTCGGCACGGCGGACTGGGACCCGCTGATCCTGCAGGTCGACGACGACTACGCCCGCTCTTTGGCCGCCTACCGGCTGGCCGACGTGCTCCTGGTCAACCCGATCCGCGACGGCATGAACCTGGTGGCCAAGGAGGGCCCGATCCTGTCCGACCGCGGCTGCGCGCTCGTGCTGTCCCGGGAGGCCGGGGCGGCGGCCGAGCTTCACGCCGACGCCCTGATGATCAATCCTTTCGACGTGTCGGGGACCGCGCAGGCCCTGCACGAGGCGCTCCTCATGTCGGATTCAGAACGCAAGCGTCGCGCCCGGTCCCTGGCCCTCGCGGCGTCGGCGGTTCCCCCGGCCGCCTGGTTCGCCAGCCAGCTGGCCGCCCTGGACCGGCTGGAGCGCTAGACCATCGCGGCGGCCAGCCCGGCCAGCAGCCGCACCACGCCGTCCGGGCCGTCCACCACCAGGTCGGCCAGCTCGATCAGCGCGGTCACCTCGGCGGAGCCGCTGCAGACGGCCAGGCCGGGAACGCCGTCGCGGCGGAGCCGGGCCACCGCCTGGAAGGCCAGCACGTCCCCGAGATCGTCTCCGCAGTACATGACGGCCGAGACGGGGCGTTCGGAAACGAGGTTTATCAGGGTTTGACCTTTGTCCGAGCCCGGCGGCCTCAGCTCGATCACCATCCGCCCGGGCTCGACGGCCAGCCCGGTCCGCTCGGCGAGCGCGGTCAGCGGGCCGCGCAGGCGCTCCAGCGCCGGGCCGGGCTCGGCGGCGCGGCGGGTGTGCACGGCCAGCGCCTCGGACTTGTCCTCGGTCCAGGTGCCCTCGGGCGCGCCCGCGGCGGCCAGGACCCCGGGGAGCTGCTCGCGCGCCGCCGCCACGCCGGGCGGGACCGGCGGCGCGGTCAGCGTGCCTGACTCCCAGCGCTCCCGGCCGTAGAGGCCGAGCACGATCAGCCCGGGAACCGCGTCGAGGCCGCCGATCTCGACCGCGGCCCGCGCGGGCCGGCCGGTGATCACGGCCACGGTCCCGGCCCGGGCGGCCAGCTGGCGCAGGGCGGCGATCGCGCCGGGGTGCGGGCGGGCGGCCGCCGGATCGGTCACGATCGGGGCCAGGGTGCCGTCGTAGTCCACGGCGACGAGCGCACGGGCGGGCGCGCGCAGCAAGGCAGCCAGGCCGGCCCGGCCGGCCTCGGTGGCGGGCGCCGGCAGCGCCGGGCCGTCCGCGGGAATCGGCATCGCGGGGTCAGTCCGGGCGGGCCGACCGGATCCGGTTGCGGCGGCTGCGTTGCCGGCGCAGCCGCGCGACGAGGACCGGATCGAACTCGCTGGCCTCGGGCCGGTCGATCAGCGCGTTCAGGAGCTGGTAGTAGCGGGTCACCGGGACGCCGAACACCTCGAGGATCTCTCTCTCCTTCGCGCCGGGGAACCGCCACCAGCTCTGCTCGAAGGCAAGGATGCGCTTGTCAACCTCTGACAGCCCGGCCATCCCGCCCTCCAACAACCTCGGGTACCCAGTATCGCCCCGAGCGGACCGCCCCTGAACCCCCCAAGGGAGATACATCCTAGGCAGCCCCTATGCGTCACGTCTCCGGCGTCGTACGCTCACCCTTCGTGGCTTCCTTTGATTCCATCTCGTTCATAACGGATTACGGCCTGGAGGACGGATTCGTTGCCGCCTGCCACGGCGTGGCCGCCCGGATCGCTCCCGCCGCCCGGGTCATTGACATCACCCACCTGGTGCAGCCCGGCGACGTGCGGCGCGGCGCGGCCGTGCTGGCCCAGACCGCCCCCTACCTGCCGCCCTCCGTGCACGTGGCCGTGGTCGATCCCGGCGTCGGCACGGCCCGCCGCGGGGTCGCGGTCCAGGCCGGCGATGGGATCCTGGTCGGGCCGGACAACGGCCTGCTGTCCTGGGCCATCGCCGCGCTGGGCGGGGCCAGCCGGGCCTTCCAGCTCACCAACGGCGACCTGTGGCTGCATCCGGTCTCGCCGACGTTCCACGGGCGGGACATCTTCATGCCCGTGGCCGCGCACCTGGCCGGCGGGAAGGACCTGGCCGTGGCCGGGGACGAGATCGACCTGGCCGACCTGGTCACCCTGCCCGCGCCGACCAGCCGGGTGCACGATGGCGAGGCCGAGGGCGAGGTCATGTCGGTGGACCGGTTCGGCAACGTCCAGCTGTCGATCGTCGCGGCGGACGTCGGCGAGCTCGGCATCGGCTACGGCTCGCCGCTGGTGGTCCGGGCGGGGCGCCGCCAGCTCACGGTGCCGTTCCTCGAGACGTTCGCCGCCGTGGCCCCGGGCGAGATCGTGGCGTTCACCGACAGCGCCGGGCTGATCTCGCTGGCGGTCAACGCGGGCGACGCGGCCCAGCAGCTCGGCCTGCCGCCGGGCGCCCACGTCCGGCTTTCGGTGGCCCGCCCGTCCTGACCTGATGTGCTGACCTGATGTGCTGGCCTGATGTGCGCAGACGGTACGTAACCGGCGCGTAGATGGCAGAATGCCGGTAACCGTACGGACCGCACGGAAGGAAAGGACGGCGTGCCACTCAGGTCCCCTCGCCCGGTGATGGCCGCCGCAGCCATCAGCCTGGTCGCCGCCTGGTCTGTGCTGGCCAGCGTTCCGGCCCAGGCCGACCAGGTCCGTCAGAGCGAATGGTGGCTGAACGCGCTGCAGATCACGGCGGCGCAGCAGACCACCAAGGGCTCGGGTGTAACGGTCGCGTTGCTCGACACCGGCGTGGACCCGGCCCAGCCCGACCTGAAAGGTTCGGTGATCGCCGGTCCCGACGAGACCCACTCGGGGGAGAAGCTCGGCAGCGAGTTCTTCGGCGTGCACGGGACCGCGATGGCCAGCCTGATCGTCGGCCACGGGCACGGCTCCGGCAGCTCGGATGGGATACTCGGCGTGGCCCCGGCGGCGCGGCTGCTGTCGGTCCGCGTCGGCCTGGACAGCGGAGACCCGCTGCTGACCGAGTCGAGCGTCACCTCCACGCTGCCGGCCGCGATCGCGGAGGGGATCCGGTATGCGGTCAACAGCGGGGCGCAGGTGATCGACCTGCCGCTGGACCCGGGCCAGTCGCCGAACAGTCTCATCGCATCCACGACGCCGAACCCGGTGCTGAACCCCGGCCAGCTACCGTCCCCGTTGCTCCTGGCCCAGCAGGCCGCGGCGGGCGGCAGCCCGGGCGAGAAGGCGGCGATCAGCTACGCGCTCAGCAAGGGCGTGGTCCTGGTCGCGCCGGCCGGGGACAACAACGCCCAGACCGACGACCCGAACTTCCCGGCCAACTACCACGGAGTGATCTCCGTCGGCGCGTTCGACAGCAACATCATCAAGGCCCCGTTCAGCAGCCGCCAGTCCTACGTGACGCTGACCGCGGCCGGGGACGGTGTGACCGCCGCCATCCCGACCGGCGGCTACACGCAGGTCAGCAGCACCGCCGCGGCCAGCGCGATCGTGACCGGGATCGTGGCGCTGATCAAGTCGGTGTACCCGGAGCTCACCCCCGCCCAGGTGACGCAGGCGCTGATCACCGGCACGAAGATCCGGCCCGCCGACGGGCTGGCGGACGGCTCCGGGCACGGGACCGCTGACGCCGCGAAAGCGCTGGCCGCGGCGGCCTCGATCGCCAAGCCGGTCCCGCACCGGGCCGGCGCCGGGGCCGTCTCCAAGCAGCTGCCCGCCGCGCCGCCGGTCCCGTTCGTCGACCGCGGGCTGGGCCCGAAGCTGGAGCGGGACGGGCTCATCTCCGGTGCCCTGCTCGTGGTGCTGCTGGTGCCGATCATCGTCTACGCGCTCGTCCGGCGGCGGCGGCGCCGGGCCCGGACGCTGGCCCGGGGCGACCGCGACCCGGCCGGGCGCCCGGCCTACGCGCCCGCCGGAACCCAGGGCGACCAGATGCTGGAGTACTTCGCCTCGGCGTCGGCGCAGCCGCGCCAGCTGGGCAGTCCCGTCGGCGCGGGACGGCCGGCGGCGGGGCGGGCCGGGGCGTTCGGCGGCGCGGCCGACCCGAGGATTCCGGCCGAGGAGTCCGCGGCGCGGCGCCTGGCCGGAGCAATCGGGCGGCTGCCGCTGACGCCGATGGGCCGCGGCAGCGCCGCGCGGCCGCCCAAGGTCTCCGGCGCCCCGCCGTGGGAGCCGGCGCCCAAGCCCGACACCGAGCTGCCGTGGGCGACGAGCCCGCCCCCGGCGCTGGCGCGGCGCACCCCGATGATGCCCGCCCCGCCGCTCGGCTCGGGCGGCTCATTCGGCTCGGGCGGGCCGGGCGGGCCGGCGGCGACCGGGCCGGCGGCGGCGACCGGGCCGCACAGCGTGCCCGCACCCGCGCCCGGCTCGCTCTGGGACATCCCGGACAGCGCCGGGGCTGGCCACCTCGCCGGGGCCGGCCCGGACGCGGACGAGGAACCCGAGCCGGGCGTCAGCCGGCCGATCTACGTCTGGAATCCGAGCGCGAACACCGAGACGTTCCCCAAGCTGCCCCGCGACGGCGGCTGACCGGCTCCGGCCGGGTCAGGATTCCCCGGCATGCGGGCCCGGCCGCGCGCCGTTGCGGGCGGCGGCCAGTTCCTCCTTGCGGACCGACGCGTACATCGGGACGTACTCCTGCCCGGACAGGGCCTGGATGGACCGCATCACGTCGTCGGTGATCGCCCGGCGCTGCCGGGCGGGCGAGGGCAGATCCTGGTACTGCTCGAACGTGAGCGGCTTGCCGATCGTGATGCCGATCTTGGCCACCCGGGGGATCTTCTGCCCGGGCGGCAACACCCGGTCGGTCCCCGACATCGCCACCGGCAGCACCGGCAGGCCCGAGTTGAGCGCCAGCCAGCCGATGCCGACCCGGCCGCGGTACAGGCGCCCGTCCGGCGACCTGGTCCCCTCGGGGTAGATCCCGAACAGCTCGCCGCTCTGGAGCAGGCGCAGCGCCGCCTCCAGCATGTCCTGCCCGGCCCGGGCCTCGGCGCGGTTCACCGACAGCTGCTTGGTGGCCCGCATGTAGGCGCCGGCCGCCCGGTCGAGCAGCCGGGTCCCGGTGAAGTACTCGGACTTGGCCGCGAAGGTGACCGGCCGCTGCACCATCAGCGGCAGGAAGATCGAGTCGACGATCGACAGGTGGTTCGATGCCAGGATGGCGCCGCCCGACGCCGGGATGTGCTCGGTCCCGATGACCTCCGGCCGCCACAGCAGGCGAAGGACCGGCCCCGCGAGCGCCCGTGACATCTGATATTGCAACCTGGCCTCCCACCGGAACTCCTGCGCGGCAGTCACAGGTTAGCCCGCTTCGTCCGCTACGCGAACAGCGTGCGGTCCAGCCACTGGTCGACGGCCTGGGCCCGCCGCAGCCGGCTGGACGGCCGCCCGATGAGGTTGACCAGGTGGCCCTCGCCGGGCAGCCGGACCAGCTCGGCGTCCGCGCCCCGGCCGCGCAGCGCAGCGAGCATCTGGACGCTCTGCGCGATCGGGCAGTTCTCGTCCTGCTCGGCGTGCACGAGCAGAAGCGGCGCCGAGATCCGGTCCGCCGACCGAACCGGCGAGCGCCGGTCGTAGCGGTCGGTGCGGTCCGGGGGGCCGCCCAAGGCCAGCTCCCAGAACGGGCGGCGACCCCGGCCGGCGTCCCACAGGTCGCGGAAGTTGCTGATGCCGTTCTCGCTGATGCCCGCGCGAAACCGGGCGGACCGGGTGAGCAGCCACTGGGCCATGAACCCGCCGTAGCTGACGCCCCAGATCGCGATCCTGGACTCGTCGACGTCGGCGCCCGCCGCCGCCGCGTCGACGACGGCCATGACGTCGGCGGCGTCGGCGCCGCCCCAGTCGCCGCGATTGCCCGCCGCGAAACCGTCGCCGCGGCCGGCGCTGCCGCGCGGGTTGAGCGTGAGCACGAGCGCGCCCCGGGCGGCGAGCCGCTGCACCTCGAAGGTGAACCGCCAGCCGACCGCGTAGTAGGGGCCACCGTGCACGTTCACGATCAGTGGCGCAGGACTGCCTGGCGCCGACCCGGTGAGCCAGGCGTCGATTGTTACGCCCTGACTCTCCACGGCCAGGTACCTCGTGGGCGCCATCAGTCCCGAGAGGTCGTCGTCGGTGCAGGTCAGCCGGACCGGCTCGCGCCCGTCCTCGGCGGCGACCCAGATGTCGCCGGGACCAGCCGGGCCGGAGACGACGACGGCCAGCCGGCCGGACCGGCTGACGCTCGGCGACAGGCACGCGTGCTCGCCGTCGAGCAGCAGGCCGGTGTCGTGCGAGTCCGGCGCCAGCCAGGCCAGCGGCCCGCGGCCGTGCCGCGACGCCTCGACGTAGATCCGCCCGGTGCGCCGCGACCAGCAGATCCCGGGCGCCCCGGTCCCGCGCGGATCGTCTCCGCGCACCGGGCTGCCGAGGAAGGCGTCGGCCGGTGCCGGGAGCTCGCGGGCCTGACCGGACGCCGAGCTGGCGATCCACAGTCGCTGGCCGACGTCGACCAGGTCGCGGTCGCGGCGGCCCAGGCAGGCCAGCGCGCAGGAGTCCGGCGACCACGCGAACGCGGTGATCACCGCGGCCGGGCTGGCGACCGGGGCCGGCGGCCCGGACAGGCCGGCGCCGACGGTCCACAGCCCATCGCCGGCGAGGAAGGCGAGGGTCTGCCCGTCGGGCGACCAGCGCGGGTGCCGCGCCGGGGCCGGGTGGGGCACCGGCTGCGGACGGCCGCCGGCCGGGTGGAGCACCCAGATTCGGCTGGCCGGTCCGCCGCTGGCCCCGGCTTCTGCGGTTCCCCCGGGGTTCGCCGGGCCCGTGAACGCGAGCTTGCCGCCGTCCGGCGACCAGGCCGCTTCGGTCGCCGGGCCGGCCGCCACCTGCCGGATGCCGCCGCCGTCGGCGTCCGCGACCCAGACGCCGGAGCCGGCGCAGATCGCGAGCGCCGACCCGTCGGGCGACCACGCAATGCCGGCCGGGTCGGGCACGTCATCGAGCCAGCGCGTCCGCGCGGTGGACACCTCCGCGATGCCGAGCCGGTTACGCGCCCGGTCGGCCCCGGTGCTGAGCGTACATTCGATAAACGCAACTCGGTCGCCGTCCGGGGATATGCGCGGCGACCCCAGCCAGCGCAGGCGCAGCAGGTCACGGGCGGTCAGGCCGGTCACTGACCTGCCTGGTCGTAGCCCTGCTGGGAGCCTTGGTCGTAGCGGAGCACGGCGGTGACGACGTCGCCGGCGTTCAGCAGGCGCTCGTAGGCCTGCGCGGCGTCGGCGAAGCGCAGCTCGGCGCGCGGCAGCGGGGCGAGGTCGACGTGCTTGTCGGCCAGCAGGCGCAGGAAGAACGCCATGTTCCGGTTCTCGGTCCAGCGCACCACGCTGATCGGCAGGTCGACGTTGTTCTCCTCGTAGACCGGGTCGTAGCGGCCGGGCCCGTACGCGATCGAGGGGACGAACGTCGCCTGGGCGCCGAAGAACTCGTGCCGGTCGATGTCCATGCCGAAGTCGCCGAGGGCCACCGTCCGGCCGCCGGGGCGCAGCGCGGCGAAGCTGAAGTTGATCAGCTCGCTGCCCGGCCCGGCCGCGGCGACGATCGCGGCGTCCGCGCCGAAGCCGTCCGTCACCCCGCGCACCGCGGCCACGGCCGCGCCGTCGGCGGCGGGAACGCTGCGCGCCGCGCCGAACCGGTCGGCCAGCGCGCGCCGCCGCGGGTCGGTGTCCACGGCCACGACGTACACCCCGGCCCGGCGGGCGATCTGCGTGATCAGCAGGCCGAGCATGCCGGCCCCGATGACCACGACGGTCTCCCCGACCGCGGTCTTGGTCCGGCGGAACGCCTCCAGCGCGATCGCGCCCAGCGTCACGTGCGCGGCGTCGGCCAGCCCCACCCCGTCCGGCACCGGGACGACCAGGCTGCGCGGGACGACCACCTGTTCGGCGTGATAGGCGCACTGGCTCCCGGCGCACGCGACCCGGTCCCCCGGGCGCAGGTTCAGCACGTCGCCGCCGGTCCGCTCGACGATCCCGGCCAGGCTGTAGCCGAGCGAGGCGGCATCGGGCGGCGGCGTGCGCGGCAGCCGGGGCCTGGCGTCCACCCAGGCCGAGCGCACCTGCCGCCACTGTTGGCCGGGAGCGGGGTACTCGTGGGCGGCGGACACCGACACCCGCGTGGCGCGGACGATCGAGCGCTCGGTGCCGGGGCTGATCACCGAGTAGGCGGCGCGCACGAGGACGTCGCCCGGGCCGAGCCCGGGCAGGTCCTCGTCCTTGACCACGACGCCGCCGGCGGCGGCCATGATCCGGCGGACCATGTCAGGCCCGGCCGGTGGGGACGCGCAGGCGGTCACGGACCTGCGGGTTGACGATCGAGTCCGCCCATCCGGTGCGCAGGAAGTCCGTGGTGGCCCGGCAGATCTCACGGCGCAGGTCGGACAGGCTGGCGGGCGAGAGCGCGGCCTCGTGCGGGGTCAGCACGACGTTCGGCAGGCCGCGGATCGGGTGGTCGCCCGGGAGCGGCTCCTCCTCGAACACGTCGAGCGCCGCGGCGGCGATGCGGCCGGACCGGAGCGCCTCGACCAGATCGTCCTGGTGCACGGTTGCGCCGCGGCTGGTGTTGATGAGCACGGCATCCGGTTTCATCAGGGCGAGGGTCTCGGCCCTGATCAGGTGCCGGGTGTGTTCGGTGAGCGGGACGTGCAGGCTGACGTAGTCGGCGCGGCCCAGCAGCTCGTCCAGGCCGGCCGGCTCGACGCCGGGCACCGGGCCGACGGCCGGGTCGTGGCCGATCACCTGGGCTCCGAGCGCCGCGCACAGGCCGGCCACGCGCTGGCCGATCCGGCCGAGCCCGACCACGCCGACGGTGCTCGCCGCCAGCCGCCGCGGCGCGGTCGGACCGCTGCGCCACAGGCCCCGGCGCAGCTGCTCGTGCCGGACGACCACCTGCCGCGACACCGACAGCAGCAGGGCGACGGCGTGCTCGGCCACGTCGATGGTGCAGTACGTGGGCGCGTTGCCCACGGCGATGCCCAGCTCGGTGGCCGCCGCCACGTCGATCTGCTCGTAGCCCACGCCCCAGCGCAGCACCAGCCCGCAGCGCGGGAGCTGGGCGAGGACGTCCCCGGTGAGGTGCGGCGTCCACTCCAGCCAGATGACGTCGGCCTGGGCGGCGGCGTCGAGGATGTCGGCCGCCGTCTTCCCGCGTACCACCGTGAGCTGCGCGCCGGCCTTGGCCAGCTCGGCGGATTCGACGTCGTAGGGTGCGAGGTCCCCCACGTACTCGATCTGCAGGACGTTGCTCACGGACTCTCCCGTCTGATCACGTGCCGGCCGAGCAGCCGGGCGGCCGCGGCCACGTGGTCGGTGTCGTTGTAGAGGTGAAAGGACAGCCGCAGCGTGGTGCCGTGACCGGAGCCGGTGATGCCCGCGGTGCGCAGCTCGGCCCGGGCGGCGGCCGCGTCGCCGACCGGCAGCGTCACGATCGACGAGCTGGTGCGCGGCGCGCCCAGCGCGTCGGCCAGGTCGCCGGCCAGTCCGGTGCACCAGTCGCGGCGCGATCCAGCCGGGACCGCGTCGAGGAACGCGAGCGATGCCGCCGCGCCGAGCCACGGGTGCCAGGCGAGTGAGACGTCGTAGCGGGCGGCGGTCGGCGCGAGGTCGGACAGCCTCGGGCCGTAGAAGTGCCCGTACGGGTCGCGGGCGCCGCGCCACGATCCGGCGATCGGCGGCGTCCGGGCGAACTCGCCGGCCGCGACCCGCAGGAACGCCACGCCGCGCGGGCAGAGCAGGTGCTTGTACGCGGCGGCCACGACGTAGTGGATCCCGTGCCGGACCGCCTCGACGGGCAGGATCCCGGCCGAGTGCGTGGCATCGACCAGGACCCGGGCGCCGGCCCGGGCCGCCGCCTCCCCGAGCGCGGCCAGGTCCTGCGTGCGCCCGTCGTTCGAGCGCACGTGGCTGGTGACGACGAGCGCGGTGCGTTCGGACAGGCTGTCCGCGAGCGCGTCGAACGCGACCCGCCGGACGGGCGCGCCGCGCTGCTGGGCCGCGGCCAGCGCGGGCAGCACGACCGACGCGAACTCGTCGCGCGGGACGACGATCTCGCCGCCGGGCGGCAGCGAGCTGACCGCGATCGCGGCCGCGACCGAGACCGCCGGCTGCAGCGAGATCTCCGCCGCCGGCGCGCCCAGCATCGGCGCGACGAGGTCGCGGCACCGGTCTCCGGCGAAGTCCCAGTCGGCCGCCCAGTCCGCCGAGCCGGCCGCCCAGGAGTCCAGGGCCGCGCGCAGCACGGCCACGGTCGCCGCGGGCGGCAGGCCGTAGCTGGCGGTGTCGAGGTAGATGCGGTCCAGGGCGGCATACTCGGCCGCGGCGGCGGGATGCATCAGGGGCGGCTCATCTCGGCGTGCGGCGCTCATCGCGGCGCGTCGCCGTCGCCGTGACCTGGTCCGGCGCCAGGATGGCGTCGATGAGCCGCCTGGTGTAGGGGTCGCGCGGCGACCGTAGCACGGTGGTGATCTCGCCCCGCTCGCGCACCGTGCCGCCGCGCATGACGATCACCTCGTCGGCCACGCTGCGCAGCACTCCGAGATCGTGTGTTACGAAGATCATCGCGAGCTGGCGGGTGGCCCGCAGGTCCAGCAGCAGCTCGATGATGGATGCCTGCACGGACACGTCGAGCGCGGACGTCACCTCGTCGCACAGCAGCACGACGGGGTCGGCCAGCAGTGCCCGGGCGATCGCGACCCGCTGTCGCTGGCCGCCGCTCAGGCCGCGCGGGTAGCGGTCGAGCAGCGCGGGCGAGATGCGGACCTGGTTCATCGTCTCGGCGATCCGGTCCCGGCGGCCGGCCCGGCTCAGGCCCGGCTCGAACAGGCGCAGCGGGCGTTCGAGCGACTGGGCGATGGTGTGCCGCGGGTTGAGGGTCGAGTCCGGGTTCTGGAACACGATCTGGATGGCCCGGCGGTGGGGGGGCCGCCCCCCCCCCCCCCCGCGGGGGGCGCCCCCCCCCCCCCCAG
>Ga0335072_10008084_pt1 | contig 15270 bp, 13 predicted proteins | sample Lox_Sample_21_FD_206725 | JGI IMG/M metagenome (GOLD analysis project Ga0335072, IMG submission 206725) | Soil microbial communities from Loxahatchee National Wildlife Refuge, Florida, United States - Lox_Sample_2.1 | ecosystem: Environmental > Terrestrial > Soil > Wetlands | place: USA... | reverse complement strand
GGCCGACGATCGCGGCCAGGTCGAACATGACCGCGTCGAAGGCGAACGCGGCCTGCCGTAGCCCGGCGGCGGCCGACCGCGACCACAGGCTGCGCATTCCCGGGCTGAGCGGCGGGACCGTCAGTCCGGCCACGGTCGCCACCGCGATAAGCAGCGCGGCCGGGGCACCCGCCAGCGCGGCGGCCAGCAAGCCGAGCAAGGCCAGGCCATAGGAGCACCCGCAGGCTGCGCAGACCCGGCCAAGCCCGTACCGGTCGGCCAGTCGCCCCCGCAGCGGCCCGGTGATCCCCTGCCCGAGCGCGTAACCAGACACGGCCAGTCCCGCGGTGGTCATCGAGGCATGCGTGGCCGTCACGAGCAGCAGCGTGATGCTGACCATCCCCTGTGGCAGCCGCGCACAGGCATCTGCCACCGCCAGCCCGCGCAGCACCGGCTCCCGCAGCAACTGCCGGTAGGGCCGGGTGGCATCAAGTACGGCGCTCAAAACCTGACCAGACTACCCAAAGCCGACCTACGCGGCAGCCGACGGTGTCCGCCAAGGGCCCTATCCGGGGCCCTATCCGGGGGCCCTATCCGGTATCGACGGCTTGAGCTCGTTGGCGTCGGTGAGTTCGATCGTCCCTGAACTCGTTGGCGTCGGTGAGCCACAACCGTTCGGGCTCGCCGGTGCGGCTGAGGGCAATAGGGCCACTCGTTGGCGCCGGCGAGTTCAAACGACCTGAACTCGCTGGCGCCGGCGAGCTCGAACGCCCTGAACCCGTTGGCGCCGGCGAGTTCAAACGCCCTGAACCCGCTGGCGCCGGCGAGCTCGAACCCGGGTCCGGCCGTCTGAACCCGGCCTAACCCGGCCGCGCCCAGCTCGGCACTACAGGCAGATTAGTAACAGCGGCCACAGCCGCCGGGCAGCGCCACCCAGTGGATCCGGCTATCCGACCTCACCGAACACCGCCAGGGCAACCTGGTAGCTATCGAAGGAGCGGGCCGCGCCCGCGTAGGCGGTCAGGTGAATGAACAGCTCCACGATCTCCTCCTTGGTCACCCCCGAGTTGAGCGCTATCCGCAGTTGCCCGCGTAGTGGCTCGTGGGTGCCCAGCGTGGCCGCGATCGCGACCGAAACGAGCGCGCGACTGCGCTGGTCGAGAGCGCCGCGCGGCCATGAGTCGCCGAAGGTCTGCAGGGTGGCCAGGCGCCGGAAGTCCTCTCCTGACGCCGGCTCGCCCTCGGCAAGCGGGATGGTGAGCGGGCGGCCGAGCAGCCGGTGAGCGGTGTCAAGCGCCTGCTCGTATTCCTCGCTGGCGGGCATCGGCTTACTCCTAGTCCTCAAAGGCGTCTGGCGGCACTCCAGGCACGCGGAACGTACCCGGTCCACGCCGGGCCATCCGGGGTGTAATTCGTTCGGACGCTTGCCGACCGGCCGATAGGCTTGATGGCATGGCAGATCCTCAGCAGGTCCTTGGCGCGCGGGTGCGCGACGCCCTCGGCGCGGCGTTTGGTGCCGACTATGCCGACGCGGACCCGGTGATCCGCCCGTCGTCGTTCGCCGACTTCCAGTCCAACGCGGCGCTGCCGCTCGCCCAGAAGCTGGGCAAGGAGCAAGGCAAGAAGCTCGCGCCCCGTGACGTCGCCAGCGACATCCTCGCTCACCTGGACGTGGCCGACATCAGCGAAGAGCCGTCGGTCAGCGGGCCGGGATTCATCAACTTCAAGCTGCGGGACGAGTGGATCGCCGCCGAGGCAACCCGGGTCGGGACCGATCCTCGGCTGGGCGTCCCGGCTGCCGCCAGTCCGCAGACGGTGATCGTCGAGTACTCCTCGCCGAACATCGCCAAGGAAATGCATGTCGGGCACCTGCGGACGACAATCGTCGGTGACGCGATCGCGCGGGTGCTCGAGTTCGCCGGGCACAACGTCATCAGGGACAATCACGTCGGCGACTGGGGCACCCAGTTCGGGATGCTCATCGAGTACCTCTTTGACATCGGCGAGGACGCCCCCGAGGCCCAGCTGCTGCGCACTGACCCGAACACCTTCTACCAGTCGGCCCGGGCCAAGTTCGACTCCGATCCGGACTTCAAGGAGAGCGCCCAGCGGCGGGTAGTGAAGCTGCAGTCTGGCGATGACCCGGCCACGCAGCGGCTGTGGGACGAGATGATGGAACTGTCCAGGCAGTACCTGAGCGACGTCTACGGCCTGCTCAAGGTCACCTTGACCGACGATGACATCCGCGGTGAGTCGTTTTACAACGACCTGCTGCCCGGCGTGGTCGACGACCTGCTGGCCAAGGGCCTGGCGGTCGAGAGCGACGGCGCGCTGGTGGTGTTCCCGCCCGGGTTCACCGGCCGGGACAACGCCCCGCTGCCGGTGATCATCCGCAAGCGGGATGGCGGCTACAACTACTCCACGACCGACCTGGCGACGATCAGGTACCGGGTGGACAAGGTCAACTGCGACCGGGCCATCTACGTCGTCGGCTCGGACCAGACGCTGCACTTCCGCATGGTCTTCGCGGTCGCCCGGCTGGCCGGGTGGCTGACCGATGACGCCCGGTACGAGCATGCCCAGATCGGCATGGTCCAGGGGGCTGACGGCGGCCGGCTGCGGACCCGGTCGGGTGACACCATTAAGCTCAGCGAGCTGCTGGCCGAGGGGATTGAGCAGGCCCGGGCGGTGCTCGACGAGATCGAGGGCATGGACGAGGCCACCAAGGACGACATCGCCCAGGACGTCGGCATCGGCGCGATCAAGTACGCCGACCTGTCCACCTCGCGGGACAGCGCCTACATCTTCGACTGGGAGAAGATGCTCGCCCTGCGCGGCAACACCGGCCCGTACCTGCAGTACGCCACCGCCCGGATCAGGTCTATCTTCCGGCGGGCGGGCCTGGACCCGGCCGCTCCGCAGGCGGCCATCCGGGTCACCGAGCAGGCCGAGCGAGACCTGGCCCTGCAACTGCTCGGCTTCGGCGCGGCCGTCGACCAGGTCGCCGATAGCGCCGAGCCCCATCGGCTCTGCACCTACATCTTCGAGACCGCCAGCCTGTTCACCACGTTCTACGAGCAGTGCCCGGTCCTCAAGGACGGTGTCGACGTCGCCACCAGAGACGCCCGCCTGGCCCTGTGCGCCGCCACCCTGCGGGTCCTGTCGACTGGCCTTGGTCTGCTCGGCGTCCCGCTTCCCGACCGCATGTAGGCCTGCCGGCCGTCCTCGCCGCACGCCGGTCCAGCTTCACTCCGCGTCTAGGGGTCGACCGCTCCGGGTTGCGCATATAGCGTGGTTACTGATGAGTACCTGCGCGTGGATAGGAGCAGAGCAGGGTGGCTGAGGCATACATCGTTAGCGCGGTCAGGACCCCGGTGGGCCGGCGAGGCGGCGGGCTTTCCGCCGTGCACCCGGCCGAGCTTGGCGCGCACGTACTGCGGACAGTGGTGGAACGCTCGGGGATCGACCCGGCGGCCGTCGACGACGTGATCATGGGCTGCGTCTCGCAGGTCGGCCCGCAGTCCGGCGACATCGCGCGGACAGCCTGGCTGTCGGCGGGCCTGCCGGAGAGCGTGCCCGGCGTCACGATCGACCGGCAGTGCGGCTCGTCCCAGCAGGCGGTTCACTTCGCCGCCCAGGGGGTGCTGTCAGGCACCCAGGACCTGGTGATCGCGGCCGGCGTGGAGAACATGTCCACGGTGCCCATCGGGGCGTCCGTCTACCTCGGCGTCCAGGCGGGCCAGCCGATGCCGTATGGCCCGGGCTGGGTGAACCGGTACGGGGACCAGGAGATCTCCCAGTTCCGCGGGGCACAGCTGATGGCCGAGAAGTGGGGCCTGAAGCGGCTTGACCTGGAGGAGTTCTCCCTGGCCAGCCACCAGCGGGCGGTCAAGGCGATCGACGCGGGCTACTTCGCTTCCCAGATCGCCCCGCTGAACGAGGTCACGGACGACGAGGGCCCGCGCCGCGACACGTCCCTGGAGAAGATGTCCGCACTCAAGCCGCTCCGCGAGGGCTGGGACATCACCGCCGCCGTCGCGAGCCAGATCTCCGACGGGGCCGCCGCCGTGCTTATTGCCTCGGAGGCGGCGGTCAGGCAGCATGGCCTCACCCCGCTGGCGCGGATCCACACCCTGGCCGTCACTGGCTCTGACCCGGTGTTCATGCTGACCGGCCCGATCCCGGCCACCCAGAAGGCCCTGGCCAGGGCGGGCCTGGCCATGGGGGACATCGACGTGACCGAGATCAACGAGGCGTTCGCCCCCGTCGTCCTGGCCTGGACCGCCGAACTCGGTGCGTCACCCGAGAAGGTCAACCCCAACGGCGGCGCGATCGCGCTCGGCCACCCGCTCGGCGCGACCGGCGCGGTGCTGATGACCAAGCTGGTCCACGAACTGCACCGCACCGGCGGACGGTACGGCCTGCAAACCATGTGCGAGGGCGGCGGCCAGGCCAACGCCACGATCATCGAGCGCCTTTAATCCAGCGGAGCAAGCAAATCTGGCGGGGCAAGGGAAAACAAGAGCACCCGCCGCACAGCCTCGGGGGGGCCTGGCTGTGCGGCGGGTGCGCCCTTGTGCCGGAGTTAAAGCGGTCAGGAGTGGGCGCCGATCTGGGTCGACTCGGCGCTCGGGGTAACCACGGGGGCAGTGGTTGAGGGAGACGTAGCGGTCGCGCTCGGGGTCGGTGCCGGGGTCGTCGTCCGCGCGTGCGGCGCGAACAGCACCAGCTGGGCGATCAGCTCGCCGTGCTTCTCGACTCCCGCGACCAGGGCTAGGTCACCGCGGGCGATGTGGTTGGTCTGCGCCCAGGTCTGCTGGGTGGTGCCCGTCATCGACGTCCCGGTCTGCTGGGCGGCCGTCGTGGTGGACGGCATGACCGTGGCGGTCGATGGGGTGATCGTGATCGTGATCGTCTCGCCCGTGCCCGCGACCGCGACCGTCACGGTGGTCGGCTTGGCGGCCGTGTTGTTCATCGCGGTCACGGTGGACGAGCCCGCCATCACCTGCGAGGTCGTGGTCAGGCTGCCGGTGGTGACGGCGGTCTTGGCGGCCGAGGAACTGCCGCTGAGCGCGGTCATCCCGGTCGTCGACCCGGCCACGTTCTTGGTCTTGGTCGCGCCGTTGACCAGCCACAGGTGAAGCGAGCCGTTTACCGACTTCACCAGCAGGAAGTGCTTGGTGGCCAGGACAACGACGCCCCGCTGAGCGGCGAGGATCGTGTGTCCTTCCCGGACGGTGACGAAGGACTTCATGGGGGCCATGTTGGCCAGCGTGCTCATCGACTTCTGCTGTGACCTCGACCAGTCGTTCAGCGCCGTGGTGAGCGCGGTCTGGACGCTAACCGGGTGCTGGAAGTTCACCGTGTACCCGGCGGACTGCGCCGACGTAATGGAGGACAGGTCGTTGGTCGCGACCGCCACCGTGGCGATCGCGCCCCCGCCCAGCAGCACCGCCGCGGCGACGCCGATTCGTGCCCTCATGTTGACCTTGCGGCTACCGCGCCTGTTGCGGCCCATGATCGGTTCCTCCTTCCGCGGAAGCCGCGCCCGCCCCGGGCGTCCGCGAGGGTCGTTTCCCGGGCTCTCCTTGGTGAGGGCCCGTCGTTGTCAACGACTTCGAGATTGCCCTGCCCGGCCGCCCCCGAGAACTGATTTGCCGCTCACGTAAGGACCACGTTCGAGTGATAACCAAATCCGAACGCGCCCCGGCCCAGGGGCATGGCAGGCGGCCGAGAGGCACGAGGCGGCGCCGAACGGCACGGCCCGCGAGGCGCAGAACGGCAGCGGACGGGCGCGCCCGCGAGCCGCGAGGCACCACCGAACGGCACGACACGTGAGGCGCAGAACGGCACGGCAGGCACCTCAGTCACAGTAAAACCGGCACGGCGGGCCTGACGCGGCAAATCGGGCAAGCACAACACCAAGGCGGGCAGACGCAAGGGCATCGTTGTCGTATGCTCGAGATAGGTCGGGTCCGCTTCACGGCGTGACCCCAGGGTAACGCGGAGGCGTAGGCAGGCATGGATTACAGCGGCCTGATCCTGGCGGCTTTCATCGGCCTTGGCGTCGCGTGGCTGTGGCAACGCGGGCGCAAGAAGATGAACTTCCCGGTCAAGGGCAAGCACTGGTGGGCGGTGGTCGTCATCGTCGTCGTCCTGCTGGTCCTGTTCTACGGGGGCTCGCACACCCCGCACCAGACCGTTCCCTAGCGGGACCGGCGGCCCGACTGGCCGACGCTCGGGTGACCGGGAGAGCCACGTCGACTGCGAGGCGAGCGGACCGGCGGATGAGCCGGCCCGTATCGGCTAGCTGCTCTCCAGCGGGACCTCGAACCAGACCCACTTGCCCTCAGGCGTCGGTCTCGACCCCCAGCGGGTAGCCAGCTGCTCGACCAGGTAAAGGCCTCGGCCGCCCTCGTCGGTGGCGCCGGCGCTACGAATCCGGGGCAGCCGCAGGTCCGGGTCGAAGACCTCGATCCACGCCATCTCGGCGCCGCGGCGCAGCCGGACGCGGAACTCTCGTGGCTCCTCCCCCGCGTGCGCGGGCAGTCCCTCCAGCCCGGCCCCAGCGTGGTCCCCTCCGGCCGCCATCATCTGCAGCAGGGCGCCGCGGTTGCGACTGGTGGTCTGGGCCGCGTGCAATACCGCGTTGGTGACGACCTCGGAGACCAGCAGGCAGGCCAGGTCGGCCTGGTCGGGATCCATGTTCCAGGAGGCGAAGGTCGCCTGGGCCAGGCGGCGGGCCTCGGAGACCATGATCGGCTCGGCTGGGAAGACCCGGTCCCGCATGGCCAGGTCGAGGGGCGAGGACCGCAGGACCAGGATGGCCATGTCGTCGTCGATGTCGCCGGGCACGGCGTTCTGGGCGGTGAGCGCGATCCGGTCGGCTACGCCCGTGCCCAGTGGCTTCTTGAGTACGGCCGGGCCCGCGACGGACAGCACGGCCGCCCGCAACATGTCGGTAGCCTCCGCCTCGGTGTAGTGGCCGGAGCCATCCGGGTGCAGGCGCCGGTCGGTGAGCCCGTCGGTGTAGAGGACCAGGGCGGAGCCGGGCGGCAGCGTGAACGTCTGGTCCTTGTAGGTCGGCAGCCCGCGGATGCCCCGGCCACGGACGCCAAGCAGCACGCCCTTGTGCTTGATGTCCAGCGCTTCCACCGAGCGGCCGGTGGCAAGCAGCGGGGCGGCATGCCCGGCGCAGGACAGGGTGACCTGTCTCGACCAGGCGTCATAGATCATGTAAATGCAGCTGACGGTGGGCGGCTCGCCACCCGCGCTACGGGGCGCGGTCGACCGGCACCACTCGTCAAGCTTGCGCATGACGTCGGCGGGCGAGTTCTCATCCTGGGCGTGCGCCCGCAGCGTGGCCCGAATCTGGCCCATGGTGGCGGCCGCCCGGGCTCCGCGGCCCTCCACGTCGCCGATCACGATGCCGACCCGGCCGGCGGCCAGCGGGATGATGTCGTACCAGTCGCCGCCGACCTGAGTCTGGATGCCCTGCCCGGCCGCGGCCAGCGGCTTGGCCGGGACGTAGCGGAACGCGGCCTCAAGCCCGTCGAGCTCGGGAACCTGCTGCGGTAGCAGGCTCTCCTGGAAGGCGAGGGCAGTGGTCCGCTCAGCCTCAAACAAGATAGCGTTGTCAATGGCGACCGCGACCCGGCTGGCGATCGCGCCGATCAGGTCCCGGTCGGACAGCTCGTAATGCGGGTCCTGCCGGTCGGTAAGCCGTGACAGGGCCAGCGACATGACCCCGAGGAGCTCTCCGCGCGCGTAGAGCGGGGCGGCCAGCACCGAGGTCAGCCCGGCATCGTCGGACGCGGCCATGGACTGCTTGCTCGGAGCCGGATAGGACTCGGCCTCGAGGTCGGGAACGACGATGGTCTCCAGCCGGGACATCGCCTGCTCGCAGAAGTGCCCCGGCGGGTAGTGCACCTGGTCACCGACCTCTGTCCAGGTGCCGGGGGCCGGGTTCCAGTCGGCCGCGTTGGCCTGGGCCGTACGGATGAGCTTGTCGCCACGGAACAGGTCGATGAAGCAGTGGTCGGCGAACTGCGGAATGACGATCTGGGCGACCTGGCGCAGGGTCGCGCCCAGCTCCAGCGAGCCAGAAAGCCGCTCCCCGATGCGCTCAAGTAGCCGGAGCCGGTCCTGCTCGCGCTGAGCGTCGCGCCGTGATGTCTGGCTGATCACCAGCACGATGCCATCGACCTCTCCGGACTCGGCGCGCAGTGGCACGGCCAGCGTCCGCAGGAATGCCTGCCCGCCCTCGTCCGCAGTCCCTGTGAAGGTGCCCTCCCAGGTCAGGCCGCGAAGTACCTGCCTGGTCATGTCCTCGGCCTTGGGCAGGTCGTAGTCCCTGATGAACCCGAGCTTGGCCAGGGGCTGTCCGGCCAGCGCGGTGGGATCACCGGTCAGGCCGAGCAGCCGGACCGCGTGGGAGTTGGCGTGCAGCAGGCAGCCATGACCGTTCGTCACGAGCACGCCGATCTCCGCCTGGCTCAAGACCAGGTCTGCAGGGAAGTACGGGTCAATCGCGCTCTCATCCCAGCGCGTCACTGCCACGTCCCCTCATTACTACGCTCATTCACTGCCTTGACTTGCCAACTACGACACCCGTCACTGCCTCACTCCGGTCACTGCGGTGGTCCTGGCTACTCCCGAGAGACGAATACGTGCGAGGCGACCTCGGGGTCAAGGTCGGTCGTCACGTCAGTACCCCCAGTGGCACTGGTCACGCGAACACCCCCCTTGACAGATCCGAGCAAAACCTCGCGTCCCGGTTGTATCCCGGCAAGCTTGAGTTTAAGCATCGCATCGAGGTCACTCTGGATTTGCTCGCTGATCCTGGACACCACGACCGGAACCCGGGCATCGAGCACGGCCGCAGCCGCGTCCGTCATGGCCTGATCTTGCCCGGCGTCGCCCGCTATCTCGGCTGGGCTCGCCATCAGCTCGTCAACACCGGGGATGACATTGCCGTGCGGGCAGCGCTCCGGCCGGCCGAGCATCTCGAACAGCCGCCGCTCCACGTTCTCCGAGATCACGTGCTCCCACCGGCAGGCCTCGATGTGGACCTCTTCCCACGGCAGCTTGATGACGTCGACGAGCAGGCATTCGGCCAGCCGGTGCTTGCGCATGACCCGGGTGGCCAGTGCCCGCCCGGTCTCGCTCAGCGCTAGGTGACGGTCGCCGCTGACATGCAGCAGCCCGTCACGCTCCATCCGGGCAACCGTCTGGCTGACCGTGGGACCGGTCTGCGAAAGCCGCTCGGCGATCCTCGCCCGCAGCGGGACGATGCCCTCCTCTTCAAGCTCGAAGACCGTGCGAAGGTACATCTCCGTCGTGTCGATAAGCCCATGGGCAGTCACTGCAACCACTCCTCCTTGAAGTAAGGCTACGCGCCCGTGCAAGCACGCCAAGGAAGCCACTGTTATGCAATGAATAACTACCTGGCCCCGCTGTCCCTGCCGCCCGACTCTAAGCTCACGGCGAAAGCCGCTCAATCCCCCATCCATCGCCGACCCGGTGGTAGCGGAGCCGGTCGTGCAGCCGGTTCTGGCCCGACTCCCAGAACTCCACGGTATCGGGGGTGATCAGGTAGCCGCCCCAGAAGTCAGGCATCGGCACCTGAGTCCCCTCCGGCCAGCGCGTCTCAAGTTCCGCCACCCGCCTGTCCAGGTCGGCCCGGGACGAGAGCACAGTCGACTGGTGGCTGGCCCAGGCGCTGATCTGCGACCGCCAGGCCCGGGAGTGGAAGTACGGCTCGCTTTCCTCCATCGACAATGGACGAGCGGTTCCCTCCACCGTCACCTGCCGCCCCAGGGCGTACCACGGGAACAGGGCGCAGCAGCGTGGGTCGCTGGCCAGGTCCCGGCCCTTGCGGGAGGTCCGGTTGGTGTAGAAGGTGAACCCGCTTTCGCCGTGCTCCTTGAGCAGCACGGTTCGCGCGTGCGGCCGGTCGCCCAGTGTCGTCAGCATCATCGCGTTAGGCTCCGGCAGGCCGGCGGCGACCGACTCGGCGAACCACTTGGCGAACTGCGTCATCGGATGAGGATCGAGATCAGTAACGTCCACAGGGGTTACCCTAGTCCCGTGACCAGCATCGTCATCCCCGACCACCTCAAGCCGGCCGATGGCAGGTTTGGCAGCGGCCCGAGCAAGGTCCTCGCCCGGACGGCCACAGTGCTCGCCACGGCCCCCGAACTGGGCACCTCGCACCGTCAGGCGCCGGTGCGAGCCCTGGTCAGCCGGGTTCGTGAGGGCCTGGCTAGCCTTTTTTCCCTGCAGAACGGATATGTGGTCGCTCTCTCCAACGGAGGCACCACGGCGTTCTGGGACGCGGCCGCGCACGGGCTGGTGCGCGACAAGTCACAGCACCTCTCGTTCGGGGAGTTCTCGGGGAAGTTCGCCTCGGTCATCAGCCGGGTCCCCTGGCTGTCCGCGCCGACGATCCTGACGTCCGAGCCGGGCACTCACCCGCTGCCCAAGGCCGAGGATGGCGTCGACGTCTACGCGCTCACCCACAATGAGACCTCAACGGGCGTGCGGATGCCGATCCGCCGGCCAGCCGGAGCCGACCCCGACTCGCTGGTGCTTGTCGATGCGACCAGCGCGGCAGGCGCGATTCCCGTAGACCCGGCCGAGTTCGACGTGTACTACTTCGCCCCGCAGAAGGTCTTCGGCGCCGACGGCGGGCTGTGGCTGGCGCTGGTCTCCCCGGCCGCCCAGGAGCGGGTCGAGCAGATCGCGGCGAGCGGCCGGTACATCCCCGACTTCCTGAACCTCAAGATCGCCCTCGAGAACTCGGCCAAGGACCAGACCTACAACACGCCCGCGGTCTCCAGCCTGGTGCTACTGGCCGAGCAGGTTGAGTGGATCCTCGGTAATGGCGGGCTGACCTGGTGCGCCGACCGGACTGGCCGCAGCGCCCGGCAGCTGTATGAGTGGGCCGAGAAGTCCGCGTACGCGACGCCGTTCGTGGCCAGCCCGCAGGAGCGGTCGCCCGTGGTGGGCACGATCGACCTCAGCGAGGCGATCAGCGCGGAGACGGTGGCCCGCACGCTGCGCGAGAACGGGATCGTGGACACCGATTCCTACCGGAAGCTAGGCCGCAACCAGCTACGGATCGGCATGTTCCCTGCTGTGGACCCCGAGGATGTGGCCGCGCTGACCGAGTGCATCGATTACGTCGTGCAGCGCCTGGTGTTAACGGACCATGGCTCCGACGATGACGGCCAGGACGAGCAACGCCAAGACCGCTGGCAGCAGCCACTTAGGGGCGGGATTCACGGAGTTAGCCTAATCGGAGATCATGGGCGATCGTCCCGGATGGGGCGTAACGGGGGTATGGGGGATTTTCTCCGGATGGCATCATGAGACTTTTCGTCGCGCTCGCTCCCCCGCCCGCCGTCATCAGTGACCTGGACATGGCCTGTGCACCGCTCCGGCCTTCCCGTGATGACCTGCGGTGGACGTCGACCGAGGCCTGGCACATCACGCTGGCCTTCCTTGGCGAGGTTGGCGAGGCCAGCCTGGACCGGCTGCTGCCCCGGCTGGAGCGCGCGGCCCGCAGGCACCGGGTCCTGCTCTTGTCGCTGCGCGGCGCGGGCGCCTTCCCCTCGCCGCGGCGGGCCAACGTGCTGTGGACCGGGCTATCGGGTGACCGCAAGGCGCTAGGCGACCTGGCCGCCACGGTTAACGCCGCCGCCCGCCGGGCGGGCACGGCCGTGCCTGACGCTGGCCGCGGCTTCCGGCCGCACCTGACGCTGGCCCGCTGCCGTGCGCCCGCCGACGTGGCTCAGATCGTGGCCGACCTCGAGGACTACCAGGGACCCTCGTGGCCAGCGGAGGAGATCTACCTGATCCGCAGCCGCCCAAACGGCCTGCCCCGCTTCGAGACCCTCGGCACCTACAAGCTCCGTCCGAGACCAGAGGAGTAGAGCCCGACCTAGCTCTGGCTGAGCTTCTCCAGGATCGGCGTGGCGGCCCGGAGGATCTCGATCTCTTGCGGGGACAGTTCCTGCATGCGCTGGGTCAGCCAGGCCTCCTTGCGGCGGCGAACCCGGTCCACCAGCGCACGGCCCTCATCGGTCACGGTCAGCACGACCTGCCGCCGGTCGGTCGGATGGGCGGATCGCCTGACCAGACCACGTTCCTCAAGGACCGCGATCACCCTGGTCATCGAGGGCGGCTGCACCTTCTCGTAGTCGGCGAGCTCCCCAGGGGTCATCGCCTGATGCCGCTCGAGCGCCGAGAGGGCGGCGAGCTGGATGTCGGACAGAGCCGGATCAGGGCCGCCGACTCCGATGCGCTGCTCTACACGCAGCCGCCGGGCCAGCCGGCTGATCGAGATCCGCATCGCGATCGCTAGACCGGTGTCGGATCGGGTACCCACCTGCGACATTTTCCAAGTACACCACGTCTGAGGGGCCACATAAGGCCATGTGTAACAAAGATACAGCCACGCACGGCGTGGTTCACGCTCTCCTGTGCCCCGGGACGGCACGGGGTGGCAAGGCGGCGCTGGAGGCCTATTAGCCTAATGAGGTGACCGGAGACCCGCAGGCGAGTTCGACGCCCGACAAGCCTGTGCGGCGTCTTGCCCCGCCCCGGGAGGCAAACGACAAGCTAGTGACGGCCGTGATCACGATCGGCTGGACGATCGCCTTCATCACCATGCTCACCCTGGCGCTCATTCCCGGCATCCTGCCGGTCCGCGAGCGCGGCTGGGTATGGACCTGCGGGATCGGGGTCGCGATGGGGCTGTTCGGCCTGTGGTACGTGCCGATCCTGCAGCGCCGCCGGGCCGCTATCGTCGCGCGGCTGGCTCAGGCTTCTGACTCAGGGAGCGACTCCCTGGACAGCGGCTCGAAGACGGTCTCCTCAACCGACACGCCCGGCAGGTCGACCAGGTCGTAGCCGAACTCGTCGATCACCGGGGCGGAAGCCTGGGGGACGGGCCCGGTCGCGATCGCCTCCGAGTGCGCGCCACAGCCGTGGTCGGCGGACACCACCCGGCCGTCGTCGGGCGCGTAGGCGTTGCCGCACGCTCCGAACAGCCGGCCGAGGCCGCCGCTGAGTGGCACGAAGAACCCGCAGCTCACGCACTGCGCGGGGGCGGCGTTTGAGAGCGCGGTCCGTGGCCCGTGATCGCTGTCGTACCACCGCTCGGCGGTGTCATCCCGGCCGAAGGCTGACAGGGTGCGCACCCGGCCGGGGGCCGGAAGCTCCGACGGCTCGGCCGGCCCGGCCGCCTGGAGGTTCTCGGAATCAGGCCGCGCGATGAACCAGTCGCTGACGGCCTCGTCCCCATCGAGGGTGATAAATGGCACTAGGCGCTCATCGTCAGCGCTGGTCGGCAGCAGGTCGCCGATGCCAACGTCACCGGGGCGCAGCCGGTCGTGCCAGGGCACCCAGGCCGGGGCGAGCAGCGCCTCCTGGCCGGGCAGGAGCTCGGTCTCATCGACGGTGATGATCTTGGACCTGGGCGCGCGGGCCACGGTCACGGCCCACCGCCAGCCGACGTAGGCCTGGTCGAGGCAGGCGAAGAAGTGCGTGACAACGCGCTCCCCGGCGGCCTCGACCCCTAGGTGGTTCCCGACGACCTCCGGGCGCACCCGAACGGCCCCGCCGAGGCCACCATTCCCCGGTATCGAGTCATCAGGGGTGGTCAGCGCCTCACGCGCCAGGTCAACCGCTTCCGCGCAGAGCTGATCGGGCTCCTTGCTTCGGCTGCGGACGGTGCTCACGACTGCCAATTCTCGCTCCTGTAGGCGGGACTCCCCGCTGCCTTCCCCGAGGGACGACCACCCGTCCCCGGTGGTTATCGCCGCCAGGCTCGTAGCGGGGCCGCAGAGCAAGGATACTGGTTAGGTGCGGATGTCCGATGCGCTGAGGTGGCCTGGGGCCGCGGCGCGCGCGGCGGCGCGCGCCACAGGGAAGACGGCGCGCGTGACTGGGCGCGCGGCCGGCACCGCCAGGCGGGGGTCGAACCGGGCGGCCCGGTTCGTGCACCGGGTCACCGGGGCGTCCGGCGCCGGGCGAACGGGCCTGAGCACGCTGGTGGAGCTGACCGCCGCGACCAGCATCGCCGACGCGTTCGTCGCGGTCTCCCTGGCCGGGACGATCTTCTTCAGCACGAACATCGACCAGGCCCGTGGCCGGGTCGCCCTGTTCCTCCTGGTGACCATGGCCCCGTTCGCGTTGTTCACCCCGGTCATTGGCCCGGCCCTGGACCGCATGCAGCAGGGCCGCAAGTTCCTGCTGGCCGGGACGCTGATTGCCAGGGGACTGCTGTGCTGGGGCATGTCGGCCGCCATCAGCAACCCGCTCACGCTGCTGCCCGCGGCCTTCGGCATCCTGGTGCTGCAGAAGTGCTACGGGGTGGTCCGCGCGTCGGTCGCGCCCCGCCTGCTGCCCGCCGAGATGAGCCTGGTCAAGGCCAATGCCAGATCGGCCCTGATCACGCTGGTCGCCTCGAGCGTGGCCGCCCCGACGGCGGCGGGCATCGTGTGGGCGCTTGGCGCCGCCTGGCTACTTCGTATCGCGACGATCCTGTACCTCTTGTTCGTCCCGCTGGCCATGCGCCTGCCCGACCATGTGGACGTGCCGATCGTCCGCGACGAGTCCGCGCCGGGCGATGGCCCGCCCGATGAGGACAACGTGCCGACGGTCGTGATCGAGTTGCCCTTCATCCCCCGCCGGGGCCCCAACGACACGCTGGCCCTCGAGGGCGGCTCGCAACCGGGCACGGCCCCGGCCCGTCACCGGTTCCGGGCGCTGCGGACGCTGGGCAGCGTCGGCCCGGTGGTCGCGGAGGCGATGCGCGGCAACGCCGTGCTACGCGCCCTGTCGGGCTACATGATCTTCTTCCTGGCGTTCCTGTTGCGCAGTGAGCACTTCAGCGGAGTGTCGCCGGATCTGGCCCTGGGCGGGATGGTCGCCGCCGCCGCGGCCGGCGGCCTCACGGCGATGGGGATCGGCTCCATGGTCGGCTCGCGCGCGCCTCAGTTCCTGATGTACACCATGCTGGTGGTGGCCACCGTGGTCACCGGGGCCTGCGCGTGGTTCTTCGGCTTCGGTGCCGCGCTCATCGTGGCGTTCGTCGCCGCGCTCGGCACCGGTCTCGCCAAGCTAGCCCAGGACGCGATCGTGCAGAACGAGATCAGCGAGGATGTTCGCTCGTCGGCCTTCGCGGTCTCCGAGACGCTGCACCAGATGTCCTGGGTGCTTGGTGGCCTGGCCGGCCTGGCCGTGTCCATGCTGGGCAATGGACAGGCCGGCCTGGGCATCGTC
>Ga0335072_10008083_pt1 | contig 15271 bp, 13 predicted proteins | sample Lox_Sample_21_FD_206725 | JGI IMG/M metagenome (GOLD analysis project Ga0335072, IMG submission 206725) | Soil microbial communities from Loxahatchee National Wildlife Refuge, Florida, United States - Lox_Sample_2.1 | ecosystem: Environmental > Terrestrial > Soil > Wetlands | place: USA... | reverse complement strand
GTTAGAGAAGAATAAGGAAGGTAGATAATAAATGTTATAGTGCCACGCCCTCAATGTACATTCTGTAGCTAATCGGCATTGCTATGACCATATGTTGGGTGGCAATGCAACACGACGCGTATTAACGAGACTAGAGCAATAAATACTTGTAAAAGAGTTCTTATACCGTTCTTTCACGAATAAGGAAGGTAGATGATAAATGTTACAGTGCTACGCCTTCAATGTGCAGTTCTATGACTAATCGGGTGTTGCAAGACCATATGTTGGAGCTAATGCAGCACAACACGCATTAGCGAGAGTGTGTTGGCTATAAATGCTGTTAAAGACTTCTCATTCGGTTATTCAAAGTATCAGATGTTGGTGCGGACGGTCAATGCCAGACAAGGATAGGAGACTACGTCTCCACGGAGATCAGTCCTTGGGGGCAGTTCTACGGAGGACAGCTCCGCGGATGCGGATCTCTTGTATGAACAGTTCCTCGGAGGACCGTTCCCATTAACACGGAACTCCTCGGCTGTTATACCTGTAGAATAGTATATATAGGGGGCCGCATGTCCCACTTAAACGCGAAATCAAGGAAGTTATCATCGTCCTCATTTACATCAGAAGTATATTTCCATGGTCTCCTACCTGCCTAATCAAGAAATGATCGGAGCTGAGCGGTTATCAGCCTAACTCCTTCACCCGAACAGGGCAATTTCTGCTTTCAACATCATTCTTCTTTCACGTTTATAACTCCTTGAAAGTCGTGCACCTTAGTGGAAGCTTATGTCTAGTATCTACGATATTTGTCAGTCCTTCTCGGAAATCATAGTCCTCCGATCCAGCTCAAATACCCCCGACAAGCCATGGCTCACATAGTCATGTGGGATGTGGAGCACAACCGGCCCGTCGTTGATGGGAAGATCACAAATCATGTGACAGGCCTCGTAGAAGAAGCTGGGAAGAATGGCTATCAGTCAGGCCCTCCTTCCGCCGATGTAATATGGCACAACATGTACGCTGCTTCAGACTTCAAAATTGTTCGGGAATCCTTCCCTGCCACGGTGGATGAAGTGTATCTCGAGATTGCCGACCACATTAGAGATGGGCTGTATCATATAATCAGTGTCAGTGCAAGCGCCTACTCGTCTCTGTCATTTGCCAGACGGAGAAGACAAGCGCAGAGTTTAGAGAGGCAATAGGACGAATGTTTGGGAAGCTTGTGAGAGGGGTTCCAGCGTGTGGTTTGCCAGAAGGAAAAGCGGAATGAAGTTGTAAATCCATCTTTCTAAAGATAAAGTATAAAGTTTTCTAAACCTCTACTTTATGCAGCTTATGCTAATCTTAATTATTAATTATTCAATTCAGACGGCAAGCCTGTGTCCAGAAACTAGGGTTGCCTAATCGCATAATTCGCTATTAAGCATGTGTCTATACGAGCTGCTTATCTTGGTATTATAGCTGTGAGTGAGTATAGTCTTTTATAAATCGACATGCAAAGTTTTTATCCCGCCAGAGAAGCCTTTATAAAGGGCGGTAAGGTAGGGTTTCCTTGATTATTATAGATAGAAGTACGGCATGGCTTATATAGCTAGATCAGCGTAAGAGTAAATACTAGTAATAAAATATAAACTAGACGGATGTTGGTTGGTTTAAATGCCAAGTCTTATACAATGACCAGTAAGAATACCAAGCAAACAATGCAAACTATTATGTTAAGGTGAAACTAATGCTTCTCGTCATCCTATTGGGTCCTATGAAACTTCACCGACAGAACCAAACCCCACAGTCGGCTTTTAAGCGTTCATGACATCGCATTCCTGTACTTAGCAAGGATCGTCTTACTGTCTTCCCTCCCGCCATAGACTTCATCCTTGAACCCCTACAATCTACCTCCTAAATTTACAACCACCCTTCTACCACTCAGTTAAATGGGTGAATTTCCACGCAATGTTTCCCGCGACGACGTCGTTGAAGCTGTTACATCCTTTTACAACTTCCTCACTACCTTTCCCTATCTCCCACCCTCCGCCATTCAGACGCCTCCCCCCGAAGGCTGGCCCGAAAGCGATCGCGAGATCTTTCGCAAGCTGGGCAAGTCTGACGTCGTCGTGGATTTGCTTTCCCACTTGCCATATATTGATACCCGTGACTGGCATATAGGATATGACACTCAGCCGATTCACTACGCCGGAGACGAGCTCAAGCGTTACATGGATTGGGGTTTCACCATGGAAAGGGCTCTCTTGCATCCTTGGTACGAGAAGATCCCGGAGCACGTGATTGCATTGACCTATGGGGAGAAGTATGGGAGTTGGTTATTGCTTGATACGGAGCAAAGTATGCATAGATCCATGAATGATCGATCTCGATGATATCGATTCTCGCGCTTCTCCAATTAGTTTCCATTTAATATTCGACGGGCATAAAGTGCAAGTGAAAGTGTTTGCTGACGTCTCAATAGGCACAATTATTGAATATTCACAATTGGGCGGCAAGCAACCCAAAATCGACCAGGCTGAGTTCGATAGTGGAATGGCATGGCGCCACTACCCCACTCTCCGCGTCAAAGAATTCTTCGAGTCGTGGAAGGACAAGTACATGTCATTAGAATGGATTCCTGTGCCTAATAAAGACGGCAAAGGCGGCACGATCTGGGTACCTGGTGCTGAGAAGGAGGAGGATTTGCAAGTATGTATTAACTTCACTCATTGCGTTAATCTGTTTGGTTCCATCTCTCTCCCCAGTTTTTAATGCATTTATACCCTTAAACCCCGCAGTAACGTGGAGCAACACATGCCTTCTTCTTTCTTCCTATCGCTTTTGCCTCTAGCGCGATTTTTTGCAATTTGATTTCAGATTACTCAACAAATCATTTTCAATAGTCTGCACATATTCTGAGTCTAGCTTGCCAAGCGTAAAGATGAATCACTAATTACACCGATTATCCCAGGAAATCCGGAAAATCTACCGCGACTACGGCTGGCCAGGTACGCAATTTCGTAAAGATGAATGCAAAATTGCGCTTCAGGAGTGGGTTATGGACTGGGCACAGAAGCGTCTTGAGGAATCCTTCAAGAAAATGGACGAGCAATAAACGCAATGAAGACTAGAAGAGGAATATTAACATGAGCGCGAAGAGGCTCTGTGTTCTAGCGATATATAAGGGGAATCATATAGTAAAAGTTACGAAATTTGATAAAATACATCCTTTATAAGAATGAAAGTGGCAAGCTAGTATTGGTACCTCGTAAACTCATACCCCTTTAAAATTATGTTTATATTGTACTGTCTAAACTTGCGGCGAAATGGTAAATAGCGTCTGAATTTTGGCAGATATCTGGCCGCACTCTTATGAATATCGTTGATTAGCATTATAATAAACATCCTAGCGTACTTTCAGTTTCAATTCCTTGACAGAAGGCAGAATATTCGTCATCCTAGGCAAATCCGCACTTGTCACTCTGATCTTTGGGCTTGATGATTGGATTAAGGGCGGAGACGCGGTTTCGACAACAGCTGTAGTTACAGCCGTGGCATCGGGCACCGACGTCTTTGGTGGACCCCGAATGATAACAGATTCCATGCCAAGCGCCTCTTTCTCTGCCGAACAATCCTTGTCTGAACATCTAAGGTATCCAAAATGCTCTAGCAGTTCCTCGTCAGTCGCTTTCCGCGTCGAATTGCCCTCGTTCACGACAATATCGTCGGGATCAACATTATCATTCACACTAATTGAGTCGCGCTTCTTATTGTACCCAGGCCGATTGACCTTACCCTGAGTGTAGAAGGCTCCCGGTGGGGCGGCATAACTGCGTCTACCTAGCGCTCGATAGTTCGGGCGGAAATTGTACCACGGGTCTTCGAGCAGCAGTGCGAAGCCTGGATCGTTGATCAGAGTGCTCGGCCAGCAGGGATTATCTGTTATGCCGTCGTCGGCAAAGGCCGGCATTCCCTCAAATGCTAGGGTGAGGACGGGGCGGGTGATGACCTTTGTAACCCGGTAGTGCTCCGTTGATCGACACCCGTTGTTTTCGTCACCAATGTGCTCCAGATTAGTGGTATGGCTATCCGGAGGGTCCTGACATACGCCGCGGAACAGCGAACCAGCGCCGCCATTGTCCGCTCCCGGGATCAGTCGGATCCACTGGTTGTTGTTACGGCCTTGCCAGATGATGGCTGGCGGGAATTCGTCTCGTTGGCAGTTCAGGCCCGGTTCCTGCATCCAGCCTGTGATCCAACCGCCATCGTGCTGATTATTGTAATCTTGCACAACGGGACGGGGCGCTCTCAAAGCCGGGTCGGTGCATGTAATGTGACCGTATTGTACCGGGTCTCTCCTGATGACCGAGCTGTAGTGCAAGCAGGCTTGAGGCCACAAGTTCCCATAGCAAGTTCGCGTGGTGGTGCTTTCTACGGATTCAGTGACTACAGTCGTGGTGGAGATGACCCTGAGATTGACGCGCTTTTTATTCGCTGCGCATGAGGAACTCGTCTTCTCGCTCGCCGACTCGTGAGTGCTTTCTGGTGGACGCGTCTCGGAAGGCGTCTCAGTCGGCTTGTCGAAGGACAGCGTGTGCTCTTTCCCGAATACTTTAAATTCGGCCTTCCCTTCCTTTTCAATCTCGTCGGTACACAGTTTAATCAGTGCAGGCGTGGCAGCAATCTCGGCAATATCGGCAATCTCTCCAATGATGGGGATAAGATCCTCGAGTAACTCTAGTGGTGCCAACAGAGCGGGAACAGCAACTCGACAGAAAGCCTTCGCCGCAATATCCAGGGCCGCTTGTTCAGCTGCCGCTTCTGCCGCTTCCTTAGCAGCATCTCCGGCAGCTTGTGCGAGCTGAGATTTGGAGGAAGCGGCCTTGAAGCCTGAGCAACAATAGCTCTGCTGCCCGCCGTTGCAAGTATAATCCCCCTTTTTGTCATGATGGTTGGTGTTGCGCGCGACTTCAGTCTCTCCATCCGCGCAGCCACCAATACATGAAAGGCCAACGCCGCGAAATCCCCGCCACGTACAAGTTCCCATGGTTGTACCGTCGTCACAGCACAGACTCTCATACTTACCCGAGGGGCATCGCTCCTTCGTTGAGACCTGTCCTGGTTGACCGTTCATCTGTGCGACCTCGGTCGTACCCGATTTGCAACCTGCGCCACACCCGCTAGTATAACATACTTTTTGGGCCAGTTGATCAGCCGACCCTTGATTTGCGTCGGATTGCTGAGAAGCTGTGACACCGGGTGCGGGCCCGAAGCCGTTCGACTGGCTCTGGTCCATCTGATCCATGGCCCAAACCATAAGACCCCCCAAGCATCGCGAATTGGCAAAGGCTCGCTTTTGCTGGAACGTGTCTGAATCGTCGTAAGAGACCCATTGATTACTGTCCCATGTAATCCCTATGATTGTCAACCACCTTTTAATCATCAGATCAAGCGCGAACACTCACATTTGACAGCAGCCGCCTCGTTATGGACAGGTGTGAGGCTATTTTGTGAGATTATGTCTTGGATCTCCTGATAGTCGAGGATACCGGATGCATCTGAGCAAGGGCCTGGATTGGCACCACCCGTAAATTCGCAAATTCCATTGGGTGTGTTGCAGGAAGGATCCTTCAGTGTAAAGGATCTCCCATACCCTAGATTAAGTATCAGAATACCCCAAGTCGTCTTGGAAAAGACTCTGTCCTCAGGAGTGTATGCACTTACAGCCCATTCCCATTACGACTTTGCTTGGAGTTACACCAGCGCGCCACAATAAATCTAGGCCAGCATCGATCTCCGTAATATTAGTGTGAGGGGCGATAAAAGGACCCACGAATTTTGACTGCGCATCCCAGGTACCTATGAATCATAACCTATCAGATACTGGTAATGGCCAAGGCGGAAAGAATCACTCACCGTGCAAATCATACGCCATAAAGTTGAACCAGTCCACTGAATCTTGAATATTGGCAAGATCGAAGTGCTGAAGATACCAGTAGGATGTTGGAAGCGTCATTGAGAGGCCATACTTTGAGCCAAAGGCACTTCTGATCTCTTTTGCCAATGCTACGTAATTTTCCGTATCTGCAGGCACTCCGCCACGGTCATCGGCTGCAGGGTATTCCCAATCAAGGTCGACTCCGTCAAAACCGTAGGTGTCCATGAACTTGATCAGGCCTGTGATGAATGTCTGGCGGTTACTGGGGGAGCTGCTCATGTCACTGAAGGCGGTACGAGTCGCGCCAGCTATGGCATGCATGTCAGCACACCATTTGCTACTGGAAAAGACGTGCTTCTGCTTAGGAAGACGAAAGTTGATGAGTCCCAAAAGATTTAAAACTTACGATCCGTAAAAGACCAACCACCCACAGATAACCATGTTTGGAGACCATCATACTTTGACTTCAGCCCGGTAAACCGGCTGTACAATGAAGCGGCATTGGAATCCATGGGCGATATCTGGAAAGTCGATGGATCGAAAAAGGCAAAAGCGAAATTGATATGCGTAAACCCATTCAAATTAAGGTCTTCAGGGCTAACAGCCTGGCATTTGCGTGTGTTTGACCAAGTCTCATAATAGCCAATTGTGCGCTTATTCACGGATGACCCACCGCCGCAGGATGGACGATTAACTTCACCGCAGCCTCCATATCCTGCTTGACAGCCCGTACCGCAGAAATCAGAAGTCTCACCACAGAATCTATTACAAGACTGTCAACCACGGTTGCTTTTCCGACGGAACAGGCAAGTGACATACCCGAATTGTGAACAACAAACGTTCAGTGGGCAGTTCTGTGATCCCGGGGTTCCGTATACCCCACACTCTGCCTTAGCATTGCAATTCGACGTACAGTTTCCAGAACCGCATTCAGTTGGAGAATATCCGCAAAGTCCGTTCTTGAGAACATAACATATCATAGTCAGCAGCTTGCACATCAGACTAGCATTGAGGAGGTCTTAAGGTATCAGGGATTCAGTCATACCGTTCCGCAGCAGGCACCGTTGACGCAAGGTGTATTAGCGTTGCAAGTACCTGTAGGTAAATCGCGGGCACCTAATAGAGGGATAGATCCAAAATTTCGATGCAAATGCGACCTGCCTGACGAGGCTCCTCCGCCGCCGAAGAAGAGGGATGAGCTTAGCAGTAATGTAATTAACATGCTGAGATACATGCTGGAGCGTCCCCAAAAGTGTATGAGAGCTAGCTAGCTTTCTAAAGGACGAAGGAAAGGGCTAACAGAAGTGTTCAGCCATAAGAATATCAGTTCCCAGAGAGCAAAAGAGCGCGGGTGTTTAAAATAAGAGGTAATGATGAGCCTATGGAGACAAGGAGAGTCACGGAGGGATGACGAGCTTGAAGTTACCCAAAGTCCCGTGCTCTCCTTCCAGCATTGATGGTGGCGCCTCGAGAGATCTCGAGGACCAATTTCGGCATCGGCGGGAAGGATAACTGGTCCATGCTGCGACATATGATTGCATGAGGCAATTGACGAAAGCCACCTTCCTTATGCAGGCCTCGTCCCATCTCGAACGGCAATTGTGGAGCACGAAATATTTCCAAAAGCGGAGATGAGATGAGCGATGCAATAGAATTAGGAAAGCAACAAAGATGGAATGGCCGGGCAGTGTGGCTTACTGGCCTTACATACTGTAGCTCTACCGAGCCGCCGGGATATTTACAGTAAGATCCTTGTCCCTCTCGTCTGCAAGGGCGACAACACATAATTTCGTATCATCGTAAAGATTTATGCGTCCACATAACCTTGACATCGGGAAAAATAGAATACCAAGATTGTGTACTAGCGGGAAGATATTTGAATGACCGAGGTCATTGATCGGCCAGGTCGAGAATACTTGTCAGACGTATCAATAACACGTCAGATCCCAGAGTTAAATGGACGTTTGCTGCCTCATATGATCTTTTAAAAAGTAAGCGGAAAGGCATCAAAGCCGTGTTTCTGTGGGAACTAATACAGTTTACGTAGAATCACGATATGCATTTCGGGTTATGGTCTTCAGCGAAATCCCATGTATTTGAATGGGTGCTTTACGTACAGTTCCTACATATGTGTAGGTATGCAATTTAAGCCTTAAGCCCTGGTTATTCAAAGCTTTGCGGCGCGGCGGCCCCACTACTGAGGCTATGACGCCACCATCGCTTACTAGGCATCGCTGACATGCTCCGAGAGTAAACCCTACTACTCTCTGCATTTTCTCCGTATTACACAAAAGACTTTTGTCTCTTGCCTCCTTCCTCTTCTATCTACATATAATCCATTCTCCACATCGCTATACTATATATGAGCATATTTCGCTTTAATGTCACATGTGATATTATCTAAGATCATACGGGATGGGCTGATCATATTCCGCATGTGATCACGCTCATCCTCTCCGGTTTTCTTGGCAGCTTGGTTCTCTGGCCTCCATCTAAAATTTCGTTCGGTCTTGCGTGCTATTTTGAATGTCAATATTTTTCTTTTGCAGGGTCTAGCAAGTCGATGATTTCCGACAGCCGGAGTTACCTTCGTCTGCTATATCCTAAACCCTACTCCGTTCATTAGGTATGCATACTTATCTAAAGAATGGGCAGATTACCAACCTTCAAATCTATCACGTTGGCTTCTATGTGACTTTCCTTATTGCCTTTCCTTTGCCTTTGACGGATTGAAGTTGTCCGTCTCTTTGCGACGTGATTATAAGTTCAACAAGCAAAGGGGTAGTCATCTCGATTTGGAGCTAACCCTTGCCCTAAGATGGCTACTCATCACCTGTCTAAGTACATCAGCCTTATGGCGTTGTTTGTGCTGCAGGCACTTACCTTTAGCCTCTACCCAACGGTCGACCCAGACAAGCTCGCTGCTGCACTGAATATTAGCGCTGGGTGTTTGGATGCTCTGTAATTAATAACCCCCCTTTCACTTCGTTGTTTTCGTCTGTTGCTAATCGGCACAGGAATACAACCGTAGCTTGTGACGATTCCTTGTTCCAATGGACAGTAACCGTGGACGACTACTTCTGGAGTCAGGATAACCTTACTGCTTTATGCACTTCGGCATGCACTGCATCTGCTCAGAACTGGGAGATAGATGTCGCCTTGGCATGTGTCGATGATGATCTGACTGTTTATGGAAAACTTGTACCAGCATACACTGTTGCTGGAAGATTTACAGATGGACTAGGCATTGCTTGCCTGCAATCCAGGTAAGTAAGCTCGTTAGCTTCATTGTTTATTCGAGATTCGGCATTAATCTGAATAGCACATCGGACTGGTGTATGATCGAATCCTTGAACTGGGTTGGCTCGGATGTCATTCGTCCAGACTGCGGAGTCGATCCTACTGATCCTTCTTGTTCAAACCCCTCAAACGTGACAGCGCAGAATCAAAGGATCGCAAACCTATACAATGACACCATGCTTTGTAGCGATTGTTTTATGAAGATGTTCTACCAGAGGCTCTCTTCCGACTATCTCCCGGATTCCGATTACTCAGACTATTTGGTAGACCAATTCCAAGACATTCAGGACGTGTGCAGCACCACCGTGGGAAATCTTAGCACTCGAGCGTTCTATCCATACCCTGCTGCAACCACGTATGTCGCTAACGCCACAACAACTGCAGCTAATGCCACTGGAACGCCTGCTATGGCCACTTCTACCACAATCACATCTTCCATAAAAACACCTACTCCCACACAGACTGGGATGTTTTCGAATTGCGACAACTTCTATCATGCAGTTAGTGGCGATAGTTGCTCTTCGATTGCAACAGCGCACAATATTGCCCTGTCCGACTTCGAAAACTGGAATCCAGCTGTAGGCGTTAACTGCACGGGTCTCTTTGCTGGCTACTATTACTGCATTGGGATCATTCCTACTTCGGCCTCAGCTACACCATCTATAGCGACACCCACTCCCACACAGACAGGCATGGTTTCGAATTGTGACAACTTCTACGAGGCGATTAGTGGCGATAGCTGTTACACGATTGCAACGACGCACAATATTACCCTGACAGACTTTGAAAATTGGAACTCAGCTGTAGGCGTTAACTGCACAGATCTCTTCGCTGGCTACTATTACTGCATTGGAATAGTTCTTGATACAACTTCCTCCTCCTGCCAAATGGTCGATACGGGCGTAGGCGTTACAGAAACGAATGCAACACTCGCCTGCAATCAGCTCTCGCTTCTATGGGGTGTAACTACTGGAGATTTGATCCAATATACTGGAGGCCTGGACTGTTACTCGCCAGACATCGTATGCTTGCCTCCTGCATGCAATCTTATACAGGTTCCTGCCAATGCCACATGGTACGTATGGCGTACAGTATCTAACAGTCACGTGCGACGTTAGCTAAACGTTGAAACAGTGATTCTCTTGCTTCTACCCTAGCTGCGAATTCCACAATTGGCAACATCACCACGACGCAGCTTCTCTCATGGAACCCCAATATAATCGGCACATGCGATGACCTGCTAGAAGGCCAGTATATCTGTAGTGGGTAAGTCACCATGCATGCCTGTATTTTTTTCTTCTTCTTCTATGCAGAGTGCACGCCTTGGGCGAACTCATCTTTCAGCGAAGAGCTCTTTGCCATACATTTAGACCTCGAACGGAGGTCGGTTCATGCGATTAGCCAAATATCTCAAGCCTACAGAATGGGTACATACCAATGACTATCTTACCCAAAGCTTTGATATTTATTGCCGCTACCCTCAGTACATCCATGCTAAACAAACCTTATCTAGCGCCCCAGGTGGCTCTTACGTCCCACCACCAAATCCTACTGGCTCCGCCAATGCGGGTGACCAAGAACGCGGCGGCCCTGGAGGAGCGGACCCAACTGCCATCACCGGAACATCGGTATCGTACCTCGTGACAAGCCAGCCACTGGGCGCGAACCCCACCGCAGCGCCGGCACCGACGCAGGTCGGCATTGTGTCCAATTGCAACCAGTATGCTCAAGCTCAGAGTGGAGACTATTGTTCAAAGTTTGCCTCGGAAAACAACATCACCCCGGACGAGCTCTACCAGTGGAATACCATTCTAGGTGGTGAAGGTGCCAATTGCACCTCTATGTTTTGGGCTGGGTACTACTATTGTATCGGTATTAGCGGTACAAAACCCGCGACAACGACTACACCGCCGATTTCTACAAGCACTCCTATTGCGCCTTCGCCCACACAAAGCGGCATTGTAGCAGACTGCGACCTGTATGCTCAAGCGACGTCTGGAGACTACTGTTCGAAGTTCGCTGCAGACAACAGCATCACCACCACGGAACTTTACTTGTGGAATGCAGTATTAGGGCCTGATGGCGCAAATTGCAATTCGGACTTCTACGCGGGGTATTACTATTGCGTTGGTGTGGGCGGAAGCGGCAGTCCGACAACGACAACTCCTTCCGGCCCATCAAGCACCCTTTCTGTGACAGTGCCTTCACCCACGCAGTCTGGCATCGCGTCGAATTGCAACGGGTACGCTCAAGCACAGAGCGGCGATTACTGCTATGAGTTTGCTTCAAATCATGGCATTACAACCGCGGAACTTTATGAGTGGAATACTGTGTTAGGGAGTAATGGAGCGAATTGTGGTACTGCTTTTTTCGCGGGTTATTATTATTGTATAAGTATAAGCTAGAGGCTTTGTAGCGCATACTTTATTTCGCAATAATAACATTCTTGTATTTTAGTTGCTTCAAATATCGATTTAACTGAAAATTAACTATAACTTAAAGCTAGATTGTAGAGTGCTAGCGTCTAGCAACTGTTTGCCTTCGATCGTATGTTCCTTCCGAGGTTCGAGCATTGACGGGGGTTGCCTGCAGGGGTTGCCTAGCCTAGGTCATGTGATGCCGCGAATAAACGAAGGTTTAGCGCGAACTAGGGGGCGCGATGCCACTGGATGGAAAGAGCGACCAAAACAAACCGACGAGCTCAATCAACGACAAACTCGATAGCGCAGCAGCGCCGCCAGAACGCCTTTATCGAGTCAAATTATATGCGCCAATTGGAATTGTATCATCGCAATGTGCTTATAGCTTCAGTAGTGACAAAACCTTAGAGCGTCGCGCTACATTCAACCCTAATCGCGTTGTTTTGATCGAGCAGACATGGCATCACTACGAGCAGCTTCACGATTACAAGTCGGCTCAGCACCATGGATATCAGAAGAGCGAGCTTCTGCTCTGCAAATTGCAGATGCAGAAGCCGAGGAGTTCGCTTTCTCAGCCCGAAATGAGCTAGATTGGCTGAATGAGCATATGGCCGAGATATTCAATGAGAATCAAATGTAGGTTGAAGCCATTCTTCCGGGAAGTCATGCTGACAATGACGATGAAGAAGCGTTACAGAGGTATTCAAGACGCCTGGGAAACTGCGCGGAAAGACGCCGCGAACAGCAAGGAAGCATGATCCTCGGGAAGCTCGAGTGGTAAGAACCGGCCTGTTAGAGACATCGGCAATGGCTGACGTTTGTAACAGCCGCTTTCCGATTTATTTTCTGCGACGCCAAAGGCTGCCCCCAGCCCTTTCCGACAACAGAATGTCGATCGACAGCCTCTGAAATTTCAAGTTGCGGAAGATCCAGTTGAGCCTGTGCGAGAGCCGGCTCCTATGCCCAAGCCAGCTTCACGTGCGGTCAATAAGGTATTCTATGATTCTGGCTATCATGGCAGTCAAGCAAGCGTTACGACTATCGCGACAGAGATCACTGAGCGAAATGAATCTCAGGCAATAACCGTGTCGAGTCATGTGGAGACGCCCAACAAGCTTCAGCCGCCAGCGAGAAGTGATACTGCCTCAGAAGGACGCTGCATGACGGAGGAGTCCTTTCAATCCGCGAAAGAAGAACAAACCATAGCGATTAACCTTGAAGATACAACTATCGCTAAGGAGAAATCTCTATTAGAGACAAAGCCTAAACAGCCGCATACACAAACAGCTTTGCCACAGAGCCAAAAAGAAATAGTAAAACCGATACCGTCGCCAAACCTGTCTTCGGAACGGCCACAACAGCCGGAACAGATCCGGACTAATCCTGTGACTCAATCGAAAACTGATGTGGAAGATGTCTTTGATATACAATCGCCATCGGAGGACGGCTCGAGCCCTGTTAGAGCGCCTCTAGTTCGCAAAAGCAGTCTGACTTTTGCTTCACTACCAGCTCGTGAGCCACTCACAAAACAGAGCATTGGAAAGCGGACATCCCAAACCAGTCATCTGGATCAATCGCGCACAAGTTATTTCGGTAGACATACAGGAGGCAAAAGTCTGGGCAACAATCAACGAGAAGAGCACAAGAATGATGAGGACGACATGGACATTGATAAAATAGATGGTGCTCGTGCGGCGAGAGATGAATCGGACACTGATTCTAAATTGACGCGAATGCACAACAAGACCTCGACCCAGCGTCTTCAAGACCAGATCAGTATGCTTGGTCAGTCACAGTCACAAGTACCACGACCCTCGAAATCAATACCGAACATGTCGGCGATTGCGTCTCAATCATCACAAATATCATTATCACAGGAGCCTCGTCAAGCACATTCTCCAACTCGGACTGACCGTAGCTTTGCTGCGCCTGGAGCATTTCCCGAAGATGAAGAGGATGATTGGATTGGGCCGCCAAATGTCGCTGCTGCTGGCGCACCTTCCATCTTCAGTCCTAGGCCAGCCTTGAACAAAGGCTATTCAGTAGACATGATGGAGGGCATTCATGGAAAGGACACCAACGCTAGATCGGAATTCAATGTCCCTAAACAACGCCGTGATGATCCTAGGCATCGGTCCCCTTTTCGAGAGCCGGTAATTCCAGAGCGCACAACAAGTACCCTTGGGCATACGAAAAGTGCGTCAACCTCCGTGTTGCGATCACCAACGAAACAATCTGATATTGCTGATTCGCTTCTGAAAAAGGGCATATCAGTTTCGAACCCGAATCTTGCAACTGCGGCAAAAAATGATGAGGAATACTCACCAACTCCTAAATCACCTACACGAAATTTTCGAGAGAGTCCACTGAAGGTAGCCAAGGATAAATTCTCCTCAATTTTGAAGACTTCTCGAAATCTATTCGTCAGTAGTGCAGCTGCTAGCGCTGCTGCGAAGGGTTCAACTCTGTCACCACCTCCAACGAGACTCAGTCGTCATGAGTCACCTTCTCTTGAAAGTATTCTTCAGCATCAGACAGCAAATACTTCCTCGATGTATCCTTCACTTGAAAATCTTCAAAGAGGTCAAAACCAGTTCCAGATGGACAGCCCATCCAGGCTTTTCGGACACGGGAAGCCAGGATCGGTGATGGACGGTGATGATAAGAAGAAGGAAAAGGAGGCAAAAGAGGCTAGAGAGGCTCAAAAACGGGATGAGAAATTGGTAAAACTTCGTGAGAAAGAAAGTGAGAAGGCTAGACTATTCAATCAGCAGGAGCAGGAACGAGTGGCCGCCATGGAGAAGCAAATACTAGCAAAGAAGGAGCAGGAAAGACTTGCGAAGGCTGCTCAAATGGACGCCCCACGAGCAACAAGAAGTAGTCCGCGGAAACCCAAGGCGCAACTGGAAGCTGATGGTGTTGCTGCGGCTGCCACTTCGAATAATACTTCCAATAAGGAAATTGAGATGACCGATGCATCAGCAATGCCCCCTCCCGAAGTTCCACGTCCTACGACGGCAAATCCTAGGGACCAAGTCAAGCGGCCGGTTAAGCCTGCCAAAGAGAATATTCACCCTGCGAAACAGGCACCAGTGGTCATTAGAGTTGACACAGGATCACAACGGAATCCTCAACGAAATCTTTTCCATCCGTCTAATGCTTCACTTGCAAGCTCTCTCCAAGATTCACTAGCACCTGCAGTCCCAACAGCGAAACCTTCAGGCCCACAACCAGCGATTAGGAATAAGGCAAACACTACATCTGTTCGTCCAAAGGTCTCAACTAGCAGCTTCAAGAGTGTATCCTCAACCACTGGTAAGGTAAAAGCTCTAGAGGCAGCAGCAAGGAAAAAGGAGCAGGTAAGCTTAACCTCTGATATAATATATGCTCAGCACTGACAGCGTGATAGGAGGAGCAAGATGCACAAAGAAAGCGTAAAAATAAGTTAGAAATGGATCGCAAGCGCGCTGCTATGCAAGAGGGCAAGCAGCAAGAGCAGAAACGACAAAATGAAGCAGATCGATTGCGTGAAAAGCAGCCAGATCATGTGGTAAATCAGGTCGATACGAAGAAGACTGTTGCGCTGACTGCGGAGAAGAAGTTGGAAATTGAGAGAGCTAAGCAGCAGAAACCTCCAGCACCAGCTCCC
>Ga0335072_10008081_pt1 | contig 15271 bp, 9 predicted proteins | sample Lox_Sample_21_FD_206725 | JGI IMG/M metagenome (GOLD analysis project Ga0335072, IMG submission 206725) | Soil microbial communities from Loxahatchee National Wildlife Refuge, Florida, United States - Lox_Sample_2.1 | ecosystem: Environmental > Terrestrial > Soil > Wetlands | place: USA: Florida... | reverse complement strand
TAAACCACCTCGCTGCCGCCCCCAAGCACCGTTGCTGCCATCGTGCGGATAAGCGTGTCTCCATTGCACGAAACGCCTGTTGCCCCGCTGTCGAGTACGGGGCTGACCGCGTTGCTCGCGCCCCAGCCCGCGCCGCTGGCCGGACCGCGCCACAACCGGCATGTGCCCACAAGAAGCTGCGAGGCATCGAGCGGATCCACAAGAAACGGCGCCGGAGTCGTCATCGTGTAGCCGTCGCCGCCCACATCCGCGTCAGTCACAGAGGGACCCGCGTTGAAATCGGCAGGGGTGCACCCCGGAGATTGCGAGCAAAGATGGATGGAGACACCGGGCTCGTTGTTCACGTACCAGTTCGAGTTGTTGGTAGGGTCGATCGCCACTGCCCCGCCATCGCCGGAGAGAATCTGCGGCCAGTCCGTGGTCGGACCGGTAGTGCCGGTCACGCCCGCCGTTCCATTCACGCCCAGGGCGGCCATCATGGTGTAGGGCGTGCCGCCCGCCTCGGCCATGTCGGTTACTTCGGCGAGAGATCCCAGGCTCCCATTGAGGTTCTGAAAGTGGGTCGAGTCCGATGCCGAACACGCCTGCCCGCTTTCGCCGATCTGGTCGGTGGAGCGCCAAAGCCCGCTGTCGTTGCCGACAAAGACCTCCTGAGAGTCCGCCGCGTTCCAGGCCAATGCGTGCTGGAACTCGCCTACCTGTGCGCTCATGCAGGTGTTGGTGTTGGTGGTGTTGCGCCACGCGCAGCCCATCGCCAGGCTGCATTTCCATAGATCGTTGGCGCCTGCCAACAGGGTTGTGTCCTGCTGGTTGGGAACGGCGGCCAGCACCAGGTTGTAGTCGCCGTTGAGTATGGTGGCCGAGCCGCTGGTCGAGTTGGTCTCAAGCGCCGTCGTACTCCACTGCCGGCCGAAACTGATCGTCTGGTTGCCGCATGCCCCGCTCAGGTTGATCGCGCACGAGTCCTGCCACAATCCCTGGTCCTGGTCGTAGATGTCCGTCGTCCAGGCAAAGGTGTCGCCCGATTGCGGATTGACCGCCAGCGCACCGCGAAAAATCGGGCAATCAATCGAGCCGATCCCGCCCGGATTGGTGGGACAGTTGACCGCGGACAGTCCCGAGCCAGGCTGCGCCGCCATCCGCGTCCACGTAACACCGTCCGCCGACTGGTAGTAGCCGTGGTAGCGGACCGCCGCGACAAATAACTGCCGCACTGGATTCCAAACCACCGCGGTCACGGCATTTCCGTCCGGGGACGGAAATAAGTCCTTGGGCCCTTGCACGTCGTTGCCCGTGCCGTCGCTGATGGTGGCCAGGTGCCAGGTCAGACCGCCATCGGCCGAGTAATACAACCCCTGGCAGCTTGTGCCCAACTCGGTCGCGTTGACCAGCGTGCCTTCATAGGCCTGTGAGACCGCCGCCACTACCACCTGCGGATTGACCGTGCTCCACGCGAATCCAGCCACGCCTTCGCCCACAAAGCTCACATCCGCTGCGCCCAAGCCCTGTTCGAGGTCCGAAGTTTCTTGGATCAGCGTCCAGGTATTGCCTCCGTCCCCCGAACGCAGAATGCCGGCGCCATAGTAGGAGTCGAGTGCGTCGTTGGGGTCGCCCGTTCCGGCCAGGATTACGCCCGTTCCGCCCGGTTGCACGGTCAGGGCGCCGATACTGATCGAGGCGTCCGGTGCACCGCCGAGCGCTTCCAATGTCTCGGTTAACGGCGTGAAGGCGATCAGCGAAGGCGTGGAAACAGCGGCATTCTCCGCCTCCCACACGCCGCCCCCGGTCGTACCGACATAAACGTGGTTGCCGGTAGTGTCCGCGGGGTCGAGTGCGATCGCTGAGATGCGCCCCGTCACCAGTCCAAAGCTGGAGGTTTGAACCGCTGTGGGGCCAAGCGGCTTCCAGGTCGGGGTGGGCGTTGCCTGCCCCTGTATGCCCGGTGCGCTCATCGCCGCGTTCGAGCGTGCGGCCCGTAGCCGGCTCCGAGCGGGCCGTGGAATCCATAGATGGGCAGCGCCGATTCTCCAGCTCCGCTGGGCCAGAAACCGTTCCGCCTGCGCCACGCGCGGAGGCAGATTCACCCTGGGCGCCGCGGTCTCAGTTTTGGGAATCGGCCCTGCAACGCTTTGCGCCATCGCGGGCGCGCCCAATGCCCAGGTCAGGACTCCGGCGATCAGCGCCCCTGCGGCCAAAACAGCGGCCCAGGCCCCGATCCGCGACTTCAACATGCGGCTTTCCGTCCCGCCGGCTTGGGCGGACCGGCGCGGAATGAGCTCATTAAGGTCGTTCGTCACACGCGTCCGGGCTCCGACTCCGGCCCTCCCCTTGCGTTCGATCTTCCGAGGGGATGAGCGCGAAATCCATGGAATTGCGCTACACGAAACACACAGTTTCCGGGAATGGAATTGAGACCCATTATAGGAAGGCCGTGAAGGCGCCCGTTGTGACCCTTGACACATGGCTGCGCGCAATGGCGTGAAATGGCGCGGCGCGTGTGGCAGCCCGCAGCGGGCGTTTTACTCACCCGGAAGCGTTTGACCGCAAAACCGATCACGTTCCGCAGCCGAGAGCCTACGGCTTAACTAGCTGATTATAAAAATGTTACTCAAATAGATTGGAATGCAGAGAAGTATCCTATGAATCGGCATGGTTGGAGTGAATAGAGACACTGTGTCCCCCTGCAAAGGGCCGTCTCCATCACAGCGGTTCTCGAAATAGTGCGGGGCAAAGAGAAATCGCTCAGTGGCTTGTTTTCTCCCCGGGGTTCCCAGCCGGCGATCTTTGCTCGATGGGACGGAGGAAAATGCCACCCTGAAACCCAGTCAAAATGCCTCCTGGAATTTCGAGAACCGCTTTCGTCGCTGCTTTCCTAAACGCCTCGCACAACGAAGTAAGGCTGGCCGGTCAGATCCGGCCCGAGTCCGGGATACATCCCCGTAGGACCGTTGCTGTTGCCGATCGTGAAGTAGTACTCGAGGGGGAACCCCGTCTGCGTATACTCGCCTGGAATCGTCGCGATGAATCGATCCCCTTGCGAATCCATGGGGACGGCAACATACTTCTCGGCCTGGTTGACGTGGCGATAGTGCAGGGTTACGCCCGGGAAATTGTCCGATGAGAACAGGATGATATCCGTGTCATCGCCTCGCGTAAAGTTGGCGGGCGGCGTATGCCGGACCGCTACTGGCGCGCGATGGGGCCGTCCGAGCGCAACGCTGGTAGCTGTTTGAATCTGCGGATACGTGGCACCCACTGCTGTCCCTGTGCTGCCAAGCTGCTCGATCAGCGCGCCGATGTCTCCGTCAATCGCCGTTAGGCGATCGAGCCAGTGGCCGCGAAGCTGCGGATCGGGCCCGACAGTGATGTCGTTCACGTAAACGCCCTTGCCCACATTGGCTAGCCCGGCCCACGCCGCCCGCGCCTTTTTATACTGCTCCACAGCGGCCACCAGCGGCACGCGCGAGCTGCTCTGCTCGTAAAGCCGAAACAGTACGCCGGCGCGGAACTTTGCTCCGAAAAACTCGCCCAGTCCCGCCTGGATCTGAATATCCGCTTTGGCGCGCCGGTACGCGACGCTGCTGCGCGTAGCGGGGCCGGAGGCCTCGGCCTTCGCAAGCGCCGCGCGTCCTGCCGCGGCAAAGTCCTCAAGCCACTGCGCCACTTCAATTGGGCTGTATTTCCCGCTGCTTTCGGTCGTGAGCAGCTCATACGCGTAGTCGTTCATCGAGAGAAAAAGCGCGGGGTCAAGCGGGCTCGCGTTGCCAAAGATCCGCGGCGGAAGCGTATCGCGATAGGGCTCGCCCGACGCCGGGTACAAAAGCGATTGATTCAGGTAAATCTCCGGCCAATAGTTGTTGTTCGCGGCCGAGGGCGCGTAGGACGTGGTCACAATGGGCAGAATGCGGCTCACATTGGCCAGCGCCTCTTCTAGGGCCGCTGCGCCCGGTCCGGCCTGGCGCCGCAGCCATCGCCGCCAGACCTCTGGATGGGTTTCCGGGTTGTAGAGCATCCGTCCCCAGATGCGCGTCGAATACTCGTACTTCTGCCAGTCCCAGCGCGGGTTCAGGGACGCGTCGGCGTAGGCACAGCGCCCCCCGGGCAGTCCCGAACCGCGCCGTCCTTTGAACGAAAGCGGCTCCTGGATCTCGACGCCATCGCTGCCGCAAAAGCTGAAGGCGCGCGCATAAGCCGCTGCAAATCGCGGATCGCCCCACAGCAGAAGTCGCTGCGTCCCCGACCAGATGCGGTACACAATCGCCCACCTGCGGTTCTCCGTCAACAGGTCCCCGTAGCCGTAGCGCAGAAAGCTCCGCGTCCCGCTGCTCAAGGCCAGCAGCCCCTTCACGTTCTCGCCCCTTGGCTTCTCGAGCTCGCGAATATCGGCCTGGTGGTACGTCATGCCCAGGTGCTCGGCCCAGAACTTGGGCGAGATTGTAATGGGCAGATTGGTTCCAAGCGCCGCGCTGATCATCGGCTGGCTCATGCCCTTGGCGTGCATGTCGATCGAAACCTCGCGCCCGCAGGTGGCCACGCCCTCAAAGACCATCCTCCAGAAGCCGAAGTCGCCCTCCTTCACCCCGCTTTCGCCGTGTACGCGGAAGGTGAGCCCGTGAATCGTTGGCACCTGCTGCAACAGCATCCGAACGGCGTCCCGGCAGTAGGGCCCGTGCGTGCCTTCGTCCAGACCTTCGATGGTGTAGTTGGCCTTCGGGCTGTCCATCCACTCATATCCGTGCATCCACAGACCCACTTGAAACTCAAGTCCGCGCTGCGTGCACTGCTCGCCGATGTATTGCAGCATCGCCAGATTGCTGTCCCGCTCCGCGTCCGGCAATTGCGGGACGCGAACCTTGTAGCCCGGAACGTTGAGCAGGAAAGGATACGTGAACAGGAAATACGCATCCGTGACTTCGCGGAGAAAATCGTACCCGATGCCGAAGGCGAGATTGAAGCGGTTGAACCGCTGCGCGGCGAGCGTGTCGAAGTACGCCGGCCACATTGAGCGGTCGTTATACCACGGCCTGTCTTCCACGTTGCTTACAAAAAGCCGCGTGATGCTTCGCACCCGGTTCGCCGGCTGCTCCGTTGTGTTCTCGACCTCCGCCAGGGCAGCCAGAGGTTCAGGTGCGTTCTCCACACGGTCGGCAAGCTCGGTGAGTGCATACGCCAGCCCGCGTGCATCCGACCCGCAGGCAAGCAGAACCCGCCGCTCTCCATGGCGTGCGTTGACGATGCCCAGCGCCTCGGGAACTGTCGCAACCGAGACCCGCGCTGCTCGAAGCAAAGTCGACGCCGTTTCGCTGTCAGCGCCCGCAGCCGCTATACACAGTTCTCCGGCAGCCGCCTCTTCGATTTTTGCAACCCGCGATACGGCAACGCCGCGCGCCTTAAAAACCTGCGCAAGATGATCCGCGGCCCACAATGCCGCCTTGGACGAAACCGTCCTGTCCGCCGGATCGGCCGCAATAGCCACACGCGAGCCCTCTTTGCCCCGCGCCTTCGACGGCACGCTCGCCCCCGCTGCAGCCGTTCCCAGCACCTTCAGGAACCGCCGTCGGTTCCACTTCGATCTCTGTGTTGGCATCGGCTTCTCCCGGAGCAACTGGCTGCAATTCGCGTCCGCGCGCGGCAATTCTCTTGCGGCCTCCGCATTCCTCGCGCCGCAAACCCGCACCCATCATAACCGCCATCGACCGCAACCGCGAACAGCCGCTGTCCTGCGAAAATTGCGGTCAATCCGGCGTCGGGAAGTTACGATGTTGTGGTTACCTGAACTTCGCCGCGTTCCCAACAAACTCTCCGGCAATTCTCAATTTGAGGTTCTTTATGAGACGGCTCGTCCTCACCATCCTGCTCGCACTCACCGCTGCATTGTTGCACGCACAGGACTACACCCTCGGCCCCGACTCTCAGCCGCAGCCAGGGGTTCCCAAGGGCACCGTCACCCGCTTCATTCTGCTGCCCGGAAAGTTCTATCCCGGCACGCCGCACCACTACGCCGTCTATGTACCCGCGCAGTACGACGCGAAGAAGCCCACCCCCTTCATGATCTTTCTCGACGGCAGCCAGGCGCTGAGCGACAACGTCCGCGTGCCGGTGGTCTTTGACAACCTGATCGCCCAACACGAGATTCCGCCCATGATCGGCATCTTCGTCGATCCCGGCGTGCTGCCGGCGCTCGCCGGCCAAGACCAGAACCGCTACGAGCGCATCTTTGAGTACGATTCGCTGAGCGACCGCTACGCCCGTTTTCTGCTCGAAAGACTCATTCCCGCCGTGGAGGAGCGCTACAACCTCTCCAGGAACCCCGACGATCGCGGCCTGAGCGGCGTGAGCACCGGCGCAGTGGGCGCGTTCATGACCGCATGGAACCGCCCCGACCAGTTTCATCGTGTGCTGAGCTTCATCGGCACCTACGTCGCGATGAAGGGCGCCGACGAGCTTCCCGCGATGATCCGCAAGACCGAGCCCAAGCCTATCCGCATCTTCATGCAAGACGGCTCGAACGACCACATTGTTCCCGCCGAGCCATACGGCATTTCATTCGCCGGAAGCTGGCCCATGAACAACCAAGTCATGTATCAGGCCTTCGAATACTCGGGATACGACGTCAAGCTGGTCATGGGCACCGGCACTCACAGCATGAAGCAGGGTGGCGCCATCATGCCCGACGCCCTGCGCTGGCTCTGGCGCGACTATCCGGCGCCCATCGTGGTCCATGAAAACCCCGCCGTGCACGAGCCCGGATGGGATCCGCGCGGCAAGGTCTGGGACACGCTTTACATCGACAAGCCGTGGCAAAAGGTGGAGGGAAGCTACAGTGCGGCCGTAAGCCCTACGGCGAACAGGGATGGCAATGTCTTCTTCGCTGATCCGGCCGCACAACAGATTGACCAAGTAGCGCCCGATGGCACTGTGAAGGTCTTCACGAGTGGCGCAAGCGGTGTCGCCGCGCTCCGCATGGGCGCCGATGGCCGGCTCTATGCCTCCGAGCCAGGCCAGCGGCGCATCGTTTCCTTCGGCCCGGACGGCGGCGAGAAGATTATCGCCGGGAATGTCGAAGCGCACGACCTGGCCGTCACCGAAAAAGGCGGAATTTATTTCACTGATCAGACAGCCAAGACCGTCAACCTGATCGACCCATCGGGTCGCGTCCGAGTGGTATACAACGGCGCCGACATGGCCGTACCCACGGGCATCACCCTCTCACCCGACCAGGCTTTTGTCATCGTCTCCGACGCGGAAAGCCGCTTCAGTTGGTCCTTCCAGATTGCGCCCGATGGCTCGCTCGTCAACGGCGAACCCTTTTACCGCCTGGCCATGCCGGAAGAGGGCTGGATGAGCCGCGCTCTCGGAGTCCGCGAGGATTCCGACGGCCGCCTTTACTTCGCCACGCCTCTCGGCATCCAGATCTGCCAGCCCAACGGCCGCATGGTTGAGATTCTCAACGCGCCCCAGCCGGGAGCGGTCTCAAGTCTGGCCCTGGCCGTCGGAAATCCGTCGTGGCTCTACGTCGTCGAAGAGGACAAGCTCTACCGCCGTCCCGTGAAGGTAACGCCCGCTGAGGTCTGGGCGCCCAACAAGCCGCCCAAGCCGACGCTGTGAACTAGAACCTCCTCAGCGCCTACAAGCCATATTCGTTGGAAGAACTCTTCGGCTTCGTGTATCTTCAAGGCGAGGTTGAAATGAACGACATCAACTCTCTTCTCGCCGCCTTTTTTGTGGTCCTGCTCCTCGGCCTCGTCCTGGTTTTGCTGGCCGCTCTGATCCGGTTTTGCGTGCTGGATGCGCGACTGCGGGGAAAGTCTCCGCTCCTGGTTTCCCTGGCCGCCGTTCTTTTCTTCCCCTTGGGACTGTTTGCCTGGCTTGTTTTTCGGCCTCAGCCACTTCAACGCCGCAATATCCAGCAAATTCGCCTGAAAGAACCCAGGATTCAGTGAATCTTCCGCAGCCCATCCGGCCAAATTCCCTGCCGCGCTCTCCCTCAGGTGATCACACGCATTCGTGATGGCTATCACAGCCAGGTGTTTGGGCCTGAAGTTAGATTCTGCTTATTCCATGTGATGCGAATCACCTGTTTGAGCGGTGCCTAGAGAGATTTCAGCAAGCCGGGTAAGAATCAGCTTGCATTCGCTCCGTGCTGGCGCCGGATACGGGTGAGGTATTTGGGGATGTGTTAGCGGAACTCCCCAGGCGCCTATAAGACAGTTTCGGTCTGCCTGCTTTTGCGGGAATCGCGTGCATTCCCGCAGCTTCCCTCCGCCAACGGGCGGGTCAATATCAATGTGTTTTGGATCAAAGCGTTCCGGGCTCCGATAGATCGGTCTGGATCTCAGTGTACGAATAACTGTCACTGCGGCTCGCAGGCGCGAGTTCGCCGGTCTCTCATCGCTGTATCGCCGGCGGGACGCGCGTATTGCGCACGGGCTCGCAAAGGAGACGTCGTATGAGCACAATATTGAGCGCGGAACAGGAGAACGAACTTCTGCTTCGCGGTTTCTCGCGCCGCAATTTCTTCCGTCTGGCGGCCATGGTGGCCGGAGCCTCCGCCATGCCTTTTTACAACGAGCCGGCGCTGGCGCAACTCTCCAAAGTCACCGACGCGCCGCCCGACGCCGTCATGATCAACGCCAACGAGAATCCTCTGGGTCCTTGCACGGAAGCGCGGGAAGCGGCTTGCAAGATGGTGGCCAAAGGCGGGCGGTATCTTTACGGCGAAACCGACAAGCTGCAGGCGGCGATGGCTGCACAGGAAGATCTTCCCCTCGACCACGTCCGCATCTACGCTGGATCGAGCGCTCCGCTGCACCAGGCGGTGCTGGCCTTCACCTCGCCCTCGCATCCCCTGGTCACAGCCGACCCCGGCTATGAGGCGGGCGGCCGGGCCGCGCGCTTCATTGGCGCACCGGTCATCGGCGTGCCCCTCACCGCCGCCTATGCGCACGACGTCAAGGCCATGGCCGCCGCCAGCGGGAAGACCGGCCTCATTTACATCTGCAACCCCAACAACCCCACCGGCACGCTCACGCCGAAGTCCGAAATCGAATGGCTCGTCGCGAACAAACCCGCGGGCTCCATTGTCATGATCGACGAGGCCTACACGCACATCGCCGGCGCTCCTTTCAATACCGACCTGGTGGCCCAGGGAAAAGATGTCGTGGTGCTCAGGACCTTCTCGAAGATCTACGGCATGGCCGGCCTGCGCGCCGGAGCCGTGATCGCCCGGCCCGACCTTCTCGAAAAAATCGGCGGATGGGGCGCCGGAATGATGCCTATCACCGCAATGGAAGCGGCAACCGTGAGCCTCGGCGTAAGCGACCTCGTGCCCGCGCGCCGCAAAATCATCGGTCAGATCCGCGAGGACACCTTCAACTTTCTCGAGAAGAACAACTACAAATATGTGCCCTCGGTATCGAACTGCTTCATGGTCGATACGGGCATGCCGGGCGGAAAGGTGGTAGAGGCGATGCGGCAGGAGAAGGTCTACATCGGCCGGGTGTGGCCCGCGTGGCCGACGTATGTCCGGGTAACCGTGGGCACGGCGGACGAGATGCAGAAGTTTCAGATGGCCTTCAAGAAGGTGATGTGCGCGTAAGCCGACGGGGAATTGCCGTTGTTCTGACAGCCGCCGCCTCATTCTCACATCGGGCGCCCCATCCATGCCGTGTTTTTGCTTTTGCGGCATGGGTGGAATTGGCCCAAAGCCCAAATGCCTCGATCTCCACCGCGCTAGACGTCCCAGAGCCTGCCGCCGAGCTTGTCGAAGAATCTCGATTCTCAGACCTGGGACGCCTCCCCAAATCGCCCGCGAAAGCGCGCCTGACGGCATCCTCTCACCGCTTGCGCTCCGCGTGCCAGGACCCAACCGCCGAAGGTTGAGAAAGGGTTGAGGCGTGTATGGTCAAGCCAAAAGCAAAATACACCTGGGAGCGGTTAGGCGGCGATTGTGCAGGCGGCTTCATCGCCGCGCTCATTGCCCTTCCCTATGGGCTGGCCATGGCGCAACTGATGGGTCTGCCGCCCATCCTGGGGGTCTTCACCTCCATCGCCACCACGCCCATCACGGCGCTGCTCGGCCGCAACGCGCTGCTCATCGGCGGCACTTCGAGCGTCACGGTGCCGTTCATCGCCGGCGCGGTCCATGCCCAGGGCATCGGCGGAGCCGCGAAGGTCTCCATTGTCGCTTCGGCCTTTCTCATGAGCTTCTGCGTCCTGCGTCTCGGGCGTTTCGTCTCCTTGGTGCCGGCAACGGTGGTTTCGGGGTTCGCGGCCGGCATCGGCGGCCTCATGGTCGTCTCGCAGTTGCACGTGCTGTTCGGCGTGCACGCGCCGCCGGCCGCGGTTCCCGCTTTGCAGCTTGCCTATGTGGTGCGCGAGCTGCCCGCCATGCGTTGGCTGCCTTTTGCACTGGGCGGCGCCGTCATCCTAGGGTCGCTGCTCACGGCCCGCATTTCGCAGCGGCTGCCCGCGCCACTTGCCGGCGTCTCCGTAGCCGCGCTCGTTGCATGGCTCCTGCGCGCCCACGAGCCGGAGATCGGCTCGCTCCATCTCGCGCTGCCCCCCTTCGCCGGCTTCTCATGGATGCCTTACGACGTCGTGAACCTTATCCCTTCAGGTTTTATGCTGGCCTTTGTCTCCGCCGTCAATCTGCTGCTGACCTCGCGCACCATCGAGCATTTTCAGGGACGCCGCGAGCCGCTCAGCCGCGACGACTCCGACGCCGAAGTGGGGGTGTTCGGTATCGCCAACCTGGTGGCCGGCATCTTCGGCGCGCCGATGAGCGTCGGCATTCCCGCGCGCAGCGTAGCGGCCATCCGCTGCGGCGCCACGACACGGCTCTCCAATCTCTTCCACGCCCTGTTTCTCATTCTGATGGTATGCGTGGGCTCGGGCATACTGGCCCACATTCCACTCGCCGCGCTGGCCGGCGTCACCATTTACATGGGCATCTTGCTGCTCAACACCGGCGCATGGCGCCGCCTGGGCAAGATGCACATCATGGATTCGGCGGCGTTTCTCATCACAGTTGCCGGCGTGTTGGCCACCAATGCCGTGGCGGCAGTGCTGGCCGGATGCTCGCTGTATGCGGCGAACTTCGCTTATAGGAAATATCTTGTGCAGCACCCGCAGCCCGCAAGCCTGCCTGACGTTGCCGCCTGAAAAGATCGACCCGCTCAGCAGCGAGATGCATGGAGGTCTGCACACGCACGATCATCCGCTGATACGATCATTCGCTGAATGGATCAACCATCCACTGTTTACTGTCCGCTGGCTTTCCTACCACCGCCCCCAGGCCCGGCTGATGTAGTCGGCCAACGTCATGCTGATGAGCCCGAAAAAGATGAACAGGCCAGAGAGCAGGGTAAGCTTGGTGAGCTTCGTACTGTATTTCACGTGCATGAAGAACAACACCACCAGTGACGCCTTGATGACCGCGATGCCCAGCGCGACCACCACGTTGAAGACATACATTTCAACGAACGACGCAGCGGTCGTAAGCGCAGTCAGTATCAGCAGCGAGAGAAACACGGCCACATAGATCCTGGGACTTACAACATGATGTTCTTCAGCATGAGGCTCGGTCATAGCGGTTCTCTCCCTTTACTCAATCTTGCTGCTCAACTCCGGCTCTGGCCTGTCACCCGTGTCGGCTCACCAGGTAAAGCAGCGGGAACAGGAAGATCCAGATAATGTCCACAAAGTGCCAATACAACCCGAAATTCTCCACAAATGTTATGTGTCCGGTCGTGTACGCGCCCTGCCTGGCCCGGAAGATCATGAACACCAGAATACTGATGCCCACCACCATGTGCAGCGCGTGCATCCCTGTCATGGCGAAGTAGAGAAAAAAGTACATCTCGGTCTTGTCGGCCATGCCCAGCGAGAGCGGCTTATCGTGATACTCGTGGTAGACCTCAGGGTCGAGCGCGGGGTTCAGAAAGTCCGATACGGTATAGCGAAGCCCCGGCACATGATGGTCCACCCATTCCGCGTGCCACTCGATGCCCTTGATGCAAAGGAACATGATGCCCAGGACAAAGGTGAGCACAAGGCACAGAATGAGTCCGCTCTTGCGCCGCGTCTCCGCGCACCACACGCCCATCGCCATGGTAAAGCTGGACGTGATCAGCACCGCGGTATTCGACGTGCCCCAGAAGATGCTCAAATGGTGCGAGCCTTCCACAAACGCCGGGTAATACCAGTTGCGCATGATCAGGTAAGCGGTAAACAGCCCCCCGAAGAACATGATTTCCGTCAGCAGGAACAGCCACATCGCGAAGTTGGTGGCGTCGAACTGCTGCGTGACGGATTCGAAGTGGTGGCGCTGATAGGGCGGATGTTCCCCGTGGTGGCCCTCGTCCACCGCGGCCGCTGCGCCGTTCGCGATCGCTGTGCTATCCGACACTGGCTACCTCTTTCGCTTGTTGGCGCTCCAGCCACTCGTAGTCGTACGCTTCGTGATCCATAACCGGAATCTCGGGGAAGTTCTCTGTCAGCGGCGGCGACTGCACCTGCCATTCAAGCCCCGTTGCCTGCCACGGATTGTTGCCGGCAATGGCGCCGTACTTCAGCGACCAGGTCAGATAGAGCACCGGCAGCAGGTAGCCCACTCCCAGCACCGACGCGCCCGCCGTCGAGAAGACGTTCAGCACCTGAAACTCCGGTGGATAAGCCGCGTAGCGCCTCGGCATGCCCAGCGTGCCCAAAATGAACTGCGGGAAGAAAGTCAGGTTAAAGCCGATGTATGTCGTCACCGCCGCAAACTGCGAGATCTTTTCCGGGTACATGCGCCCTGTCCACTTCGGCCACCAGAAGTGAATGCCCGACAGGAACGCCATCAACATGCCGCCCACCATCACAAAGTGGAAGTGCGCCACTACGAAGTAAGTTTCCGTCAGGTGGATGTCGGTTCCCGTCGCGCCCAGGAACACGCCGGTCATGCCGCCGATCGTGAACAGTCCCATGAAGCCGATGGCGTAAAGCATCGGCGTCTCAAAGGTGATGGAGCCTTTGTAGAGCGTGAACGCCCAGTTGAAGATCTTGATAGCCGAAGGCACCGCAACCAGCATGGTGAGCAGCGAGAACACCAGCGCCGCGTAGTTCGAGATGCCCATGATGAACATGTGGTGCGCCCACACAAAGAACCCGAAGACCGCGATCGCCACCGAAGAAAATGCGACCGCAGTGTATCCAAAGACGCGTTTTCGGCTGAAGGTTGAAATGACCTCGGAGATCACGCCCATACCCGGCAAAATCATGATGTAAACGGCCGGATGCGAGTAGAACCAGAACAGATGCTGGAACAGGAGCGGGTCGCCGCCGTACTGCGGATCGAAGACTCCGATGTGGATGGTCCGCTCGAGGACGACCAGCACCAGCGTGATCGCCAGAACCGGCGTGCCCAGCACCATTAAAATACTGGCCGCATAGTTCGACCACACGAACAACGGTAGCCGGAACCACGTCATGCCGGGGCAGCGCATCTTGTGAATGGTGACGATGAAGTTCAACCCCGTAAAGATCGAACTGAAACCGGCGATAAACACCGCCAACCCGGCCGGGATGACATTGGTATTGAGATAGTGCGTCGAGAGCGGCGTCGTAAACGTCCAGCCCGTATCCACGCCGCCGGAGGCCATGGTGTAAATCATCAAAATGCCGGCGGCGATATATAAATACCAGCTCAGCAGGTTGATCTTCGGCAGCGCCAGGTCCTTGGCCCCCACCATCATCGGAATCACAAAATTGCCGATGGTCGCCGGTACCGACGGCACCAGGAAGAAGAAGATCATGATGAGGCCGTGCATGGTGAACACCTTGTTATAGGTGTCGGCCGCCATCAGGTCGCTCTGCGGCGTCAGCAGTTCCAGACGGATCAGTCCGGCCAGCGCTCCACCGATGAAGAAGAAGAACGTAATCGAGATCAGATAGAGAGTTGCGATCCGCTTGTGGTCGCCGGTAAGCAGCCAGCTCAGCAGGCCGTTCTCTTTGGTCAGGAAGTTCACCTTCGGAATCCTGGCCGTCGACTGATCGGGAAGACTGACGATGGTAGAGCTCATGGCTTAACCTCCCCTTGCCCTCCGGATGTTGGCGGGGCCGGCTTCTGGCCTGCCGCCGTACCCGCTTTTTGCTCAATCTGCGGGGGTATTTCGGTGGTGTTCAGTGTCTGCTGCAGCCGGTAGTCGGTCTTGAGGTTCTTCAGGTACTCCACCAGTGCGATCACGCCGTCTTCGCTGATCTGCCCCTGATACGTGGGCATGATTGGCGTGTATCCCTGCGTCACGTGCTGTGACGGATCGAGGATCGCCTGGCGTAGATACGCGTCGTCCGCGGTCACCGTCTCGCCATTGGCAAGCGTCAACTGCGACCCGTAAACGCCCACCAGGTTGGGCCCGCGCGCGTCCGGCTGCGTATTGTGGCAGGCGTTGCAACTCAGGCTTGCGAACAGCCGCTCCCCGTTTTGCGCCAGCGAGTCCCCGCTCGTCGAGTTGGCCAGCCACTTCCTGAAGTCCTCCGGCGACATCACCACCACCCAGCCGATCATTTGCGAGTGCCCCGTTCCACAGTACTGCGTGCAGAACAGGTGATAGGTGCCCACCTTCGTGGCTTCAAACCACACGGTCGTGTACCGTCCCGGAATCACCTCGCGTTTTACGCGGAACGCGGGAATCGAGAAGCTGTGAAATACATCCTGCGAGATGAGCGTCAACTGGATCGGCTGCCCGGTGGGAATGTGCAGCTCGTCGATTTCATGCTGTCCGCCCGGATGTTCGATCTTCCACATCCACTGCTTGCCCACCACGTAAATATTCATGGCGTTGGCCGGCGGTGTGTAGATGCGGAAGTAAAGCAGCGCACCCCACACAAACATCACCAGGAACAGACCCAGCGGAATGATCGTCCATGTGGCTTCCAGCAGCGTCGATCCCTCGATCTGCACCGCCTTCGGATGGCGCTCCTTGCTATAGAGGATCGAGAAGCCGACCACCAGCAGAACCACTAGTGTCAGTCCCACAAGGCTCACAAGCACCATGAAGAAGTACAGCGCATCCATCTGGGGCGCAATAGCGGACGCCTCGGGCGGAAACAACGGGAAGTTGTGCAGCCAATGGCTGAGAAACTGCCAGATTACTGGACTGATGTGGTTCATTCCGTTATCCGTTCACCTTTTTCGCTGTCGCATGCATCACCGTTCCAGCCGCGTGGCCCTCCCGAAAATCCCTGCGGAACATGATGAACATGAATCCGCCCAGCAACGCAAGCGTGA
>Ga0335072_10008080_pt1 | contig 15271 bp, 20 predicted proteins | sample Lox_Sample_21_FD_206725 | JGI IMG/M metagenome (GOLD analysis project Ga0335072, IMG submission 206725) | Soil microbial communities from Loxahatchee National Wildlife Refuge, Florida, United States - Lox_Sample_2.1 | ecosystem: Environmental > Terrestrial > Soil > Wetlands | place: USA... | reverse complement strand
CCAGGTCGAAGCTGGCGTCGGCGAAGGGCACCTGTTCGGCGCTGGCGTGGACGAGCGGGAACCGCAGCCCGAACCGGTCCTGCAGCTGGCGGGCGGTAGCCAGCTGCGCCGCGGAGTTGTCCAGGCCGGCCGGCCGCGCGCCGCGGCGCGCCAGCCAGGCCGAGATGTATCCGGTGCCGCAGCCCAGCTCGATGCTGTCCCGGCCGTCCACGTCAGCGGGCAGCAGGCCGACCTGTCCCTCGGGGATGTTCCACAGGCCCCAGGTCGGCTCGGCCGCGGCCCACCGGCGCAGGCCCGGTCCCGCGTAGTCGGCGGCCCATTGGTCCCACGCCGCGCGATTGCGCAGCACATGATCAGCGGCACCGGTCACAGCCGTCAGCATGGGTGCCTGCCGGGCACGTCGTCAACTCGATATTCCTGGCTACGCCGGGTCGTCGTCTGACGTGTAGGAGTGGCCTGGCCAGTAGGGCCACTCCTCGAACCAGGTGCAGCGGCCGTCATCGGCGAACCGGATGACCCACAGGTCGCGGTACTCCTGGACAGGCGGATCTCCGTAGTGGACCTCGGCCCGGACCACCGCCGCCGGGTCGTCGACCGCAACGATGTCGGCGGTCATCGTGAAGACCTCGTCCGCCCCCTCTCGTTCCTCCTCCCACATCCGCTTGATCGCGTCCAGGCCGGTAACGGACTGTTCGTAGGGGGACTGCGAGTAGACGGCGTCGCTGGCGAACAATGCCGCCAGGCCGTCGGTTCCCGGCGCCCGCCACGCGGCCTCGTATGCCGCCAGCCACCGGCGCACCGATTCACGGTCAATCACCTGCCTCATGATGCCCCTGCCGCCGCGCCGGCCAACCCGCGGGGTCCTCGCGGTGGGATCATGAGCGCGTGCCGGACGACAACCTTTCCTGGCCTGAGGTCGCTGCGCGCCTTGCCGCGGCGCGTAGCTACTGGCTGTGCACGACTCTGCCCTCGGGTGCGCCGCACGCGACCCCGGTGTGGGGAGTGGTGGTGGACGACACCCTGTACCTGTACACCGAGCGCCGCACCGTGAAAGCTCGCAACCTCGCCGCCGACCCGCGCCTTGTGGTGCACCTGGAAAGCGCTCAGGACGTGCTGATTGTGCGCGGCACCGCCGAGGATATTGGAACTCCTGCCCGGGTCCCCGAGGTGGTGGCGGCCCTGTCGGCGAAATACCCCAGCGAGGAGGACCGGCAGTACCTGCCGGCCGCCGACCCCGCTTTCGACGTCGTCTACGCCATCAGACCGCAGTCGGCGAGAATGTGGCGGCTGCCCGACTTCGAGGACTCACAGCGCCAGTGGAGATTGCTGCCCGCGCCGTAGGACCCCGAGAATGGGCGGATGCCGTATTTCGCCGGGCCGGTGGCCGACGAGCGCGACGCGTTGCTGACCTTTCTGGAGGTGCCGCGCGCCGCGCTGCGGGCGGCGGTGTTCGGGCTGACCGATGAGCAGGCGCGCAGCCGTCCGGCCGCCAGCGCCCTGTGCCTGGGCGGGCTGGTCAAGCACGCGGCCCGCACGGAGCGCCGGTGGGTTGTCGCCGGCATAGCCGGGCAGCCGCTGCCCGGACTGTGGCCGATCGAGGACTGGCCGGCCGACTTCCAGCTGACCGGGCAGGAGACTCTAGACGGCGTGCTCGCGTACTACGCGGAGACAGCCGCTCTCACCGCCGAGATCGTGTTGGCCGTCGATGACCTGGGGCAGCCGTCGGCAGTCAACCCGGAGCAGTCGGTCCGCTGGGTGCTGTTCCACCTGATCCAGGAGACCGCGCGCCATGCCGGGCATGCCGACATCATCCGCGAGACGCTCGACGGCAGGCGCGCCGGCCAGCTGCTGGAAGCCTACGAAGCGGGATAAGTGCCAGTGATCCGGCTAGGAGTCCCCGCTGACCTGCCCGCATGCTCCGGCATCTATCGTCGTGCGTCGTTGTCCAACGCAGGCGACCGTGACAACCTGCTGGCGCACCCGGAGTACCTGATCCTGGGACCGGAAGGACTAGCCGAGGGCCACACGTACGTCGCTGAGGAGGATGGTTCCGTAGTCGGCTTCGCCACCTGGGCGTGGGCCGTTCAGGCAGGCGGCGCCGTCGAGTTGGAAGACCTATTCGTCGACCCGGACTGGAGGCGGCGCGGGATTGCTACTGCCCTGGTCGGCGGCATGGTGGACGTCTTGCGGGCACGGGGCGTGCGGTGCCTGGAGGTGACCGCCAACCCTCATGCGGAGGGCTTTTACAGCGCCGCGGGGTTCATCGACTGTGGCGTGGCCGAGACGGCCTTCGGCCCCTCGCCACGTAAGAGGCTGACGATCGACTGATGATGGGAGCGTCGCACGGAAAGGAGCGTTGATGGATAACCGCTTCGAGGTCACGGTGGGCGCCGGGACCATGATGTCGGGCTCGGATGTCGCTGTCCGCTTTCCGCACCGGTGGACCGCCGGCGGCGTCACCGTGGAGGGCGATTTCACCGGCGGGCATCTGCTGAATCTCGCCGCCGCCGGCTGCGTCCTGAACGACATCTACCGGGAAGCCGCAACGCTGGGTATCGAAGTGAGCGGGGTCCGCGTGACCGCGGCGGGCGGGTTCGATACTGCGACCTGGCAGTCCACGGGCATCGACTACTCAGTCGAAGTCAGCTCCGATGCCTCCGCCGATCAGCTCGCCCACCTGCTTGAGGTGGTGGATCAGGTGGCTGAGATTCCGCAGGCCATCCGGGCCGGCGCCAACGTCCGGCGGGTCAGCTGAGGGTGCCTGCTCATCGGCGTGGCACAGCTGCCGTTCGTCCCTGTGGCAGGCGTTTGAGAGTCTCTTGGAGCCATGAGCGCTGTCCGGCGTCGAGGACCGGCAGGGCGGTTTCGACGTCGTGCTGGTCCTTGTCCGTTTTCGATCGCGCCTTGAACAGCAGTACCACTTCGGGGGCGAGGAAGGGGATGCCGCCCCGGTGACAGGTGATGTCGCCCAGTGGCCGCTTGACGCGATACGTACCGCGCCGGTGGACCCAGAACGTCCCGTCAGCCTCGGCCAGGAACACTTCGGCAGGCAGCAGGAGGTTCTCGCTGTGCAATGTGAGGCGTCTTGGCTCCCTACCGCGCCCGGTGACCTGGACTTCCTCCTCTGGGAGGTCATCCCAGAGCGCGTGCTTGTCGCGTTCCAGCAGCATGACGTCCACATCTGCATGGTCGCGCGTCACCCGCCCGACGGCGAGGTCGATGGCCCAGCCGCCGGCAATCCAGTAGGGAACGGTCAGACGGGAAAGTAGAGCGCAGACGGCCGACACTGCCGCGAAGTCGGTGTTAGCCGTGGTGTCCACCGAATACCCCTCAGCCCGTCAGTCGTGCCACCGCCATCAAACTCGCGGCAAAACCGTACTGCAGGTCTTGCCGCCCGTCAGTAAAGGGACTGTTGCGGCGCGTGGGTACGCGCGGTCTAATCGGGATGGAAGCATCACAGGAGCTGCCATGACGTCTGTGCCGAGGACACCATGCTGAGCACGATCGGCAAGATTGACATGCCGTTGCCCGCTCCGGATGCGGTGGTTATCGGGCTACTGGCGTTGATCGTGGTGTACGGCGGGACACTCTGGAGGGTCGCTACCCATGCCGAGACAGTGCTGCACGAGAGCGCGCATGCACTGACCGGGATCGCAGCCGGCCGCAGGATCCGCGGCGTGAATATCAACTCAGACGGTGGCGGCGACACCGTTATGGTGCCGGACAGCGGTTTCGGGTTCGGCGTTGCCGCGGCCGCCGGCTACATCGGCCCGAGCGCCGCCGGGCTCATTGCAGCATGGTTGATCTCCGCTGGCCGTATGGTGGCAGTGCTGTGGCTGGGCCTGCTGCTATTCGCTTTCATGCTGCTGATGGTCCGCAACTTCTTCGGCGGAATCGTCATACTCACCTGCGGTGCGCTGCTGTACCTCGTCCTGCGTTACACGACGGCCGGAGTCCAGGTCGCCGTCGCCTACGGCGTGACGTGGTTCTTGCTGCTTTCCGGTACCAGGGTGGCGTTCGGAGCGGCTAGCAGGCCGGACAGTGTGGCAGATGCAGGGATCCTCGCCGGGATGACTTTCCTCTGGCGGTCGGCATGGTGCTTCCTGTGGCTGGCTGGGGCGATCGCCGCACTCGTGGCCGGCGGATTTATTCTGACCCACGCCTTAGCCCAAGGCTATGCAAGCCTCGTGCCCGTGCCCGAGGCCTAATCCCCGAGCGATCCAGGAAGCACAGGTGGCCAGATGATCCACATCTCGGGAGCGTTCGTCTACCAGCCGTCGTCTTTCCCGAGGCCGGGTGTCTCATACCCCGCGACCTTCCTGATCAAGCTGGTAATCATGAGCGATGACGCAATGCCGCTTAGCTTGCGACTGCGCACGCGTCGCGCCGCTGTCCGGACAGCCGTCAGTCACCGGATTGCACCCAGCCCGAGGTTATCTATTCGAAATCCGTGTCGTTTCCGTCACTATAACGACGGAAACGACACGGATTTATTCGATCTTGGCACTCTTATGCTGATATTTCGGGCAGCTGGGAGGCGCGACCAACTTAAGCTAAGCGGCATTGAGCGATGACGGTGCGCCGGTGTTCAACTCAAATGAGGAACTCCGTGCCCAACTCGCGCATCGCCACGCCCGTTGAACCCTCGCCGCCAGTCGCGCAATAGCGGGCCCGGTGCGCGAGGCATACTGACGGAATGCCCGTACGACTGCACCACATCGTCGTTGATGCTCATGACCTGCCCGGCCTGGCCCGGTTCTGGACGCAGGCGCTTGGCTGGAAGGTACTGAGCGAGCGCGAGAACGAGATCGTCATCGGGACCGACGAGAACGCGCCCGTCGGTATGTGCTTCATGCCGGTCGACGATCCCAAGACGGTCAAGAACCGGGTGCATGTTGACCTCACCAGCAGCGCCGCCGATCGCGATCAGGAGATTGACCGCCTTCTCGCGCTCGGGGCACGCCGGGTAGACATCGGACAGACCGGCGCCGAGTCCTGGACTGTCCTGGCCGACCCAGAAGGAAACGAGTTCTGCGTCGTACGCCCGAAGGAAACGCTCATCCGTTAAGGCGCAGCACGGAGAACCGTGGTTCAGCGGTCGATGTCCTGCCGGCGCAGTTCGGTTTCGAGCAGGTCCATGGCCTTGAGAAAGGCTTCCTGCTCGGCGGGGGTGAGCTTGTCCAGGACGCGGGACAGCGGTTCGGCGGCGCCATCGAGCCAGTGGCCGATCACGGTTGCCTGGCCGGGGATGATCTGGACGATGGTGCGCCGCCGGTCGGCCGGGTCAGGATGCCGCTCGACCAAGCCTGCGCGGTCGAGATCTGCGAGCACGCCGCTGACCGTCGGGAGGGTCAGGTCCAGCCGGGAGGCCAGTTCCCCGACGGTGAGCGGGCCGCCGCGAATCTGCTCAAGCGCGGCGACGTGCCGCGGGCTCAGCGGGGAGGGCACGGACGCGGGCGAGGCGCGGTCCTGCCAGCGCCGCATTCCCCTGGTCACGCGGGGAAACAGCTGCATCAGGCGCAGGCACAACGCGGAGTGCTCGGAACCGCCCGCCTGGTTCGCCATGGCCCTGCTTCCGTGGTGCGCCGTTCCGCCTTGACCGTCTGCGCGCCAAGTATATATTGTTCCGATATCAAAACTATTCTGATTCTGGAACAAAAATTTACGGAGGATGGCATGACACCGCAGGAACAGCTGACCGCCTCAGCGCTCCAGGCGCTGATCAAGGACGGCACGCTCACCGGGTCCTGGACCCTGGACCCGGCCAGGTCCGAGGTCCGGCTGGAGAGCCGGCACACGTGGGGACTCCGCCCGGTCCACGGCGTCTTCCGCCAGGTCACCGGCAACGGCACGGTGACAGCAGCCGGCCAGGTCACCGGCACCCTCACCGTCGCTGCCGGGTCGGTCGACACGAAGAACAAGAGGCGCGACACGGACCTGCGGTCGGCCAAGCTCTTCGACGTCGCCAGCCACCCAGACATCACCTACACCGTCAATGGCATGCAGCCCGCCAGCGAGGGCATCCAGGTGACCGGCAGCCTGACCGTCCGCGGCCGCACCCGCCCGGTCTCCTTCGACGCGAAGGTCTCCGCCGCCGCAGGCGAGGTCCAGCTGGACGCCGAGGTCCCGGTCAACCGGGCGGACTTCGGTCTGGTGTACAGCCCGCTGCGCATGGCTTCGCTGCACAACACCATCACCGTCCACGCTGTGTTCACCCGCGAATAAGCCCACGGCGCCGCAGGCGATGGCCCTGCACCGACCGGCGATACGTAACGAGATCAACGTTGACGCAAGAGCCGTGAAATACTCGCCGGCATGGCGCCTGTCGTGATCGGGCAACCGGCGACTGGCTTTACCGCAACTGCTCACGGGCTGGCAACAGCGGGCACCGCGGCTGCAAGCGTGTCGGTCAGCGTCTGGGTCCCTGTAATTGCTGCTGGCGCTGCTGCCTTGATTGCGGCGGTGGCTGCGGTGTGGGGCGCCAGATTGCAGCGCAAGAGCGGCCAGGAGGCGGCGACGGCGGCGCGGGCATCCGCGGCTGCCGCTAACAAAAGTTCCGAAGCGTCAACTCGATCGGCGAAGGCCGCGGAGGATTCGGTAGAGCTCAACCGCGTGATCGCGAACGAGACAGGCGACCGCGCCGACGCGGCCGCGCTGGCCAGGCGATATCAGGATGCTGCCTCGCAGCTTGGTCATGACAAGGCAGCCGTGCGCTTGGCCGGGGTATATGCCATGAGTCGGCTTGCCGATGACTGGGACGACGAACGGCAGACCTGTATCGATGTGCTGTGCGCGTATATGCGGCTACCGTGGCAGGAATACCAGGATAGCAGCGTTGCTCGTGATGAGGGGCAAGTTCGGCGAACCATCACGTCGGTTATCAACCGTCACGCGGCCGAGGGTGCAAAGGTTTCTTGGTCTGAGAACTACTTTGACTTCACACAGGCGCAGCTACGTGATTTCGTTCTGGAAGGCTGCCTCTTTACGGGTCGCGTTATGTTTGCCGGGGCGGAATTCGCAGGAGAGTGCAGGTTCGACGATATCGTGTTTAAAGGCGGGGCGTCGTTCGCTGCCTGCGTTATCATCGGCCGGGTAAGTCTGAATGATATGAGAGCCGGCGGATGGCAGGAACTGACCTTCGCTGGCGCGCGGATTGTCCCAGGTGCGGGCCGGGAATTCGACTTCAGGGGCATGGAAGTCCGGGGCAAGTTGCACGTCCGGCACAAGTCGAGTCTCTTTCGGCAGCCGCCGCTTGACCTTGACGACATGAACCTGGAAGGCGGCTATGTCGACATGACAACGCATAGGGTGTCACTGTCCAAAGACCCTCGTCCGCGTTATCCGCACAAGGTAAAAGCCCGATACTGGAAGATCGCACCTCATTCGCGAATCTCGATTCCTCAAAAGTTCATCGATGATGGCACGGTCGAGTGGCGTCGCGGACGCCACCTTCCTGGTATTCCTGACGACGTAGACATTTCGTTCACGGTTCCACCCGAGTCGGACTTATACCTGACTTCGGCCAAGTTACAGAGCTTGAAGGGCCAGAGTCGACGGCGGCCGGCCGACAAAGGCCTCAGTCGCGGCACTCAGCATGATCACGAAGAAAAATCGTCCTATACGCGCGATTTTCCTTCGTGATCATGAAATCAGCGGGCTTGGGCCGGCCGGCGCGGACCTGCCGGTGACCCGTCCCGGAGGGCCAGGCAAAGACCTCAGCGCTGCAAACCCTGTAGTGCGTACTTCGGGTGGCCCGGCTGATGGCCGTGAGCGCGTCCCGGAGGTCGCCGGGGATGGGGTCGGCGGCGGTGATGGTGCGGGAATCAGCCCTGGAGCGTGATCACCATGCCGGTGTCCGCATAGGGAAAGGGGCCCTTGCCCAGGTGTCGCACACTGTCCACTAGCCGCATGATGGGGACCATCAGGCCGTACTTGGCCTTCACCTCGGACGTGATCGTCTCGAAGTCCGGACCGGAGGTCACCAGCTCGACGGTGCCGGTCACCGGCGTGGTGCCGGCTTCGACCCGGCCTCGGACGTCGCTCGGCTGCAGTGTCACGCTCGGGTTGTTCCGTAGCCGCTTGGCCTTGCCGGAGGCCGAGGAGGTCAACAGGCCGACCCGGCCGCCGTCGAGCGGGACGATCCAGGTGGCCGTCGCGACCGCCACCCCGGTCTTGCGGAAGGTGGCCACGGACACGTACTTCTCCTGCGAGATCGTCTGTTCGGCGTTGCTGCCACTCATCTGCTTCTCCTCTCTAATGTGATCTCCGAGGTCGGGATCTGCGTTTGCTGAGAGGACGAACGGCGAAACCAGTAGGGGACACTGCGGCCCTGGAATCTGTCAGGCGGGCTCGGACCTCACGTCGAGGAGACGGGACAGAAGCAGACGTCGTCCGCCCTCGGTGGGCGCCAGTGAGGCGGCGGTTCCCAGCTCCCCCGCAGCCTCGAACCCGCACGTCACAGGCCCCGCGCTGCGAGCGGCCCGCGAAACTTGTCCTAAGTCAGGTCCTGGTATTCCTGACGACGTAGACATTTCGTTCACGGTTCCACCCGAGTCGGACTTATAGGGTCTCCGACAAGGGTGGCGAGTATCAGGCTGACGTGCCGGCGGCGGGCGTCATCGCCGGTCACGTCCGGTGCGACGTGCGCCATCTGCAGGTATCCGGCATAGATGTAGTACAGGACTACGGAACGGTCCAGTGCTTCGCCTTGCTCCCAGCCCAGCTTCTCCAGCTGCTGGGCGATGTAGCCGATCCGCCGATCGGCGACCCGCCGCACGGCTGCGACAGCGGCCGGATGCTCCGGGTTAGCGAGCAAGGCGATCTCGGCGCGGTCGGCCGGGCTGCGCTCGAAGGCGGCCGCCAGGAGCTTCCTCAGGCGTTCGGCGGGATCGGGCTCCTGGTCCAGTTCTTCGATCACCGACTCGGTGCGGCTCTGCTCCCACAGGTCCAGCGCCGCCTGGATCAGCGCGTCCCGGTTCTTGAAGTGCCAGTAGAAGCTGCCCTTGGTGGCCCCGAGATCGGCGGCGACGCTTTCGACGGCGACGGCCGCAATGCCGCCCCTGGCGATCGCGGCGAGAGCTGCCCTCGCCCAGTCGCCGGGCGTAAGAGGACCTGGACGCGGCTTGCGCACGACCATACGGTACCGTATGGTCGTTTCCATACGGTACCGTACGGAGCTTTCGAGGTAACCGCATGAAGATCACGAACTGTCACGAACGAGTCCTCATGGCGCAGCCGGAGCGGATCGCTCCGCTCATCGCCGACTTCCACCGCATCTGGCCGACAGAGATCGGGCCGCCTCCCCGGCTGGTGGAGGACCGCCTGTACGAGGCCGGGCGGATGCTGTGGGAGGAATTCGACCGTCCGGGTGCCCTGCGCGCGTTCCGGGTGGTCAGGCCGGATGAACTGCGGCTTGAGCACTGGTTCGAGGCGGAGCCCGCGGCAGGCGGGACGGTCTTGCGCCACACGGTCGAGGGCTACGCGGACGGCCGGTACGAGGCGATCTGGCGCGAGCGGATCGAGCCAGTGCACGATGTAGAGCTCGAGGCTCTCTTCGATCACGTGCAAGCCGCCATCACATAGATCACCCGCCAGGCTCCAGCTCGCGGGAGGATAGGCGCATGGGAGTTATCCGGTTCCGCGCGCAACTGCAGCGCCGCGGCCCGGCCGCCGCGGTGGTGCTCGACGAGACCCAGGTGGCGGCGGTGGGGGAAGGCGCCAAACGGTTCCCGGTGGTCGCGACCGTGAACGGCTACACCTGGCGGACCAGCGTGGCCCGCATGGGCGGGGAGTTCCTGCTCGGCCTGAGCCGTGAGGTCCGCGACGGCGCCGGCGTCCAGGCCGGCGACGAGGCCGAGGTGACCATCGAGCTCGACGAGGCGCCCAGGGAAGTCGACGTGCCCGCGGACCTCGCGGCTGCGCTGGCCGCTGACCCGCAGGCGACTGCCTCCTTCGAGCGGATGACCTTCACCCACCGCAAGGAGTACGCCCGCTGGGTCGCCGAAGCCAAGCGTGACGAGACCCGGCAGCGCCGGGCCGCTCAGGCGGTGGAGATGATCAAAGCGGGGAAGTCCCGCTCCTGAGCACCGGCGCGTTCATGCCCACTTGGGCTCGCCGATGATCGCCCGGGTGCGCAGCAGGATGCCGGTGGTCGCGCCGTCGCCGGATGCCCCGAGGTCGGACCGCCTGCCGGCAGGCAGGTTGTTCGTCAGCAGCCGCCAGGCGTCCTCGGTGCTCATCGCCAGGCTGGCGACCGTGCGGGTTCCTGGCTGGTCGCCGAAGCGCCATCCAGTTCCGGCGGCCACGAGGTGCCAGGTCACGGTGACCGGGCCCGTGACGGCAATTGTCACGGTGTCGCCCGGCCGCGAAGGGGCCTGGGCCAGCCGGTAGGGGTACGCCCAGCGCAGCCCGTCGAGCACCGGCCCGGCCAGGTCGGCACGCAGATCGCTGGGACGGCCGAGTCCCTGGAGGAGCTGCTGGCGGTGGATCCAGTACTCCGACAGCTCGCGGGCCTGGTCGAGCCAGGCAGGCACCGGGCCGGGACCGGCCCAGGACACCGAGGCGGTGCGTGCACGCGGGTCCTCCCGGCGGAACGTACCGGCGATCTGCGGCCCGGTCCACTGCAGCAGATCAGTGACCAGCCGGGGGCTGAGCCGGCGCGATGCGCCGACCCATTCGGCCTGCATCTCATCGAGCCAGGCGACGAACTCGCTCTCCGTCGCGCCCGCGGGAGGAAGCGTGCCGTAGTGGCCGTCGCGGTGCCGGGCCAGCAGCCCGAAGTCATCACCGAGCAGATGGCTGCACAGTCCGAGAATGCTCCAGCCCGGGCACGGCGAAGGCCGCTGCCAGTCCGCCCCTGGCAGGCCCGCGAGCAGGTCACTCAGCCGGTCCCGCTCGACGGCGAACAGGGCGGCATAGGCGTGTGGCGGCTCGGCAGGCGGCGCCAAGTCTCCGGGCAGGTCCGCCATTGAATCACGGAGCCAAGCCGCGCATGAAAGTCTCGATGACGTCTCGGTAGGTGGCGGCCGCGTCGGGGGTGAGCACGAGGCCCTTGAGCTCAAGCGAGACCGCGCCGTGCACGGCACTCCAGATCTGCTGCGCCGCCTCGACCGGCTCCGTGGCGGCGATGACGCCCGCGGCCGCGGCCAGCTCCACGTTGCGCACCAGCGCGCTGAACGCCCCGTACGCGTGCTCGTGCACCTCGTCCGAGTCGTGCTCGCGCGGGATCGCGTCCTCGAACATGATCGCGTAGAAGTTCGGGTTGGTGAGCGCGAACTCGCGGTACCGCAGGCCGCAGGAGCGCAGCCTGTCGCCCATGTCGGGCTCCGTGCCCGCCTCGATCGTCTCGCGCAGCCGGTCGAACCCCTTGATCAGCAGGACGTCGACGAGACCGTCCTTGCCGCCGAGCCGGTTGTAGACGCCCATCGGGGCGATCCCTGCCTCGGCCGCGACGGCCCGAATCGTCACCCCGCCGGGACCCTCCCTGACCAGGACCGCCTCGGCCGCCGCGCACAGCTCACGCTCGACGTCGGCGCTCGGCGTCCGGCTGCGCCGCACCGGTTCTGTCATGCCTGTCATCATCCCACCTCCGCCGGCGCTTGACAGACTATAGAACACTGTTACATAGTTATAGCACAACGTTCTCCGAGGAGGGAAACGGATGGAAACACGCAACGGCCGCCGGTGGTGGATCCTGGCGGTGCTCTGCCTCAGCGTCCTGCTCGTGGTCGTGGACAACACGATCGTCAACGTCGCGCTGCCGACGATCAGCCGCGACCTGCACGCGTCGACCGAGGCCCTGCAGTGGGTCGTCGACGGGTACACGCTCAGCTTCGCCGGGCTGCTGCTGGTCGGCGGCAACCTCGGTGACCGCCTCGGCCGGCGGCGGTTCCTGCAGCTGGGGCTGGCGCTGTTCGGCCTGACGTCCATCGGCGCCGCGCTCGCGCAGACCAGTGGCGAGCTCATCGCGGCCCGCGCCGCGATGGGCCTGTCCGCCGCGCTGATCTACCCCGCCACGCTGGCGATCCTCAACAACGTGTTCACCAACCCGCGCGAGCGCGCGACAGCGATCGGCATCTGGTCGGCGGTGTCCGGCCTCGCCGTGGCGATCGGCCCGGTGTCCGGCGGCGCGCTGCTGCGGCACTTCACCTGGAGCTCGGTGTTCCTCGTCAACGTGCCCGTGGTCCTCATCGCCCTGGTGGCCGGCCGGCTGCTGCTGCCCGAGTCGCGCGACCCGAAGGCCGGCCGGTTCGACCCGCTCGGCGCTGTGCTGTCCGTCGCCGGGATCACGCTGCTGACCTGGTCGATCATCGAGGCTCCTGGACACGGGTGGCTGTCGGCGACAACCCTGGGCGGGATCTTCGGCGCGCTGGTCATCCTCGCGCTGTTCGCCGCGTGGCAGGCGCGGCGGCCCGACCCGATGCTGGACGTCCGGCTGTTCCGCAACCCGCGGTTCAGCGCGGCGAGCGGGGCGATCGCGCTGGCGTTCTTCGGGCTGTTCGGCTTCATCTTCATGATCACCCAGTACTTCCAGATCGTCCGCGGTTACGACGCGCTCGACGCCGGGCTCGCGACGCTGCCGTTCGCGGTCATCACCGCTGCGTTCTCGCCGGTCGCAATGATCGTGATGAGGCGGACGGGGACGAAGCTGGTGGTGGCGTTCGGGCTGCTGCTGATGAGCAGTGGTTTCATCGTGGCGGCGCTGACGCCGCTGGGCGGCTCGTACTGGACCTGGATCGTCGGCGCGATGGCGCTGATGTCGTCCGGCCTCGCCTTCACCACCGGCCCGGCCACCGAGGCGATCATGGGCGCGCTGCCGCTGGCAAAGGCCGGCGCCGGCTCGGCGGTCAACGACACTACCCGCGAGGTTGGCGGCACGCTCGGCGTCGCGATCGTCGGCTCGGTGCTGAACTCGGGTTACGGCTCGCACGTGGTCACCGCCCTGGCCGGGCTGGGCGCGCCGGCCACCGCCGCGCACGCCGCGGGCCAGTCGGTGGTCGCGGGCATGGCCACCGCGGCGCACTTCCCGGCCTCGCTGCAGGGCGCGGCGGCGGAGGCGGTCCGGCAGGCGTTCATGACGGGCGTGCACCACGGCTCGCTGGTGGCCGCGGGTGCGGCGGCGGCTGGCGCGCTGGTCGCGATCTTCCTCGTGCCGTCCCGTGCGGCCGGTTCCGCGGAACCACTATCCGGAACGTCCTCGGCTTCCTCCCGGACCCGCCAGGAGACTCCTAGCCGGGTGTGACGCGCTTGGCTGACCCTTCCGGGCGCCGGCGGCGGCTGGACCGCTCCGGGGTCGCGGCCAATACTGGATGGCATGCGCGAGGTGCCGGGGGCGGACGACGCGGAGTGGGTCATGCGGATGCGCGCGCTGGCGCGGCAGGACGCCGAGGAGATGGTGCCGCGGCCGGACTTCCCGGTCTTCGGGGTCTCGTCGCCGCGGCTGGCGCCGGCCGCGCTGGCGGCCTATGAGCAGGTGAACGGGTCGTGGGCGGCGGTGACGCTGGCGTACGGGCCGTGGGACGCGACACCAGGACCTTACGTGGCCGTCAAGACCGAGCAGGCGGACCCCGAGCTGGCCGGGGCGCCCGGGCGGGGACCCGAGGCGGGGCTGCTGCGCGCGATCGATGCCGAACGCGACCGACTCGCCGCGAGCACCGGCGCGGACGAGGACGAGCCGGCCGGACCGCCGCAATACTCGCACGAGGAACTGCCCGCCGCACTGGTCGCCCGGCATGGGACCGTGTGGGCGGCGCGGCTGGACCGCCCGATGGACCGCGCAGCGGACCGCAGCGCCGGGGTCATGGTGACGATCACCGGGCGCGGCGTCGGCCCGGAACAGGTGCGGCTGTCCCCGGTCAGCGACCTGCGGCCGCTGTTCGATGCCAGGAACGAGATCCTGGGCCGGCTGGCGGAGCGCCGGCGCCGGGAGCCGCCGCCGGTCCTCGAGCCGGCCGAGGGGGTGGCGGCGTTCCGCGCGCTGGCCGAGTTCGAGCTGGAGGGGGACGCCAGGATCAGGGGGTCCGCCCGGCCGGGCGGGCGGACGCTCAGGCAGCCGGCGAACTGGGGGCGGCTGCGCAGCGCGCTCTGGCAGCGGGCGGTCAGCGAGCAGCAGCGGATCGGCGGGACGTCCAAGGGCGCCGCGAACGACGTCGTGACGTCGGTCATGAACCACCTCGGGCACCTGGCCGAACAGGCCACCTGGTTCACCGCCGACCCCCGGCTGCGCGCGGTCGCGATGGACGAGACCCTGCGGCACGCCGTGCTGGGCGAGGCCGTGCCCAGCCTCCCTGCGCAGCAGGCCTGGGCACGCTACTGGTCTGACCACATGGGCCGCGCGCTGCGCATGGACCGGGGCAGCAGCGCGTTCGCGGAGATGGAGTCCCGCCGGGCGCTCACCGACGGCTGGCTGGCGGCCTGGACCGCCTGGACCGCGCGCGCGTGAGCGGCCGGCGGTCCGCGCTCATTCGCCGGCCTGGCCCGCCTCGCCGTGATCCTGTTCCGGCTCTCCCGGGTCCCGGGCGTCGCCGCCGGCAGCGAGCAGGGCAAGGAACGGACCGACCCGGTGTCCTTCCTGGGCAGGGTGCCGGAAGAGCATGTCCGGATCCACGGTGTACCTGGTGCGCCGCCCGGTTCTGGTGCGGGTGAGGTAGCCCGCGGCCTCCAGGTCAGCCACGATGGCCTGGACGGCGCGTTCGGTGAGCCCGGCGACGGTGGCGATGTCCCGGATCCGGGCGTCGGGATTGCGGGCGATCTCCACGAGCACGTGCCCGTGCCCGGTCAGCAGCGTCCAGGCACCTGCGCGCTCGTCAGGCTCGCTCATCCTCCTGATTATATATCTCGCGGGACTATTATCGCGAGATTAAGTACGTGAAGTTTTTTTCCCATGTCTATTGACTGGTTCCGGCCGGACGCCGATCCTGGTAGTGCGTGACCGGGGGAGGTGGCTTCGATGCTTGAGGTTGACATGGTCGTGGGCGTTCCTGTCGTGACGGCGCCTGAGGAGATCGACCTCACTAACGTTCCCGGGCTGCGAGCGGCGCTCCAGGAGGCAGCTGCGACTGGGTCCCCGGCGCTCGTGGTCGACATGACCAGGACCAGGTTCTGTGACTCCGCCGGGCTTCGTGTCCTGGTGGACGCGCAAAAGCGGGCCGTCGCCGAGGGTGGTGCGGTGCTGCTGGCGGTGCCGGCCGCCGCTGTCCTGCGCGTTCTCGAGATCACCGGCATCGACCAGGTGATACCCCACTTCGCCAGCCTGGATGAGGCGGTGACGCAC
>Ga0335072_10008078_pt1 | contig 15273 bp, 8 predicted proteins | sample Lox_Sample_21_FD_206725 | JGI IMG/M metagenome (GOLD analysis project Ga0335072, IMG submission 206725) | Soil microbial communities from Loxahatchee National Wildlife Refuge, Florida, United States - Lox_Sample_2.1 | ecosystem: Environmental > Terrestrial > Soil > Wetlands | place: USA: Florida... | reverse complement strand
ACGCTCGTCCTCGGACGGGCCAACTATTCGTGGCTCGAAGTTCCTCCCGTCATCATGCCTGGAGGAATACGCCCTCTCACCTGGTATCGTCTGCGCGTCACCGCGTTCGGATGCAATCTCGGAGCATCCGTCACAAATTTGACCACTCACCAGACCGCGTGGATCGCATTTGAAGAGCATTTCTGCGTGACCAGCGGGCGCTTCGGCTTGCGCACGCTGAATGCCCACGCGAAGTGGAGCAACATCAGCGTGCAGCCCTCCACCTGGGCCGATTATCACGATATTGAACAGCACGTCTCCTACGTCGAGCATCCCGTAATCGTGAATGGGCCGCCTTGGTGGACTCCGTGGCATGTGGGCATGCTCTTCGTGGGCGCCTTGACCTTCGCTCTGCTCTTGCAGCTCCTCTATTTTCGTTTTCGAGCCTGGAAGGCCAACACAATCAGCCGCGAACGCGAGCGCCTGGCACATGAGATACACGACACCATGGCGCAGGGATTCGCCGGAATCGGCTACCAGATTCAGGGCATTCGAACCAGCATCGTGCGCGCTCACACTCTGGACGCGCGCAGCATTGCGGATCAGCTGAACGTGGCTTATCAGCTAGTGCGCAGCTGCCATGAGGAGGCAAGCCGGACCATCGCTCTTCTCGGCCGGGCTTCGCCCTCCATCGAAAACAACCTTCTCGGAGCACTGTCAGAAACAGCGCGGAGGACAGCGCGCAACCAGGTTACGACGATAGCTGAACTGCGTGGCGATCCCATTCCGCTGAACCTGAGGCTCGCCGACGCAATGCTGCACATCGGCCGCGAAGCAATCGCCAATGCTTTGAGCCATGGCGACCCGACTGTGCTGAAGATCAGGCTGAGTTTCAAAGACGGCAGCGTGGAACTGACGATTGATGACAACGGACGCGGATTCCAAAACTCCGACGAAAAAGAGGGATTCGGCATCCTGGGAATGCAGAAGCGTGCGCGCGGCGTCGGCGGCAGCCTGCACATTTCGAGCGTTCCCGGACAGGGGACGCAGGTTCGAGTAAGAGCCAATCTGCAAAGCACTCGCTTACGCGATCGGATCGCCTTGACATTGAGGCAAAGGTGGCGCACAGCGCCGCGCGCAGGCCAAACCAGATCCCCAACCATCTCAAACAGATTTGGAGAGCAGCATTCTCTTGAATAGGACCCATGCAGATACTTCGCCACTCTGTTGCACGTGAGCCAAGGGCGGCATACCGTAATCAAATGGCAGATCCGGCCAAGACGATCAAGGTCCTCATCATCGATGATCATCCTGTTGTCCGGCTCGGATTGCGGACCATGCTCGAAAGCGAAAAGCACATTTCGGTCACCGGCACTGCGGGTTCCGCCAAAGAAGGCATCGAGCAGGTGCAGAAGGTTAAGCCGGATGTTGTGCTGATGGATCTGCGCATGCCCGAGATGGAAGGCGTGGATGCAATCGCCGAGTTGCGCCGCCTCGACGAAGACATTCGCGTTCTCGTCCTCACCAACTATGAGGAGGATGAGTACATCCTTCGCGCGATCCAGGCGGGGGCAATCGGCTACCTCCTCAAGAACACGCCGCAGGAAGAGATTATTCGTGCGGTGGAAATGGTGAACGAGGATCAGCGCTGCGTCTCGCCCGATATCGCAAGACGTCTCACGGAGACTATTGCACGCGAGGAACTAAGTCATCGCGAACTCGAAGTCCTGAAACTCGTAGCCAACGGACTTACCAACAAAGAAATTGCCGAGCGCCTCTTTATCAGCGCGAAAACTGCCCGTAACCATGTTGCAAGCTGCCTGTTAAAGCTCGGCGCCGACGACAGAACAGAGGCGGTTACGACCGCTGTCCGCCGCGGTCTTATCAGGCTCTCGGAATGAATCATGTGAGTTATTCGATCCGGCATAGGACAGACTTCGGCAAGTGATAGATATCAATTGAGTTGATTACTCCTCAATAGTTGTAGAACAGGTTGGCATTCAATCATCCGAATCCGGGTTAGAATTGTTTCACGAATTACCGATAAGCGATTCGGCAGTTGAACCCTTGATGGAGACTTGCGTTCGTTCGCATCGGTTCAGACTGGTATCCGAGTCACACCATGACTTCACGCTGGGCTACGCCGCAAGCTCGTTCGATTCGAGGGCGAGGTTTGCACCTGATTGTGCTGTTTGCAATCCTGTGCGGCCCCCGGATATGGGCGACCCCGCCCCCTCTCACCTCTCTAGGCGCCATCCATGCTCTAACCGACAACGAAGCTCGAAGCGGGCTTCCCGTCTTGTTTGAGGCCACTGTCACCTATTACGACAACTTTGGCGGAACGGACCTCTTTGTACAGGACGGAGATAAGGCCATCTACGTCTTTACCAAGCCGGGTGCGGGACTGGTACCGGGCGACCGTGTCCTCGTGAAAGGAAAGACGAGCGTTGATTATCGCGCTGACATACTCAGCGAGCAGGTGACATTGCTCCGTCATGGCCTTCCGCCAAATCCGGTCCCAGCCAGTTTCGCCCAACTCATTCGCGGCGATCTTGACTGCGCGCGTGTCGCCGTCCGGGCGCGCGTTGAGAGCGCCGACCTCCTCACCGCGCAAGGTGAACCGAGCGCTTACTTGAGTCTCGAAATGGACGGCGGGTCAATCGATGCCATGGTTGTCGGCCGCGATCAGTCCATGCTGAAGCGGCTTCTCGATGCGGAGGTCGAGATCACCGGCGTGGCAGCGGCAAAACTCGACAGCAAACAACAACTGACCGGGATCGTGATCGAAGTCCCGCGAATCTCGGATGTGAAGATCCTCAATCCCGGCAGTACTGATCCTTTCTCACTTCCGATCACCTCGATGAGTGACATCCTCCATGGCTATGATGTCACAAGCCATTCACAGCGAGTGAGGACGCGGGGAACAGTGACGTACTATCAGCCGGGCGCGGCCCTCGTTCTGCAAAATGGACCCAAAAGTGTCTGGGTCAATACCCAATATGAAGGACCGCTGCAGGTTGGAGATGTCGTAGATGCGTCCGGCTTTCCTGATGTCCGGAACGGCTACGCGATCCTTACGCGCGGCGAGATCCACGAAGCGTCGACCCGCGCCTCGGTCGCTGCCGTTCCCGCCGGCTGGGCAGATCTGGCCGCAGGCAAGTACGCTTTCGACCTTGTCTCAACAGAAGGCACGGTGCTGGCCAGGGTACGCGGCGCCGCACAGGATGAATACTTCCTCGCTTCCAACGGCCACCTGTTCTCCGCGATCTTTCGCCACCCGGGGCTGAAAGCCGGCTCGTTGCCGCCCATGAAGCAGGCGCCGATCGGCTCGCGAATTCGAGTAACTGGCATATGCACTCTCCAATATGGATCAGACCCTCTCGGAGCGCCAGTCGCATTCGACATTCTGTTTCGGTCGTTTGATGACATTAGCGTCATCGCGGGCCCACCCGTCCTGGGTACGCGCAACCTCCTCGTATTCGTCGGATTCCTCGGCCTCCTGTTGATCATCGTCTTCTTTCGCGATCTTTCACGCGAGCGCAACGTACGCGCTCGAACCTCCGCGATGGCGTATATCGAGAGCCGGCGCAGCCGCATTCTCGAAGACATTAACGGTACTCGACCGCTGGCAGAGATCCTGGAACAGATCACCGAACTGGTTTCATTCAAACTGCGCGGCGCCCCCTGCTGGTGCCAGGTCGCGGACGGAGCTCAGTTGGGCAATTGTCCCCACAGCCTCATCGCTTTCCGTGTCGCCATGCAGGAGATCAAAGCTCACTCTGGACCGGGTCTCGGCATCCTCTACGCCGCATTTCACCCTCTCGCCCGGCGTGATTCCATCGAATCGGAGACGCTATCCAGTGCAGCCGCTCTTGCGCGTCTTGCTATTGAGACGCGAAGGCTCTATTCCGATCTTCGACACCGCTCCGAGTTCGATCTGCTCACCGACGTGCATAATCGCTTCTCGCTCGAAAGCCTTCTCGACTTTCAGATCGAGGAAGCAAGGCAAAACGCCGGCATCTTTGGATTGATTTACATCGACCTCAACGACTTCAAGCAGATCAATGACGTTTACGGCCACCACACAGGAGACCTGTACCTGCAGGCGGTCACGAACCGTATGAAGCGGGAACTTCGCGCCGGCGATCTGTTGGCACGGCTCGGGGGAGATGAATTCGCGGTGCTCGTACCGCATGTGCGAAACCGCGCAGAGGTCCAGGAGGTCACCAAGCGCCTCCAACACGGTTTTGACGCTGCATTCTCTTTGGGCGAATACGAGCTTTACGGGTCCGCAAGCATGGGTATTGCCCTTTTCCCTGAAGACGCTACTTCGAAGGATGGCCTTGTCAAAGCTGCCGATTCCGCCATGTACGCCATGAAACAGGCGCGACGCCAGGCATGGACCCCGAACGTCCAGAGTGCGACAGCACCGAAGCCCTGAATGCTTTCACATATCGGGGCACCATTGAACGCTACAATTCCATTGGCACTCAGTTTGAGGTTCACGACTTGTCTTCTTTCAAGGGAGCCACCGAAATTGTTCTCGCCGACATCAGTTTCTTCGATTCCTCGTGTTGCTGAAGTAGTCTTTCTCACTTCAATCCTGTTCTTTGCAAATGGCCACGTTGCCGCGGGACAGGTCAACACCACCGCGTCCCAAGTGAATCCTTTGATCGGAACCGCCAATGGCGGCAACGATTATCCCGGAGCGGCGGTTCCCTTTGGCATGCTCGCCTGGAGTCCCGAAGAGCCCCGCAACAAGCCGCGGCAACGGGTCGAAGGCGTTCCGGGCTCGATGAAGGATGATCGTGCCCGTCCGGCCGCGCCCGGTGGCTATGCATATACCGCAAGCACGATACGCGGCTTCTCTCTTACGCACTTGATGGGCACGGGCTGCGCGGGCGCGAGTGGCGATATTCCTTTCATGCCCTTTACCGGTAGCGTGCAAAGCTCACCCTCAGATGACGCCAACAATGCGGTGTATACAAGCCAGTTTTCCCACGCGGATGAAAGCGCAACTGCGGGCTACTATCGCGTCAAGCTCGAAAATGGTGTGACCGTCGAACTCACTGCCACGCCGCGGACCGGCGCCGCCCGTTTCACCTATCCGGCCGGACAGCCTGCGGTCATGCTGGTCCGCGCCTCCGACTCCGAAACCGGAAGTACGGACGCAACGTTGAAGATCGACGTCGCGGCGCGCACCATCTCGGGATCCGTGACAAGCGGAAACTTCTGCGGCTATCTCGGAACGGCGGACCGGCGCAGCTATTACACGCTCTACTTCGTTGCGCATTTCGATCAGCCCTTCGCCGCAACAGGAACGTGGCAGGACTCGGTCGTGCGGCCCAACACAACCGAATCCAGCAGCGGGACTACTTATGGTACCCGCGGTTTTCCACCTCCCGGCAAAGGTTCGGGGGGCTGGATCACGTTCGATTCAATGCGGTCGATTATCGTGCATGTTCGCGTCGGCATTTCTTACGTCAGCCTGCAGAGCGCTGAAGCCAACCTTCGCGCAGAGAATCCCAAAGGCACCAGCTTTGATTCCCTGCGCCAGCGTGCGCATGAGGCATGGAACAGAGCCCTGGACAGCATTCATATCACCGGTGGAACCTCTGATCAACGTACCGTTTTCTACACAGCGCTTTATCACACGCTGCTTGGGGAAAACCTCGCGAGTGATGTGAATGGCCGCTATTTAGGCATGGATCAGAAGATTCATGCCGTCCGGCTTCCCCAAAAAGCGCAATACGGCACGTTTTCGGGATGGGATGTGTACCGCTCGCAGGTGCAACTCGTCGCCCTGCTCATGCCCGATGTTGCAAGCGACATTGCCCAGTCACTGCTGAACCAGGCCAATCAAAATGGCGGTGAATGGGATCGGTGGACGCACAATGCCGGCATCACGCACGTGATGAATGGAGATCCCGCGGCACCCGCCATAGCCGGCATTCTCGCTTTCGGAGGAAGCCGCTTCGACGTGAACGCAGCCTACAGGTCGCTGCTGACTGCGGCCACGGTACCAACTCAGCATGATCTGAGCAATGAAGGTTGTCCGGTGGAATGTGTCGGTGAGCGCCCGTCGCTCGATCAATGGTTGAAGCTGCACTACATTCCCACCGAAGCGAACGCGTGGGGGCCGGCGGCGGACACACTGGAAGATGCGACGGCGGATTTTGCGGTCTCTGAAATTGCCCGTCGCACCGGCGACACGGCCAACGAGAAGCTCTTCCTCGAACGCGCGCAATATTGGAAGAATATCTTCAACCCGAATGGAACGAGCGAAGGCGGCTATATCCAGAATCGCAACGCCGATGGCTCGTGGACGAAATTCGATCCGGCATCCGACGACGGATTTGTGGAAGGCAGTGCCGCGCAATATATCTGGATGGTCCCGTTTAACGAGCGCGGCCTCTTCGACCTGCTCGGTGGCAACGACAAGACAAATGCCCGCCTTGACTCATTCTTCCACAAACCGGATGGCTCGTGGGCCGTCACGGAATCCGGAGGCCTTCACGCCGAGCTCAATAACGAGCCATCCATCGAGACTCCCTGGCTCTATGACTTCTCAGGTCAGCCGTGGAAAACGCAGGAGACCGTCCGCCGCGTGCTGAACACCATCTGGACAAATACACCGAATGGCATGCCCGGCAACGACGATCTCGGCGAGATGTCGTCCTGGTACGTGTGGTCGGCAATGGGACTCTATCCAGAGATACCAGGCCGCGCGGAACTGGTCCTGGGCAGCCCGCTCTTCCCCGAAATTCGCATTCACCGCGCATCGGGCGACATCGTGATTCGCAGCGAAGGAGCGGCAACCGACGCACCATACGTGCGAGCTCTGAAAGTCGACGGTAATTCCACTTCGAAGACCTGGCTGCCGGAGTCGTTCGTCAGTCACGGGGGCACGCTTGACTTTGTGCTGTCCTCGACGCCTGACAAGCAGTGGGGCGCCGGAGCAAATGACTCGCCGCCCTCATTCGCTCCGGCGAAACAGCCATAGTCGCAAAGGTCCTTCCGTCGTGGCGCTCAACTTCCTGCATGGAAATTACATTGCCGATGCTCACTCGCACCGAATGGCTGCAAAATGGAAGTGTGCGCGTCCGGGAATCGCTGAGACGCTGAAGCCTTTTTCTACAACGAGGTTGCTCGAATCTTGAAGACTGTCTGTGCACTCATCGCTGCCTGGTTGATCACAGCCGGCACATTCGCGCAGAGCACCGCGGGAGTGCTTCGCGGCATCGTCAAGGACGCGAAGGGAGCGCGCATTGCCTCGGCATCGGTTGAAACGGAGTTCGCAGCTTCGCAAAAGCGGTCAACCCTAAGTGACGGAACCGGGAGTTTCAGGATCGATGGGCTTCACCCGGGTTCCTATCGCATCACCGTATCGGCGAACGGCTTCGAGCGGGCCACGGCCGATGTCGTGATTCAGGTCGGCGTCATCCGCGACATGGAGGTCACTCTTAAACCGCGTCGCGTCACGCAGGTCATCGGCGTGCAGGCTCTTGCCTCCTCGATCGCGACGCAACCAATCGACCTCGCCAGCCAGGTGCACCAGGCAGTGATCACCAGCCAGGATCTGGATCAGCTGCCGCTGCCGGCACGCAGCTTCGCCAACATCGCCTATCTCGCGCCGGGCACCGAACCCGTCGAGCCCTCCGATCCCACCAAGGCGCGCATCACCGCGGTTTCCACTGGCGGTAGCTCGGGCCTCAACAATGAGCTCTCCGTCGATGGAGCCGACAACTCGGACGACTACATCGGAGGATTTCTTCAAAACTTCTCACCCGACTCCATTCGCGAGTTTTCAGTTCGCACTTCGCAGGAGGATGCTGACACCGGTGGAACCACCGCTGGTTCTGTGACCCTCACGACCAAGAGCGGCACCGACAACTGGCACAGCGATCTCGCTTTCTACGAACGCGGAGCTGCCCTCAACGCCCGCTTTCCAATCGAGAACCCGGCTCCTAATCCCAAGCAGCCGTTCTCGCGCCAGGACTACGTGGCCACTCTAGGAGGCCCGGTACTTTCGAAAAGGCTGTGGTTCTTTACCGCAGTCGAAGGCGTGCATGAGGACGCCAGCATCGCTTACAGCCCGGCCAGTCTCGCGCAATTCAGCGCGCTCGCTGCCCTCGCGGCAGACGGCCTGATCCCAGGCGTCTCTTCGATCGCGGTGCCCGCTACTGTGACAGTCCCCTTTCGCGACTTCTTCGGGTCAGAACGCCTCGACTGGGATCAATCCGCCAAATCACAGTGGTATCTACGAACCTCGGCTGACAGCTACACCACGCGCAACGATCTGGTGCAGCAAGCCACGCTGCCGTCCACCGGATTGCTGACCCACAACAACTACTTCAGCGTTGTCATCGCTAATCAGCACGCCTTTAGGTCCACGCTGCTGGGCTCTGTCCTTTTCGATGCCAGCGGCTTGCACCTGACACAGACACGCAACTCGAATCTGGGATTTGCGCTGGCCTTCCCGTTCAGTTCCACTTCGCTCACCGTATCGGGATTCGAAACCTTCGGCGACAATCAGTTCGCCACTCCGATTACATTCTTCCCATCTACGAGGAATCAGCAGAAATACCAGTTTCGATATGACCTGATCGACGAGAAGGGCCGTCACGCGCTCAAGTTCGGCGCGAACCTCATTCATGAGCCGGTTCTCGGTGGAGCATTCCCTGGAAACACCGAAACGCTCTACGAATTCACGCAAAATCCCACTTATTACGTAAACAATACGGCGCAGTTCACTGCTGACTTGAACACGGGCGCTTCTTCATCCAATCTCGGCGGAGGATTCCAGCAGAACATCCAGCGTCTGGGTTTCTATGCGCAGGATTCGTGGCGCGCGCTGCCCAATCTCACATTGAACTACGGCCTGCGCTACTCCACGACCGTCGGGCTGTTCCTTTCATCGGGACGCAGCCAACTCGAGAACCCCGGTTTGATCACGCTGGCCGCGCTCGGAATTCCGCTCGTTCCAAAAGCGCCGCACGACGACCGCAAGCAATTTGCGCCCCGGTTCGGCTTTGCCTGGTCGCCGGGGCATCGCGGAAACACCGTCATCCGTGGTGGAGCGGGCCTCTATTTCAACGACCTTGCCCAAAACGGATGGGTCGCGGCTTTCCAGGCAGTCAACGCAACCCCCGGCCCCTGCATTGACCCAGTCTCCAATACCGCCGCTGCTGAGAATGCCGGGTGCATTTCCGGGTCTGCCAGTGGGGGAACCGCAAACCTGATCGATTCGAATTACAAAACGCCTTATGCCATCCATCTTTCTGCGGGCGCACAGCACGCGTTCCGTGCAAACTGGTCACTCAGCACCGACTTCATTCACGAAGAGGGAAATCACGCGTATCGACCCTACAGCTATCTTGGGGGAATCAATCTCTTTTCGCCGCAGCTGTCTGTCTCCGATCCGGCACAAGCGACCTACGTTCCCAATGTGAACGTCTTTCACTCCGACAATCGCTCTAGCTATAACGGGCTGTTGGTTCACTTGCAGGGCAACGCCGGCAAACGTCTGCGCCTGGTTGCTAACTACACCCTTTCCAAGGCCCAGACTTGGGGCTGCGTTCTCGGCGAACTCTTTGATTACGTGAATGGCGTCTGCAATCCACTCGATCCATTCGGCCCCGGCGACTATGGACCCTCCGGTGAAGATGTCCGCAGCCGCGCAGTTCTCGCCGGCGTTTGGCGCGCGCCGGCCGGAATTGAGATCAGCGGGCTGTCGCAGGCCGAATCGGCCCGGCCCTTCACCATCACGACGGCTGACAACAGTGGCCGCATCTCCATAAATGGAATTCCCACCACACTCGATCAGTTCAGGGGAACTCCATACCTGCAAACTGATCTGCGCCTGGGACGTCCCATTCGTCTTGGCGAGAAACGAACGATCATGCCGTTCGTTGAGTTTTTCAACCTGTTCAATCACAACAACCCTGGTGCAAATTTTGTTACCAACATCGCCGCATTACCTGTGCCGGCCGCCCAAGCCGCGACGGGTAACATAACGGATATTTGCCTGAATTCGAATTGCACCTCGACTGCTTCCGTCACCAGCCCGAGCCAATTGCGGGTTCCGGGAGGGGCGCTTGGCGACTTTTTCGGACCCGGCACCACCGTGGGAGTTCCATTCGTGGCGCAGCTTGGAGTCCGCGCGAGCTTCTGAACAAGCCACTCAAGAAGGCTTCATTTCAGGGTGACTCAATATGCAATCAGGGCGATTCAATATGCAATTGGTTGAATTCGCAGGGCTGGCCGGCATTTCAGCGTGACTTATCTAATGTGCGCTCCTGTGGCTCACTGGTAACTTGGTGACCAAAGAATTGGCCGCCAACTCTCTGGTTCCGTTGTAGATTCAGTTCATGCCTTCCCCATTGAATCGAACTCCGGCAGGAGTAGGAATCGGTTTATATCGCCTTTGCGCTGCACTGTGGATCTTTGCGGTGTTGTGTGTCACCGCGCACCCAGCTTATGCCTACGTCGACCCCGGCTCTGGCTTGTTCCTGCTCCAGGTGGTCAGTTCAACATTGGTTGGTATCCCGTTCCTGATTCGCAAACGAATTCGTCAGATTTTTACGCGATTCGGAAGAAATCGCGTCTCCGACACGAATGCTCCAGGCTGAGTCACCCGCGCCGATCCATACGCGAACATTCCGCGATCCACAAGGCAGGCTCTTCCAGGATGGCGAGTCCGTGCTGCGCGAGATTTATCCGTCCCATGCCAATGATGTTCTCGCTTGGATCAGGTCACCGCTTGCCCAACGGTGGATAGAGCAACACCGCCTGGTAGCCACCGAGATTCTGGAATCCGCTCCGGATCAGCGCGCGCTCCTGCAACACGAACGAATCTTCTTCCCTTCCTATCCCTGGGAATGGACACCGGGGCAATGGCGCAGCGCCGCGGCGCTCACGCTCGACCTTTGTGAGGAATCGCTCGAGAGCGGATTCATTCTCAAGGACGCGACCCCTCTGAATGTTCTCTTTTCCGGGCCTGAGCCCGTCTTCGTTGATGTCCTCTCCTTCGAGAAGCGGGAACTCTCCAGTCCAATCTGGATAGCCTATGCGCAGTTTGTGCGCATGTTTCTTCTGCCCCTGGCTGCTCACGTACAGCTCGGCTGGCCCCTTGCCACCGTGATGCATCGCCGCGATGGATTCGAGCCCGCGGATCTGGAGCCCTGGCTGACGTTCTTCGAGCGCTGGAGGAGTCCTTTTCGATCGCTCGTGACCCTGCCGATGATGTTTGAGAAGCGTGCTGGCCGCAGCAACATGCACCTGGGAACGGATCGGACCCGCATGTCGCCCGACATCGCCACGCTGACCCTGCGTCACACGATCCGCAACACGCGCACGGCGCTCAATGCACTCGTACCGCCGCAGCGCCCATCGCGCTGGAGCGAATACGCCGAAACAGCCACCCATTACCCCGACAAGGATCACGCCACCAAGCAAGCCTTTGTCCGCCGCGTACTATGCAGCACGCGCCCGGCTCATGTCCTCGACGTGGGCGCCCACACCGGCGTCTATTCGCGGATTGCTGCCGAGTGTGGGGCAGAGGTTATCGCGTGGGATACCGATCTGCGTGCAACCGATCTCAACTGGCAAACGGCCCAGAAGAACCGCCTTCCCATCCTGCCCATCGTGGCCGACTTCGCCCGCCCCACGCCTGCCGTCGGTTGGAGTAACAGTGAATATGCCGGCCTGCTCGCCCGTTCCGCCGGCCGATTCGACTGCGTCCTGATGCTCGGCATTTTGCACCATCTCCTCGTTGCCGATCAGATTCCGCTTGAGAGCATAGTCGAACAATTGGCGGGAATCTCCACTCGTTGGGCGGTATTGGAATGGATACCCAAAGACGATGCACAGTTCTTGGGACTTTCGCGCGGCCGCGAAGAATTATATGCACACTTAGACGAGAATTTTTTGGTTCGGGCCCTCTCCCAAAACTTCTCGATCAGGGCCCGCGAAACACTGCAAAACGGAAGAATCCTCCTCCAGGTGGAGAAGATCGCATGAAAGCACGCTGGGCGCTGGAGGCATCAGGGTTATCCCTGCTCGTCCTGTTGCCGTTTTTTGATCAGTTGCTCTTCCCTGGCAGCACGATCCTGCTGCACGAACGCCTGGCCCTTTCCAACCCAATCGGCGGCATCCTGATCGATTTGGTTGTCTTTGCTGGCATTGGGCTCTGTGCCCTCTACCTCGCTTCGCGACTCGGACCCTTCACCCGTCAACTCGCAGAGGGATGCCTCGTTGGATTCGTGCTCTGGGCAAGCTTGTTTTGCGCGGTTTCCATCCTGATTCTCATTCCGACGGCCACCCAGGAAGGAGTCGATCACGCACTCTCTGGCCCTCCGCCGTTCCTACTCCACTTACATTCGATCATTTCGCGCGTCAGCATCTCCTTCCCCATGCTCTTTACGGCATTCGCAGTGGTGCTGCCCAGAATTGTGCATAAGCTCGCACGCGTGCTGCGCTACGGAATTGCTGCCTTCGGATTCTGCGCGATCTGGATCGTTCCCGAGCTTTTTTATCTCGCCTTTGGCTTGCACCCCGTTCATTCGTTTGATCACTCTGCCCAGGTCGCAAGCAGCAGTTCGAGCCAGCGAATTGTCTGGGTGCTGTTCGATGAACTTTCTTACGATCTTGCCTTTGAGCATCAACCGGCGGGCGAACAGTTTCCTCGCTTGCAAAAACTGCACTCGCAGAGCATTTCGCTCGCCAACGTCCGGCCGCTGGCCTTCAAGACCGAGCAGATCATACCTTCGCTCCTCGCCGGGCGTGAGTTGGAGGATATCCGGAGCAAATCAACCGGCAGCATGCTCTATCTCGATCCAGTCCGGCATCAATGGCTGAACTACGACCCCACCGCCACACTCTTCGGGATGGCACACGCACAAGGATGGAACCCGGGAGTCGTCGGATGGTACAACGCCTACTGCCGCATCTTTGTGAACGTCCTCACCGCATGCACCTGGCGCCCCGGGATTCAGGAGCAGATTCCCCTCGACCGCATTGGAGCATCTCGAAATATTTCGGTAGCTGCGAATTCACTCGTGGTGCCCCGCTATCTCTTCGATCTGTTCTTCTGGCATCTCGAAGACAACCGGTCCGAGATTTTGAACGAGAACCTGGCCGACTATCAAGAACTGATGGCCAGTTCGCGGCTCCTGCTCCAGAACGACCGCATACATTTTGTCTTTCTGCACCTGCCGGTACCGCATCCCCCCGGACTTTACAACCGCACTACGCATCAACTTTGCGCCTGCGGCAATTACATCGACAACCTGGCGCTCGCCGATGTCACGCTCGGCCAGCTGCTCGACCAAGTCGATCGCATGCCCGACAGGGACAGAACCACCGTAATCGTCTCCTCTGATCACTCGTGGCGCGTTCCACTCTGGAACCAGACAGAGTTCTGGACACCGGAGGAAGCGCAGGTATCGCAAGGCCGCTTCGACGAGCGGCCGGTTTTCATGGTGCACTTTCCCGGACAGACCACCGGCAGCAGCGTGCCTCAGGCGATGCCCGAACTCGTCGAGCACGATTTGATCGCTTCAATGCTTGAGGGCAAGGTCAATTCCCCCGATACGTTCGACGCGGCCTTGCAGAAAGCCGCCACCGGCACACACTGAACGAACTGCACAGCCCCCCTGCCATTCAACCGGCACGGAGGGTTCGCGACCCTGAGAATCGAAGTGCGCCCTTGTCGATTCGCGCCTTCGAGCCGCTACTGCTGACGATCGCGGTCCCAGCTGATGCTTTCCACAAAATCGCTCAGCAGGTCCCCCATCTTCCCCTGATCGGCGTCCGAGTCGCGCTTCCACCCACGGGACCGCAAGTCGATCTCAAGGGTCAGCAGAATCATTTCGTGATCGGAATATTCGCCTGTCGTTCCATTCGCGACAAAAGCGTACAGGAGATGCAGAATGCCGTCGGCCTCGTAAGACCTCACCACCGCGGGCTTGATATTCTCCCCATCACCATCCACATGCTGGCACTTGCCACCCTCGGGCAGATTGGAGCATATCTTGGCAAACCACCCCTCCGAACTGCCGACAGCCTCGTCTGTAATCGCGACCCCGACGCCGCGCAATTCTCGGCCCTGGTTATAGTTCGTTACGATCGTTTCACTGCCGTGGAATCCACCGTCACCCGACGTATAGGCCCGGTTCTCGTCGACCGCAATCGCTTGATCGTTCGTGCCCTTTCCGCAGTTCTGCAATTGAATGGAAAAATCGGCCACGTGATAGGTGAAGGGAGTGCAAGACTGCGCGGACACGGCTGCAGGGGACAGCAGCACAAGCACCACGCCGCACCATCCAAAACGAACCATCGAGCGAATACCGGAACGCATCTTCATTAGTGTCTCAGAGACGGTCTGGCTAACCGCGCAACACACCCCGGTCGGCTATCCTCTAGAGGGAAGGAAGCGTGCTCCGGCTCCATGCGGCCTGAACTTATCCAAGCATCGGAACTTTTGAAGAAGGACACTCCCGAGGCAATCGAAGCCGCCATTGGATTGCTGCAGAACACGGTTTTTTCGTTCAGCATGAAGATGTGCGGACACCGTGAAGATGCAGAGGATACGACGCAGGATGTGCTGTTCCGCTCACTCAAGCATCTTTCCAAGATGCAGGATCCGAATTCTCTGGCCGCCTGGCTCTACACCGTTACCAGAAACCGCTGCAGCCGCATGAGGCGCAGACCCTTCGATGCCGTGCATAACAGGCTTTCCCTCGATGAGTTGATCCCGGACGATCTGGAACTGAAGGATCTTATTGAGGGCGATACGGGACCGGAGCAGGAAGCGATGCATGCCGAGGAGCACCACCTCCTGCACGAAGCGGTCCTTCGCCTTCCCACCCCGCTCAGGCTGGTCCTGGTCCTCCACGATATGGAAGAGCTGACCTCCGAAGAGATTGCGAGAATTCTCTCACTTCAGATCGGGACCGTTCGGGTTCGCCTTCACCGGGCCAGGCTGACAGTGCGAAAGCAAATGATGTCGCTACTGAGTGGGATTCGGAAAAAGAAGATGACCGCCAAGGTAATTCCGCGAAGGCCGAAGGAGTGCCGGGACCTCTTCGCAAACTTGTCAGAGTATCTGGATGGGCGTGTGGAGGCGCGCACCTGCGACGAGATGCGAGCACACATCGCACGATGCCCGGAGTGCATCGCCTTCCTGAGAGATTTGCGCGGCGCCATCGATCGCTGCCGCTCCTTCTCGGTGGCGTGCGATCCAAACGTGGCGCAACGCATGCGCGCCTTGATGACCCGGGAATATCTCCGGCT
>Ga0335072_10008077_pt1 | contig 15273 bp, 13 predicted proteins | sample Lox_Sample_21_FD_206725 | JGI IMG/M metagenome (GOLD analysis project Ga0335072, IMG submission 206725) | Soil microbial communities from Loxahatchee National Wildlife Refuge, Florida, United States - Lox_Sample_2.1 | ecosystem: Environmental > Terrestrial > Soil > Wetlands | place: USA... | reverse complement strand
GGTCAAACTCATTGTCGGCGGGGGTTGTCATGCGCAACAGGCTGGGATTGAGTGCCTCGAGTTCGTCAACCGGGGTGTCAATCAGATCGGAGACGAGCCGCAGGTCAACAGAGTAGTTGATCGATACAGTGTCGGTGATGACTGGCGGGTCGAGGGTGATCTCGTCAAATCCATATTGCTTAGGATGGTTGGCGATGATGATGGCGGCCAGGATCTCGGGTACGTAGTTCTTGGTCTCGCCGGGCAGGTTGTTCCGCCTGTACAGCTCCCAGAAGTCGGCATAGCCGGTTTTCTCGACGGCGCGCTGCACATTGCCGGCGCCCCAGTCGTAGGCGGCCATCGCGAGATACCAGTCGCCTAGTTGATCGTAGAGAAATTTCATGTAGCGGGCGTAGGCGCGGGTCGACTTCTCCGGGTCAAACCGTTCGTCAATGAACCCGTTGCGTGTCAGGCCGTATTGGCCATGCGGCATGAACTGCCACATACCGCCGGCCCCGGAGCGCGGATTCACGGCGCGGGGCTGAAAGCCCGACTCGGCGACCGCGAGGTAAATCAAATCCTGGGGAACGCCTTCTTCGGCCATGACGCGCTGAATCATTGCTTTGTAACGGCCGGCGCGCTCGAAAGAGTGAAGCAGCGTGTTGTGGCCGCGCTGCGTATTGGCGAAGAAGTTAATGAACGCGGCGACATAATCGTTGACCACGAGGGGCAGGTCGGAGTGGGTTGTGGCCAGATCATTTCTTGCCCGGGCCACCAGGTTGGGATCGACGGCGAAGGTCACTTCACTGGCGACATCGGAGGGCGAGGGTTCGACCTTAGGGACAAAACCATTGCCCTGTTTCAGCGCATCCATCTCGAGCGCGTTGACGGCGTCGACAACGCGATCGAACTCGTCCTGCAGCTCAGGCGTCGACTTGATGTCGAAGTTGCTTGTCAGCATCAGGTCGACGGCGCGATCGAACTCGGCTTTTGCCGCGGGCAGATCGCCCTTGCGATAGTCGGTCTGCCCGTTGGAGTAAGCCTTTTCCACCTGGTCGATGAGAATGCGGACGCGTTGCTGCTGTTCAGTATTTTCCGTGTTTTGGGCAGCGACCGGCGCGGGCTGCGATTGCGCAGGGGCGGCCGGCGCAGTCATCTGTGGCACTGCGCTTTGCGGCGAGGTTGCCTTCTGGGTGGGCGTGCATCCCCCAAGCAGCAGCGCGAGAGCCATGCACGTCGCAAATCGGTACGAAACAATCCTCATGAGCAATGCAAAAAGAGCCACTCGTTCGTCGCAGGCAGAGCCGCAGCGCTGAATTTGAGACCCTTACGCGATGATAAGCTATGCCATGGAGGCATCGCGCGCGGATACGCACTTTTGCCCCTTTTCAGCCTACCTTCATGGACGCACGTTTCCTTCGCAATTTCGCCATTATCGCCCACATCGACCATGGAAAGTCGACGTTGAGCGACCGCCTTCTGGAGATGACTGGCGCGGTCGCCCTGCGCGAGATGCAGGCACAGATTCTCGACGCAATGGACCTGGAGCGCGAGCGCGGCATCACGATCAAGGCGCACGCGGTGCGCATGATGTATAAGGCTCACGATGGCAATGTTTATCAACTGAACCTGATCGACACTCCGGGGCATGTGGACTTCAGCTACGAAGTCTCGCGCTCGCTGGCTTCGTGTGAAGGAGCGCTACTGGTGGTGGATGCGAGCCAGGGTGTCGAAGCGCAGACCCTGGCGAATGCGTACCTGGCAATTAATCACGGACTCGAGATCATCCCCGTGATCAACAAGATTGACCTGCCCTCCGCCGACATTACACGCACGCAGGAGGCGATCGAGCAGGCTGTGGGTTTGGACGCGACGGACGCCATTCCCGTGAGCGCGAAGACCGGGCAGGGAGTGGATCAGGTGCTGGAAGCGATTGTGCACAGGCTGCCGCCGCCGAAGGGCGATCAGGCTGCTCCGCTGCAGGCCCTCATCTTCGACTCGTGGTTTGACGCCTATCGCGGCGTCATTGTGCTGGTGCGCGTGATGCAGGGAACGATGCGCAAGGGCCAGCGCATACGGCTCATGTCGAACGGCAAGGCATTCGAGATCGAGTCAATGGGCGTGTTGATGCCGAAGGCCGTCGAGATCGGAGAGCTGAGCGCGGGCGAGGTCGGATTTTTTGCCGCGACCATCAAGAATGTCTCGGATACGCGCATCGGCGACACCGTGACCGACGATCTGCACCCGGCGACCTCGCAGTTGCCTGGATTTGAAGACATCAAGCCGATGGTCTTCTCGGGTCTCTACACGGTGGATTCGCACGAGCACACGCTGCTGCGCGATGCGCTCGAGAAGCTGCGTTTGAATGACTCGTCGTTCTTCTTTGAGCCGGAGAGTTCGGTCGCCCTGGGCTTCGGCTTTCGCTGCGGGTTCCTTGGCCTGCTGCACATGGAGATCATCCAGGAGCGGCTGGAGCGCGAGTACGAACTCGACCTGATTACGACGGCGCCCGGCGTGCGCTATCACGTCACGCTCACCGACGGCAAAGTGATCGAGGTCGACAATCCATCGCGCTGGCCCGAGCCAACCAACATCGAAAGCATCCGCGAGCCGGTGATCACGGCGAAGATCCTCACCAATGAGGAATACGTCGGTGGCATCTTCAAGCTGGTGGAGGAGAAGCGCGGCAAGCAGGTCAACTTTGAATATGTGACGCCGACCCGCGTGATGCTGACCTATGAACTGCCGCTGAACGAGATCGTGCTCGACTTCTACGACCGGCTGAAATCCATCTCGCGCGGCTACGCTTCGCTCGACTATCAGCTCGCCGGGGAGTGGGAGTCCCCAATGGTGAAGATGGACATCCTGGTCTCAGGCGAGCCGGTGGATGCGCTGTCGATCATCGTGCACCGCGACTTCGCCTACGAGCGCGGCAAGGCGCTTGTGTCGAAGATGCGCGAGTTGATTCCGCGCCAGCAGTTTGAGGTCGCGATCCAGGCGGCGATCGGGTCGAAGGTTGTAGCACGCGAGACCGTAAGCGCGTTGCGCAAGAACGTTCTGGCCAAATGCTACGGCGGGGATATTACCCGAAAGCGCAAGCTGCTCGAAAAGCAAAAAGAGGGCAAAAAGCGCATGAAACGCATCGGGAAGGTCGACATTCCGCAGGAGGCGTTTCTGGCTGTCTTGCGGGTGGGAGAAGACCAGCAAAAATAGGCTTTTCTATGCAGACTGCGCAGGTTATTGTCATCTTCCTTTAAACGCGATCTGTGGAAACCTTGCCGCACTGCATCCGGGGGGCCGACGCGGCCGAATCCGCTAAACTTCAGAATTTGGCCGCTGTTTCTGCAAGAAAAGGCGCGACTTAGCGCGAATAGCAGAACTGCCAATTGTTTGGCAAGGGGATTTGCGCAGAAATTTCAGGCGGAAATCAGAACGGAATCCACAGTTTTTTCCACAGGATGAGGGCGCTGTGGGGGCCCGGCGCACGGGCAGCAACGGTGGCTGAGGCAAACGAAGGCAGCAAAAGGCAAAGGCCCCGTGAAAACGGGGCCTTTTAAGGTGAGAGCTCGCCGGCTTAGTGAGCGCCCGGTGCTTTGGTTGCGGGTGCTGGAGCCGCTGGCGGCTGGGCCGGCGGAGCAGGCACTCCGGACTTCGCATTGTACGCATCCACCACAGCCTTCGTGATGTTGGTGGACTCGCTTGCGTAGAGGACCGGCGTCTGCTGCTGGGCGATGTCGAGCACCAGGGTGAAACCCTGTTTCTTGGCATAGTCGCTCATCACGTCATACACCTTGGAGGCCAGGGTGTTGTACATATCCTGCATCTCCTGCTGCATGTCGTTCTGGGCGTCTTCGGCTTCGCGCTGCAACTGCTTCTTTTTGTCGTCGATGGTTTTGGCGCGGGCGGCGCGGTCAGCCTCAGTGAGCTTGTCGCCCTGGGTCTGAAGCTGCTTGGTGAGGGTCTCAATCTCATCGTTCAGAGCCTTGAGCTGCTGGCGCTTCGGATCGTACTTCTTCTGTAGATCGGCGAAGTTGCGCTGGCCCTCATTGGTCTGGGCCACAGCGACCTGGAAAGCAACGACGGCGATCTTGGTGGGGCCGGCCGGTGCTGCAGCAGTCTCTGCTGCCGGTGCGGGAGCGGCTGGAACTTGTGCGGCGGCGTTCAGAGCGAGTCCGGACGCCAGAGTGATTGCGAGTGCGAGCGTGCGCTTCATGCGAGTGAAAAGCTCCTTCGGGATTCCTGAATCGGTGTTCGCGCGGCGGGCGCAAACAAACCGGTGCCTCCTGAGAAACCTCTCGCTCTTTCTTTCTGGAACCTCATCCCAGGACTGGGAGAAGGGTAGAAGACGCGGATGGAGACATCAGCAGGAACTATCGGGAATTATACGGCAAATCAGGCAGCGGTTGTCACACGGAGCCAGGGGGCCGGCATGCCCAAAAAGACAGCCGGGCACATGAATTATCAGGGAAATGCAGGCGGGAAAGAGAAGGCGGGCGAGATCGAACTCAACGACCTCGCCCGGATAAATCAGTGCTGGGCTCCTGTGGGTCTGGGAGCAGCAGGAAGCTGAGCCGGCGGCGCAGGGATGCCTGACTTCACGTTGTAGGCGTCAATGATGGCTTTGGTGATGTCGCTGGCCGGAGTGGCGTAGAGCACGACCTGGGTCTGCTGGCTGCTGCCATCGAGCACGAGTGTGTACTTGTGCTCCTTGGCGTAGCTGAGCAACACCTGGCCAACCTTTGAAGCGACATCATTGAACGTCTGTTGCATGTCCTGCTGGAAGTCGTTTTGATCGTCTTCCTGTTCACGCTGCATTTGCTTTTCTTTGTCGTTCAGCTGGCGTGAGCGGTTCTCGCGCTCAGCGTCGCTGAGCGTGTCGCCCTTGCTTTGGAGATCTTTCTGCAGGGCCTGAACCTGGTCATTCAACGTCTTCAGTTCGTCCCGCTTGGGCTGGTATTTCTTCTGCAGGTCGGCGTAGTTCCGCTGAAATTCGTTGGTTTGCATCACGGCGGCCTGGAAGGCGATGACGGCGATCTTCGCCGGACCTTCTGTCGCGGCGGACGGGGCAGATTGAGCGGCGGCACTCATTGCCAGACCGCAGACCAGTGCAGCCGCCATGGGAATTCGATATTTCATTGCGACAATTGCTCCTGTTTCACGCCTGCGCAGTCCAGGGGGTGGAGGCGCAGGCGAAATGGCTAGAACGTGGTGGAGACGGTGAGACGAAAGGTCTTGCGCGGCTCGCGGAAGAGGTTCTGCGCGCCGTACGTCTGAATCACCTGTCCGTAGGTATAGTCTCCCGCGCCGCCCGGTGGGAAGAGATCTCGCGTAATCAGCTCTGCCGAGCAGCTCTGCACCTTGGTTCCCAGGGCGACATCGTTGCAATAAGGCCGCTCGTAGAGACGCAGGGGATTGTAAGCGAAGTAGAGGTGGAAAGGAGCATTGATCACCGGCATCAGGACGCCAAGGTCCGCGCCGACCGACATACGCGGCACGAAGTTGGTGCCTTCAATCGGACGAATGTCCTTCAGGAAACCCACCTGGGAGCCGGGGATGCCGCCCTGGCAGGCGCCGTTATTGTAGACCGGGCAGCCATAGAGCGGCGCCGTCAGCGATGCGAATCCCTCGGGGCTCTGTTTCAACTGGCCGTGATTGAGCGCGGCATCGACGCCAAAATCGTCGAACAGCGAGAAGGTGACCGGGCCTGCGATCGGGATGCGGTATTCGGTGTTGGCGACGAAGTTGGTGTCGCCGCCGATGGAAACAACGCCGTACACCGGAATCGGAATCTGGATGCACTGATTCAACTGCGGATTGGTCGGATCCCGCGGCACGCAGGTTCCATCGGGGTTGGTCAGCTGCACCTGAACCCGGTTGGGGATATAGCCGTAGGGCGTGGCGCCGCGGATATCGAAGCCGCGCAGCTCGTTCTCGCCACCAGAGTAGAAGCGATTTTGGGGGGGCGCCACATCGCCGCCAAAGCCCTGCACGTAGCTGAGCTGTGCGCGGAAAGCCAGCACGTTGCGGCCTGTCTGCGAAAACTTCAGGTAGTGCATCGAGTGGTAGCTCTTGTACGCCAGGATCGGCGCAAAGTAGCGGACATTGCCCCAGAGACCGGCGATCTGGAATACGGCGTCATACTCCTTGCCGCTCCGGGCACGGAGCGGATTGTTGACCGTGTTGTAGCTGTAGGTGAACGAAGCTGTGCTGGAAACAATGCCGGCCAGCGCGTTGGAGCCCTGGATTCCCGACCGGAAGCTGATGGTCTGGAAGAAGGTCTGCGACGCTGTGCTGAACGCAGAGATCGTGGACCGCGAGAGCGAGTAGGTAAAGCCGACGCGCTGGAAGGCATGCCGCTTGAGCGGATAGCTGATGGAGAAGTTCAAGCCGGTTGCGGCCTGGTTATAGTTCTGCGTCAGCGATTGCTCGGCGGCGGTCAGGTTTACCGACTGTCCAGTCGTTGCCTGGTAGTTCTTGGCGGCGTTGAAGTCCTGCTTGTTGTTGTAGATCTGGAAGCCGACGTTGATCGGGCGATTGCGAATGTACGGCTGCGTGAAGCCGAACAGGAACTGGCGTCCCACGTTGCCCAGGTTGCCCTGCAGGCTGAGGGTCTCGCCCAGACCGAGAAAGTTGTTGGTCGAGTAGTTCACGCCCAGAAAGGCGCCGGACAGGCCACTCACGCCGCCATTGAGGCCGATCGAGTTCTTGCCTTTTTCGTGGACCTTCAGCAAAAGATCGACGGTGCCGGCTTCGGGGTTCTGGTGCGCTTCTGAGTCCTGATCGACCTTGAGGGCGTCGAAGTACTCCAGCTGATTGAGGCGCAGCAAGCTGTACTCCCACAGCTGGGAGTTGTAGACCTGGCCCTCTTCAAGCAGCAGTTCGCGGCGGATGACCTTGTCGCGGGTGATGGTGTTGCCCTGGAATTCGATGCGCGAGACGTAAAACTGCTTGCCTTCATCGATGTCGATATCAAGCGAGGCGGTCTTCTTCTGATCGTCGTACGTCAGCTTCGGAATGGCGCCAAAGTTGATGTAGCCGAGCTGTCCGTAGGCCTTCTTGAGGTTGTCGAGACCCTTGCTGATGGCCGTCGCACTGAACCAGTCTCCATCCTTGATCGGGAAGGTGGCCCGCAGGGCCCTCAGGTTGTTGACCGCTTTGTTTCCTGTGAAGGTGATGGCGCCCAGCCGGTAGCGGCCGCCCTCTTCGATTGGCAGCAGGATGTCGATGCGCTTGCCATGGTTGGGGCGGAAGGTGAACCAGTTCAGGCCGCCCTGGTCGCGAATCTGGGTCTTCGGCTCTTCCACCGCGGCGTTGGCGTAACCCTTGTCGCGGTAGGCCTGACGGACACGTTCGGTGTCTTCTTCGAGCTTTGAGGCGTCGTAGGTCTTGGCAAACAGGTTCTCGAAGATCAGCGAATATGGAATGCCGATCGGCTTCAGGTTCTTCATCGAGCGGCGCAGATAAAGGCTGCTCAGGTGCTTGTTGCCCGTGAAGCGGATGTTGCCGACTTTGACGACCGGGCCTTCCTTAATATTGAAGTTGACCTGCACCGAAGCCGGAGGAATCGTCTTGACTTCGGTCTTGATGGTGGCGAACTGGTGGCCGTGCTCGGCCAAAAGCTCGCGCAACACGGCTTCGGCATGCTTGATCTTGGTGGGGTCAAACTGACCCTCTACCGACAGACCGACCTTCTCTTTCTTGAAGCGGTCAAGAATGTCAGAGGTGCTGACGGAGTTGTTGCCCTTGTAATTGATCTCGCGAATCGTAGGACGCTCGCGGACAAAGACATTGAGGATGATGCCCTTCTCGGTATCTTCGCGTTCGATGCGGAGGTCCTCGAAGTACCCCGTGTTCCAGAGGGAGTTGAAGTCGCGCTCGATGGAGATGGGATCGTAGGTGTCGCCCGGGTGGGTGAACATGCGGGCCAGGATTGTTTCCTTGGGAATACGCCGGTTGCCGATGACCCGGACCTGATCGATCGTCTCCGGAGTCTGGGCAAGAGCGGTCAGAGCGGTAATTCCCAGCACCACGAGCAGCGCGAAGCGTGCAAAACGGGCAGAATTCCGCATCAGGCGGGAGATGATAGCGTGCTTGATCTTCACCGGGCTGGAACCCTGCGGCGAGCACAAGTACTGGTGCGGTCCATGGTAAGGCTTCACGCGAAGAATATGCACACCCTCATTACGTAAAATCTGGTACGGATTCAAGGAAAGGTTGATTATATTTGACCGCGGCCACCCTGCCCAAACCTCGGGTGAGCCGTCGGTTAGGAACCACGCCTTATCCTGGAACTCCCCTCCGCAGTTGCTCGTCGCGGACAGGAATGGCCCTCGAGAAAGGACCCTTCACAGTCTACCGGACCGGGGCGGGTCAGAGCCCGTTTTTGGCACTCCGATGCGACGCGCATCCCTGGTTGTGGTTCCTGTTTAGACGCATCAGAGCCGAACATGACATCCTCTTCTCGGAGAGGTTTTTGAGCCATGCCGGCGCCGGCCCATTCGGTATATGAGTTCACCGCCCCTTTGCTGGATGGGAAGACCGTCTGCCTGGGGGATTTTGCAGGACGCGTTCTGCTGATTGTGAACACGGCGAGCCGGTGCGGCTTTACTCCGCAGTACGCAGGCCTGGAGCAGCTCTACCGGCAGCTTCATCCCCGGGGATTCGAGGTGCTGGGCTTCCCCTGCAACCAGTTTGGCGCGCAGGAGCCCGGCTCTGCCCAGGAGATCGGCGCTTTCTGCCAGAAGAACTACGGGGTCACCTTTCCCATGTTTGCCCGCATCGAAGTGAACGGCCCGGAAGCCCATCCCCTCTATCGGTACCTCAAGGCGAGCCAACCGGGACTCTTCGGTACGCAGCGCATCAAGTGGAACTTCACCAAGTTCCTCGTCGACCGTGAAGGCCAGGTGGTGCGCCGCTACCTGCCCCGGCTCAAGCCGGAGAGCCTGGCCTATGACATTGAGAAGCTGATCGGTACGGTTTGATCACATGAATGGCCAGCTCATAGGGATTCATCCAACCGCAGCAACCCTGGGGTATGCTGCTTGCGATCTGGGAGCAACCGCATGCGCAAGAATCTGCCCATGATTCTGGTCCGCATCATTGTGGGCCTGGTCTTCCTCACCGAAGGCATTTTGAAATTCACGCAGCCGGGCGAACTGGGGAGCGGGCGCTTCGCCCATATCGGGCTGCCGTTTCCACACTTTCTGGCGCCGTTTGTGGCGGTGATCGAAGTGGTGGCCGGTGCGGCGATGATCCTGGGGTTCTTTGCGGGCGATGCGGCGCTGCTCCTGCTCTGCGTAATTGTTACAGCCATCGTCACCACCAAGGCGCCGATTCTTCTCGGGCATTCTTTCGGCCGGTTCGAGCCGCCGCGGCTGAGCCACTATGGCCTTCTCAGCTTTCTTCACGAAGCCCGCACCGACCTGTGCATGCTCTTTGGCTGCGTGGCTGTGCTGATCGACAGCGGCCTGCAGCTGGCACAGCGCAAGCAGTGGTACCAACGCTGATTGAGGGCAGATCAGCCGTCGAAGCGATAGGCGCTGATGGCCGCGCCCATCGGCTCATCGGTGAAGATGCGCCTGCCGGCTCCGTCGCCGCCCGCTCCGGCGGCTACGAATAACGGGACCAGATGTTCTTCGCGTGGATGGGCATAGGCCGCGTGGGGAGCCTCACGCCAGTTGGTCAGCAGCTGTGAACGTTCTGAGGCTTCAGACTCGACGGCGCGGGTCAGCCATGCGTCAAAACTGCGGGCCCGCTCGGTTGTCTCGGGGCGGAAGTAGCCGCGCAGGTTGTGAAAGCTCATGCCGCTGCCGATGATCAGAACGCCTTCGTCGCGCAACGGGGCGAGAGTTCGGCCGGCGGCGAGGTGGAGAGCGGGATCCAGTGAACTGGCCAGCGACAACGTGACCACCGGAATCTCCGCCTGGGGGAATGCTACCTTCAACGGAACAAAGACCCCGTGATCGAATCCGCGCGATGGGCTGGCCGCGGAGAGCAGGCCGGCCTCTTCAAGCAATCCGGCAACACGCTCGGCCAGGGCGGGATCGCCGGGCGCGGGCCAGGTGAGCCGGTACGTGTGCTCCGGAAAGCCGGAGTAGTCGAAGATCAGGTCAGGCTTCGGCGCGGCGCCGGCGGTGAAAGCCGGTTCCTCCCAGTGGCCGCTGACGACAAGCAGGGCTTTGGGTGGCGCGGGCAGCGTTGCGGCCAGGCCCGCGAGAAACCGCCGCGTCTTGTCCCATGTATCCGCCGGACCCCAGGTCCAGTCCATGAAGAAGCAGGGCCCGCCTCCGTGTGGAAGGAAGATGGACGGTTGAGTTAAACGTTTTATTGTCAATGTCTTATCTCCCATAGGCCTGAATCCTGGAATCGCTGTACTGGGATGATTGTTTAAACGACTATTCTATGGATGCGCTTCCAACCAGGATTGATTCAGACAGGCCGTCGGGAGGAGTAGCCCCGTCAGGACTCTTTACGGTAGAGCATGTCACGCACGGCGTTGCGCCGAGCCGCATTCAACTCGCTGTCGTTGCTGCTCAGGCTGGAACCGGATGCATCGGTCTCTTCCGGTTCGCTGCATTCGGGGCAGCGGTTGGCGAAGCCGGGCTTGTTGGGCCTGAGTTCGAACTCCTCTCCACAGATGGCACAAACTTTGATCGGAAACGGCATGACACTTCTATGCTAAAACGAATCGGCTCCGCTTTGCAGCCCACCTGTTCGCGGCGACTATTCGATGGAATAGATCGCGTAGACACTGGCGCCGCGCGTGACCTTGTTGGGTTCGACGGCGAGCGGAGGCTGATTGTCCGCAGCTTTTGCCGCGAAGGCGCGCAGCATCGGCAAAGGCCTGATGGGCGAGGTCAGCTGGTTGCTGACAAAGATCAGCGAGCCGAGCCGCACGCCCATGCCCCTGGCCAGAACTTCGGCGTTCTCCCGGGCGCGACTCGCCGCCTGACTCAGCGCCTTCTCCTCGAGAGCGCGCTCGTCTTTTACGGTCCATTCGATCTCGCCGCTGCTGGTGGCTCCGGCGCTGATGGCGATGTCGAGAATCTCTGCAGCCCTCTCGGGTGCAACCCGCACCGTCCAGTTCTGGCTAAGCCTGAACTTGTGCGGCTTGGTCGAGTCGCGGTCGAGATACTGCGATTCGCTGCGAATGGCCGACTCCGCGACGCCGGCCTGCTTGATTGCGCCGATGATGGCGTTGGACGTCTGGGCGCCGTCAGAGTACGCGGCCTTGGCGTCCTCAAGCGGTGTATCAAAGCCAATGTGCAGAATGGCCAAATCGGGATCCACGGAAACCGTGTCGTTCGCGGAAACCGAGAGGGTGCGGTTTGTAGGACCGATCTGGAGCTGCGGCTGGCTGGTCTCCTGCGCGGCAGCAAGCGTGCCGGCGAGGCAGAAGGCCGCAGCGATGGAAAAGCGATGGATCTTCATGGTTCGAACCCCCTGGGCCTGCTGGCAGGCCCTCATTAGACGACGCAGTTGCGGGCTTAGCGCTTCAGAAAGGGCTCAGTTGATCGACTTTGCGTACTTTTCGCCGAAGCTTCGCAGCCTGGCGAGGGTTACGGCAGCCTGGCCTGAGTCGATGGCCTCCGCGCCTTGCGCCACTCCTTCTTTCAGATCGCCGGCCAGTCCGGCTGCGACAAGCGCGGCGGCCGCGTTGAGCAGCACGATGTCTCGCCGCGCGCCGGGAATTCCGGTAATCACGTCATAGAGCAGGGACGTGTTGGTGGCGACGTTGCCGCCCGCGAAATCCTCGAGCCGCGCACGCGGTACACCGGCCATCTCCGGCGTGATACGGGCGGCCTTGAGCTCGGGCGATTTGCCATCCGGACTCTCCTCGATGCGCGCGACAACACTCTCGCCGGTTGTCGTCAACTCATCGATGCCGTCGGTTCCGTGGACGACAAAGGCCCGTTTGGCTCCGAGCGAAGCCAGTGTGCGTCCGACGAGCAGCACGCGGCTGGGCGCGAGCACGCCGATCACCTGCGCGCGCGCGCCTGCAGGATTGGTCAAAGGTCCGCAGAGGTTGAAGATGGTGCGAAAACCCAGGGCGCGGCGCAGCGGCCCCACCGCCTTCATCGCCGGATGATAGTGCGGTGCGAACAAAAACATGAAGCCGGTCTCGCGCAGGCATTCGGCGGCAAGCTCCGGGCCCAGCGTGATCGGTACGCCGAGGGCTTCGAGCACATCGGCCGAGCCGGCCTGGGACGTCACTGCGCGGTTGCCGTGTTTTGCCACCTTGGCGCCGGCGGCAGCGGCCACCAGAGCGGCCCCCGTGGAGATATTGAAAGTCAATGGTCCGCCGCCGCCCGTGCCGCAGGTGTCGACCAGCTCGGCGCGTTCTTCGTCGGTGAGGGGAAGAGAGATGGCTTTTGACCGCATGGCATCAACGAAGCCGGCCAGCTCCGGCGCCTGCTCGCCGCGCGTAGCCAGCACTGCCAGCAATGCCGCTGTTTCAACTTCGGGGACTTCGCCGGTGAGGATCTCGTCGAGCACAGATGCAGCTTGCTCGCGCGTGAGTGCTGTGCCTTCTTCGGCCAGGGGTTTCAGGTGATCGCGCAGAACCGTCATCTCTCCATATGGTAATTGCCTCCAAGCCACGGCAGCACAAGGGACAAAACCGCCCACGGCGGTTTGCGAGGCCTTCGGGCCGCACGATAGTATGGGGCTGCCGCTGTTATCGCCGCAATCGCGCTGTATTTCTTCAGCTTTGCGGATGAAGTGATACCAACCTCAGCGGACGGTTCGGATCAATCCACGATGAAAATCCACGAGTATCAGGCGAAAGAAATCCTGGCGAAGTATGGCGTGCCCGTGCCCAAGGGCGAGATGGCCAACACGCCGGAAGAAGCGGCGGCAGTGGCTCGCAAACTGTTTGCAGAGGGCGCGAGCGGCGTAGTGGTAAAGGCGCAGATTCACGCCGGAGGCCGCGGCAAGGGCGGCGGCGTAAAAGTGGCGAAGACGCGCGAAGACGCCGAGCAGCACGTGAAGACCATCCTCGGCATGCAGCTTATTACCCACCAGACCGGTCCGCAGGGACAGAAAGTGCAGCGGCTGCTGATTGAAGAGACGGCGGCCATCGATCGCGAGCTGTATCTCGGCATCGTGCTCGACCGCGCGACCGGCAAGCTGGTGTTTATGGCCTCGCAGGCCGGCGGCATGGAGATTGAAGAAGTGGCCGCGAAGACGCCCGAGGCCATCTTCAAGGAGTCCGTCGATCCCGCGGTTGGCTTCGGCGCATGGCAGGCGCGCAAGCTGGCCTTTGCTCTCGGCCTCAAGCCGACGCAGATCAACCAGGCGGTCGGCTTCTTCCAGAGCCTCTACAAAGCGTTTGTCGACACCGACGCATCGCTGGTCGAGATCAACCCTTTCATCACCACGAAAGACGACAAGCTGTTTGCGCTCGACGCCAAGATCAACTTCGACGACAACGCGCTCTTTCGCCATGCCGACATCAAGGCGCTGCGCGACGTTGCCGAAGAGGACCCGCTTGAAGTGGAAGCGAGCAAGTACGCGCTCAACTACATCAAGCTCGATGGATCGATCGCCTGCATGGTCAACGGCGCGGGCCTGGCCATGGCGACCATGGACATCATCCAGTACGCGGGCGGCAGCCCGGCCAACTTTCTCGACGTGGGCGGCGGCGCAACCCAGGAGCAGATTGAGCACGCGTTCGAGATTCTGCTCTCTGACGCGCATGTGAAGGCAATCTTCATCAACATCTTCGGCGGCATTCTGCGCGTCGACCGGCTGGCCACCGGCGTGGTGGCCGCGGCCAAGAAGCTCAACGTGAAGGTGCCGATCGTGCTGCGGCTCGAAGGCACCAACGTGGAAGAGGGCCGCAAGATTCTCAAGGAGTCGGGATTGAACTTCCAGGTGGGCGCAACGATGAAGGAAGCGGCGGAGCTGGTGGTGAAAGCAGCGAAATGAGCAGGAAGCTTTCAGCTGTCAGCCATCAGCTTTCAGCGATGAAGTGTACTGATGAAGGATAACGTCAAGTGCCTCAGGATGTTCAGGAACTCGCAGTTTGGCAACGTGCAATTGACCTTACGGTCTGCATCTACAGGCTAACTCGAGGATTTCCTAAGGATGAGCTTTACGGGCTTGTATCTCAACTACGCCGGGCAGCCGTATCGGTTGCGAGCAACATTGCAGAGGGCCGCGGAAGACTGAATGAGCGGGAATTTCGCCAGTTTCTGGGCGTCGCGCTTGGTTCAGTCTTCGAAGTGAAAACTCAATTGGTGGTTGCCCGTAAGTTAGAGATGGGCAGGGAAACAGGCATCGACGAAGCGGTGGGTCTTTGTGAAGAGGTTTCAAAGATGCTTACGTCGCTGGTTAACAAGCTTGGGTGATAGCTGAAAGCTGATAGCTGACGGCTGAGGGCTCATAGCTAGGAGCTAATGGATGGCAGTTCTTGTAAATAACGACACACGTCTCATCGTGCAGGGCATTACCGGCAAAGAGGGCACGTTTCACGCGCTGGGCTGCGCGGAGTACGGCACCAAAGTTGTGGGCGGCGTCACGCCGGGCAAGGGGGGCACAACCCACGAAGGCTGGCCCGTCTTCAACACCGTGGCAGACGCCGTGAAAGAGACCGGCGCCAACGCGACCATGATCTTTGTGCCACCGCCGTTTGCGGGCGATGCGATTCTTGAGGCTGAAGACGCGGGGATTCCGCTGATTGTCTGCATCACCGAGGGCATTCCCACGCTCGACATGGTGAAGGTGTGGGCCAAGCTCAAGAACTCGAAGTCGCGGCTCATCGGGCCGAACTGCCCGGGCGTCATTTCGCCGGGCATGGCCAAGATCGGCATCATGCCGGGGCGGATTCACAAGCAAGGCTCGGTGGGCATCGTGTCGAAGTCGGGCACGTTGACGTACGAGGCGGTGCATCAGCTTACCCAGCGCGGCATCGGACAATCGACGGCGATCGGCATCGGCGGCGACCCGATCATCGGCACCACGCACATCGACGCGCTCCGCCTGCTGAACGACGACCCCGGTACCGAAGCCATCATCATGATTGGCGAGATCGGCGGGTCGGCCGAGATTGAAGCCGCCGCATGGGTCAAGGCTAACGTGAAGAAGCCAGTCGTCGGCTTCATCGCCGGACAGACCGCGCCTCCCGGACGCCGCATGGGCCACGCCGGCGCCATCATCTCGGGCGGCGAAGGCACCGCCGCCAGCAAGATGCAGGCGATGCGCGAGGCAGGAATTCACGTGGTTGTCTCTCCCGCCGAGATGGGCGCAACGCTGGCGAAGGTGATCGGGAAGTTAGCTTCTAGCTGCTAGCCT
>Ga0335072_10008075_pt1 | contig 15274 bp, 9 predicted proteins | sample Lox_Sample_21_FD_206725 | JGI IMG/M metagenome (GOLD analysis project Ga0335072, IMG submission 206725) | Soil microbial communities from Loxahatchee National Wildlife Refuge, Florida, United States - Lox_Sample_2.1 | ecosystem: Environmental > Terrestrial > Soil > Wetlands | place: USA: Florida... | reverse complement strand
GATGACACGAGCTTCGAATGGGCTAATGGGAATGAAGAGTTGCAAGCCGCGAACCATCATGGCATCCAAATGTGGGGCTTACCTTAATAGAGCCCCACAAAATAATGCGCCGCAGACTTGGATCCGGATCTAGAGAAATGAAATCTTTATTAAGGCCGTTTCGATTATGTAGAAATCACAGATAGAATAGTGATATAATGCGCAGCATAGAATAGATTGAATTGCTTAAGTTGCATGTTGATCTTACGAACTTACGGTCCGTATTTGTCTGTGGTCAAAGTGGCGACCATCCGTAAGCTATTTTGCCGCCCGTACAACGCCTGCTGAACGCCTGCTGAACACCCAGCTTTGGCTGTCCGTCGCTCCCCAGCTAGGCTGGATTTACGGTCCACGAAGCTGTAATTCCAACAGATTAGACCGCAAGCTCTCCAAGCTCTAGGCTCTTTAAGAGCTTCTGTGCTCATATATCTCAAGAAAATATGACTTACCATCCTTTGTGTTCTTCTAAATGAGCTCCTCAGCTGACTTGTCACGTGGCTTGCGGGGACTCCGCTCAGGGAGACCAGGCAGAGCCAGCGCAACAGGAGATGATCTTGATCCTGAGGTACGCCTGATCGCGGTTTTATTCATTCATGGGTCATGGAATGACATCAGAACTCCTCGATGAGCAACCCGAAGCTGTACATGAAATATTGGTCTGGAATCGCATAACTCAATTGTTAATGTCGTGGCATCTTTTGCAACGTTTCTTATAGTTCCTCTTCATTTCAATATTATATAGTACTAAAGTTTGCAGGATATACATGTTAGGAGACTGCACGCCCTTCATGTCAGCGCGACACGTAAGCATGCATAATTAGACGACGGCGCGTCGACTGCGATCTGTAGAAACTTGCTATCAAGTCACCACTACAAGCTCTCGGCGAAAGGCTGTGTGACAAAGCCATCGCATAAAATTGGAATGGGTCTTGTACGAGAAAATATCCGGAAGCCGTTTTCTAAGTGGTTCTCCAACTCGGCGGCGGCTGACGAGCCAGAACCCCTAAAGCCATCATTCAGCGCTGAGGAGATTGCATCTTTATCCTGTCCATGTCATCCTAGTTTGGAGCCTGATCGGCCTCACTATCTATGTAGTGGATGTCGAAAGTTCGTGGAGAAGTGTCACTGGATCCAATTGCATAAGCTACCGCCGGCGGAGTTTTCGAAGCTCTCTGAACGGCAATTGAAGAAGGGAGCACACATCTACGATGGAGATGCTCAACGAGGTTTGGCATGGGATTATAAGCATGCGCTACAGGATAGTAGTTTGGGATGCCATCTATGTGAATTGATGAAGGCCTCAATGGAGTCGTCGGCATCCGAATTGGATTCTGCCGACCTTGCTCGGGCCAGACTTGTTAATCTCACCGTCTATTTCGTTCCTAGCAATAATGGCCTTGCAAGTTTGCAGGTCAGTACTCCGAAGTCAGACAGGCACGATTATTTTGGTTCTTTGTGGTTACAACGAAAGTTTAGGTCCGGTGGATGGGTCGCCACCGAAGAACTACAGCAACGTCCGAGCCAGGCAAACTCAAATAAGAATCCCTTTGACGAGGAATTATTGGCACCAGTGGGTAAGTGTACGGGGTCAAAGGTCAACTTTGAGCTTGCCAGACATTGGATTAAAACATGTCAAGACACTCACGTCAAATGCAACAAGGGGAGATCCACTGCCTCTATACATCCTTCAAGGTTGCTCTATGTCGGAACAGAATCTCAAGATCCTCGCCTACATGAAGTAGATCCCAGCCAGCCCACGACCGAATATCTAACGCTTAGTCATTGCTGGGGAGGGCGAGGCCCAGTAACTCTCAAATCAGCATCGCTCGCAGACTTTAAGAACCGGATACCTTTTCAATCTCTCTCTCGAACTTTCCAAGAAGCCGTGATAGCCGTTCGCAAGCTTGGCTACTCATATATATGGATTGACTCCCTCTGCATCATTCAAGACTCGAAAGAAGATTGGGAGCGCGAGGCGCAGATCATGGGCGATATCTATCGAAACTCGATCCTCACCATTGCTGCAACAGCATCAAAGAATGGAGATGAAGGCTGCTTCAGGATCCGTAACACGCTGCGCGAACGACCTTGCCTCCTTTGGGATGACGACGAATGCAGTATGCTTGTAGATCTTAAGGAGAACGACATTGTGAAGTGTTATCGACAGGAAGTCAATAATGGACCTCTCAACAAGCGAGCGTGGGTGTTACAGGAACGAGTACTCTCACCGAGAGTTATTCACTATGCTGCTAAGACTGTATACTGGGATTGCCAGGAAGCACATCTCTCTGATAGTGGCCGTGAGCTTGCTGATAATCGAGAGGTATCGACGCTTGGCGGCAAGGACGAAGATCTACGGCTGTTCGGCGACATCGATTGGAGCGTAGAGGAATACTTCTCTGATCGATGGAGATTCAACGTCGAGCAGTATTGTAGTATGGAACTCACAATCGAGTCCGACAGATATGTTGCTTTTACGGGCATTATCAAATATGTTGAAGAGGCGATAGGACTCCATTGCATATCGGGTTTGTGGAAGGAATATCTCCTGGCACATATGTTGTGGCGAGTGGAGGATTCATCAACTGCCTATCGCATGTCTAACGGCCAGAAGCCTTCCTGGTCATGGGCCTCTGTGGCTGGCCCGATACGATACTTTCCGCCGCAAGTCAGCGGATCTATGACCTATTGGCATCCTCAAAACCAGAATGGATGGCCCAAGATGGTTCTGGACCATAATGATCCTAACTCAATGGATAAAATCGTATCAGAAATGGCAGAGCAATTTGGCAAAGTCGACCCAAAGAATGGATATTCCGCGCAAGAAGTCTACTGTTCCACATACATCCCAGAAAGCAGTACTGACGATATAATATGTGTATCAGGGAAACTCAACAAGGCGTACGGACCGGCAATGGTAGTACAGGATGTCTTTACAGACGTGCAGAAAGATATGATCATCAATATCTTGCACATAACGAAGGATACTTCTGCATATAGACTTCTGGTCTGCGTCTGGCCGGACGCTGCTTCGCAAGGACTTTCCAAGGACTTCCTCTACCTTCGGATCAGGGCCCAAGGGGAAAAGTCGCCGCTGATTGCGGGATTTTTGAGAGACAGAGGAATTATTGATCCACAGAAACCCGATACCAATTACCTCGCTCCGTATGCAGTTCATACTTCTGGTCTGGTCTTGAAGCCTGGTCTATTAGCCGACGAGTATAGGCGTGTGGGATTCTTTCGAGCGATAGAGACTTTTGATACAGCTCCTCCACCTCATCCTAAGGGCATTGAGGTTGATACTTCGTTTTATCGGAGTAGCTGGTTTGGAGATGAATGTGCGAACAGGACTGTTAAGTTATTGTAAGCCGGCCCGAGCTATTCCCCTAGTGTGTCTAATATAATGAATCTATATTTCCTCGGCCAACTCAGGCCCCTATATATATACCTTCGCCGAGATGATTCGTCCGACATTGAGGCTAAGGAGATAGATAAATCATTGTGTTTACAAGGCTTTGGAAACTGCGTTGCCTTTTAAGACAATGTAGCGTGGCGTTAGTCGCCTAGAATTTCGTCCTTCCGATATTGAGTCTGCCCAAGCAAAGGTTTGGCCAAGTAGACATCCATTGGGAGCCAATCATATAAAGATTCTCTTGCTTCCTTCCTGCAGGGCTAGCTCGAAAAGGGGCGGCGCTACCTGATCTGAGTAGTCGTCATTATCCTTTGAAGTCACGCCAGGTGACCCAGAATCCCCAGCCAGTAGTATCGTGATAATCGAGCTCGACCATGCAATGTACAAATCTTTATCACGTTCGGGCAGACATCGATCGTTGGGTGGAGGTGGAGATCTTTTCTTTATTTCGGGATCACCGCGCTATTAGTGGCAGAGAACAGGCTGTGTCATGCATGTATTGCTTTATTGGGTATCTTATCTCCGACATCTCAAGCCAGCTTTCGGAGTGGATCCAAGGCCGCTGAAAATGTGGCCGCTGGACAGACTTGCATTTGCATAAACCATTTTCTTCCCTGTTATTCAAGGACGTCGTAACGTAATATATGTAATGGTATTCCTTAGTAAGCATACAGCAGCAAGAAGAGCAGTGACGACAAAAAGAGCCACAGCAACGAGTATACTAGCAATGACATAAAGAAAACAAAGACAAGAGTAATAGAAGTGAGTAAACTAAGATAAGCATGGCCGGCTAAAAGAAGTCCAAACGTAGTTGTGACAACAAAAATAGCAACTAGCAAAGAGCAGTAGACACAACAATATCTTCAATTCAATTTTATATTCAAGTTCTACTTGTTGAACAAACCTTATTCCAAAACTCTATTATAAGTCGTCTGACGTCGCTATTCAGTCGGTTCTATCTTAACAAAAACAATCGTTCATTACTACTAATAAATCATATACTAAGACAATGCCTGGTTCATCGCCCTTCTGAAAGCCATTTCTGTCCTGTCCCCAGCACCATCTCCTCCATGTTTTAGTTGTCCGAGAGAAGAAACCAAAAATGGGCCGGCTATTTTTCATGATATGAAGAAGAGAAAAGGAAAAAGTCGTCTCTTTGTAAGGTACCACCATGGCGCCAGCCATATCCCCTTACTCTATCCAACATGCCAAAAATACAATAGAATACTTGCAAATAAGTGTCGTTACGCAGCCAAAAACTCCTTCCAGCAAATTCATTAACCCAGACCCCGCAAAACCTCGAGTACCCGGAAACGCCGATGCCTGGGCAAATAAATCCCACCGTGAATCTAAAACACATCCTCGCCATAAGCATCCGAATCCACGCCCTGCGCCCCTCCATAGCCCGCCTGTGCTTCGTAAACCATGCTGCGCCGCCAAGCCACCCTCTCCGGCTCACAAAGCAATTTACACCTCGGACACTGATAGTCGTCCACCCTCACCGTCACCCGCTGCTTGCACTTACTACACCTCCACCAAGCCAGACTCACCAGGCCGCCTCCCACTCTCTGCGCCAGGAACTTCTCCACCTTCCCGGGGTCATCGTTCGGCTTGATGAGGTCCTCGTTGTGCTGGTCGCGGTAGTGGTCCTGGATCTTGTCTAGGCGGAAGACACTTCCGCCGCTCGAACCTCGCGCAGCACAGGCGGCGTAGTCGCAGTACTCATCGCGGGAGTTCTCGTGGGCGAGCTTGAAGTGGCGCTCGAGGTCCGAGTGGCGAGGGAAGGGGTCGACGGCGCAGCTTGGCACGTGGCAGGGGTAGCGGCGCTCACCTTTACTACTGTACAGTTAGGAAATCATTCATTTTACGTGGGGTTGGATGGGAAAGGGAGGCGGACATTGTGACTGGCTCGGATTTCTGACGGCGCGGATAGATCTCGGTGGGGAGATAACCAGGTTGAAGCTGGTAGTAGGCTTCGTTCTTGGTCACGATGAAGTCATAATACATATACCAGGATATCCTGGGGTCGCCGTCCTTTTCGATATCAAAGAGCGTGACCTCAACGCTGGCTTTTCGAGTTTCCTGGGTCGGCAGGCGCGCCATAGCCGCGTTTTGCTGCTGGTCGGGGCCGCCTCGCCTAGGCGACCAGTGATAATCCATCCGGAATTACCGTTCGCTGATTCGTGCCTATTTTCTTCGTCAGATTACGTATCAAGGTGGGGTCAGTTAGGGAATTATCTCTCACGATAAGGCTGATGGATTGAAGCACGGTTTTCAGACAAAGATGAAAATGTTTTCTAGAAGAGTGAGAGGATAGCTCAGCTATTTGTAGCCTCTCCAGCTGAGCAGGAACTTTAGGAGGCTTGATAGGAGGCTTGTTCGGAAATGATTGAAGGTGCATGGCCGGGGCAACTTTTCTATGGCAAAAGGCGTCGCGGGTAAAGATGTGACACGTCACGGGCGTGTAACGATTGAGACTTGCAGAGGCGCTCGGATTGGTCAGTCATAAACACGCCTCGGGTTCTCCGTTCCCAAATTTTCGGCTGGGCTTCCTAGTGGTGGAGGCTGTGCCCTAAATTTGGGACAGTCAGCAATTCCAAATTGAGTTTTCCTGATATTGATATGGGCTGAGGATCAATTATAGTGTCGCAATGCTTGCCTGATGAGCATATAAGATTGTTATTGATAGAATTGACCCTCTAATAGGGCACATTTTACGTATCTGTTGATTGTTCGCTTCGATGCGCCTTGCCGTTTTTGAACCATCATCTCATATACACCTGATGCAAACGGAGAAAAAGAAAATTCAGTGCTAAGGAATCAAGAATTCGGATCCCACGACTTCATGCCTTCATTAACACATATCATAACAACTAGCGACAATTGGACCTCATTATAAACATCATGCTCTGTTGTATAATACATTCGTTGGCCGCAATGGCCTGCAGCGTTACTAGCACACCTCCAATTTCTGTCCGCCAGCAACAAGAGATTGTGGGTTAAATCCCACTAAAGAGGCGCTTCGCATACCTCTGCTACGTTCCGTGCTATTACTGGATGGTCAAGAAGGTGTCACTCTTCACCGGCGCCCCGGTTGAACAGGCCGTGAACGTAAATCCGCGGCGCCAGTTGCGGGTTTGATAAACCTCGGAGGCACACCTCTCGCTGCATACTGAGTCTGACCAACATAAGCCTGTAATAGAGTACTCCATTTGTACTCCCCCTTCTTCAATCTTTGAATCTCCTTGTAAGCATAAGCATTGCAGTATGGTAAGTTAGTAGCCGGATCGCGGAACTTGGCCGGATAAGCAGTTATAGCACAAGGGACAGGAGGAGGAGGTTCTATTCAACGAGTTAGCAGTTTGATACTTTTAGAATAAAGAAACAAACTCGCTCCAAGCGGAGCTATGGACATACTGTGTGTCTTCGGGAACTTCCTATGGAACAATACTTGACACTGGACGTCTTTTAACTTGATCGCGTTTTCATCAAAGTTCTCCAATATTAGGCAATTATATGTCCCCTTCTCAACGACTGGTGGTAGCTCAGCAGCTGGTGGTGGTTGAGCTGGAACAAAGGTGAAGGGTGTGGTCTGCGAGGGCATCACTCGTTGGGGAAGGGTTTGCATCAAAGGACCAGATGAAGTAGACGTTGGAGGAGGATTGTCGAGGCCAGGAAGGGGAGCTGATCCATCAAGTGCAGTAGCCGGGGGCATTAAAGGAGACTGTACCACCGAAACATTCTGTGAATGCGATCCACTCGGTGTGGCTGAAGGTTGAACATTGACCGATACATCTTCACTTACTCTGTTTTCGGATAGAACAGACGATGGCAGCGGTTCAAGAGGCGGCGGCGCCTGGCCTTGCAAAGGAGTGACATCTGTGGATGTTGCTTCCTGTAAAGGCCCTACAGGAGCGGATGATGTGCCATTTGTACCAGCTGCTGTGTCCTGTGATGTTGTCGTAATCGACGGCACTGAGGCTTCCCCCTGCATTTCGTCTACCTTTCTCTTCCTACCCGCTGTCCCTTTCTGCTTCTCTTCGATCGTGATATTCTTTCCTACACGTTTCAATTTCCCACCTACCCATTCTGCTAACCCACTCCACCACGTTATGTATGGTCCTTGCATTTTCCGGTTGTGGAGCGCAGCCAGCTTCGCTCTTCGCTCTTCTTCTCTAACCTTCTCCGCTTCCTCCCAACTGTTGAGACTTTTAGCATTCCTCAGTTCTACCCGTGCTGCCTCGGCTAGTCTGTCTTCTTGCGTTATCTCTTTGGGCTTCTCTGCGTTCTTTTTCTTCTCCGCCTTCTCCATTATCGCAAGTTGTCTGAGCCTCCTCTTCTCCCGCTCCAACATCTGTGCGTGCAACTGCTCTTTACTAATTTTCGTTGTGCTGCGAGCTGATGCCCTTGTAGGCGCATCTTCCGGCGTTGGTATCCATGACGCTCGTTCTGATTTCTTCTTCGGTCGCGGCGGAGCGGCTTTGGGAGCGGTAGGATCAATCTTTACTTTCTTTCGGAAGGCTTTGGGGATTCCATCATTAGCTTTACGCTTCTTTGCTTGTCTCTCAGCTCTTGCTTGTTGTTGTAGTTCCTTCTCGCCCTCCAATTCCTCTGCACCGGCCACAGGTCCCTGGTCGTCTTCGTCATCGGATGAGTCCATTTGAACATCAGACGCATCATCTTCGACATCTTCGAATCCGACATCGTCTTCGTCTTCAGCAAATAGAAGCTCGAGCTCGTCATCTTCGGCAGCTGCCTGTTGAATGAGTGTGGAGAGACGGTTTCCGGCCGTCGAGCGTTTCTCGCGAGTTGTTGCGAGCCATTCTGTCTGCTCTTCCTCCTCGCTGCTGCTGCTGCTGCCGCCGGAGTTCGTTGGTTCGTCATCAGATCTCATAGGCGTATCTCCCTCGACATCTTGCTTGGCAGATTCAGCTTCAGGTGAAGCCATGATAACGCGTCGTAATGTAAGGCTGGCGCAAGGCCCTGTTGTGTGAAATCTGGACGAATACGCGTATGCTATAGATGCATGAAGTGACTGTAAAGCTATTATATCATTATCACAATAGAATGAATGGTTCTTTAGATCAATAGAATGGGAAAGGAGAGTTGAGGAAGGAAAGAAGAAACAAGGCTGAGACTGGAATTTGGGGCCAGAATTTCAGACTTTCGGGATGCCGAGACTACAGGGGTGCAGAAGCGAAATCTCCCATCTGGGATCTGTATCACGTGATGATGCTCGCAACCCAAGGAGCGGCGGAGCGTTTCTATCTTTTTATGTCCACAAATCAACAGACAATGTCTTTTGATATGGCTCTCGTTGCATCGAGACTGTTAAACATGTTTAAAGGAAGCATCCACTTATCACATGACTTGCGGGGGACTGGGGTCTGTAGCGCGAGGGAATCCCAGCAGATGTTTCCGTGTTTCAGAGTTGGCAGATCATCCAGGCTTTGGCCCATTTATCAGGCTCGAATACTACTTTGGGCAGACTCCTGCATGAGCTTTTATAAATTAATGCTCCTCCCGCTCAGAAGCGAAGAGAACGATTGATTATCTCCAAGCCTTTGCATTTGGAGGGCAGTTATTGCTGCTGCTGCTGATGCATCTTAATCCTTCGGGGCTTAACATCTTACAAAGATCTAAATTTTGTACTTACTTGCCGCTGCCAGCATGAGAGTGGAGGCACAAGTCAATCACAAAAGGACAGTCGTGCATGTATCATGAGTGGTCCATTCACTCCCCAATGCATAAATTGTAGAAGTGCAGTCTTGTCGTGTTAGAGACCGTTGCTTTCCAATTCTACCGTCCGCTACCAACAAGCCCAGCCCCTGGATCGAAATTCGAGCCAATCACAAGTTCGTTTCAGATACTCGTCACCAACGTCGACTTTCCATAGTACTTCCCGTCGCTTGCTTCTCAATACTGCTTCCTCTTTCTCTTCCTCTTCCACCACCATCAACATCCTCCTCCTCCCCTTCGCAGTCGCGGACATCCGTGTCGTCGTCTTCTTCTTCGCCTTTGCTACTTCTTCTGTATTAATGGAAGCTGTATATTGACCAGCCCAAGCCCTTTAACGTCAATCCTAATCCTGCTCACTTCGCTGTTTCTCCTTTGCGATTGAGCACTTCCAGGACGACCGACCCCCCTTCGGCCTTTTTCACCTTCCTTTACCCAGAGCTTTACGATTACAATTACTGCACGCATACGCGAATCGACTTCGACGGAATCCGTGCATCATTTTAATACTACAGTTTGCGATTCGGCTCTGATCCCGATTCTTCCCACTCCCGACGACGCACGACGCACGATATAGCGACGCATCTGAACTCCGGAGCGCAAACAATCCCATACACGAAAGTTACATTATCTATAGACTAAATCAGAGTTGGCTGGTTATAACTGCCCGCTTGTCGCATTCAAGCGGAGCAATTCAAGCACGAGGCTGACCCAGGTGGGAGGTATCAATAATGACATCCACGAGATCTGAGCATCCTAGCCTTGGATATCTGCCATCAGCTGTCTTGCAACCCCGTTCAGGCTCGCCTACTACTAATAGCTCACCGACTGAGCCAACTGCCAGTGCCACTCTGAGATCACCTTTCGGCTTCCCTCCTGGAATTACATCATCAGGCAAGATGGCTGGAGCCTCGCGATCTGGAGCTGGTTCTCCATCGCATGAACTCGGTGGTGCCGCTAGACCCTTCTCAAAGAGGTATGTTTTATTGAGTCCCTGCAAGTATGCGCTGCTAACGTATGTCTCTCAGAGCACGAGAGATACAGGCACAAGAAGGTCTTCCAATGAGTGTATGGGGCCCACCAACAAGCGGAAATTCAACTCCTCTACGCGAGAACATTCCCGAGTCACCAACAGATGGCTTCCCCGAATTTGCAGCCCTACCTACCCCAGACAGCTTACCTCAAACTCGGCGAGCTCGGGCAGGCACTGTCCCTTCACGATTCTCACCTGGTGGTCCAATAAACGGACTTAGCCCGATCCCATCCCTCATGTCCAAGTCCACCCGAGCTACACCGTCTCCCAGCCCTTACAAATCGCCCTCCCCCAACCTTGGCGAGATCGGTGAAAACACTACAGCTGCCAACAATGCGGCTCTACTTTCTCGGCTTCGCGCAGGTTCTATGCCTCAGCGTACCAATTTCGTCGGACAATCTCCTTTTGGAGTTGGGCCTTCAGTGTTCTCTACAAATTGGTCGACTGGACGGGAGAGAACATCTACGCTCGCAAGCATTGCTAGCCTTGGCTCTAATGGTCCTAGCTCTCCTGCACAATCTGCATTTTCGAAGGAGGGAACTGGAGAGAATGATATGCAGATGAGGACACTTGATTACCTTGGTCTCGCGGATACTCCACAACCCCCACGTGCAACTCTTGCGGCCAATCCCTTCCTTGCGAACATGCTCGACCTTAACAAGCAGGCGAACCGTTTCCGCTCTTATTCTGTCAATGCCAAGGAGAAGTACGCTGAAGAAGAAGACGAGGACTACGATTCGGGCACCATGACTCCATATGAGGCTCATCAGGCTAGGTTACAATATGAGCTCGCCCAAACCAATGCTGCGATCCAGCAGCACAACCTTGCCGTCCAAGCTTTTGCCAATCAAGCTTCAACAAACAGACCCCGAGCTAGGACGGCTGGCGTGCTTGAATCACCAGGATCCAGACTTCTCCGCAGTTACTATCCGAGCTCTTCACATCTGGATAACAGCATTAGTGCATCCGAAATGCGAATGGCAGAGTCGCACGATTATGATGGCCTTCCAGAAGCAGTGCAAGCTCTTCGACTTGGACAAAATCGAAGTGATGGACATTTAACTGCGGACGAACACAGTCTCGAAGGCCCAACAAGCGCCCTTTGGCTTGGCAACATTCCTTCATCCACCACTGTGTCCACACTCACGGAGATGTTCAAGTCACATGGTCCAATCATCTCAGCTAGAGTTCTTACTCATAAGAATTGCGGTTTCGTGAATTTTGAGCGGCTCGAAAGTGCTATATCTGCAAAGCAGATGATGAACGGCAAGGAAGTATTCCCTGGAGCTGGCCCCGTAAGAATCAATTTTGCCAAGCCGCCTTCATCAACTGGAACTCCTGGCCATGATGGCATTTATTCTTCGCCAAGCCCTGATCCATTTGTGCAGTCGCAAGAGAAGGGAACACCCCCAGATGGAGGTTCCTTGCAAGAATCCAACGGCACGCCAGCTGGAGTAATATCTCGACCCGGCAACGCCGGCGTCACTGGACCCAGCCTTCAGGACATGCGAGCTGACATTGTGGAAATTGTCAAAAATTTTGGTGCAACAGAAGAAGATCAGCTCCGAATCTCTCTCACACTACAGAAAGCCATCCAGTTTGATCAATACAAATCAGAAATACCTCCTGTGCAGGAACCTAGCCAAAATAGAGTACACGACGCACCAAAATTGCGCGAGATTCGAAAGCGGATTGATAATAGTAGTTTATCGCCTTCCGAGATCGAGGGTATTGCGTTAGACATGCTTCCAGAAGTCGCCGAGCTGTCTTCAGACTACCTAGGGAACACTGTTGTTCAAAAGCTATTTGACTTCTCTTCGGATAGTGTTCGTGATGCTATGTTGGCGGAGATCGCACCTCACATGGCTGAGATTGGGGTTCATAAGAATGGCACCTGGGCAGCACAGAAGATTATAGATGTTGCGAAGATGCCTCAGCAAATGGGCTTGATTGTCGACAACCTACGTGCCTATACGGTACCTTTGTTCCTCGACCAGTTCGGAAATTATGTTCTACAGTGCTGTCTGCGCTTCGGTTCGCCCTATAATGACTTCATTTTCGAGGCCATGCTTAGCAAGATGTGGGAGATTGCTCAAGGTCGATATGGTGCCAGGGCCATGAGAGCTTGTCTTGAGAGCCACCACTCAACTCGTGACCAACAACGCATGCTCGCGGCAGCCATCGCACTACATAGTGTACAGCTCGCCACGAATGCCAATGGCGCTCTTCTTCTGACATGGTTCCTCGACACTTGTACCTTCCCTCAACGTCGCACTGTCTTGGCCCCTCGACTTGTTCCTCACTTGGTTCACTTGTGTACGCATAAGGTGGCCTATCTCACTGTGTTGAAGGTCATCAACCAACGTAACGAGATCGAAGCACGTGATACTATCCTGAAGGCTTTGTTCTTTTCGCCAGACAATAAGATCCTAGAAGAGATTCTGAGCGATCACGCCTGTGGAGCCACCCTGATTTTTAAAGTCCTTACCACGCCTTTCTTTGACGAGACCATTCGCTCGCAAGTTGTGGAGAACGTTCGAAATGTGTTGATTCGACTCAAGGCACAACCTGGGCAGGGCTACAAGCGATTGATGGATGAAGTGGGATTATCAACCCGCAACAACAGCGCTGGCCCAAGCCGTGATCATGGACATCCTAGCCATTCTAATGAAAGACAGCAACCACCAAGACCTCAACAAAACCAAGGAATTCCTCCACCACAATTTGGCGGACAAATGTACCCCCAGATGAACCAACAGACCTTTGATATGCAACGGACTGATAGTGTGGACTCCAATATGTCTCCATACCAGCAATTTGGACTGCAGACGCCCATGTTTCAGACGGTAAATGTTCCAATCACACCTGTCAGCCAATTACAGTATCAGCAAGGAATGCTCGGACGAGCAGCCGCTCCATTAAACAATTTTTATCCCAACATAAACGGTGGAATAAACGGCGCATTTGGCGGTTTCAGCAATCCAAGCCCTGCCATGGACCAATACCGCAATCAAGGGGTGCCCAACGGCAGTCCCATCCAACCAGCACAAATGACACCTAGCCCGATGATGGGGCAGAACGGCTTCGTCCCTCCTGGATACGGTGTTGGATATGGTTATGGAGGTATGGGCATGCAGAATGTAGGAGTGGGAGTGGGCTATATGCAACAGCAGGAGCAGGTGAACGGCAGACGGGGCCGGGTAAGCTACAGATGAATAACAGGAGGAGCAGAACATGCGGCTGACCAACACCAGCAGCGGTAGAGGCATGATATGGCATGGTTTGTTTGGATGATGTTTGAGTTCTTGATCTAATTTTCAAAAAGAGGCATTCTAGTGTCAAGGAGTTCTAAAGGCAAAGGGAGACCTCTGGCCAACTTCATGTGAGACTTCACGTAGGATAAGTTATCAGGTGAGATATCTGGCGGGATAAGGAAAGAGCATGCGGGCTCATTTGTTGCCAGCTCACCTGTGTTGGATGGAATGTATTGCTTTCATGTAGACAAATTCTGATGCGGAAGCCTCTGGGAGGGCCTTTTCGCTGATTTCAAAAGACTCACTATTGAGAAGTTTCATTCATAATAGTGCTCGTGAGTTGCGAAGATACCGACGAGAGTAAACACGAGAGGCAATGCGTTAAGAAGCTTATGACACCAAAAAGCTCTGTATCCATACGGTGATGAGGCTTCTAATGAGAGCAAAACTCTAGACGACACGACAAAGTCTCAACGAGAAAGAAGCCCCTGTTAAGAGGAAAGACTTTCGACAAGCAAATTGGCGACGACACATAAAATGGCTGGACATGAAGACCCTTGACGACAATGAACTCTAGATAACAGGAGGGAGCCATGGAAGGAGCTGCTAGTGAGCACCAGACCACATTTCTTCTTCTTATTCTCGTCCAATCCATTACCCTGGAGCCGGAGAACGCATCGGTGGAGCGGACCTTACCCCTTCCATCCAATCTCAAACGGTTGAACCAATAGTGGACGATAGCGAGTTGACAGGCCTACCGTAGACATTACAGTAGTGCATTTCATCTGACGGTAGAGCATATCGCTAACCGAGGACCCTGCATATTTCCTTGCCGAACACATGCAAGAGAGATTCCTTGATTCTTTCATCGTACATTTCAGCTTCTCTACTAATCCTATGCTAATCATTTCATTCCTCCTGCACACACCTGATAATCATTGCTGCTGTCATTGCCATCTCCCTCTCCATCTCTATCATGTCTTGCCCACGCCACCATCCCGTTCCCCTATCAAAGGGCAGGACAAGAAGAAACGTGGACTTGGTCCGTGTCCTCTTGAAAGGTTGAGGAAAAAGTGGTTCTCATTCAGCCCGCGCGCCGCTAGAGCCCTTGTAGGAGAGATTGGAGATTTGAGATTTACGATTAGGGTATTCTGTCCTTTATATTTTGACCCTCGTCCTCCGCACTCCATGTCGATACCTAGTCTGTTCCGACCTTTTCTTCTGAAGCTTGTGCGACTTCTCGAGTCTCCTCGTCCTTGACATCACAACCTCCTCAACTCTTCGCCGTCCTTGACGACGATAATCCTTCAATGTCTCTTCCTAACTCCAAACCGGTCGAGGCCAAGCCTGCAGAGCAGCACATCACCCTCAATGGCGACATTTACACCCTCCCCTCCTTCACAATGAAGCAAATCCACGACGCCATTCCACCCCACTGCTTCCAACCCTCAATCCTGCGCTCAATGGCCTACGTGGCCCGCGACTACTTCTACCTCGGTGCCCTCGTCTACCTCTCGACAACATATATCCCGCTCGTCCCTTCCTCATACCTCCGATTCTTCGCATGGACCGCCTATACGATCATCGCAGGTATGGTCATGACTGGCGTTTGGATCCTAGCCCACGAATGCGGCCACGGCGGCTTCTCGAAAAACAAGCAGCTCAACAACACCATGGGCCTCATAATGCACTCTTTCCTGCTCGTGCCCTTCCACTCGTGGAAGATCACGCACTCGGCCCATCACAAAGCCACGGGGAATATCGAGAAAGACACGGCTTTCGTGCCCCACACGCGCGAGA
>Ga0335072_10008073_pt1 | contig 15275 bp, 11 predicted proteins | sample Lox_Sample_21_FD_206725 | JGI IMG/M metagenome (GOLD analysis project Ga0335072, IMG submission 206725) | Soil microbial communities from Loxahatchee National Wildlife Refuge, Florida, United States - Lox_Sample_2.1 | ecosystem: Environmental > Terrestrial > Soil > Wetlands | place: USA... | reverse complement strand
GGCGGGACCAGCGCAGCGGTTCGATCTGGCAATAACGGGCGAGGATAAAGATTTCGCCGAGAGCGGCGTAATAGAACCAGCGGGTTTGGTTGAGGGTGATGATCATCAACGCGGTGGTTAGCAGGACGAGCAACCAATCGGTGCGACGGTCGCCTTCGCGGGCGAGCAGCCGCCAGGCGATGAAAGGCAGGAAGATCGTGATGAACGTCATGCTGGTCATGAATTGCTTGAAGGTGGCTATGCCACGGACTTCAGCGATCGTCGCCAGCCACCGTTGCAGCGGATTGTAATCAGCCGGTGTGGGGATGAAGATGTGAAATCCCTCCAGCAACAGCGCGAAGAACATGACGAAACCAAAGCTGATGAGGAAGGCGAGGCTTTCCCGCCGCCGCACGATGAGGTTATAAATGACGAGCAGCACGAAGATAAAGGACGGTTCGAAGAGCGAGGTCCAGCAGGCCAGCCCCCAGATGATTCCCGCCGCGATGTTCACCATTTTTTTCGAAGAGAGATCGAGATGCCAGCGCTCGTATTCGAGGGTCAGCGCGACGGCGAGCAGCGCAATGATGAGCGATTGGTGGCGGGGCCGTCCGCAGGCGGTGCCCCAGATGATGGCGGGAAAGGCCGCCGAGCCGAAAATGAGCAGCGCGCGGCCCACGAGGGTGAATTCGCGCGAACGGAAGAGCATCCAGAAAACGACCAGGCCAGCCCAAAGGGCAGGGGAGATGAGCGCCCCCGCCCAATCGAGCGGATATTTGGTCACCAGCATGAGTGGGAAATAAAGGAGCAGGATGGCGTAGTCGAACGGCGCGGTGGTGCTCGGGACGAGGCCCTTGGGCCAGTTTTCGACCTTGAAGTGGTTTTGGATGAGGCCGTCGCCGTGGAGGATGCGCTGCACTCGGGCAAGTTGCGAGTAGCAATCGGCCTCGATGGCCCAGGCGCGCAGGACGGGCGGGTCCTGGCCCGTGTCGGGGCGGAGCCATTCGGGGTCGTTCACCGCGCGAAGCCAGCAGCCGAGGGCCAACGCGCTCAGGCAGACGAAGAGGAAAAAGCCGAGACGCAGCAGGGTGGAGCGTGTCACCGCAGGAGTTTACGATAGATATTCAAAAGAGGACAAGGCCGGTGTTGGGAAACCGGGAGAGGGCAAATAATGTCGAAATACACCCTAAGGTGAAGCCGTCTTCGGCGCGAATTTTTCCTCACGGGCCATCGCCATATGGGCGGAATCCTGCAAATCGAAGCAGGTGATATAGGCCATATAGCAGATAAGAACGAGAGCGCAGGCGGTCTGGAGCGGCTCCAGAATGGCCATGCTCAGCGGGCGGCGGCGAATGCTTTCGATGATGGAAAGCAGAATGTGTCCGCCATCGAGGACAGGCAGGGGAAAGAGATTGAGCAGGGCGAGATTGACATTGATGACCACGGCAAGCCAGAGGGCCATGCGCCAGCCGTTTTCGCTGCTCAGGACGGCAAAAAGGATGTTCATGATCCCGACCGGACCGCTGAGTTGCGAGGGGCTGACGTTGGAATGGGGAGTCAAAAGGGCCAGCAGCGTGCTGCGCACCATGTCAATCGATTCGGCGATCTGGTTCCAGGGAGTGGGATGGTCGAGAACGACATCAACATTGTCGTCAATAGCAAGGCCGATATCGGTCTGCGGTTCTCCCTTGGGGATGTCCGCCGGCGGAGGCGAAATGGGTTTTTCGGGCCGCACCGCTTTTTGGAGCGTTTGGCCGCCGCGAATGATGGTAAAATTCAGGGGCGCATCGGGCGTCTGTTGCAGGTGGCTATAAATCGCGTAGGAGGAACGAAGCGGAACGTCATCAAGGGCCACGAGCCGGTCGCCTTTCTGCAAGCCGGCCAGGGCGGCGGGACTGTTGGGCAAGGTCTTGCTCACGATGATATCTTTTTCGTCCGCCGCGATTTTGATGACGGGCGGCGAATTACGCTGGTACCAATGATGAGGCTGGTCGGGATCGACCTCAGGCTTGACCTGGAAGGGGAGTTCCTGGCCGTCGCGATCGACGACGATGGTCAGCGGTGACACGGTGCTCGTCACAATACACCAGGTGACTCCGTTGCCGACGCCCATCCAGCGAGAGACGGGATGGCCGTTAATGCTTTTGATGACATCGCCGGTGTGGAGCCCCGCCTTGGCGGCGGGGCCGTCCGGCGCGACATAGCCGATGATGGTGGTTTTTTCGGAATAGGTCGTTGGCTTGCCCACGGCCCAGACGATGGAGGCAAAAACGACAGCGAGACCAAAACTGAAAAGAGGCCCGGCGAAAGCCACGACGATTTTCTGCCAGGGTGAAGCGGGAGGCAGTTCCTCACGCGGAGTTTCGGTCTTGCCTTCGATGGCTTCCATGGGCGCCATTTGGGGAAGGGCCACATAACCACCGGCGGGAATGGAACCGAAAACGTATTCGACACCGTCGATCTTTTTCGCCCAAAGCGGGTTGCCAAACCAGATGGCGAATTTATCGATCTTCAGCCCGCACCATTTGGCCGCGAGGAAATGGCCAAGCTCGTGGACGATAATAAGGATGTTGAAAAGGAGAATAACCTCGAAGAAGGTAATGACGGAAAAGAGAAAGGATTCAAAGCCCTGCCGGATACCCAGGGGGACGATAACCAAAAGGAAGAAGACGGCGAAGGCAATAAAACGAAAGGTTCTCCCAAACCCCGGTCCTGAGAGTTTGCCGGAAGAGGAAGAAGAGGATTCGGAGGATGATTTCTCCGGATCAGAAACATTTGGCGCCGCGTTTTTATCCGGGATAACTTGATCGCTATTCATGACAATATTTTACCCACTTTACCGTAAAACCATTACCCGGACAAATATACGTTAAAGAACAACTTGGCTGTAGTTAAAAAAATGCAACGTTGAAACACCATCCAGCCAAGATGCGCATTCCCTTGATTACAAACATGGAATGAGATGGCCGGAAATCTCCTCCTGTGCGGCGGTACGGGCCCAAACATCGGCTTTGAGGATTTCAGCCAAATGAGGATGCAGCACAGGCTCATGACGTTTCATGACGGCTTCGACAATGCGCCAAATAGCGGGAAAGGGAATCCTGCCGTCAAGAAAAGCGGGCACGGCAATTTCGTTGGCGGCGTTAAGGACGGCCGGAAGCGTGCCACCGGTGACGCCGGCCTCCCGGGCGAGACGCAAAGCCGGAAATTTTTCGGGATCGGGCGCTTCGAAATGAAGCGAACCGACTTGGGCCAGATCAAGAGGCCGCAGCCGGTTGGGGAGCCGTTCGGGATATGTCACAGCGTATTGGATCGGGAAACACATATCGGAATGGCTCAGTTGGGCAAGTTGCGAGCCATCGACGAACTCGACCAGGGAATGGACAATGCTTTGGGGATGGATCACAACATCGACCTGATTCATGGGGATACCGAAAAGCCATCTCGCCTCGATCATTTCGAGCCCTTTGTTGAAAAGAGTCGCTGAATCAATGGTGATCTTGCGGCCCATATTCCAAGTCGGGTGCTTGAGCGCTTCGACGGGAGTAACGCGAGCCAGCTCCGCGGGGGGGGTCCGGCGAAACGGCCCGCCCGAAGCGGTAAGAATAAGGCGGCGGATGTGCCTGGGAGACTCGCCGGCCAAACACTGAAAGATGGCATTATGCTCACTGTCTACCGGCAAGATGGGCACGTTGTGTTTCGTGGCCTCACGGGTGACTTCCTCGCCCGCCATGACCAGAATTTCCTTGCTGGCCACGGCAATGGTTTTGCCCGCCCTGATGGCGGCCAGCGCGGGAGCCAATCCCGCCGTGCCGACGATGGCAATCAGGACCAAATCGGCTTCCGGCAGCGTGGCGAGTTCCACCAGACCCTCGGAACCGCTGAGACACGCCGTGCCGGCCGGAAAATGAGCGCGGATGGCATCGAGGCCAGCCGCGTCATAAAGGGCAGCGGCGCGAGGTTTGAATTCGGTGACCTGGGCGAGAAGCGATGGAGCCGAGCGGCCGGCGGCAAGACCGACGATTTCCATCCGGCCGGGGAGATCCCGCGCCACCTTAAGCGCGCTTTCGCCGATGGAACCAGTGGAACCAAGGATGACAACGCGCTTTGGGGAACTCATGATCTGACCGGAGAATATGGCGGTTACTGCGGCGGCAAAGATTTAAATGTGATTTCCAACTGGGGATGTTGATTCGGTTCGATGCCGGGTTTGTTGGGGAAAACCGCCGATTCATCGCTCGACTGGCCGGGAGGAAGATCCGGCAGGCTGACCCATTGGCCAATTTGGGAAAGCGGATCTTGATCGCTGATCGGACCAAGAGCTCTGCTGATACTGGAGACACGCGCATGGGCGTCCCCATCGTCCTCGTCGGCATTGGGAATTCCGCGATAAGGCCTAACGTTGACTTCCACCCCCGTTGCTGTGGTATTGCCGACATTCTTGACCGTAAACGTAACCATAAACGAGTCGGGCTCTGGTGAACCGGGAATGACGTGATACGCCGTCTGGCGAACATCGGCGGCGAGAGCCTTTGGCGGCGGAGGCGGGGAGATAGTGTGGTAAATGTAATGGCTTTCCGGACGCGCTTGCGCTTCGGCGACGACCCGATTGTTATAAGTGTAGGCCTGCCAAGCCAGCATGATCGCGATAAAAACCCAAAACGCCACAGCCAAAATGCGCCACTTACTCATGTCTCTTTTTAGAGCTTCTTTTCAAAGAGAGCAAGGCCACGCCGTCGGTGCGTCTTGTCGTACTTCGTCATCTGACTAGTGTGGTGTACTCGAAGTTCGTTGAAAAAGTCATTTGCGTGGAGTGATCGCTTTTTTGCCTATTCTTCCCCCTCTTAACTGCGTACCAAGTTTGTAAATGTATTTCAGGTACACCACACTAGAACTTTACTAATTATGATTTGAATTTTGTCTGAACATGCTAAGCCGACACGGTGAACCACCTCATCCATTATCTTCAAATCATTCTGCTTGGAATTGTTGAAGGTGTAACCGAATTTTTGCCGATTTCTTCCACCGGCCACTTGTTGATCGCCGAACATTTTCTCAGCGGCCAGCAGTCCGATATTTTTAATGTCGTGATCCAGGCCGGCGCGATCCTGGCGGTCGTTTTTGTCTATTGGGAGAAACTTTTGGTCTTGCTCGCCCACCTGCGGAATCACGAGGCCCGGGCCTATCTCGCCAAGATTTTTATCTCGTTCGTTGTGACCTCCGCTCTTTATCTCGTGGCGGCGAAATTGATGGGCCATCACAAGCTTACCGAATCACTGGCCAATGTCGCCTGGGCCACTCTGATCGGCGGCTTGGTCATCTTCGCCATCGAGCTTTTGGCGCGGAACCTTTATCCCCACGATGACGTCACCTGGTTCGAGGCGGTCCTGGTTGGCTGCGCGCAGGTGGTGGCCGCGATTTTCCCCGGCACATCCCGCTCGGGCGCCACCATTATGTCGGGTCTTGCCGTCGGCATGAAACGGCCCGTCGTCACCGAATTCTCGTTCCTGGTCGGCATCCCCACCATGTTTGCGGCCAGTGTTTATGCCCTCGTGAAAGATCGCCAGGACCTCCATGGGCTCGGCCATCAAGTGATCATTGATACCGCCATTGGTTTCGTTGTTTCAGCCATTGTTGCCTTTTTTGTTGTCAAATGGCTGCTTCGCTTCGTCCAATCCAACACCTTCAATGGTTTTGCCACCTATCGTGTCCTTCTCGGCGGAGGACTTCTGATCGCGCTTTATATCCATGCCGTGCCCGACATCGGCAACGAAGCAAATTCGCCGTTGCCACCCAAACCGGCATCCCTCGTCGCTCCGGTTACGCCACCTCCACCACCCGCCACGAATACTGCGGCGGCTTCGGCCATGACCGGCGGAGGCGTGACCAATGCCATTCCCGTTCCGCCAATCCCGCCTGTCCAGCCGATCAATCCCGCCACCCTGACCAATGCCACTCCGGCGACCAACGTCACCATTTTGCCGCCGCCCGAAACTCCAGATTCCATGCAGGAGACCAACGCCCCCGCGACCAATAATAATAATGTTCCAGCTTCTCAAAACTGATCCGTCCAGCCAGGCGCGGCGGGGGCGGCTTGCCACCAGTCATGGAGTCATCAACACCCCCCAGTACATGCCGGTGGGCACCCAAGCCAGCGTCAAAGCCGTGGCTCCGCGGGACCTCGATGCCATGGGCACGCAGGTTATTCTCGCCAATACCTACCACCTCTTTTTACGCCCCGGCCTCGAAGTTTTCCGGGAATTTGGCGGCCTGCACCGATTCATGAATTGGCCCAAGCCCATCCTCACCGACAGCGGCGGTTTTCAGGTCTTCAGCCTGGCCAAACTTCGCGAAATCACTGACGAAGGCGTCGCCTTCCGCTCGCATCTTGACGGTTCCAGCTTTTTTCTTGGCCCCAAAGAGTCGATTGCCATTCAACACGCGCTCGGTTCCGACATCATCATGGCCTTTGATGAATGCCCACCCTGGCCTTGTGATGAAGCCCATGCTGCCGCCGCCGTTGGCCGCACTATTTCCTGGGGCCGGACCTCGGTCGATCACCATCGCCGGTTGCTTTCCGAAAATGAATCCCGCCCAACGGTGGAACAGGCCCTTTTTGGCATTGTTCAGGGCGGTGAATTTCCTCATCTGCGCGAACAATGCGCCCACGCTCTTACCGGTCTCGGCTTTGACGGCTATGCCATCGGCGGCGTCAGTGTCGGTGAGCCTGAAGCCGAAATGTACAAGGCCGTCGACGCGACCGTGCCTCATCTACCCCAAGATAAAGTCCGCTATGCCATGGGGTTGGGTCAGCCTCATCAGATGGTCGAACTCGTCGCCCGCGGCGTCGATATCTTCGATTGTGTCCTCCCCACCCGCATAGCCCGCCATGCCACCGTCTACACCAGCACCGGCACCCTTAATCTGCGCGGCGCGCAGTACCGGCTGGATGGGGCGCCGCTCGAACCCGGTTGCGGCTGTTATGCTTGTCAAAATTTTACACGAGCCTATATTCGGCATCTATTCAAAGCGGGTGAAATCCTCGCGCTGATCCTGGTTAGCCTGCATAATCTGCATTTTTACCTGGAACTGATGCGCGGCATCCGGGACGCGCTCGACAGCGATTCGTTCGGCACGTTTCGCGACCGTTTCGTCCGTACTTACCTTGGAACCAACACCTGATCTCACAGCTCATGTCGCCAATCGCCGTTTCCTATTTCGCCCAAGCCACCAATGCGCCTGCTCCCGGCGCGGACGCTTCCAGCCCGCAGGGGCCTCCGGTCTGGACCACGTTTGTCTATTTTTTGCTTATCGTGGCGATGGTCTACTTCGCCTTCCTCCGTCCCCAGTCCCAGGCCAAGAAAAAGCAGGAAGAAACCCTCAAGGCGGCCAAAACCGGCGACAAGGTCATCACCACCAGCGGCATTCACGGCGTTATCACCAATGTCAAGGAGACCACCGTCATGGTCCGGGTTGCCGACAACGTGAAACTTGAAATTGAAAAAACTCATCTGGAAAAAATCATCCGTCCAGATTCCGATTCCGCCAAGTCCGCCGCCAAGACCTGATCTCCTCAAATTCCAAAAACGAACCTCCCATGTATTTCTCCATCATTCTTGTCTCCCTCGGTTTCATTTGCTTTTTCATCTGGTATCTTGCCTCCGACACCGCCTCCAGCCGCCGCGTCGCCGGTTTGGGCGCCATTATCGCCAGCCTGCTGATCTATCCCCTCGACCCAACGATCAAACTGGGCCTCGATCTTCAAGGTGGCATGGAATTTCTCATCCAGGTTCAGGGCAATCCGAACGCTCAGGCCCTTGATCAGGCTGCTTCCGTCATCCAAAAGCGGCTCGATGTCTATGGCACCAGCGAACTGAGCATTCAGCCGGTGGGCAACAACCGGCTCATGGTCCAGATTCCCGGCCTCAAAGATTCCATGGAGAAAAGCGTCGAGGCCCAGATTTCCCAGGTAGCCAAACTCGAATTGCGGCTCGTTCCGGCCAATCAGCAGGAAATCCTGCTCGCCGCGGCCAAAAACAACGGCCATCTCCCTTTTCAATACGACCAGGATTATACGATTCTTCCGGAGATCGAGAAGGATGCCAAAGGCAACGATGTTAAAAGCCAAATCGTGGTTGAACGCCAGGTCCAGATGTCGGGGAAACATGTCAGCCGCGCCTGGCATACCTTCAGCCAGATCGGCCAGTCGCAGGTTGACTTTCAGCTCGACAGTGTCGGCGCCGAGATTATGGCGAAGATGTGCGAAAACTATCCCGGACGGCAAATGGCCATCGTCCTGGACGACGTCGTCTACAGCGCGCCTACCCTGCCGACCGATCCAAGCCGCTATATCCGCGATGGATCGGGCGAAATCTCCGGCGGTGGCATGACCCCGCTGGAGTGCGAGGAGCTCGCCAGCGTCATGGAAAATCCGCTCGAGAATCCCGTCAGCATCGAATCGTCCCGCACCGTCGAAGCCTCCCTTGGCGCGGATTCCATCGCCAGTGGACTTCGCGCCGGCATCATCGCTTTGATCCTCGTCGTCTCCTTCATGGTCATCTATTACCGCGTCTCCGGCTTCATCGCCGTGCTGGCCCTCACGGTTAACCTCGTTCTCCTTTTTGGCTTGCTGGCGCAATTCCACTTCACCCTAACGCTTCCCGGTATCGCCGGCATCGTCCTGACCATCGGCATGGCCGTCGACGCCAATGTCCTCATCTACGAACGCATCCGCGACGAGCTCGCCCTGGGCAAACCGGCCCGTTCCGCCATCGACATCGGCTTTGAGCGCGCCTTCAGCGCCATCTTCGATTCCAACGTTACCACGCTCATCCCGGCCGCCGTTCTGGCCTATTTCGGCACCGGGCCGCTCCAGGGTTTCGCCGTCACCCTTGTCCTCGGCATTGTGGCTAATCTTTTCGCCGCGCTGGTGGTCAGCCGTAACGCCTTTGACTGGATCCTCTCTGCCACCGAAAAGCCGTATCTCGCCATGTTCCAGTTCATCAAGTCGCCCAGAATCGATTTCCTGCGGCTGCGTGGCTTAGGTCTTCTCTTCTCTCTCGTCCTTCTGGTCGCTGGCGCCATGGCCGTGGGCGTTCAGGGCCAGAGCCTGCTCGGTGTCGACTTCAAAGGCGGTGACGCCGTCACTCTCGCTTACAATAAAGCGGTCGATATCGGCGCGATGCGCGAAACCTTGATCAAGGCGGGGTTGAAAGACGTTACTCTCCAGCCCGTTTCCGGCTCCGTTTCCGGCGCCTATACCATGCTTCTTCAAACCGAAGAGAACCAGGGTGAAAAGGCTGTCGACACTCTTGCTCACGCCTTCCCCGATGCTGGTTTCAAAGTCCAATTGCTCGATAAAATCGGCGCCAAAGTCGGCGGCGAAATGAAACAAAAGGCGATCACGGCCCTGCTGGCCGGATTGGCTGGCATCCTGATCTATGCCGCCATCCGTTTCGAATGGTCCTACGCCATTGCCGCGGCGGTTGGGCAGTTGCACGACGTCCTGATCGCCCTCAGCATTATGGCTATCCTCGGCCGCGAACTGACTTTACCTCTGGTCGGCGCTTTCCTCACCATCGCCGGTTACTCGATCAATGACAAAATCGTCGTTTTTGACCGTATCCGCGAAGGCGCGCATATGCGGGAAAAAGGAAGCTTTTACGAAGTCATCAACCGCAGCCTCAATCTCACCCTCGCGCGTACCATTATCACTGGATTCACCTGCCTCTTGGCCACTCTGGCGCTGATCCTCTTCGGCGGACCGGTTATCCATGACTTCTCCCTCGCCATGTTTGTCGGCATCGCCTCGGGCATCTACTCCTCCCACTTTATTTCACCCGGCTTGGCTTGGTGGCTCGACCGGCGTGGCGCGTCTGCTCCGCCCAAACCCACGTCCGCTTCGAAAGCGGTTAGCGGCAAAAAAGCCACGGTGGGAGTGTAGAGAGGCCAGGCGATTGGGGCGCGCAAAAGCCAATATCTTCCTCATCATGACTTCCTTGAGCGCGCTGGGACGGCGTTGGGTTCAAGCACCCTCCGTTCCCGAGGCCCTCGGCCTCGCCCGCTCGCTCGAACTCCATACCCAGGTTGCCTCGCTTCTCTGGAATCGCGGCCATCAGGATGCCGCCCAAATCCGCGCCTTTCTCGATCCCCGTCTTCAATCGCTTAGCGATCCTTTTTTGCTGACCGATCTTCGCCGGGCCGCCGAACGCATTCTCCAGGCCATTGCCGCCCGCGAACGCATCGTCATTTTCGGCGATTACGACGTCGATGGCATCACCTCCAGCGCTCTTCTTTGGCGCGTCCTGCGCGCGCTCGGCGCCGAGGCCGAAACGTTTTTGCCGCTTCGGATGGAAGAAGGCTACGGGCTGAGCCAGGAGGGCATTGAGCGTTGCGTCGATCAGCACCAGCCGGCTCTTCTCATCGCCGTCGATTGCGGTACTACCGCCCTGGACCAGGTCGCCTGGCTCCGCTCGCGCGGCATTGACGTCATCATCGCCGATCATCACGCCCTGCCGCCGCAATTGCCCGGCGCGCTCGCCCTGATCAATCCCCAGCGCGACGGACGGTTCGAGTACCTCGCCAGCGTGGGTCTGGTCTTTAAACTTTGCCACGGCCTGCTCAAACTCACCGGGGAGGGGAACAGGAAAATTGACCTCCGCGATTATCTCGATCTCGTCGCTCTCGGCACCGTCGCCGACATCGTTCCGCTCATCGGGGAAAACCGCATCCTGGTCCGGCGCGGACTCGCCCAGATGGAGCGCAGTTGCTTGGCCGGCATTCGCGCGCTCGTCGAGGTCAGTCAGGTCAGTTTTCCCATCACCGCCCAGGACGTCGGGTTCCGCCTCGGACCGCGCCTCAATGCCAGCGGGCGCCTCGGTGACGCCATGCTTTCCCTGCGGCTGCTTCAGACCGATGACCGCCACGAAGCCGGCTCCGTCGCCTCCGAACTCAACCTGAGCAATCGCGAGCGGCAAAACGTCGAAATGGAAACTTTTCTCCAGGCCGACGCGCAACTGCAGGAAAGCTACGACCCCGCCCGCGACTGGGGCATCGTCCTATCCGGGCTCAACTGGCACTGGGGCGTCATCGGCATCGTCGCCTCGCGCCTGCAAAAGCGTTATCACCGCCCGACCATCGTCATCGGCCTGAATGACGACGGCTTGGGAAAGGGGAGCGGCCGGAGTATCGACGGCATCTCCATCGTCCGCGCCCTCCATGAGTGTTCCAGCTATCTCGAATTATTCGGCGGGCATGACATGGCCGCGGGGCTCAACATCCGCGCGGACCGCATCATCCCGTTCCGCGAAGCTTTCACCCGGAACGTCCGCGCCCAGGGCGGCGACGACATTTTCCAATCGACCCTCCTCCTTTCCGGGACACTTTCTCTCCACGAAGTCGGCGATTCCCTCTACCGGCAACTCGAGGAGCTTGCCCCGTTTGGCCGCAGCAATCCCGAGCCGGTTTTTCTCATTGAGAACCTTCGCTGCGTGCGCCCTGCGCAGCCTTTCGGCAGAAACCATGTCAAACTGTTCCTGCGCGGCGACCAGGGTGAAATCGAAGCCGTCGGCTTCGGCCTTGGGAACCACGATTGGTCCAAACCACCGTCGCGTCTTGCCGGTACGCTCGATTGGGATGACTATCGCGACCGCGTCCAGATCCGCATCGTCGATTGGCAACCATAGAGGCTATCATTCGTCCATGCCCGCCGGAAACTCCACTGATTCCGCGAACCTTACCCCGCTCGCCGATATCCCCGGCATCGGTCCCCGGCGCGCGGAACTCCTCGCCCGGCTCGGTCTCGTCACCCACGATGATCTGCTCCATTTCGCCCCATACCGCTACGAAGACCGGCGTCATCTTCCCTCCGCCGGCGAGATGCGGGAGGGCCAGACCATCACGGTAAGGGGAAGAATTCATTCGGCCAAAACCGCGCGCTGGCGGGGAGGGCGATTTGTTTTTGAAATCATGGTCGGGCCACCCGCCGTGACGGAAAAAAAGGAACTCGTCCGGGGCTGCTGGTTCAATATGTATTACCTGCCGAAGATGCTTCTGGAGGGAAAAGAAATCTTCCTCTACGGCAAGCTCGGCAAAAGCAAGTCGGGCACTTGGATGATGATGTTCCCCGATTTTGAATTGATCGAGAACGATGCCGAGTCGTTCATTCACATTGACCGGATCGCGCCCATCTACCGGCTGACTGAGGGCCTCAAGCCGCATGAAATGCGCAAAATCATGTTCGAGGCGACCCAGCAGACGCCCTTTCACGCGCCCGAATTTTACGACGCACCGCCCGGCATGATGCCGCGCCGGGAGGCGTTCCGGGCCATCCACTTTCCCGCCAGTTGGGAGGAAGAGAAACGCGCGCGCGAACGGCTCTCCTACGACGAATTTTTCGTTCTGCAATGTATCGTGGCCCAACGTAAAGCGGCCCGCGCGCAACTTCACCGCCGGCGGGCGGCGGCGAAATCGAACGAACTCGTCAGCCGCTGGATCGGCGCGCTTCCCTTCACGCTCACCAACGCGCAGAGGCGGGTCATGGCCGAAATCGATCGCGATCTCGCGCAAGGACCGCCCATGCACCGTCTCCTGCAAGGCGACGTCGGCGCGGGCAAAACCTTCGTTGCCATCTACGCCATGCTCAGGGCAGTCGAGGCGGGTGAACAGGCGGCGCTCATGGCTCCGACTCAGATTCTCGCCGAGCAGCATGCGCTGAGCCTGCGCCGCTGGTTGGAACCGCTTGGCGTCACCGTCGATCTCTACACCGGCGACAAACGCAAAAAGGGCGACCGGCTCCGGGGAGGGGAACTCGATCTCTTCAACCCCAAGCCCGCCGCGAAACCGATCGGCTCGGTCGTGGTCGGCACCCACGCCCTCCTTTACGAAGGCTACGCCGCGGAGCAGCTCGGCCTTATCGTCATCGACGAACAACACAAATTCGGCGTTCTCCAGCGCCAGGCCCTCGCCCGCAAGGGACAGAATCCCGATATCCTCGTCATGACCGCCACGCCCATTCCGCGCACTCTCGGCATGACCCTCTACGGCGATCTCGACGTCTCGATCCTCGATGAACTGCCGCCCGGACGCCAGCCGATTGTGACCAAGTGCCGCACGGTGAAGGAACTCGAGAAATTCTGGACGTTCCTCCTCGAAAAAATCGGCGAGGGGAGGCAAGCCTACGTGATCTATCCGCTCGTCGAGGAATCGGAAAAAGTCGATGCCAAATCGGTTAAAGTCGAATTTGAGCGGCTTAAGGAACGGCTGCCACAAGCGCGGCTCGGCCTGCTCCACGGTCAGCTCAGCGGCGAGGAAAAAGAGCGCATCATGACCTCATTCCGCGACGGAGCCATCGACGTCTTGCTCGCCACTTCGGTTGTCGAAGTCGGCGTCGATGTCCCCAACGCCACCGTCATGCTCATCGAAAACGCCGAGCGTTTCGGCCTCGCCCAGTTGCACCAGTTGCGGGGCCGAATCGGGCGGGGGAAATATCCCTCCTGGTGCGTCCTCTCCGGCGAAGCGCGCAGCCGCGAAAGCTGGCAGCGCCTCAGAATCATGGAAGAAACCACCGACGGTTTCCGCATCGCGGAGGAAGATTTCATGATCCGCGGCCCCGGCAATATCTTTGGCACCGAACAAAGCGGCCTGCCTCCCCTCCGCTTCGGTAACCTCCTCACCGACTCCGCCCTTCTCAGCCGCGCCCGCGCCGATGCCGGGCAATTCATCCGCGAAGATCCTTCCCTCGCCCACTGGCCCGGCCTCCTCGAAAAAATGCGCGCCGGCGATGCGGTTTCCCTGGTGGCGGTGAGTTGACTGTCCGCCCGGATCCTGGTTTGACAAATCGGCCGATTCACGCTGGAATCCTCATGTGCCAAGGGCGCATCCGGGTCCGCGGGAAGGGCTGAGCCCACCTCCATTCATCCATCGCAGTTCCACCTTTATGCTGCCTGATTGCGGACCCAGGCCAAAAGCATGGAGGTTTAAATGCAGATGCCATTACCGGCTCGTCCGAGCCTTGAGCAGTTGAAGAAATTGGCCAAGGATTTGGTCAAAAATCACCAGGAAAAACAACCCGCCGCGCTTGCCCTTATCCGGCGGTATCTCCCGGAACTGGCGGGCAAAACCGAAGAGGACGTGGCGAATTATCTGTTCGCGTTGCACGATGCACAATCGGTCATCGCACGGGAGTACGGCTTTTCGAGTTGGACTGAACTCGCCAAGCATGTTGAGGCCTTACAGAAACAGCCGCCTGCCGAACCGGCGCCTCCGCCGGATGTTGCCGCCAAGCTGAAAATCGCCCTTCAAGCGCGCGAACAGAACGATTATTCCCAGCTTTGCTCCGTCATGAGCGAACAGATGAAAGCCTTCGTCACCAAGGAACGGTTTGAATCCGGCAACGCGAGCATGTCGGCCTATTTCAAATCGCCCTACCAACTTACCTACATGGGCAGCGTGCAGCGAAGTGGAAGGCCTGTCTATTTTTGGCGCCTTTGGATTGACGGATGGGATAGCGACATTCTGGTGCGGATGATCTTGAATCAATCCGGACTCATTTCCGGTCTGCTCTACTCCGATCCTTTCGACAGCGCCATGAATGCCAGAAAGTAGAAGCTATTTTCCAAGTACTTCATAAATTCAGTCCATAGGAGAAATCGGTAGCGGGTGACCCACTACCGAAAAGTCCCGGATGAAGTAATTAAATTATGACTAAGCTTACGCTCAGCGTTGATGATTTATTATGGTCCCGCGCCACATGCGCTCGATATCCCATGATAACTTTGGTATAGCAATCGATCCAGCGACGTTACCGCCAGTTTACTACGACTTAAAAATCATGAGCACCCTCTTCACCAAAATCATCAACCGCGAAATCCCGGCCCGGATCGCTTTTGAAGACGACCGCGTCCTCGCTTTTCACGACATCCAGCCCCAGGCGCCGGTCCACATCCTCGTTGTCCCGAAAAAAGAAATCGCGCGCGTCGCCGAGACGGCCCCGGCGGATGAAAACCTGCTAGGCCATCTTATTTTCGTCGCGCAATCCTTAGCCAAAGACCAGGGCCTCCATCCGGCCGGTTTCCGCCTCGTCATCAACAACGGCCCCAACGGCGGGGAGAGCGTGCCCCATCTTCATGTCCATATTTTGGGCGGCAGACCGATGTCCTGGCCACCCGGTTAGCCCGGATATTTCACCCGTTTTGCTGGGCAGGGGTCTGCCCGGCACTTTTTGATTTTCTTGCCCGGCGCGGCCTTGTCCTTGTTATTTTCGGCCCGTCGCGCTGAGCGTGGCGACATTTCCCCCA
>Ga0335072_10008072_pt1 | contig 15276 bp, 10 predicted proteins | sample Lox_Sample_21_FD_206725 | JGI IMG/M metagenome (GOLD analysis project Ga0335072, IMG submission 206725) | Soil microbial communities from Loxahatchee National Wildlife Refuge, Florida, United States - Lox_Sample_2.1 | ecosystem: Environmental > Terrestrial > Soil > Wetlands | place: USA... | reverse complement strand
AGCGTGGATTAACCAACTGGTTAGTCCATGAGCGATTAACGAACTGGTGCGACCGTTCGCGCGGATGCATCCTCGGCGACCATTGCCGCGCCCTTTTCCGCGATGCGGCTGCGCCGGGGCGCCGGCAGGGCGAGGCTGGGCGGGCTTTCGCCAACCATCTGGTTAGTCCGCAGGTCTCTGAACTCACCGGTTAGTTCATTCGGCGTCCCGGCGCCTGGCCGGCCCGCCAGGGTGAGTTAACCAACCGGTTAGTCCATCGGCGATTAACTAACCGGTGCGTCCGTTCCGGCGCGGGCATCCTCGACGATCATCGCCGCGCCCTTCTCCGCGATCATGATTGTTGGCGCGTTCGTGTTGGTGGAGGTGACCGCCGGCATCACCGAGGCATCGATCACCCGCAGTCCTTGGAGGCCATGCACCCGCAGGCGATCATCAACGACCGCCATCGCGTCGATGCCCATTTTGCAGGTGCCGGAGGCGTGGAACACAGTGGACCCGTTCTGCCGCGCATAGTCCAGCAATTCGTCGTCGGTCTCGATTGCAGTGCCCGGCTGCGTTTCGGCAACGGCGTATTGCGCCAGCGCCGGCATCGCGAACAACTTGCGCATCCACCGCAGGCCGCCCACGGCGGCGCGGCGGTCGCGTTCCTCACTGAGATAACGCGGGTTTATCGCAGGCGAGTCGCCCGGATGGTTGGTCCGTGCCTCGACATAGCCCTGGCTCAGCGGCCGCATCTGCCACATTCCCATGGTCATACCGGGCTCGTCCTCCAACCGCCGCACCGGACCAGGCGCGTAGCTGCCGGGCGCGAAGATGCACTGCACGTCGGGTGTGGCCGATTCCTCCAGCACCTTCACCGACGCGGCAACCAACGAGGCGGCGTAGGTCATCATGCCCTGGCCCATGAACACGTATCGCGCGAGTTCACCCAGGAACAACGGGCCGCGCGATTTTTCGTTCAGCGAGGTTGCACCTCTCACGCGGTAGGCGACGCGCGCCAGATAATGGTCCTGCAAATTCCTCCCGACACCGCGCAGCGCGTGCTGTGTCGCGACACCGATCCGGCCGAGATGATCTGGATCGCCGATGCCGGAAAGCTGCATTACGTGTGGGGAACCAATGGCGCCGGCACACAGCAACACCTCGCCAGCCGCATCGGCGCGCTCCACAGTGCCATTGCGGGAAAACTCGACTCCCGCCGCGCGCGTGCCATCAAGCAGGATGCGATGCACCAGAGCGTTGGTGACGACCTGCAAATTGGAACGGCGCAGCGCGGGGCGCAGATAGCTGCGCGCAGTGCTTGCCCGTCGACGCCCGCCGCGGGTTTGCTGCACCCAGCCGATGCCCGCGGGCGCACCGTGGGCCAGTGCGTTCACGTCCGGGCGGTAGTGCAGACCGATCTGCTTGCCGGCCTCGATTGCCGCGCGGCACAGCAGCGGCTGGTCGGCGGTGCGCGAGGTGAACAACGGACCCCCTTTCGCGTGCACGTCGTCGGCATCGCCCTCCCAGTTTTCCGCCTTGCGAAAATAGGGGAACACATCGTCCCAGGACCAGCCGCGATTGCCGAGTTGCGCCCAGTGATCGTAATCCTCCGGTTGGCTGCGCACGTAGATCAGGCCGTTGATCGAACTCGATCCGCCCAGCACGCGCCCACGCGGGTACAAAATGGCGCGGCCGTTAGTGCCGGGGTCAGGCTCGGCGTGAAAGCCCCACGTCAACTTCGGGTGGTCGAGCAATTTCATATAACCGGCGGGAATGTGGATCAGCGGGTTCCAATCGCGCCCACCGGCTTCAAGCAGGATGACGCGGTTGTTGGGATCCTCCGTCAGGCGGTTGGCGAGCACGCAGCCAGCCGAGCCTGCGCCGACGATGACGTAATCCGCCTGCATTCTGGTATCCTCCCGTCGCGGGCGTTTTGCCCCACCGGGTGGCAGGTTATCGCAATCGCGGGCGCCGATCCACGACGCCACGGGCGGCCGAATGGGAAACCGCGTATATCGAGGGCCGTTCGGTGGATGGCATGTCTGCCAGGATTTCGCGGGTTGTCGGGGTCTGGATGTGGAGCGCGACAAACGTCCCGTCGGTGATCGCGTGCCATGCCGGCCGGTATTTTCTATGCCCGCCGCGCTTGCCGTGAGGTTGGGAACCGGGCACGACGGCTGACGGCGAAGTCCGCGCCACGGGGCACGCGCTACAGGGTAGGGAGGTTGGCGGTGGGAATCGAGTACAGCAAGCGAGACGGCGTCGCGTACATCACGCTGAACAATCCGGATAAGGCGAACATTCTGGACAAGCCGACATCGGACGAGATTTCCGCGGCGTGGATCGACATGTGGGAAGACCGGTCGATCCGCTGCGCCATTCTCACCGGAGCCGGCGAGCGGCATTTCTGCGGCGGGCACAATCTGGCGCCTCGCAAGAACATCACGGAAGAGGAACGGGAATATCTGCGCACGCAGCGTGTTTTCTGGCCGCTGGCGGGGACGGTGCATGGGCAGAGGACCGGTGTGGACGGCCGGTTCGGCGACCACTATCCGCGGGTGTGGAAGCCGGTGATTGCCGCGGTGAACGGCTGGGCGGCAGGCGCGGGACTCTATATCCTGTTATCGTCCACTGACATTCGTATTGCGAGTGCGGAACATGCGCGGTTCAAGTTCTCCCTGATCTCGCAAGGCTGGCTGGGACATGGGCCGGGTGCCGCATTGCTCGTGAAGCAGTTGCGCTATATCGATGCGATGAAAATGCTGCTGACCGACGAGCCGTTCGATGCGGCTGAAGCACTGCGCATCGGCCTGGTGAACGAGGTGGTGCCGCATGCACAACTGATGGAGCGGGCAGAGAAGATCGCGCGCCATATCGTGACTCTGCCGCCGGTGGCGGTGCGGATGATGAAGGAATTCGTCGTGCGGTTCGGCGATCTTCCCACCGACCAGGCGTGGCACGTGCAGAATCTCATGAACAATCTGCTGATCCAGGTGACGACCGACGGCGAGGAAGGTCGTCAGGCGTTCAACGCCAAGCGCAAGCCGAACTTTACCGGCGCGCTGCGGCGGCGCGGCGAGGCATGGCAGGAACCATCTCCCGAGGATGCGGCGCGGCTGGATGAAGCATATCGCAGCGGGGAATTCTGAAGTATGTGCCGGCGACCGTCTGTGGGTCGGCGTTCGTCTGTGGGCGGGCGTTCATCTGTGGGCGGGCGTCCGTCCGTGGGCCAGCGTTCATCTGTGAAACGGCGTTGATCTCTGGATCGGCGTTCGATCCGTCGCTGCTGCGTCACCTCGCGCCGCGGCTGCGTCAGCCGAACGTCCCGGCTTGGCGCAACGCCATCACGTCCTCGGCGGGCATTCCTAACACGTTGCCAAGAACAAATTCTATATCAGCACCGAGGCCCGGTGCCGGACCGGATTGACGGCCAAAACTGGCCTGCCACGGCAGGCCCGGCAGCACCCGGCCGTCATGCGGTTCCCAAAAGTCGCGCGCCCGAAGGTGCGGGCTTTCGACGAGATCGCGCGATGACGCAAGCGCCGCCGCGGCAATGCCGGCTTGCGCCAATGCCGAGGCGGTATCGGATGCGGATTGTGTCCGCGCCCATGCCGATAATGCCGTGTCAATCGCGCCGCGGCGTTCCATGCGTTCGCTGAGATCGAGCCGCGCCATCGGTGCCAGTTCCGGTACCAGGCGGCAGAGTGCGCCCCACGCGGCATCGTCCGTAACCGCGAGGCTGACCCACGCATCATCGCCAGAGCATTGATACACGCCGTGCGGTGCGTAGCGATCGGAAGCGTTGCCGGCCGGCCGCGGCGGATCGCCGCGTTGCGCGGCGAGCAAGGGCTCGGCCATGGTCCACAGCATTGCCTCGATCATCGAGAAATCGACGCGTGCCACTACCCCGCTGCGTTGCCGCTGCCACAGTGCCGCCGCGACGACGAACGCCAGCATCAGTCCGCACATCGGATCCAGCCAGGCGAAGCCGACGCGCGGCGGTACGTCCGGATGACGGTTCAGCCCGGCAAATCCGGCATAGCATTGGAGCAATGTGCCGTAGGCGACGGCGTGCGATTCCGGTCCGGTGCGGCCCAGGCCCGATGCCGAAACGAAAATCAAATTCGGATTGATCGCGCGCAACGCGTCGGCGCCGAGACCCAGACGATCCATCACCCCGGTGGCAAAATTCTCGACCAGGACATCGGACTTCGCGGCCAATGCGTGGGCGACAGCAATCGCCTCGGGCCGCTTCAGGTCCAGCACGATGCCGCGCTTGGCCTGGCCGAGCACTGAGTGCAGTTCCGATGCGCGGCCGGGATCGCCTCGGCCCGGCGCCTCCACCTTGATGACTTCGGCCCCCATTGCGGCGAGGTATCGCGTCGTGGTTGGTCCCGCGATCACCCAACTGAAGTCGAGCACGCGCACCCCCGAGAGGGGCAGCGCGCCGAGCCGCGTCGAAGCCGCAGCGCTGCCCGGTATTGCTTTGGGTGCTTCGTCGCGGAATTCCGGAGCGCGATGCGCGACGCTCAAACCGAATGGCGGACCCGGGGCAATGACCGCGCGTCCATCCACCACCACATTGCGAAAGAACCGCCGGTGCGCGAGCTGCGGCGAGGTCAATTGTTCCGCCGGCTCACGCAATGGAAAGCTTGGGACATGTGCCCGCTGCGCTGCATCGGCGATCCACTGCTTGTCGTGCCGCTCGCTCCACTGCGACATCAGTGCATGCAGTGCGTCCCAGTTGGCGACGCGGTCATGGCGGTTTACGAAACGCGAGTCGTGCCCCCAATCGGGCGCGCCCATCACCTTCAGCCACGACGCCCATTGATGGCCCTCGCGCGGCGAGATCGCGACATAACCGTCGCGCGCCGGCAGGATGCACACCGTGGCGCCATTGCCGTCGGCGATGCGCTTGCGTGACCAGCTCCTGCCGGTCTGTCCGGCACGCGCCAGTTCCGTCATTGCCAGCGTGGCTAACGCTTCCTGCATCGAAACGTCGATCACCGCGCCTGGCGTTGCGCCCAGCGCCGCATGCATCCCGGCACAGGCGGCGGCGATGCCGGCGATGAAGACGGATTGCTCGCCGATCGGACGGATTGGTGGTTCGTTCAGGTCGTCGACCTGGCCGGTGAGCAAACGGGAAATGCCGCTGGCATAGCTCAAGGTGAGGTCGGTGGCGGGATCGTCTGCGCGCGGTCCGGTCTGGCCGAACGGCGAAATGAGCACGACAGCCGCGTAAGGATTTACCGCGCGGATTGCCGCAAGGTCGTGGTGGCGCTGACGCAGTTCCGCGGGCCGGCCCTCGACAATCATCAACGCAGCGGCCGCGATCACGGCGGACGTCGCACGTGCCACCGCCTTGCCGCTATCCAGATAGGATTCGAGTGGGCTGGATGCATTCGGATCGGTGCAGGTTACGCTGGCGCCGACATCGGCGAGCAGGCGCCCGCACACTGCGGCGGCGCGCCCCGGTCCCAATTGCAAAACGCTAAAACCCGCCGACAAGGTCATGCTGCTGTCCTGGTTTTTTCACCTTCAGCAAACCCGCCATTCCTTAAAGCCGCAAGATGGGCGCAGGGTGGCTGCCGCGCGGCAGGTCGTTGTCTGCAGCACACAGCAAGAAAGTCGTGGATGGCGCGCCTTCGCGCACCACGACGCGGTACGCACGCACGACCTCTGCGCCACTTGGAGCGTTTATTTCGCCGTGGGCCCTTAGTAGGGCAGGAAGTACGTGCGCTCGTCTCGGAAGAATGATAATATCGATGCCGATAAAAATCTTGAAGGACAGCCGATGGTGGGTAACGTTGAAGCCGGGCGCAACCAGATTGCGCGACGGCAACACGCTTTTGCAATGGTGGCACGCGCAGGATTCGGCCTGCTGCATAGGTTGGTGCCGCTCTGCGCGGCGGCGATGTTGGTTGGCTGCATGCCGCCGCCGTCGCCATATGCCAGCGCTGCCTATCCCGGAATCCGCGCCGTGACCGTGAACGGCGTGGCCATGAGTCCCGAGGCTGCGTTGAGGACGCTGGCACAGACAGATCATGAAAAGCTGGCGGACATCAAGGTGGAGACGCCGATCGCCAGCAGCGTGCGGATCGTGGTGCCGGACCACGACCGGCTGCGGCCAGTGATACAGCAACAGGTCAGGACGCTGAACGCAGGCGCTCTCGAGCTTGTCTCCAAGGAAGACAATCTGACGCTGCACAATGCCGCCGATGTTGTAATCCGCAGCGGCACCTTCCGCTCGGCCACCGTAGTGGAGCAAAACGATACCGCGCAACCCGACTTCGGCGGCGCGGACTACCTGCTGTGGTTTCAGGTTCGCTCGGTGACGCCGCACAATCTCGGGCCCTGGTTTTCTCATTGGGAATTGAAGCGTGCCGGCAATCCACGGGAGGTGCCGGTCGGATTCGACATGGGGACACCGGCGGGTCCTGTGCGCATGGAATCGTTCGTCGCCAGCGTGCGCGCCGGGATCCACGATCTGGACCATAACGGCCTCTATCCGTCGCAGTTGCACAGCACTGGCTCGGGGATCGTTGTCGATGCGCAAGGCCACGTTCTGACTGACAATCACGTCGTTGCGGCCTGCGCCGATCTGCATGTCGTCGATACGAACGGAACCACCATTGAGGCAAGCGTGGCAGCGCGCGATCCCGCCAATGACCTCGCCTTGCTCGACACGCGTCATCGCTGGCAGGGCAGGGCGAGCTTCCGTGACAGTGGCTCGTTGCAGGCGGGTGAAACACTGGTTGCCACCGGCTTTCCTTTGGTCGGTGTGGTGTCCCCCGACATGGCGGTGACGACGGGGTCGGTCACGACGCTTACCGGCATACACGGCGATTCCCGGCAGTTCGAATTCAGCGCGCCGGTTGAGCCGGGCAATAGCGGCGGCCCTGTGCTGGATGACACGGGCCATGTGGTCGGCGTCACTGTCGGTACGTTGAACAGCCTGCTGGTGGCGGTCGCGAGCGGTGGCGCCATGCCGCAAAATGTCAATTTCGCGATCAAAAGCAGTTCGGCGCACGCGTTCCTGGATGCGAACCATGTGGCGTTCGATCAAGGCGGCGGCGGCCGGACGATGAGCCCGGCGGATGTTGCCAATCTCGCGCACAGGTTCACCGTTCGGGTGGAGTGCCGGTGAACATAACGATGCGGCGGCAGGCAGGTACGGTGCAACGGGCCGCCTGCCGCTCGTGCCAAGATCAGGTCGAATAGTCCGAGAACGCCGCCCCGGCATAGCGTGCGCGGTAGTCGGTGCGCACGTTCACCAGCGCGACCATGCCCTCATCCACCTTGCGCTGCGCGCGTTCCAGAGCGGGGCGGATCTCCTCCGGCTTGGTCACGTATTCGCCGTAGCCGCCGAGCGCCTCGCAGATCTTGTCGTAGCGCGTGTAGCCAAGTTCGCGGCCCGGCTTCTCGCGCTTCGGATCGCCGGTCCAGCCGCCGTTCAGACTGACCACGATCAGGATGGGGATGTTGTGGCGCACCGCGGTATCGATCTCCATCGCGTTCATGCCCAGCGAGCCGTCGCCGTGCACCACGATCACCTGCTTGTCCGGGCACGCCACTTTCGCGCCGACGCCGAATGGCAGACCAACGCCCATGGTGCCGAAGGGGCCGGAATTCAAACGGTGGCCGGGTGCGTAGGTGGGCATGGTCTGGCGCCCGTAGTTCAGCGTCTCCTGGCCATCGACGCAAAGGATCGCGTCGCGTTTGGCGAAGTTCTTCACTTCCTCCAGCATGCGCACCGGGTGGATGTCGCCGTCCTCGGCATATTTGTTCGCCCCGGCAGCGGAACGTTTTGCCGCCTCGCCTTCGGCCAGCTTCTGCCGCCACGCTTTATAACTGTCCTGCGTGACCTTGCCCTTGATGCCGTCCATCAATTGTCCCAACACCATTTTGCAGTCGCCGATGATGGGGATGTCGACATTGCGCGCGGCGGCGGCGATCTCCTCGGGGCAGATGTCGATGCGCGCGATCTTCGCCGCGGGGCCGAAGCGCGGCGGCGAGGCATGGCCGATCACGTAGTTCATCCGCGTGCCCAACACTATGATCAGGTCGGCATCGCGGAATGCCGAAGACCGCATCGACATGAAAGAGCACGGGTGGTCGTCGGGGACGACGCCGCGGCCTTGCGGGGTGGTGTAGAACGGGATGCCGGCGGCTTCGACGAAAGCCTGCATCTCGGCCCAGGCGCGCGACCAGATCACGCCGGTGCCGGAGACGATCAGCGGCTGCTTTGCTTCCGCCAGCGCCTGCACCAGGGCATTCACCTGGCGCGGATCGCCGAGCGGACGCGAATCGACCAGCGGGCGCCCAGCATAACTCCAATCCACCTGGGCCTCGTCCATCTTTTGGTAAAGGATGTCGCCGGGGCAATCGACATAGACCGGGCCCGGTTTGCCGCTGATCGAGCGTTGCAGCGCGAAGTTGATCTGCTGCGGGATGCGCTTGAGGTTGTGCAGGCGGTCGACATGCTTGTTGCAGCCGCGCATGAGTTCGACCTGGTCGATCTCCTGGAACACCTGGCGGCCGAACTGGCTGATCGGGCTGGATCCGCCGAGCGAGACCACGGGGCAGCAATCGACATAGGCGTTGGCGACACCGGTGATCAGGTTGGTGACGCCGGGGCCGGACGCGGCCATGCACACGCTGGGCGTCTGCCTGAGGCGGCTATAGGACTGGCACATGAATGCCGCCGCTTGCTCGTGGCGGACATCGATCATGCGGATGCCTTCCTTGATGCAGGTGGCCTCGGTGAGCAGCATCGGGCCGCCCATGATGTAGAAGACATGCTCTATGCCTTCCTTCCTGAGGCATTTCGCGATGATTTCCGAACCCGTCAGTTCTGCCATAGGGAAGTCTCCTCAAAAGGTACACTCCCCCTCGCCTTGCGAGAGGGGGCGGCGGGGGAGGCGGCGAACGGCGATGATGCCCTGCCTCCATCCGCCTTGTCCCTCCCACCAAGGGGAGGGGGGATGACGTTTCAGCCGACCACGCCGCTGGCGCGCATGTCGCGCACCGTGGCGTCTTCCAGTCCAAGCCAATGTTGCAGCACCTCGCCGGTATGCTCTCCCAGCAACGGCGCCGGGGTCACCGGCGGCGGGCTGCCCGAGAAACGCACCGGCCAGGACACCATCTTGAACGCGCCGTTGGCCGGATGCTGGATGGTCTGCATGATCTCGCGTTGCTCGAAGGTCGGATCATTGTAAAGTTCCAGCGTATCGAGCACGGCGCCCGCGGGCACGCCGGCGGCGCCGATGATCTCCATGCACTCGTGCTTGGTGTGCTGCTGCGTCCAGTCGGCGATCATTGCGTTCACCGCCGCGGCGTTCTGCCCGCGCGCCTCGGGGGTTTCGAAGCGCGGATCGCCGATCAGGTCCTCGCGGCCGATCACGCCGAGCAATCGCCGCCAATGCTCTGGATTGGCGCGGCTGGTGAACACGTAGACGCGGTCGTTCGGGCCGCCTCCTTTGCAGGGGAAGGTGCCCATGGGCGGCATGCTGCCTGATACGCTGCTGTCCGCCGCGCGGCCTGCTGCCTGTGTGTTGCCGTTGCGGTTCTGTGCGGCGAAAGCGATGCGGATGTAGTGCAGCATCGCGTCCTGCATCGCCACCTGCAAATGCTCTCCCTTGCCGGTGTCCTTGCGGCGATACAGCGCGCCCAGGATGGAAACCGCGAGCAACATGCCGGTGCCGGTATCGCCCAGCGACGGGCCTGGCTTCAGCGGCCGGCCATCGCGCTCACCGGTAATGCTCATGGTGCCGCCGCAGGCCTGCGCGATCATGTCGAAGGCGAGGTTCTTCTCGTACGGGCTGCCTTCGCCGAACCCCTTCACCTGGCAATAGATGATCGATGGATTGAGCCCGCGGATCACGTCGGCGCCGAGGCCCAGACGTTCGATTGCGCCGGGGGCGAAGTTTTCCAGGAACACGTCGGCTTTTTTCGCCAGGTCCTTGACCAGCGCGAGGCCTTTCGGGTCCTTCAGGTTGACGGTGATCGACTTCTTGTTGGCGTTGAACAACAGGAAATACGGATCGTCGACCCCGGGCTTGCCGCCGAGCGCCCGGCCGGGATCGCCGCTTTTCGGGTTTTCGACCTTCACCACCTCGGCGCCGAGCCAGGCCAGCGCCTCGGTGCAGGACGGGCCGGCTTCAAATTGTGTCAGATCCAGCACGCGCACGCCGGCGAGACAGTCCTGGCCTCGGCTGCTTGCATTCATCGCTACGTTCCTCCGTTCGGTCGCGCTGGCAGGCTACCGCTTATGACAAGTCGGCGTAAGTCCTGCCGGCCGCGGCGCCGGCTCTTGCCGGGCGCATGAGCGGCAATGCAGACTGTCGCCCGGTTCGATATTCATTCTGGAACATGCCCCGCAGCGACGTGACCGAGGTCCTGGCCGGCGCCGAAATCCGCCTGAACGGTGTGTCCCGGCGCTGGGGCAATGTGACGGCGCTGGATGCCATTTCGCTGTACATCCGGCCTGGCAGCTTCACTGTTTTGCTTGGACCGTCCGGTTGCGGCAAGACGACGTGCCTGCGCATCATCGCCGGTTTGGAAATGGCCTCGGGCGGCAGCGTGCATATTGGCGGACGCGACGTGACACGGCTTCCGCCGGCGGCACGCGGCGTCGCGATGGTGTTTCAATCCTACGCCTTATTTCCGCACCTAACCGTTGCGGAGAACATCCTGTTCGGTTTGAAGGCGAGACGAGTCTTGTCCGCCGAACGAGCGCGTCGGTTGGGCCGTGCCGCGGACATGCTCGGCATTGGTGCGTTGCTGCAACGGAAGCCCGCGCAGCTTTCCGGCGGGCAGCAGCAGCGTGTGGCGCTCGGACGCGCCATCGTCGCCGAGGCGCCGGTGTGTCTGATGGATGAGCCGCTGTCTAATCTCGATGCGCAGCTTCGAGCAGAGATGCGGCGCGAGATTCTTGCGTTGCAGCGCCGGCTGGGAATTACCATGGTGTATGTCACGCACGACCAGACCGAGGCGATGACGATGGCCGATCAGATCGTGTTGTTGCGCGATGGGCGGATTGAGCAAGATGCCGATCCGGCGGCGGTGTATGCGCGTCCGGCCACGCGTTTTGTCGCCAGGTTTGTCGGCACGCCGCCGATGAATCTATTTCCGCTCGAACGTCATGGCGACGGCATGGCGCTGCGTGGCACGAACGGCCCGGTGCTGACTCCGGCTCTGGATCATGACGCGGTGGGCGGCATTCGGCCGGAGGATCTGCGCATGAGCGAAGTTGGCATTCCTGCCGTGGTCACGCATTCGGAATATCTTGGTGCGGATACCGTCGTGGCTTGCAATGCGGGCGAATCGACATTGCTCGCGCGCCTGCCTGGCCATGTGCGGCTGCCCGAGGGCGAGCGGGTATTTCTGGCCACCGACCGGGCGCTGCATTTGTTCGACGCGGCCAGCGGGCATCGCGTGTCGTTGCCGCGTCAGATGAAGGAGGACGCCGCGAAGAATTTCGCTCACGCGGGAAGAGGCGGCGCGTAGGGCGGACGATGGCGATCAGGCCGGGGGCGACCGAGACGCGGGCGGGGCGCGGCTAGGCATGTATACGGTTGTACCGACCCGACCCTCGCCGCCTTCGGCGTCTCGCGTTGATCCACTTCGCGGCTCAATCCCACGCTGCGCGAACAGCGCAGCGCGGGCGAGGTGATCATGTTTATGAGCGCATCGTCGCATCGACCATGCCGCATGCCTTGTCCCAATCGAAGGTGCGGTACGCGTGGTTGCGGCTGACGTAGCTGGTGCCGGCGTACATCATCTCGTACTGCAAATGCCGTGAGGCGAATTCCGATCCGACCGCATCCCAGGCCAGCTTGAAGAACTTCACCCGATCGTCAGACTGATAGAACGGCGAGACCTGGGTCAGCCGGATCAGGCGCGCCGTATCGGGATCGGCGAAGTCGGCCACCGAGGACGGCTGCATGATCATGCCGCCACCCGCCAGTTCCCGCAGCTTCGCCATTAGCTGCGGGTACATCTCCTGCGCCTGCACCTGAGCAGCGTACAGGAGCGCACGATCCGGCACGAAGTAACGGCCGTGCATCTGGCCGCGCGCCTCCATGGCCCAGACGAACGCCTCCACCTGACCCACGTTCGCGGCGATCTGTCCCAGCATCTCGCGCACCTGGGGAAAGCCGAGCGTGCCGTTGGTATCGGCGATCCGGCGCGCCAGACCGGCGAGGAACCGCAGCTTGACCATCAGCCGCACCTGCGCCTGGTAGTTTTGCAAGACATGCGCCGGCGTCGCGTGGAACTGCCGCTGGCACATTTCCACGTCGCGGTAGACGAACACGCGCTCCCACGGAACCTTGACGTCATCGAAATATAGCAGTGCGTCGTTCTCGTCGAGGGTGCTGGAGAGAGGATTGTCGAATGCCGATACCGCGGCGGCCTCATAGGATTTGCGCGACAGGATGCGCAGGCCGGGCACATTCATCGGCACGGCGAAGGACAGCGCATAGCGTTCGTCGCCCTTGGCCAGCGGCGGGAGGGTCGAGACGAAGACCTCATTGGCCATCACGCCCGCGGTTGCCAGCATCTTGGCGCCGCGCACGGTAATGCCGCCGGCGTCTTCATCCACCACCCCGGCGGTCAGAAACTGGTTCTTCTGGTCGTGTTGCGCCTGGCTGCGGTCGGCCTGCGGATTGACGATGACATAGCTGAGGTAATGATCGGCGTCGCGCGCGTAACGCACGTAGTCGCGCAGCGCCGCGGCCCGTTTCGGGTCGTAGGCTTGGAACACCTCGATGCCCATCAGGAAGCCGCACAGCGTGGACGCGACATGGTCCGGCGAGCGGCCGAAGAATCCCAGATGCAGCTCTGCCCATGCTTCCATGGCGCGCCGCCGTTCAACCAGTTCGCCGTAGCTGGCGGGAAGCTGCCAGCAGCGGCTGACGCGCGCACCGGTCTCGGTTTCCCATGTCATCGCCGCCAACTGATCCGGCTGCGACTGGAAATCGTAGAATTTTGCCGCGGTGTGGCAGGCATTGCGGAATGCGGGATGCTGCGTCGGGTCGCTGATATGCTCGCCGTTCAGGCGGATGTCGCGCCCGTCCTGCAATGACCGGAGGTGGCTGGCGCCGTCCTTTGGCATGCGTATTCAGTCTCCTTCACGATGCGGGAGCGCGGCAACTGTCATCGCCAATTGGCAATGACAGCGGCAGTCCCGGACGCAGATTGCTGCGGCGCCAGTCGCGCCGCAATGACCGGGCGAGGGTGCTGTGGCGGAATTGCGAGGCTGTTGCGGAACGAACGCCTGCTTCACGCCGCGCACAGTTCGCGCGCGATATTCCGCCGCGCCTGTCGCTCGAACGCCGCGGCCAGCGGAGCGGAGCGGTAGAGCAATGGCGCGGCTTGCACCTTGCGCAGGAAGTCCACCCGGTTGCGTTCCCATTCGGCCTGCGGCAGGTGACGATACTCGATCCGCAGCCGGCGCGTGCTGCGGTCGAACGATTCCGAGGGGTCGCCCAGCGGCGTCAGGTCCAGGTCGAGCAACCACAGCCGCAGCCGGTCTGTCCGTGTCGCGGTATCGCGGACCGCGAGGTGGTCGGCCGTCGCCTCGATCGTGTCGGCGACCCAGGCCACCGCGGCGGGGGACAGGTCGCATGGCGCGTAACGCCGCCAGAGCAAGGCGGAGCGGTGTTCGTTGTCGCGGCGTGTGGCATCATAGACCGTGTCGTGGAACGCGATGGCACAGGCGATCAGCCGGCTCGCGGGCGGCGCCAGGAAGGGGGTGCCAACACCGTAACGGCGATGGCGGGTCCATAAGAGGGCGAGATGCTCCAGGCCATGATAGTGCCGCCAGGGCATGCTCATCCGCCGCAGCACGATGTGGCGCGCGGTTGCCGACAATCCGGCCGTCGACAGCAGACCCCGCAGGGCCGCGCCGGTCGTCCGCATGGCTCCTCCTCGCCCGAATTGCGGCCGTGCAACGATAGACAGCCACACCCGCAACAAATATGCAACAACCGTGCGCCTCGCGTGACCGTGCGGGGAGGCAATGCGCGATGGCAATAATGCCGGTGGCGTGGCGGGCAGTGCGCGGCAGCATCGGTCGTGCGATGGCGGTGCGTCATGACCTGCGCGATATCCCGGCTGGCCCCGACCGCTGCCTGCGTTAAGCTCGGTTCCGCCCGTCCCGCACGCGTTGCGCTGCCGGGCCGAAAAACTGGGAGACACAGAGCTATGCGACGTCGGACCTTTCTTGCCGCCGGGACTGCCTCACTTGCCGTACCCGCGGTGTCGCGCGCAGCCGGCAAGCGGCTGTTGAAGTTCATTCCGCAATCGGACCTCGCAGTGCTCGATCCGGTCTGGACCACCGCCTATGTCACCCGCAACCACGGCTTCATGGTATTCGACACGCTGTACGGGCAGGCGGGCAAGAAATACGGCTTCAAGGCCACGCCACAGATGGTTAACGGCCACAGCACGGAAGACGGTGGCAAGACCTGGAAGCTGACGCTGCGCGACGGGCTGATGTTCCACGACGGGAGCAAGGTGCTGGCGCGCGACTGCGTTGCATCCATCAAGCGCTGGGCGGCGCGCGACGCCTTCGGCCAGGCGCTGATGCAGCGCACCGACGAGGTCTCCGCCGGCGATGACAAGACCATCATGTTCCGCCTGAAGCAGCCTTTCCCGTTGCTTCCGGATGCGCTTGGCCACGCCGCTTCCAACATGTGCGCGATCATGCCGGAGCACCTCGCAAGCACCGATCCGTTCAAGCAGATCACCGAAATGGTCGGCAGCGGCCCGTACCGCTTCAACGCCAAGGAACGGGTGTCGGGCTCGCTCTACGTTTATGAACGTTTTGACAAATATCAGGCGCTCGGCAGCGGCGAGGCCAGTTTCACCTCCGGCCCCAAGGTGGTGCATTTCGACCGCGTGGAATGGCATGTGACGCCGGACCCGGCGACGGCGGCGGGTGCGCTGCAATCGGGCGAAATGGACTGGTGGGAGAACCCCACCGCCGATCTCCTGCCGCTGCTGAAGCGCTTCCATATCAAGACGGAAATCAGCGATCCCACCGGGACGGCGATGATGCTGCGCCCCAATCACCTGTATCCGCCGTTCGACAATCCGGCGATCCGCCGCGCGCTGTGGAGCGCAATAGATCAGACGGAATTCATGACGGCGATGATGGGCACCGACAAATCGCTGTGGGAGGTGCCTGTCGGGTTCTTCCCGCCGATCTCGCCGATGGCCAGCAATGCCGGCATGACCGCGCTGAGTGGCAAGCGCGACGATGCCGCGGCGAAGAAGGCGCTGGCGGAC
>Ga0335072_10008071_pt1 | contig 15278 bp, 16 predicted proteins | sample Lox_Sample_21_FD_206725 | JGI IMG/M metagenome (GOLD analysis project Ga0335072, IMG submission 206725) | Soil microbial communities from Loxahatchee National Wildlife Refuge, Florida, United States - Lox_Sample_2.1 | ecosystem: Environmental > Terrestrial > Soil > Wetlands | place: USA... | reverse complement strand
GCACTTCGCCTTTCGTTATTGCGTCCTTTGGGCCAAGGTACAACGAACCAATTGCGATAGCATTAAGCAGTAAGGGGTGGATACAATCGCGGAATACGAATGTCGCTCTGTGCAAAACCGGAAAAGTTGGGATAAAGCGAACAAAAAACATGTGCAAGCACTCATCCAGGAACACGGAGTGGATCGAATTGGATTCGGCAGCTGCCGTTATACTCGAAGACTGTGGCTGCAATTAGAACGCTCCACATTTGCGGCACTTCGGAGCGCACATACCCAGCTCGCAATCATTTTGCTCACATCGTGAACGGCCTTGTGATTTCCTCCGGTCGGAATGGAGTCTATCGAAGGCGCACGCTCGTCGAATGTAGACGACGGCGTACCCACCGAGAACTCGCTTGGCGGCGCGTCAGGTGGAAAAGCAAGAGTATTTGGAGACATAATCGTCTGGAAGAGGTACTCGGAATCGGGCCATATCAGCTCGAAGCCGAGATCTGTCGAGGCGGGATTTTGCTGGAAGCTGCTGTTCATTTGGCTTTGATCCTGCGTCTGAGCAGACGCGGTTACGTATGGCGAAGCATGATTCTCTGCGTCGACTTCTGTTGTGTTCAGGCTCTCGGGAGTGACAGGCCCAGGCGCGGATTGGCCGGACCGCGGCGACTTCGCATTTTCCAGTCGCGCGTGAAGTCGCTCATGGCGCAACAGTGAGTCTTGACGGCTAAAAGGTCTCTTGCAGTGTTTGCACACGAACGGTCGCGCACCGGTATCTGAAAGAACAGTTCAAGTCAGCATTTTGTCGCGAAACTCAACAGTGACACTGGCGGCTCTTCTTTCGACATTGGCGGGAGCCATATTGAAAATTGTCTCAATTCGAGCTTATTTCCCGCTTGTGGGCCAAAGTGCAGACTTTGATTCTCCTGGTAACGTAACATGGAAGCTTTGGTAGAGACTTACGGCTCCGTTCATGTCTCTGCGGGGACGTCAGGAAGCTGCGCAACGACAAAGGGACTCTCTTGAGAAACGGGAGTGGGACTCACTCGTAGATGCTCGCCCTTGTGAAACACTTTATGGCAATAACTGCATTCCATGACGACTCAATGGTATGGGCACTCAATATCTGCACACGAGAACAAATTCCATGGCCAAAAGAGCTTCTGAAGAGAAAAGAGGAGGATGAAAGAGGTCGGTGGGGAGCAGCAATTACGACAACTGCAAACACCCACAGCGGATCACCGACACGAGTCTGGGGTTGGGCTGATTTGCGGGCTGGGCAAATGGAAGGGTGGCAACCTGCCAACCGGCATGCTGTGCCGTGCGCGCTCTCACCCTGCCCCGGCTCATTCTCGCCGGCACTGAGCTACAACTGCGCTTCTCTGCCACCATCGTCGGCTGCTGCACCGTCCCTACCGTCCTGCAGAATCTGAATACGGCTCGCCACTGGCAAATCAAACCGGCAATGTCGTCAGTGCGCTGTCACGGGCCGCGTCAACCTCTGTTTGGCTGCTTCTGCCCCAGACCCCGTTCGTCGACGTGGGACTTGCCTCTGACCCACTCACTGCTTAACGTTCCGCGCCGTAAGAGCATGGGTTGTCTTGAAATGGTTGAGATCTGTCCGATAATTACCCGATCGACTCCCCGATGCTGAGGAGCGACGCTGATGACCCTTCTATGATTCAATGGCTACGATATATATGTCTGGAGTCCTCGTGGTAACAATGGACGATATCCGCCGCTGGGTTTCCGGTCCAATTCCTCCAATTTTCAAAACACATTATGACTTCGAGGATTGACAAGAACTGCGTCAATGGAGCAGAGCATAATGACGAAGCTCTGGAACAGCAACCCACTCATGGCACATACATTGAGAAGGACCAAGCCGTCAATCTCTCTCAGGGCCATCGCGAATACTTAGTGAAGCGCCACGGGACTCTCAACTTGGACCCCATTCCTGCCTTTGGTGATACTGATCCGTACAACTGGCCGCAATGGAAGGTATGTCGTTCTCTGCTGCATAGACTTGCCACGGTGGCTGACGACCGCGTCAGAAAGTCGCAAATTTGGTGCTTGTAGCGTTCCATGCTATGATGTCGACGTTCACGGCTGCGGCCATCATTCCAGCATACCAGGTTATGGCTGCCGACCTAGGGAAGTCTGTGCAGGGCATCAGCTACTTGACGTCTCTGCAAATTGCCATTCTCGGCGGCGCACCTCTGTTCTGGCGACCACTGTCGAACCGTTATGGCCGTCGACCAGTCTTCTTGCTATCACTGGTGTGCAGCTTGGTCTGCAACATTGGCTGCGCGAAGAGTCCCGACTATGCATCGATGGCAGCCTGCAGAGCTTTGGTCGCTTTCTTCATTAGTCCGGCTGCTGCCATCGGCAGTGCAGTTGTTGCCGAGACTTTCTTCCGGCGCGAACGAGCTCGCTACATGGGCATCTGGACCGTCATGGTGACACTCGGCGTGCCATTTTCGCCTTTCATCTTTGGCTTCGTCGCAACACGCATCGGATACAGGTGGATCTATTGGATTCTAGCTATCGTGAATACCCCGCCTTCTCTAGTCGGCTTAAATGCTGATGCTAATGCTGTCATTAGATTAATGGCGTCCAGCTCTTGCTCTATGCCTTCCTTGGACCGGAGACCCGCTATATACGCCGTGGTGTTGAGCATCATGGATCCGACTGCAGGCAAGAGTACTTCACCTTTGGTCGCATCGATCCGACTCCACTTCGCCTCTACGACTTTATTCAGCCTCTCGCACTTGCGAAATACCCGTCTGTATTGATTCCCGCCATCGCATACTCTATGGTCTTCCTATTCGGCAATGTGTTGATCACCGTCGAGACTCCTCAGCTCTTTGGTTCCAAGTTCCACTTCGACCCGCAGCAGCTTGGTTTGCAATTTATTGCCATGATCGTTGGCACTCTCATCGGCGAGCAGCTCGGTGGGCCGCTTTCCGATTTCTGGATGAACAGACGAAGCAAGAAAGGCATTCGCCCAATGGCCGAATATCGCCTCTGGCTCAGCTATCCGGGCTATTTGCTCACTATTGTTGGTCTCGTCGTCTTCTTGGTCCGCATTCAGCAGGCTCCAGAGGGGCACTGGAATGTCACTCCAGATGTTGGTGTAGCTATTGCGAGCGTTGGAACGCAGCTCATCACGACCGTTCTCATCACATATGCGGTGGACTGCTACCGCGAGGAGGCGGCGTCAGTCGGGGTCTTCATTACATTCGTTCGCCAGATATGGGGCTTCATTGGGCCATTTTGGTTCCCGTCAATGTTCACAAACGTTGGCGTTGCAAACAGCTCTGGTATTTCTACCGCTCTCATTACGGGTTGCTCCCTTATTCCTACTCTTTTACTCCAGTGGAAGGGCGGCACTTGGAGATAAGGCTACCTATCACAGCAGGCATCGGATTTGTGAAGGAATATGGCCGGTCGATGGGAATAGCGTGCTCTCCAAGGTACGGAAAAGGTCTTTTATAAAACCGAGAGAAACGGAGTACCACACGAGACGAGGGTATAGATAGATATCAAGACGGTTATCGGAGAGAGTATGATATACAGGCCCGACACGAGAATACCGAAGCAAAGAACTTGTATTTTCACAGGAAAAGAATCACTGCCTCCCTGCAAGAACGCAGGCGACGCCTTTTACCTGATACCTCCACCGACGGTAACGCCACCAGCGGTATACTTTACGGTTGAATAGCTCAGTCCCTAACAGCGGACCGGAGCAGCTTCAACATATCGGTGTCCCCATTCATAGTAGCCTGTGACAGCGGCGTCTGACCGAAATTGTCCTCGGAGTTGATGTCGGCCTTGCCTGTCTCGAGTAGCAGCCTGACCACACGTTGCTTCTTCAACCTAACCGCCCAGTGGAGCGGCGTCCGACCGCCTTCGTCCTTCAAGTCGACGTTGACCTTGCCTTCTTCAAGCAGCAGCTTGACTACGGCATCATTCCCCATCTTTGCGGCCCGCGAGAGTGGCGTTCGACCCCTTTTACTATCCCTTGAGTTGACGTCGGCCTTTCCCGTTTCCAATAGCGGCTTAACTGTGGCATCATTCCCATCCTCTGCGGCCCACCAGAGCGGCGTCCGACCGCCGTTGTCTTTCACGTCGACGTCGACCTTGCCTTCTTCGAGCAGCAGCTTGACTACGGCATCTTTCCCCATCTTTGCGGCCCACAAGAGCGGCGTCCGGCCGCGGTCGTCCTGCAAGTTGACATCGGCCTTTCCCGTCTCCAGTAGTAGCTTGGCTACGGCATCATTCCCCATCTCCGCGGCCCACGAGAGCGCCGTCCGGCCCCCTCGGTCCTCCAAGTTGACGCCGGCATTTCCCGTCTCCAGTAGCAGCTTGACTACGGCATCACGCCTCATCGCTACGGCCCTCGAGAGCGGCGTTTGACCCCGTTTACTATCCCTTGAACTGACGTCGGCCTTTCCCGTCTCCAGCAGCAGCTTGACTACAGCATCATTCCCCACCCCTGCGGCGCGCCAGAGCGGCGTTCGACCCCATATACCACCATCCAAGTTGACGTCGGCCTGTCCCGTCTCCAGTAGCAGCTTGACTACGGCGTCATTCCCCATCTCTGCGGCCCACGAGAGCGGCGTTCGACACTTTACCATGCCCCCCGAGTTGATGTCGGTCTTGCTCGTCTCCAGCAGCAGCTTTACCACGACCTCGTGGCCCAAAAATGACAGTACCGAAAGCTTGTGGGTAAACTTGGGAACCATGTGAAATTTGTGCTCAGTATACCAGTATACGCGGAACCAATTCCAGAACCGCTGGCTCTGGGTATCGCAGATATGAAGATTAGACTGCAACAGCTCTCTAGGTGCTTTATTCTGCGCTCGTCGGAAGTGGGTAGCCCAAAAGCATGCAGCGTAGTTGAGAAATCCGTATTGCATCGCCACCTGAAAACCAGGTTCATCGCCAGAGATAGACTCGTTGTCGAAGACAGTCCAACTGAGATAGGCAATGCAAGCTCTTGCCATGGTAAGATTCGACTCCACTGGATCTAGCGAATGTTTCCACTGGCCAGTAAGTGCCTTGCTCGTCCCGACAAGAAATTCCTTCGCGGTCTGATGAATGAGATAGACCTTCTGATCTACAACGCTCACAAAGAGTCCGCAGAGATCTCTCACCGAAGATCCAAATCTTTTATCTTCTTCGAGATCCAGATCGCCGCAGCACTTGTGATGATCCTCGATGGCCAGAGCAATATTCATCTCCTTTAGCGTGAGCGGCCTGTGAGCTACAACGATAATGTGGAGGAGTTTTTGTACTTTCTTCTTGTCTTTGTCCCTAACTCTTGACAGAATCGCTTCGTATGCTTGGTCGACGGTAGCTGGAAGCGTGCCAATAATTTGCTTTAGCTTGTTCTTTGTAAAGCCGATCTCGTCGCGGATCACTTCGACTATAAGTTTCAGCCAGAGGTAGGTCCGATGCGTCGTGCTCAAGAGCCCATCTTCAAGGGTGGACCGCTCCAAATTGTCAAGTTGCAGTTCTTGTGCAAGTTCTGACGCTTTTGATTTAACGACAATATTAATCTCATGACTGATGGCTTTTGATTCTTTCTCGCCATGAAGCCGAATGGTGGGAAACTGTCGAATGAGATTTGCAAATCGTCGTTCGATATCAAAGTAAGGACGACTGGTGACGAGGAATTTGAGTCGAGAAGTGCTTTGCCTAGAGGTTGAATGTTTGTAGAATGCGCTCAGGGCGTCGATGATTTCGTACCGTCCTAATTCAGCACATTCGTCGAGAGCGTCCAGAATACAGACGACTTCCCTAGCAGTCGGATCAGATGTAGCTTTCGTGAGGATACTCCAGAGCTTGTGAAAGGACTGAGATAATTTATCGCCCTCGGCGTTATAATCTGGCATCGCATGTTGCATAAGTGATTGCTTTTGCGAGAAGAGCTGGTGCAGTAATGCGGAAAGCGCAGTGCTTAAGCTCTTCTGCTTGTCGTTGTCGTCTTTGAAGAAGAAGTAGCATGTGGTTCGAGATTCGTTGGATTTCATTTCCAGATCGATCAAAGACTTGGCTAGAACGGATTTGCCACATCCGGGATCTGCAGATACCCAAAGCAAACTCGACGAGCTGCTTCTCTGCCACTGCTGAAAAGAGTCATGCTGTAGAAACCATTGGCACGTCCCTTCAAGTCGATCAGGGTTCCGGTCCTTGAACAGCTCGTATTCTGAAGTCCGCAGCGCTCGCAGGCAGTCGAGTTCCTTTTGGCTCCATCGTATATCCCTCTCATACTGCGTTGGATCTGATTGTCGGTCAACTATCGATATCTTCAGGTATCGTTATGGCGGAGTTACCTTTGACACTGTTGGCTTCTGAACGCTTATCAATCTCGTCTCGAAGCCGGCAAAGAGCATTTGTTTTGCCTTCACCGTAGATGAGCGGCAAATGGACACCGAAAATTCCAAATAGACAGTAGGCGTGATCTTCTGCGATGGTGGTCTCGCGCCTTACTGCCCATGACATGCGCTCCTCGACGCTGAATTGAGGGAGACGGCTTCCTTGAAGTGCATGGGCTGCGATCCCAGTAACCTTGTGAACTTGTAGCTTCAAAGACTCCTTGTCACCAAGTTTCGTACCGTCCTGAGAGAAGAACTCGACTGATGAAGGAGCAAGAAGTTCTTGCAGCGTCCAACCGCGAGTAAACCAGCGACTTCGACAGAAAGCTGATTCCCACTGATGCCCTGCGGACTTACCGGCTCGAACGTCTGCGAGATAGACGTAGCATTTGGCTGCATTCTGATACCAGAGAAACATGGTGTTGATGGCCTCCGAGAGCTCGGCGCTGCTTGATTTGTCGATGCAACAGCTGTCTACCCAGAAGTATCGAAGACCGTCCATTTGGGCTCGTTCTGCGCAAAACCGGATCTTTCCATAGCCAGATTTGAGATTCCCTACGCCATTCACCAAATCCTCAAAAGTGACTTCTTGGTCATCCGCCTCCCACGTGTGCGAAAGGACAGCATAGCAGGGCGTGCAGTTGCTAGGGAAGGTGGTTAGGCTGAAGCTGCCATCGGTATTGCCATGCAAAAGACGCATTGCTGTGTCGAGATTGGCGATCTAGGATATGGGATTCCTCGGAGCTGATGACAATGAGAAACATTTCGCTAGATGGAGATGAGGGAGATTTGCTCCGTAGTCGAACTCAGTTGGTCGCAGAAGACGGACGTTGCAATAGCCTGCCAGCAGCGACGGCAGGGCCTCCTGCGGGCTCTGCGCCAATGAAAGCGCATGCCATAGGCGTAAAGTATCTGAAGCTTCAAACTGCGTATGCACACGAGAAATCGGAACCCGATGTTGCAAGCGACTGTGTTGGCCGCGTCGGCGTAGCATTGATAGAGGCCGGAATTTCTTGTAGCTCGTTCGGAAGTTGATCTTCCAGGGCTGAACACTATCGTGTCTCGCTCTGTACGCTTGAAGCAAACGAGGCGTTAGACTAGCTTGGCTTTCGCGTGGAGCGCTAAGCGCTGAGTGTGGGGATGCAGCTGACCTGTGGGCGTTACGGCTGTGCGGTATATATAGTTGTGGCGTTTACGGAACGTTCCGGAGTATAAATTCTTAGAGAAAAGCATAATTGATGACGATAGTCATATACGCCGCCATCTAAACCGTGCACCTCAAGTGATGTTGATGTATGCCGGCTACTCTTGAGCGGGTGGAAAGAAAACGACACAAGAAACGCGTCTTGGCGTCTAGGTCTTAACATTGATTGCGACGGCCCAGACCTAGACTTGGCCTTCCAGCTCGACAATTCAGAGGTTCAATGTACGTTGAAACGATCAGCGAATATGAGATTTACAATAGATCTGATGGGGATCTTCTATGGCGTGGAGGCTGAATTCGGAAATAGAGCTGCCCGAAGGAGCCCGCGTCGTCTTCTACTCAGGCCCATACACGAGTCGTTATGTCGAATCCATTTTTCTTCTCGTAAGTCTTCATTCTCCGACGGGAAGCATCGTATTGCGGAAACAGCCAGATCTGCTTTAGAATCCTCCAGCACAAACCTCCTGAGACACGTTGCTATTTCCTCGGAGACACGCTTCGGAGCTTGCGGGACCTGTATACTCGAAAGCTGGCTGCCAATTTTTCACTTGAGGCGAATTGCATTTCCTATATCAGTCACTCTTGTCTCGTGAGGTCCAAAAGCGGATACTTCGCCCAGTCTCACTTCGCTCTGCGCCTGCGTTTTCACCAAACCTCCACTTCGGCTCCCAACTTCGGCTCTGGCGGTGGGGATGATGGCTCTTCTCCAGCATCGACTCTCTCGTCCTGTCGTGGATCCGCTCCCTCTACCTTCCCTTCCCGTGCCCGCTTTGCAAGAATTCTCCACGAATATTTTCCCAAACCCCACAGCAGGCCAACTCCCGCTCCAGCTAGAATTCCAGGCGGCGCGATGAAGAAGCCGACGCCACTCGCTACGGTGCCAATTGCGGTTCCAGCTAGAGCAGCGATAATCGAACCGACCATGGCATAACGGATAGATCGCATTAAACGCCAAAAAATGAAGATGGCCACGTAGCGAAGAGTCCCAAGCAGAGTTCGAGTTCGGAGGCGGGAAGGTTTGGGACCATCCCTTTTCGGATCGAGAACATAACCCAGATTCGTGCGGAGTGATTTCACTGCTTTGGAGTCTCTTGCGGACAATTCTTGGTTGGCTTTTCCTTCGTCGACCGCTGTAGTTGCGGCAACATCTGTTGGCGTGGTCATGAAGAGACGTCGTCGTTGCCACTGCAGACCGCGAAGGTCTTTTATTGGAGTCAGACGGATCACAATGACATCAACCTGCTGCTCAGCCGACTCCAGCCATATTCGTGCGTCGGAAATCGCACTGTTGACGTAGTAAATAACTCTTATGTCGCTCCTCTGGGTCTTGCAAAGGTTGTCCGTCAAAGCTTCGTGGCTGGCGATCTCCGCCACCGTGCCGTAGATGCTAGCGCAGTCACAGCAACACCAAAGCACCAACGCCAAGATCGGCAGAGACTCGGTCAGACTCGATTTAGCCCTGCTTCCTTCCGCCCTTGTAAAGCGTACAAAGAGTCACCCTGGCTCCCGGTCTCTTCTCGTCTCTTCCAGAAGCGCTGGGGACCCTCTCGCGCTCCCTGTTGACGCGAGAGACGCAGCCGCCGCCTACCACGCACGGTGATTACGAGCGTTTCGAGAATATTGTCGGCCCACTGCGGAAGGCAATTTTCGCTATATCTAACCTTTTCAATACCTCGATAGCCTCTCCAAAGGTTCAGACGCCTCTCCCCACTCTCTACGACCACACAGGGCTACCAATTGCACAAGCTTACTACTACGCCCTCGACGTCATCAATCGCGCACACTGGACAACGCTCCTTGGCCTTTTGATAATCTTCCTCACCTCCGTACATCGAATGTCAAGGTGGTCTGGCGGATGGAGTGGCTGGGGTGGCCGATTCTCCCCCTTCGGACGCGGCTCAGAATCCCCAGTAGTGTCTGACTCCGACTTCAGCTACATCACTGCCGAAGATCTGGCTCGTCAGGCGAATCATCACGACAGTGTGGCCAGCAATGACTCCCAACATTCACACAAGAAGAGCGATGTCGTAGTGCTGAAGCACAGAAGGGTATCATACGCGGTACATTTCAAAGGTGGCAGCATTGACCGTGGCGAGTTGACGGTCGGAGACATACGCGATAAGGCAGCGGAGTGCCTTGATATCGACCCTGAAGATGCAGGAAGGATAAAATTGTTCTACCGCGGACGCAATCTCAAAGATGACTCTAAGTTGGCGCGTGAAGAGGGCCTACGATCCGATCAGGAATCTGAACTCCTCTGCGTAGTCGGCGAGGTTCTATCAGTACCTCCGGCTGAAGATGAAGATGACGAAGACGAAGAGGAAGTCGATGACGGCCCGGAGGGCGATCCCACCTCGCCAAAGAAGAAGCGCCGCAACAGAAAGAAGAAGAGCAAGAAAGGCAAAGGCAGCGTAGGCAACAGCGGAACAGCGACACCCACAGCCGCAGAATCGCGGTCCGCAACGCCGCTCAACCCAGACGCAACATACGTGGGTTCGCACGCGCCGCCGCCGCCGCCGAAGCCCGCGGCGTCACCGGCCCCTCCGGTGCCCAAGTCGGCCGTGGAGCAGCTCGACGCCATCTCGAGCAAGTTCCACACGACGCTGGTGCCGCAGTGCATTACGTTCACGGCCAACCCGCCCGCCGACAAGGCCAAGCGCGACTTCGAGCACAAGAAGCTGACCGAGACTATCCTGGCGCAGGTGCTGCTCAAGCTCGATGCTGTCGAGACGATGGACGACCCTGTTGCGCGCCAGCGCAGGAAGGACCTCGTCAAGGAGGTGCAGGGCATGCTGACGAAGCTCGACGAGGTGGTCAAATGAGGCCTTTGTCTTGCGTGGCTCGTTGGTGTCGCGATGCATGCGGTCGTCTTAACTTCCGTGCTGGTGTGGCTACGACTCTTCACTCACACAAAATCTTTTGCGAATTGATAGCATCTTTGACATGGAGTTTTCGCGCGGAGCTATGGGACAGACTGGGTGATTGGGAGACGGCGTGATTTGCGTGCTTATGGCATAGTATCAGGCAAATAGAAACAATACGCTGGGGAGGTCTGGCATGAATTTGAACACAGTGCCGTTACTTTTGGATCTGCCCCCAATAAATATGCTAAGCCATCCGACGCCATCCCGTGTAATCATCCATCACCCATTATCCGTGTATGCAATTTTCGTCCCGAGCGCCATAAACCGTAGATCGACCGTCTTTTCCCAGACAGGATGCCACCACATTAGTCCATTCGCCATGCAGAAACCGAGTGTGAAGGCCTGATAATCGTACAAGTGAAGAAGTGAAAACCCATGATGAAAATGCAATCGAAACTCGTCATGCATCAGTTCGTTGTAGTCACAGCTACCACACCGGAACTTTGGCAACATCTATTTGCCTTGCGCCCGTGAACTCACAGGCAAACCAGAGAGCCCACCTCAGTCCCATCAACGATGCTTTGGCGTAGCAAGCATATTGAGCCTGGCCGCCGAGAGGCCGCGACCCTTCTTGGGAGTGGGAAGCCTGCTCTTCTTGACCAGCTTGGTAGGTGAGCGCACCGGCGATGAGAGGGGCGAGACGTCGGCCCTGCGGACGCGCTTAGCAGGGCGCTCGCCGTCGGCCGCACCGTCGTTCTCCTTCTCGCTGTCATCGGGCGCTCCTGCAAACGGGTTGGCCAGAAAGAGCTGCGCGAGCTTGCGTTTGGACGGCGACGACACGGCGCTGGTTGCGACGCGGGTCGCGATGCCGGCGTCCTCGGCGATCGACGGCAGGCCTGTGGTGCTGTCGTGCACTGCGCGGATCGTTGGGCCTGCGGGATGGCTGCCGAAGGTCATGGACGCGCCCGCGCGGAACGTGAAGGCACCTGGGATTGAAAGCGACGAGATAGTAGAACGGCGATCTGCCGTGTCCTCGCCCGAAGCCATTGTGGGAAGAGTCGGATAGCGAACAGTCTCTGGCTCTACCGAAGCGGCTTTCCCTTCGTCGCGTTCAGCCTTGGCCAGCGCCGACGCAGTGAAGTCGACACGCTTTTGCACTGGTGCCGTCTTTGGAGTCGGCCGACCTCCAGAAACTTCGATGGGCGGAGTAGCAACGTGTGTGCCTGCTGCGATCTTGGCCGGGTCATTGGAGTACAGACGATGTGGAGTCCGGAGAATCGACTTGATCTTCGTCGCAGCGTCGGAGTCACATACAGAGGGTGACTTGGCAAGTTCAACAGGAGCCTTGACAGGAGCATCTTTGATAGAGCAAAATTTGATTGGGGTCGGGGACGCTGGTCTAGGCGCGGCTATGTCGATCTTAGTCCGTGGAGTGAATGGAGAGCGAAGAGACTTCGTTGAGGTCGACCGAGTGAGTGCCGGGAAAATGTTGGCGGTTCGAAGGCTCCTGACGCTCTGGGATCGTGCAAGCGAAGCTTTCGTTGGAGACATCAAAGACGACAGGGGGCGATGTATTCCAGTCTTGCGTCGCTCAGCAGGCGCAGTCTTCAGAGCTGTAAGCTGGTTCAATGCCGACGAGGTTTGGACGGTCTTATTTAAAGCATCGTCGCGTGTATCGACCTTCAGACGCTTAGAAGGCGTCGATTCAGCTTGCTGCTCACCGAGAATCACAGCTGCAACGCCTCCAGCCTTGATCTGGAATGCATCAGCATCTGGTGTGTCGAGTTCGGCCTTCGACGGCGATCTCTTTAAGCCCTTCTTGACGTCCATCGCCACCATAGGATTCGCACGCCAGGCAGACGGATGGTTTGCTATAGAGTCCATCTTCTTGAATTCAGCCAGATGCGCATGAGTGTATCTGCCGGCTTTGCCCTTTGGCTTCGCAATCTTCCTGCCCATGGCTGGACCGTCGGCACCAGGTTCATTCGCTGGTGTTGGTGGAAGCACCGACATACGAGCACGGATTTTTGCTGCTTCTTCGCGCGTTTCAGACATCATTTTTTGTGCTTCGGGGCTCAGCTCAAGAGACTGACGCTTGTATGCGAACTTGAATTCGGGAGTGTCGAGGCTAGTGCGCGGCAGAGTCGTCTCCTTTGGGGGTGTTGGCGAAACTGGCATGATTTTGGCAGTGCCAGTCGTTTTTGGAGGCGCAGACACTGGGCCCATATTGAAAAACCCCAGCCAGCGGGCTTCGTCGTAAGGAGTAGCCGTGGACTTTTGATGATGATCCGGGTGCATCTCATCTCGAGTCGGTTTCGGACTCTTGCCCCTCGGCGTGCGTTGTGTGACGGACGACAGAAAGCTGAAGGAGCTCCGGGGTCCGGAAGGACTGGCAGTTGAATCACCGGAAACGTCAAGGCTGTCACTTTTCTCGGCTCGAGATGGAATGGGATGTGTTGGCGCATTGGGAAGAGAACGAATCTGCTCAGCTTGCTTCACGAGGTCTTCGCCATTGGCCTGATCCTACACATTTTTCGTTAGTGATGATTTACACCGGTTAAAGCGCTCTAGATCTGTGGACATGAGAATAGCAGGTTCATCTGCACCGGAGTACGAGAAATAAGAAAAGTATACCTTTGTGGCGGCTGCCAGTCGCGAGGACCGGCGAGTGAAGACCATTTTCAGGTCGAGGCAATGCGAAGACCTTCAAGACTGAAGAGCAATTTAAAGAGATTGCCAGTCCTTGGATATTATAGAGTAAAAGCCGGTGATGGTGGTTGATGTCCGTCTTTCATGACGTCGATGTTTACAAACAACCAAAATGGGACGCAACTTTCGGCCTGAGGCAACAACACAGCTTGATGTTATCGAATTCGCATCAAACGCCATATCTGTAGTTTTACAAAACAAATGACGCTCTCAATGGTAAAACGAGCTTTCCCGAGAGTTCTTGTAAATGTTGCTCCAAAGCTCTACCCGTCGTGGAAAAGTGGTTGCCAGTTGGGAACGAATCGCGACAGCGAAACGAGTTGGACCAAAACACTTTGACCATTAAAGGCTATTGGAGGACTAGGAACATGGTATATAGATGAGACCCTCCAATTCCATCCTACCTAGAGTCGAGACACGGCAAAGTGACCTCGAAGAGTTTCAGGAAAGCCGGCCAAACCCTCATCCGAAGCGCCATCGCTAATATGAAACAGTAGGAGAAAGACATTCACAATCGCTCAATCGTATCATGGGAAACACAAATAGGTACCCTAAGTTTATCCATCGCTGATCGTAATCCCTGTAAAAGTGCCGGAATGGGTAACATCTCGGTGTCCTGCATCCAGACAGATGTTTTGCTGTTGATTTTGGTACAGATTTGACATCTTTGTGTCGACTAAAAGTGTGTATGGCAAAAGGCGTAGGTCTACGGGTATCAAAAGCAGGCCGTCGTTTCTAATGACCGCAATGATCAGACTTGATATGAGGCGTGACGAACAGCTCGTTCGGTAGTTCGCAGTTCAAGTCTGGCAAGACTTTTCAAGAAGTTGCTAATGCTTCGGCGGATCAAACAACGGAGTCTGCTTTCTTTCCGCTATAGTCGCTGTCGATCAGACCGGTAGAGCTTAAGCTAGGAAGAGGAGGTGCTTTTACTGTTGTGCGCTGAGCTTCCGACGTCGAGCTCTGCCCATACGTCTCAGAGGTATCTCGACTACTTGTATCGGATGCTTTGTCAGAGTGTGACGCACTGCTGCGCACTTTTGCAAACGTGCCCATGGCTGTCACGTTTGTGTGTTGTGTGTTGTCGTTCTGTGTCTCGTTTCCATCGCGATTTGTGAGCATGGTAGTGTCGTCTTCGAGGACTTGGAATAGCAATCGGAAGCAAGGAAGAACGGCAGCTATAGAGATAGATAAGACCAACTCGAATTGTTGCAATATCGATGGGGTGACGACGGCTGTTGTGGGTCCCGTCAGAGGTCCAGCAGAACTGTTTGTTGCTTTGGTGGGGTCGGAAACTGCTGATATGATTGCCCATAGGGCGAGGATGGAGAAGAGGACGGGGATGAGGCGTGTCGAAAAGGAGATTACAACTTTGGATTTGCTCCAAAGTCGCATTTCGTTATCTCGGAGGTGAAGGAATGCGAGGTAAAGGAGTATGAGTTCGGTTATGACATCAAAGACGGTATAGAACACCCAGCGGGCTATCTAATAGACTGTTAGAGACGCGATATGCACCATCTAAGCAAAGCGCATACGGGATTATTGTTGCTGCATTCGAACGTTGTGCAGCCAGCTGTGGTGGCGAGTATGGACGCTATCCCCAGCACGATGAACAACGCCCAGTACAGTTTCATTGATTTCTGGAATAGTCTTGAGATGAGGAGAAGTAAGGATATCTTAGTGGTGTAAACTGCCGCGACGTAGAAGGCTTGGCTGGCAACGAAGCACTAGTTGCAAGGCATGCGTTAGTAGATGACTGTGGAGTTGCGGAAGAATCGTACATTCATCATTGGTCTGACGTGCACCGAAGGAACAAGATCTGGATCTTTTCCCGTCCCCAGTACGAGTGACTCCATCACCAATGCATACTGAATTACGACGAGTACCTGCAATGGCCATGTCAGCGTATCACTAGAGGCAGCGGCGCGGGCAGGGAACACGAACGAAGGCTCCCGTCAACACATAGTCGTCAATTTGAGGCCTGTAGTGGAAGAAGGCTTTTGAGCCGAATCGGGCGGCAATGGCAATGGCAGAAAAGACGAGGGATACGGCCGTGACGATCCACAGGTCACCGCCATGGTCCTCGAGCGTAATGACCTCCAAGGCACTGCCAGACGACATGGCGGCTCG